>Ga0247727_10012507_pt1 | contig 14551 bp, 13 predicted proteins | sample WisWelCaveWW1625_FD_202498 | JGI IMG/M metagenome (GOLD analysis project Ga0247727, IMG submission 202498) | Biofilm microbial communities from Wishing Well Cave, Virginia, United States - WW16-25 | ecosystem: Environmental > Aquatic > Deep subsurface > Groundwater > Cave microbial mat | place... | reverse complement strand
TCAACGAGGGAACCAGAACGAGCTGCTTCAACTCCTTCGACTGAACCTCTTCAGCCGCGCCTATTGCAATTTGAGACCAAAACAGATACGGTGCTCACACACGGGAGAAACAATCGAGGACCGACGGACATCGAAGACAGCGGACCGCAAATACGGTTCATGGTGCAGATTGGTGCATTCAAGGATCCTCAGAACGCGAGCCATATTCAAACGACAGCACGAGAACGGTTCCGTATGCCGGTGCTGAACGACTATCATCCTCAACTGACATTGTACCAGATCCGTATTGGCTTTTTCGAAACCTATGAAGCCGCACAAGCGTTCCGGCTCAGACTAATAAAGGAGCATCCAAAGGACTATAACGACTCATGGATCGTGCAATTGAAACGATAACCACAGTCTCTCTGAAGCCTCTCCTCCTCGGATCATTCTTCATGGGTTTTGCTTTGGGTCTGGTTGGATGTACCGGCTCCCGCGATGGATCGTCATCGGACGGTTCCTCGGATTACGCCGAGGAGATCAGAAAACATGAAGCTTCGTTCGACCCATCCGCTTACAACCCGGATCTCAAAGCCGTTCTGAAAGAGGAATTGGAAAAAGCGGCGGCCCGTAAGGAGACTCCGGTTGAGGTAACAAATCCGGGTGTTCCAGAGCTCGTGTCGGGATTCAGGGTACAAGTTCTGGCTTCATCAAACATCGACGAGGCTTCCCGACAAAAGGAGATGGTTGAGGAGATTTTTCCGGAAGAATGGTTTTACATCGTCTATGATCCGCCTACCTACAAACTCCGGGCAGGAAACTTTACGACAAGGTTCGAGGCGGACAAGTTTCTGAAGCAATTATTGGAGAGTGGATTCAGGGATGCGTGGATTGTACCCGACCGCGTCTACAAGGATCCTCCCTTGAAGAATTTGGAATCGCCCGATACTCCGAAACAGAAATAGAAATCTAACCTGACGACTTTTCGCTCAGGAGAGATACTCTCCCTATCTCCGAGTTTGTTCAGTCGACATGCGAGAAGCGCAGTCGGAAACCCAGCGTCCAAGGATAGAAGGGGTTGAAACCCCTTCGATGTTGTTCGTTTTCTTGAAATTCCCCGACCTCCCGCCTTCACCGAGTTTCGGGCGGGCAGGAAAGGTCGGGGCTGTGAGCAACCAAGAGGTTTCCAACCGCATTTCTAGGGCCAAGAAAGTCAAAGAATTCTCTCGCAGCGACCTATGAGTTCTCGGTCTACAACCCCATGGTCGTGACCCGTCGCGGTTAATCTTTCAAACAAGCTTCCAGAGCTACGGCAATGTCAGGACCACACCTTCCACCCCCCATCTCGCCCGCACCTTGATGGTGTCAGATCCGACGACAAACGGTTCGGACGGTCGAAACGGAAACGGAAGTCCCGGAGAATAATTGGCTGAACTGTCAGCGTCAAGAAATGCTGAAAGGACGTACAGTCCCTCGGGGATTCGGTCAATCCTGAAAGAACCGGGTTCACGAAGACGGACCCTCCTCTGCCAGGGCTCCTTGATGTTTGCTGCAGTAACATAGATCGTCCCGGGTTTCGATCCATCACCCCTATTCACCGATCCCTCAAGTTCACCGATCTTTTGTAGATCCAAGAGTGGAATCCGAGCATTCAGGACTGAATCAGTGTATGTATTCCCGCTGAGATCACGTATCGAGTCAAGAACTACTCTGAGCATCATCGAATCGACAGTGAGTAATGTGTCCAGAGATTCGAGCAGCAGGCGTACCGGACTTGACATGTGAGATCTGGAACCAATGACTTTCCCACTCCCCCCCATGAGAACAACCGCATCGCTGATCGGTGCCGGATCCACGGGCTCAGAGAAATCGAGTTCGATCACGCGCCCAAACTCATAGGCCATCGCAGAAGGAGCAATAGCTGGAATTCGGATCACTGGGCGAACTGTGTCCCGAACGGCTGATCCGGTAAATATCAGACCTGCATGTTGCGGATCAATGAGGTTCCCTGCGGTATCAGAAATCCCCTCGACAGAAAACAGATATGCTACACCGCTATCCAGAAGTGCCGATGTAACAATTCCAGTAAGATCGCCGCTCGTTGTGGACTGATAGCGAAGAGCAATATCCCGGGGTGTCGCAGTAAGAGTATCACAAAGTTGGAATAATGCTTGTGTGAAGCTCAGGCTATCGATCGGTTCGCTGAATCTAATCCGGATATGGCGACTATCCAACGGTTCGACACTAGTCAGAAACGGACGTGAAGTATCTTCACGAGCCATGTGAAACCAGATTGGGTTCACACGCTCTCTATCGACACTGAGCGCGATCTCGCCTTGTGCGACACCATACTGATCCACCTGTTTGTCGTACACCAGATTGCGATACTCATCTCTGACGGCAAACAGCCTGTAGCGACCCCAGGCAAGATTGGAGAGCGTAAACGCCCCATTCTTTCCAGTCTGCATGATGTAGTCGGGCTTTCGGTGGCCAGGATCGAGCGTATCCGTGTCAATAGCGTTCAGCAGATAAGCAAAGATCATGACGCCCTCAGGCTTTGCATCAAAGACTTTACCGCTGACCATGCCTCGATCGATGGAATCTCCTGTTGAAAACGCCAGCGAGAAACCTGAGGCCATCCGGTTCTTCGCTCGCCTGTCGACAACATCCGTCCCTACGTTGACAACATACGTTGTATTCCCCCGAAGTGTGTCCTGAAATGTGATTGTAACGTCGGTCCCACCCCAGTCAAATTCCAGCGGACCGACAGGCGGAGAGATAAAGATCGATTCCTCAACAGACCTTCGATCGACATACTCGCTGAATTCAAGCTCGATGCTCTTATCCGTTACCCGGATGGCATTGGTATCCGGGACCGTCCGAATAATTGTTGGTGGGATGGTGTCGGGTGGCCCCCCTTCAGGCGGTATTTGGCCGGCACATTGAATGAGGAGAAACAACAACCCGGTGGATAAAGGTACGAGCGAAAGGTTTGTGGGCCGGCTCGCAGAGTCACGCAGGCCCAAAGCTCGCGGAGCCGGCGCAAGTCCTCGTGAAGCCCGGATTATGGACATTGTTCACTCGGACTTTGGTTCATGGACCGTTCGTTCCGCTTCTGTGAGAGTTTTCCAGAATCGATTGCTTCTCCCGCTGGGTTCTTCCCTTCCGGTACATTCTCACGTGTTTGACATGTTCTGCATATGAAGCGGAGAACCAGTGCCCTCCTTTTCCGGTTGCGACGAAGTACAGATAACGATGGTTTTCAGGGAAGAGGGCGGCAACGATCGACGCCTTTCCCGGATTGTTGACAGGCCCAGGAGGAAGGCCTACTATCCTGTAGGTGTTGTAAGGGTGATCGATTTTCAGATCGGAGTAGGTTACTCTTCGCGGTCCATCTTTGAGGATGTATTGGATGGTAGGATCGGCCTGCAGCTTCATCCCTTTGCGAAGGCGATTATGATACACCCCTGAGATCCGGGCCCTCTCCTCATCCAACACAACTTCCCCTTCTATAATCGACGCAAGGGTGACAACGTCGTGCATAGACCAACCTATCTCCTTCGCTCTTGCCGCGAGCGAATCGTCATATGAGAGCTTGAACTGACGAACCTGTTGCTTGATGATGCCCTCCTCATCCTGCTGCCAGTGAAACCTGTATGTCTCCGGCAAGAGATATCCTTCGAGCGAACTTCGTCCAATGCCGAGGGACCGCGCAAACCGTTCGTTGTTCACAAGATCGAGATAACGGGATGAATCGATTGCAAGCGTCCGAGCCAGAATTGCCGCATATCCTCGCGCCCTTTGGCCTTCGGGAAGTGTCACCGAAATCCCAAGAATGTTTTTCCCTTCACGGAGTGAGAGAAAGAGGTCAACATTCGATATCCCGTCCCAGAACTCATATTTTCCAACTTTGATTCTATCCGACCCGCCAAAGAGTCTCGCAGCGAAAACGAACAATGGTCTGCTCCGGATAATCCCCGCAGCCTCAAGGGAATCCACAATCGCGGTGAATGACTCTCCACGAGAAACGTAGAACTCCTTTGACTGCGTACCATCAAAGTTGTTGGGGCCATAGAGCATATCGTAGACTTGAACCGCGCCAAACAGTGCGAGGGCAAGAAGGATAACAAGGAAAACCTTAAGGACAGTGCTCATCTTCCTCTTAGCCATCGTACCCACGACGTACCTCCAGCAGGAGTTTCATATAACACAACATGCAGTATCACAATCCATTTTCAGTTAGGGACAAATTTGCTGATGCATCCATGCGAAGATCCGACGACAGTCCCTCGCGCAATTTCAGCCAGCCTACGTATGCAATCATAGCGCCGTTGTCGGTACAATACTCAATGGGCGGAAAGAACAGGTTCATATTCCTGCGTTCTGCTTCGTCCATCATCTTTCGCCTCAGGTGCGAATTCGCTGACACTCCCCCGGCAAGCGTGACATCCCGAATCCCGAGTCGATCTGCCGCATCAATGGTCTTTGCAACTAGGACGTCAACAATTGCTTCCTGAAAGCTTGCACAGATATCAGCCAGCTGCTGCTTGTCGATCATCTCCCTTCTTTGTTCTCTCTCTCTGAGGCCCCTGTCCCGAAGATAATAGAGGACAGATGTTTTGATTCCGCTGAAGCTAAAATCATATGATCCCTTTTCCAAATACGAACGAGGGAACAGTATGGCAGCGGGGTTTCCCTCCGTTGCCAGCTTGTCAACAATAGGTCCGCCCGGATAGCTGAGTCCAAGCATCTTTGCAACTTTATCAAACGCCTCACCCGCCGCATCGTCCCGCGTCTCCCCAAGCACAGTGTGTGAAAAAGGGGCCGTGACATGGACGAGGATGGTATGCCCACCCGAAACAATAAGAGAGAGAAATGGGAACGACGGAGCCCGGTCGGACAAGAAATTTGAATAGAGATGTCCCTCAAGATGATTCACCCCGATGAACGGAATCTTTAGCCCATACGCCAGGGCCTTTGCAAAACTGAGTCCAACAATCAGTGCACCGGCGAGCCCCGGCCCGCGCGTGGCAGCAATGCCTGTGAGGTCAGACTTTCGCACTCCGGCGCAAGCAAGGGCCTCTTCAATCACCTGGATAATCAGCCGGATATGAGCCCGCGAAGCCAATTCCGGAACCACCCCCCCAAATTTGCTGTGAATGAGCTGGGAGGAAATAATATTGGACTTCACATCACCATCGACCAACACCGCAACTGATGTCTCATCGCAGGAAGTTTCAATCCCCAGAACCGTCATCGTTTGTGAGTGCTCTTCGCTAGAGTAGGGTGTTGAAAAACTCACTTTGCGAAAGAGAAATGAACCGCCCGTCACTCCTTACCTTACCCATAGGAAAAGTGACGAGGCCTCGTCCCTCAATAATGGCCGAATCCATAGAGGGACGGGCCAGGACACCATGACGCCATGATGATTGTGGAAAATTGCTTGGAATTAGCTACTTCAAATTTCTTGGCGCCCGCCTGACCGTTTGGTGAACAATATCAGTCGGGCAGGCCTTCGCGTCTTGGTCAACGACCCGACGTATGTCCGCATTCCGTTGACCCGTCGGGCGGTTTTCCTTTTTCAACAGCCTACTAGAAAAAAGAGGTAGTGGTGCGAAGATGGTAAGGAAATACGTCCTGATTTTCAACAGAATCGAGTTGGTGGTAGTGTCTCAGTTTGATCCGGATGGAACCCGTAAATTGTCCTCATAACCGCTCTACGGGTCTTTATACGAATCGACGATTCCCTACGGGATCGTAGAATCGTTGATCGACCCGATAGGGTCGTAGAAAAAGTGCGCAAAGAAGGACGCAAGAGATCGCAGAGAGGAAATAGAAAACTGCTTCACGAAAATCGCCGAGGAGTGTGTGCATGTTCTTGCGTACTCCGCGTTCGAGGCCTTAGCGTCAGCCTCTGTTTCGTCCTCCGAAGGAGTCCTTCGGACGTGGTTAAGAATCCTTACTTGAGTATCCTTTTCCAATAATCCGGAACCGGTGTCACTTGATGCTATTTGAGCAAGAGCAGCTTCTTCGCCTGCGTGAACTTTCCTGCCTGCATTCGGTACCAGTACAGCCCGCTCGCGAGACCCCTCCCGTCGAAAACAACATTGTGAGTACCAGCCGGTCTCACCTCATCCGCCAACACAGCAACACGTTGTCCCAGCGTATTGAATACTTCAAGAATAACGTGGGTCTCCGCAGGCAAGGAAAACGAAATTGTCGTTGTCGGATTACAAGGATTCGGAGAATTCTGTCCAAGTGAGGGCGTCAACACGAACCCCCTGTCTCCGATGGTCTTTTCAACCCCGCCTGACTTCTCAAAACTGAATGTCGAGGAGTTCTCAAGGTAATCCCCCCAGAGTGCTACAACTGAATATGCGCCCTCAGGCCCCGAGGCAATGACCCTGAGGTTTTCGGTTCTCTTGAGCGTCTGGCCCGGGGCAAGTGCCAGGGAATGGCTCCTCATCACCCGCTTACTTTTTCCGTCAGGCACCTTCAAGTGAACAGAGAAAGACGTCCTCACACTATCGGAACAGAGATTCGTGAAGCTGATGTTCATCGGCACGGTATCACCGGTGACGGGGATAGGAAGCCACTTGTCATCGATGCTCAGCTGGATGTCGACATCGGAGGATGGCGGAGCGAATCTGACGACGTAGGCATCCTGGAAGGAAACGTGGGACTTGTCGATTCCCCAACCCGCAAGAACAGAACCATCATCAGAAACCGCGTTTGCCCACATGAGAGTCCATTTTTCAAGTCCTTCTACCTCCATTTCATTGACAAGATATTCCTTAAGAAACGTCGGGTCTTCTCCGGAGTGTTTGAAGAACGCTCTTGGATCGTTGAACGCGATGTAGATCCCTCCCGCAATCATCCCGTTGTCATTCACATCGGCTGCAAAGCCTCCATTAGGGTAAGTGATGGGATCGATCACGCGCTGCATCAAGCTGTCTGTCGGGGTCCAAACGAAAGGGTGGCCCGCCGAAGCTCCCACAACATAAGAGCCGCTCGGGCTAATGGCTGTACACTCGCCGACAGGGTAGAGTGGATCAAAGCTGCCCAAGAAGTGCGGTTCGGGGTCCCACAAATACGCGCGGCGATCGGGTCCGAACTCATCGCCATCCCACCCGACGACAATCGAACCATCGAAGCTCGCGTCATTCGCGCGGCTGTTGAGATTTCCATCCCTACCGAGCGGAACAACACCCGTAGCCTCGGTCCAATAGAATGCTTCCGCCCTGTAGTTCGGATACCACCCCATTCCCACAATGGTAGATCCGTCGTGAGAAACGCCATAACCATGACTGTATAATTCCGAATCGAATGGATCAACGCCGGGGAGCCCTCCGATCGAAGTCCACTCACCGTTCTTCCAGTATCCTGCAACGAGTGTGGCTGTTCCGTTGGGAGTTTGAGTATCGGGGTCGCGAAACCGACCGACAATCATTGTGTCGTTTGTGACAGCCCATCCCTCACCTTCACCGAGGCGGACCCTACCGGTCCGCTCTGTCCAATAGAAAGCCACCAACCCATCCGTCCCGGTGACAATATTTCCGTCCGGCGAGATCCCGCTGATTCCACCAGTACCAATTCTGTAGAACGTGGCATTTTGAGCATCACCTGCTAATGTCAGGCCAATAGTCAAGACTACCATGGCTGCAATACGCATGATTCCTCCTTGGTGATTTGTAATGAGAAATGCTTGAGACGGATGGGTAACCGAAGTAGTTACCCCGCCAGGGCGTGATGGGCATTGGTGAGGTCAATCCCCCCTGGAAAAAGATAGAACAAAACAGGCCGTGGTGCAACTCGGAAGATGACCTCTAATGACCTACTCGGCAACCCTCCACGCCGAGGCTGGCCATTGTTACAACCATTGCAGGGAAGGCGGACATGAAGCCTTGCGCGGCTGCGGTGGTTGCAGTGCGACCGACGTTGATCGCAGGACGAACATTGAAATTGCCGATTCATGAAAACTCTTGAATCCGATCTGCCAACAATTGGCTCCTTCTCTGACTAATCCACAGTTATCACCACTTTTATCACCACTTTTCCTTTGTGGCGTCCTTCTCCAAAATAACGGAATGCTTTAGGAACCTCGCTTAACTTGTAGGGTCCATCTATCACAGGTACAACCTTGCCCGCTTCGAAAAGCTCTTTGATATAAGCCAAACCCTTGTTGGGTTTCAGGACCAAGATACGCATGTTCTTATTCCTGGTCATTGAAATCCACGGTCTCAATAATAGAAATTGGAACAGTCGCGCCATGGAACCTCCGACTGTAACGTAAGTTCCATTGAGACTTAATGCCCGAGCGCAATCGAATATGGACCGATTTGTTTTTACATCGAGAATCAGGTCATAACTCTTCCCATTCTTGGTGAAATCTTCTTGTGTGTAATCGATGACGTGATCTGCACCCATTGAGCGCAGCAGGTCCAATTTCTCTCGGCTATCAACCCCGGTCACCTCAACCCCGTACAGTTTGGCAATCTGGATTGCAAACGTCCCTACGCCTCCGCCTGCACCGTTAATCAAAAGCTTTTGTCCGGATTGAATTCGCCCTAGATCGCGAAGGCCCTGCAGGGCCAGCATTGCCGCTTGAGGTATTGCCGCGGCTTCTTCGAATGTCATGCTGGGCGGCTTCAGCGCCAGTGCATGTTCACGAGCACAAGCGTACTCAGCGAAACCGCCCCAGTCGCCGCTCAGATCCCCGAACACTTCATCCCCTGGCCGAAACTGCCGTACGTTTTTGCCGACTGCTTCAATTCGCCCTGCTATGTCGGAGCCGAGTATCTGTTTCTTCGGTTTTAGAATGCCGAACAAGAGACGGTTCACGAACGGAATGCCTTGAAGGGCGCCCCAGTCCCAATCATTGAGTGATGCAGCATGAACCCTTATCAAGACCTCATCGTCCTTGGGCGTGGGTTTTTCTACCTCTCGTAGTTCAAGAACATCTGGTGACCCGTATTTTGTGAATACGATCGCTTTCATAGAGTTCCTTTGCAGATGCCTATCAGAACTAGAGTTGACGCAAAAAAAATATGGAGTTGCCCATTCCAAATCATTTTCGGGTGATCTCCAAAGCGTGTGGGTAACTAACAGTCTTATGAACCTAGCCCTCGAAACCGATGGCAGGTGGGGAGGCAGTCCAAACCCGCTTTGCGATTTCAGTGAACTGTAATGCACTTGATGATTCGTCCAAAATCGACCACTGAAATCGCGTTGACGCGCTTGCCTGCCTCGTCTGGGCCGGGCGTTTCGGTTTCGAGAGTTTTCTTTCCGCCGCTTTCTTTTCCAAAAAGAAAGCGGCAATCAAACACTTCCCAAAAACGCAAATTATCACCGTTAACATTATCTGGTTTTCACTTTTTCAAACCTAATCAACCCACTCGATTAGGAGAAGAGCCCTAATTCTTTTCTCCGCGTTCTCCGCATCTCCGCCCGTCCCGCTACTGCGGGACGAGGCCTCGTCACTTACGATTGGGTAATGCTCAAGTTTGGAGCATTACCTACGATTGGAGAGATATTGAGTGACGGGCGGTTATATTCTTCTTTCCCAGGGTTTCGACTGCACATCACTCTAGGCAGCGGGGGCGGCAGTCGGTCGCGTCTTCGCGCCCCAGATCAAGAGCCAGAAGACGATCGGTAGCTCCCCGACCTCGAGCGTCAACGCGACCTGCGAAACCAGTGGCGCGTACTGTGGGAGGACCAGGGTGGCGGAGGAACTGGCCAGGTAGGCGACACCTGCGATCATCAGCAGGACGCCGAAGACGCGGGGGATGAAACCCGAGCGGATGACCAGCATCCCGAACGGGAACAGCCAGAGCCCCCAGAAGATGGAGGCCACGGTGATGCCATGGTTGTGCAGACGGAGGAACAGATACGCCAGGGCATCCAGCTGGGGTTTCTCGAACACGGACAGAAAATCGGCGCCGCTCACGAGGACCAGCGCAGCGATCTCGTTGAGCACATTGACGAACATGATCGGAACGGAGACCAACGCTCCCAGGATCACCATCTGCCTGGCAAGAGTCTCATTGACCGCCCTGAACAAGCGGTAGAGCGCCAGGACCAGAAACACGGCGATTGTCTGGTGGATCAGTTCGCTTGCGATGCCGATGCGGAGAAGCCACTCGGAAGTCCTGATGTTGTCTGCCGTCGCGGTCGCGTTCCCAAGCACGATCAGCTCGCCGGGGACATACAGGAGACCGATGGGGGCAACGAGTGCGATGAGCAGATACAGGAATCCGGCGACTCGTGCTTGTTGTTCGGTTGATCTCATGTCCTCCCTAAATCCGATTTTATTAGAAGATTGGGACACAGATGATACTGATGAGACTGATCACCACAGATAAGGCGGTTCACGGCCTACGCTGTTCCTCCCGTAAGCGCGATCTTCGAGCTGCTAAGGTTTCCAATTTCCATCCGCTGATCCGTCCGGGCTGGCGAGCACGAATGTGTAGCCATCGGGATCGCGCAGCCAGACTTCCCAATGGTTCGGACCGCCATTACCGTCGGGAGGATTGCGATGGCGTGGCATGACGATCTTAGCCTTCTGGCTCTCAGCACGTGCAACGGCTGCGTCGAAGTCGTCGAGCTCAAACCACAGGAGGACACCGTTGCCATACGGTTTGTCATCAGGATCACCGATTCGTCCGTGATGATGCTCGACCTTAAAGCTGTGCAGCTGGAGGATCAACACACCATTCGTGACCAGTCGCTCATACTCCGACCCGCCGTGCTCGCTCTGACAACCAAGGAGATGCTGGTACCACCGGCTACTCGCCTCAACGTCGGTCACTGCAATAAGGGGTAGGGGACGCATTGGACCTCCTTGATAAATTGCGCGCCTGCCGGCCTCAACCAGCTTGACCGAGCCGGGATGGTTCACATTCTTGACCTCAACTCGGCCCATCGTCATGCAGATTCGTTCATTTTGTCTCCATGAGGTAGCTGACCAACCGCCCAATCTTTCCGCTCCGCATCTCGAAGACATCGCAAAAGACCAAGTTCAGAAACGTGCCATTCTGTTTGGTGGCGCGCACGAAACCCTCTGCCACCACTACATTGTTTTCCTCCGTCATCCGGCTGACGGTAATCGCGGGATGACCGGCAAATCCCTCATCGACGATGTGCTTGGCGAAATCGTCCTTACCTCGGACATGAAATGCACCAGGAAGCATCCACTCAACGTCATCAGTCAGGCATGACAGAATCTGCGGACGATCCGTTTTCCTGAAGCCATCCATATAGGCCTCAATCGTTTTTTTGTTCGGTGTCATGTGAATCCTCGAACGCGCATGTAAAGACGCTAACGTCAGTGTTCAAGCGAGCACCGCTAAGCCTATGATTATTCTCTTTCGCGCTCTACTTCAACAGAGCAATCACAATTCACCGACGCTTGCCCGCCATGCTTCACCTTGGTGGGCTCCCTCCGTCAGCTTGTTCCAATTCGACAGACTTACCGTTTCTCAGGTAAGTCGTGGTCGAATAGAGAATCCCGCCGTTTTATGGCGGGAGCCGCTGGTTAGGCCGCACTCAACAAGTACTCACTCGTTAAACTTTCGATGGCTGCATTCTTGGATTGAACTTACGGTACAAGTTTTCTAGGGTCCCCTTTTCTTGAGCAGCAATGATCGGATACATAAGTCTATCGAGTTCCACTTGGAATTCAAGGAAGGCGTGGAAGATATCTGGCCGTTCCTCTCTGACAAAATGCAGACCCAAGGCTCTGTGATTATCTGGTGGTTGAAGGCATACAAAGGAATACGTCTCGTTATAAGCAAGCATCTGAGCTTCATGAGAATAAGGGTTGACTTGTCGTCGTAGAGTCATGCGACCTAGCCACACTTGCATCAAGAACAGGTGGGGTTCACCGTTTGGATATGTCTTTTCTGCCACCTTGTATGACTTCGCTTGTGCAGCAATGATTTCCTCTCCCATAGTTCTTGGGTCAACAATGCTCTTGAAAAAACGACCGATGCCCATTTGTAACCTCCACCCCTAAATTTATGAATTCGTAGCAAATCCCTGTGCATTACGAGAATCGCTCCCGAATAGACTCCTCGACTAAAAAGATTGCTTGTTGCCTTGACACGAACCGATCCTGGAGTTCGTACGCGTGCCGTTCGAGTGGAATGGCGGAGTAACTGAACCCGTTTGCCGCCCACCCTTCGACGTATTCCCGAACGAAACGATCGACACCAAGTAGACGATACTGAGCGACGTGGACGCATTCGTGAAACAAGAGAGAGCGTAGAGCAGCAGCATCGAAATCGGCAATTGCTTGCGAAACCAGAATCGTGTCAACGAAAGTAATGCCACCCATCTGAGTAAAGTCGATTGGAATCGGAATCCCCGCCTGCTTAAGTTCGGTATAGAACGGCGGGTTATCGATTATCGGAACAACAACTACCCTCGCCGATTGCAGCGTCGGCGGCTCGAAGAATGGGGCAAGCGCGCTTTGCACGTCAGGATCCAAAAGGCTGGCTATCGGGTAGCGCCCTGCTCGTTGATCACGAATCCACGCTGTACCGTTTTGAATGAAGTAGGACACGACATCTATCATCGTTGTTGCCATCAAGAGTGCCGCCGTCCTTCGCGCTTTTCAAACCACCGCCAATATGCGCTGTCAAGCCTTCCTGCCAGCTGCGCGACTACCTTCAAGCCGGAATCCACGAAGGCATCGTCGACCAGCTTCTCGTCCGACTGCGCCTCATCCGCCATGCGTGCGAGTGTGGCCTTGATCTGAGATGGCAGGTCTCGATCGAGTTTGTGGATATACCGGTTCCTCAGTTCCCTTATGGCGTCCAGTTTCGTCCAAAGATCCTTGCCGATCTCAAGTTCTAGACCGCACGTCCTAGTCAGAAACAGTACGTAACGGTTGACGTAGGGAAGTTGCCTCTCGTCAAGTTCTATTTGCGTCCCAAGGTCTGAGGCAACTTCGTCAACCACATCACTCAGCAGGTTCTCTAACAGCGCGAGGCTGTGAGAAATAACGGCACCTCGAAGGAACTCTGGAAAGTATTCCTCGTCGGAGAGAAAAAGCTCGTCTTTGATCAGTTCCATTTCCCCAGAGCCATCCGTCCTCGCGGTTCGGAAGTCGGTCAGGTAACCCGCAATGAAACGCCGCGTAGACTCCCAGTGTCGTTGGAGACTGTTGAGCCGGTACGCGAAGTCGTAGAATGCTTGAAGAAATCGCTCGCTGGGCTGATACAACGGATGCAACTTGAGTGCGTCATTGAAGGGATCGTTCGCCATAGTATGATTATCCTCTGCGCCTAACGCTCGGCATCAGCGGCGGCGCGCAGCGCCGTCAGCTGCATACCATTGTTATGCGTACCGCTCGCGTGCGCTGAACAGATACGAGAACGCACCAACATCAACTTTCTCGGAACCCTCTAGACCCAGTATCGCGCCGGCTCCTGCCAGGACAGCACCCAAGGGATCTCCGGATGCGAGGGTCCACCCGGCTCCCGTGAAACCGAGTGCAAAGGACGCGGGCCTCTTCCACGCCTTTCGCGATGTGCGCTTCAAGGCAGAAGCCATCTCGTCAAGCTTCGCCTGACGATCCTCGAAAGCAAACTCCCTCTCTTCTGCCGACATACGGCTGAGTTCGTAGGCAAAAAGGCGTATGGAGCGCCGATACTCGCTGAAGAGTTCCACGTAGTCACGACGGAACGAGAGAATCTCATCGATCGGCACTGCGCCTAGGTCGACACCGACGGCATTCAAATCGAACGAGACAATCTGGCCGTGAGACGGCGCCGTTGGCAGGGACAACATTTCCGCAAGAGCAGAGACAAATTGCGGCCGGTCGGTGACTGGATTCAGGCTGATCTTCTTCGTCGTTCCGTATGGACGCAGGATCTGCGAAAGAAGCGTCAGAATGAGCGAGCGCACCAGAGGGTGCATTGGGATAGACATTCCGTCTTCGGAATCCCGAGCCAGCCCTCGCTTCTTGAGCTCCTCGAAGATCATGTCGGCGAGTTGTTCGTCCCCGTAGTACCCGAGGCGCGAACGCGACAGTTCATGGAATTTCGTTGTGTCCTTGGCTAGAAGGTCGAGAGCGCCGGACACGATGATGTCGGTTAGAACCGACGCAAGATTCTCCGTTGCCGGTTTGTCGACAGCCTCTTCTGGCTTGATGACGTGCAGGAGGCCCTGGTCACGGAGACCCGTAACAATTGCGGGATCGAAGTGCTCAAGCCTGTCCTGCATGTAGTCTGGGACCAAAAGGGCGATGCCGTCGAAGAAGAGCACCAAGTTCTTCACCCAGTCTCCATTCATCCACATGGGATTCGGGTAATAGAACCCTACCTCCGGCAGTTCCGAGCGGCTATTCGAAGTCATCATGGCCTCCATCGGTTACGCCTAACGCTCCAGTTCAGCGGCAGCGCGCAGCGCCGTCCGCTGCAACCGCTTGTTAGGCATCCGAGTCCTGCGTCAAGGACTGCGAAAGGACAATAAGGGCTAGTCTCATCTACCTTCCCCCGGGTCAGTTAAACGTCGTCGTCGGCAATCCCACTGACACCGCGTATTCGGCATGGCGAAACCGTCGAAGGCG
>Ga0247727_10012506_pt1 | contig 14551 bp, 14 predicted proteins | sample WisWelCaveWW1625_FD_202498 | JGI IMG/M metagenome (GOLD analysis project Ga0247727, IMG submission 202498) | Biofilm microbial communities from Wishing Well Cave, Virginia, United States - WW16-25 | ecosystem: Environmental > Aquatic > Deep subsurface > Groundwater > Cave microbial mat | place... | reverse complement strand
GGTGGACTGTTGTTCGGGCACCTCTTCCACCTCGGTTAATTCCAACCCCAAAGCATCGCGCCAAAAGCCCAGCGCCGAGTCAATATCCTTAACCACGATCGCAATATGATCCATTCGTTTTATCATGGCGTTACGCTCCACTGGGCCGGTATTCGCCCCACACGCCGCGCAAGACCCGGCAGATCTCGCCGACGGTGATGAAATTCTCGACACAGACGACGAAGACGGGCAGGAGATTCTCAGGGCTTTTGGCGGCGGCTTCCAGCCGTGTCAGCAGCTCACTCACCTTGGCCGAGTCGCGCCGGGCTCGCAAAGCGGCCAGCCGCGCGCGGGCTTGTGACTCAAGGGCCGGGTCAATTTTAAGCTGGTCAATGTTGGCCGGGCGGTCGGTGGTGAAGTCGTTGACGCCCACCACGATTTGAGTTTTGGACTCCACGGCCTGTTGATAACGGTAGGCCGCCTCCTGAATTTCGTTTTGGATATAACCCTGTTCAATGGCGCGCAGCGCGCCACCCAGCGTCTCAATCCGCTCAATGTATTCCAGCGCGCGTTGCTCAATGGCGTCGGTCAGTGATTCCACCGCGTACGAACCCGCCAGTGGGTCCACCGTATCCGCCACGCCCGATTCGTGGGCGATGATTTGCTGAGTCCGCAACGCCACCCGCACCGCGTTTTCGGTGGGCAGGGCCAGCGCCTCATCCATGCCATTGGTATGCAGGCTTTGCGTGCCACCCAGCACCGCCGCCAGGGCTTGCAGGGCCACGCGCACCACGTTGTTCTCCGGCTGTTGCGCGGTGAGGGTCGAGCCGCCGGTTTGGGTATGAAACCGCAACATCCAACTGCGCGGGTCTTTGGCCCCAAACGTGTCGCGCATAATCCGGGCCCACATCCGACGGGCGGCGCGGAACTTGGCGACTTCCTCCAAAAACTGATTGTGGGCGTTGAAGAAGAACGAGAGTTGGGCCGCGAACTCGTCTACCCCCAGCCCGGCGGCGAGGGCGGCGCGCACATAGGCCATGCCATTGGCGAGCGTGAAGGCCACCTCCTGCGCCGCGGTGCTGCCCGCCTCGCGGATGTGGTAACCGGAGATCGAGATGGTGTTCCACTGTGGCGCTTCCGTCTTGCAGAAGCGAAACAAGTCGGTGATGAGGCGCATGGAGGGCGCGGGCGGGAAAATGTAGGTGCCGCGCGCGATGTATTCCTTGAGGATATCGTTCTGCACCGTGCCGCGCAATTTCTTGGCGTCAACGCCCTGCCGTTTGGCGACGGCCATGTACAGCGCCAGCAGAATCGTGGCCGGCGCATTGATGGTCATGCTGGTGCTCACCTGGTCGAGTGGGATGCCCTCGAACAGCGCCGCCATGTCCTCGATGGATGAAATCGAAACACCCACCCGCCCGACCTCGCCCAGGGCCATCGGGTCGTCGGCGTCGTAACCAATTTGGGTGGGCAAATCGAACGCCACCGAGAGGCCGGTCTGCCCTTGACTTAAGAGAAACTTGTATCGCTGATTGGATTCGGCCGCGGTGGCGTAGCCCGCATATTGGCGCATCGTCCAGAAACGCCCGCGATACAGGGTGGGCTGGATGCCGCGCGTAAAGGGATACTCCCCCGGAAAGCCGAGCCGCTCCAGGTAAGCGGGGTCAAGCTCGGTGGGCAAATATAGCCGTTCCACCGGAACGCCAGACGAAGTTTCAAAAGCCGCGCGCCGTTCTGAGGCCTTGCGGAGCGCCGGGGCAAGAGTCTGATTTTCCCAGCGGCGTTGGGCGTCAGTGTGGTCGTCCATGGCGGGCGATTATAACGTATCACGGGTACGGCTCGGCCAGCAGGGCCTGAATGGCGGCCTCGGTTTCCGGGTAGCGCCCTTCGCCGATATGCTGATAACGAATGTGGCCCTGCTTGTCAATGAGAAAAAGCGAGGGCCAGTAACGGGTGTGATAGGCGCTCCAGGTTTCGCCGTCGTTGTCCTGGGCAACCGCATAGGCAATTTCGAGTCGTGTCACCGCCTCTTTCAAGTTATCTAAATCGGCCTCATAACGAAATTCGGGGTAGTGATTGCCGATGATGACTAAGCCCTGGTCTTGATAAGTCGTGTGCCATTCCCTCAACGAGGGAATTACGTGCTGGCAATTAATTCAGCCATAGGTCCACATATCAATTAGCGTTACCTTGCCACGCAGATCGGCCAACCGGAGCGGCGCGTCGGTGTTGAGCCAGACTTCGTTGGACAATTCTGGCGCGGGGCCATAGTCCTTGAGCTTAACGGCCGGGGTAGCCGTTGGGGTCTTGGTGCCGGCCGCCGTGCTGGCACACGCCACCAGGAGCGCGCCGGTTAAGCCTAAAAGCCAGGGTTTCATCGAACGGTCTCCTTACAACTTATCTATAAACCCTTAGGGTCTTTAAGACCCTAAGGGTTTTGGTAAGTTTAGAGATAGGTTCTTATTTAGATGACTCACTACATTGTATATAAACTCAATTCCTTGCACAAGGATTACAAGACCATGCGTTCCGGGTGGTTCGCTTTAGCGGAGGGTGCATTAGGGATTTTTGGCCGCACGCTGAGACTTCCGAAGTCCGCGCACGGGGCGCTCGCATTTAGGATTCGCTTTGCGCGGACTTCGGAAGTCTGGCCAGGATTGACCACTATTGGCGAATGCACCCTTAGCGGACGCTGGCTTGACGCCCGACTTATTTGGGAGTAGCATCGCCCCGCCGTCATGGCCCACGTTAAGATGGATTGTCCTCCACCAAGTTGACCCCACCAATAACATTTCGTCAGCCAACTGTCCGAGAGGCGGCTTGATATGCCCTGCCATCCCATTAGAATTTCCCACGCGCTTATTCCAAACTTACACCCCTGGCCCCGATGACAACGCCCCAACCCCAATCCGAATCCGGCCCGGCCATCATGCGTCGGACGGCTGATTATCAACCGCCCCGTTCAATGAGCGCCACCCAAAATAAATGACCACACCTAATCTACGCGAATTGCTCATTGGCAAACCGCTGGCCACCTCGCAGGCGCAACACGAGCGCCTGAGCAAAGTCAAGGCCCTGGCGGTCTTTGCCTCCGATGCGCTGTCCTCCACCGCCTACGCCACCGAGGAAATTTTGCTGGTGCTGGTGCTGGCGGGCGCCGGGGCGTTGGGGCTATCCATTCCCATTGCCAGCGCCATTGCTATTTTGCTCGTCATCGTCGGCACCTCCTATTATCAAACCATCCACGCTTACCCCAACGGGGGCGGCTCGTACATTGTCAGCAAGGATAATTTGGGAACCATGCCCGGCCTGATTGCGGGGGCGTCGTTGTTGGTGGATTATATTTTGACGGTGGCGGTGAGCATGGCCGCCGGGGTGGCGGCGCTGTACTCGCTCTGGCCGGCGCTCTTGCCCTATCGGGTGCCGTTGGCGCTGGCGCTGGTGGCGCTGATGACGCTCATCAACCTGCGCGGCGTGCGCGAGTCGGGGACGATTTTTGCCGTCCCCACCTATTTCTTCATGTTGAGCGTGTTGGCATTAATTGGGGTAGGTTTCTTCCAATACACCACTGGCACCCTTGCCGCGCTGGAGCCAGCCGAAGGCCCGCACCCCGTGACCGCCGCCACCGAAACACTCTCACTGTTTTTTATCCTGCGCGCCTTCTCGGCCGGATGCACCGCCCTCACCGGCGTCGAAGCCATCTCCAACGGCATCCCCGCTTTCAAAAAACCTGAGTCAGATAATGCGGGCAAAACATTGATTGCGATGGTGTTGATTCTGGGCGCGATGTTTATTAGCCTGACCCTCTTGGCGCACCAGATTGAAGCCGTGCCGACGCACGGTCAAACCGTCATGTCCCAGGTGGCGCGGGCGGTGTTTGGCAATGGCCTGTTGTTTGCGATGGTGCAAATCGCTACCGCGCTGATCTTGATTATGGCCGCCAACACCTCCTTTGCCGATTTTCCGCGCCTCAGTTCGCTCATCGCACGCGATGGCTTTCTGCCTCGCCCATTGAGCAATGTGGGTGACCGATTGGTGTTTTCCAACGGCATCATTCTGTTGGGGGCGCTGGCCTCCATTTTGCTGGTCGCCTTCAACGGCGATACCCATGCGCTCCTGCCGTTGTATGCCATTGGCGTGTTCCTGTCGTTCACCCTCTCGCAAAGCGGGATGGTGATACATTGGTTCAAACTAAAAACGGCGCGCTGGCGACAGAACGCGGTGATTAACGGCGTAGGCGCGGTGGCGACGCTGGTGGTGTTGGGTGTCATCATCACCACCCGCTTCACGCATGGCGGCTGGATTGTGGTGGTGTTGATTCCCATCATCGTCACCCTCTTTTTGCTGGTGCATCGCCACTATAAAGAAACCGCCGTGCAACTCTCATTGGACGACTATGGCGCGCCCCCACGTATCCGCCGTCACCGGGTCGTCGTGCCGGTCGCGGGCGTGCATCGTGGGGTGTTGGAGGCCCTCAACTATGCGCGTTCCCTCTCCACCGATGTGACCGCGGTGTATGTGGAGACCGACCCGGCGGAAACGGCCAGGATGCGCGCCAAATGGGAGCGGTGGGGCGACGGGGTGCGGCTGGTCGTGCTGGCCTCCGACTATCGCTCCATCATCGAGCCGCTCATCCATTATCTGGATAAAATTGACGCTTGCCAACGCGATGACATTATCACCGTGGTCATGCCGCAATTTTTGGCCTCGAAGTGGTGGCACAACATTCTGCACAATCAAACGGCCTTTCTGGTTCGCCTGGCCCTGCTTTTCCGGCGGGGCATGGTGGTGACCGATGTGCCGTATCGCCTAAAGGATTAAATTATGGGAGCAACACACCAGGAACGCATCATCATCGTCGGCTGTGGCCGGGTGGGGCTGGAATTGGCCCTATCGGTGTCACAGCAAGGCTATGCCGTCACCGTCATTGACGCCAACCCGCGCGCCTTTGACCGGCTGGGCCCGGACTTTCGCGGGCGCACCGTGCAAGGCGAAGCCTTTGACAAAGAATCGCTGGAGCGCGCGGGCATCAAAGACGCGCACGCCTTCGCCGCCGTCACCGCCTCCGACAGCGCCAATGTGGTGGCGGCCCGCATCGCCCGCGATATTTATCATGTCGAGCATGTGGTGGCCCGCGTCTATGACCCGCGCCGCTCGCCCATCTATGAAAAGCTGGGCCTGCAAACCATTGCCTCCTCGTCGTGGGGGGCCAAGCGCATCGAGCAAATCATATTGCATCCGGGTTTGCAAAGCCTGTATGCGCCCGGCAATGGCGAGGTGCAAATCTACGAACTCAGCGTCAGCGACGACTGGGATGGTCGCAAAATTGCGGACTTGCTTCCGGCGGACGGGGCCTTGCCGGTCGCCATAGTGCGCGGCGGGCGCGCGTCACTGCCCACCCGCGACATGGCCTTGCAGGCGCACGATTTGTTGCACGTCAGCGCCACCTCGGAGGCCGTCGGCCTCATTCGCCAGCGGTTGCATAAAAACGGAGCGAAATAATATGTTTGTCATTATCGTGGGCGGGGGCCGCACTGGCTCGCATCTCGCCCAGCAATTGCTTGAACAAAAACATGAAGTGCGCCTGATTGAACACCGGCCCAACCTCCTCCCGATTCTCCACCGGGAATTGCCGACCGAAGTTATCTTTGAGGGTGATGGCACCGACCCAACCACATTGGAGGCGGCTGGCATTCAACGCGCGCAGGTGCTGGCCGCGGTCTCCGCCGACGATGGCGACAATTTGGTGGTGGCGGCCATGGGCAAACTGCAATATGGCGTGCGGCGCATCATTGGCCGCATCAACAACCCGCGCAATGCCTGGCTCTTTACCCAGGAGTTTGGGGTGGACGTGGCCCTCAACAACGCCGATGTGATGACCAAGTTGATTGAAGAAGAAATGTCCATCGGCGATATGATGACGATGCTCAAGGTTCGCCGGGGTCATTATTCGATTGTCGAAGAAAAAATTGCGCCCAAAGCCAAAGCCATCGGCATCGCCATCAAAGACCTGCAACTCCCCGAGCATTGCACCATCTCCGGTATTTTGCGGCACGATGAGATGATTCTGCCGCGCGGCATTACCGTCTTGCAAGAGGGCGACGAGATTTTTGCGATGGTGGATGACGAAGGCCGCGAGGCGCTGGCGCGGCTGTTGGGCGAGCCAGGCCGCACCGCCTGAACAGAGGACACAGCTCGGGTGGCCGTCTTTATCCGCGAACAGTGGGGAGCCGAACTGATCGTGGCGCATGGCACGGTCTTTTTTCCGCACATCATGGAAAAACACAGGGCGCAAGTTTCCCGTGACTTCGTGTTGCGAGAGACGCCACAACAGATTCTGGTCATCGGCGCAGGCATCGCGGGCCTGACCGCCGCGCGCTCGTTGCAGGCCGCCGGGCACAAGGTCACCGTGCTGGAAGCGCGCGACCGCATCGGCGGACGGATGTGGACCGACACCTCGCTGGGCCTGCCGCTCGATATGGGCGCGTCGTGGATTCATGGCATGATCGGCAATCCCATCACCGAACTGGCCCAGAAATTTAATATCGAAACCCGCGTCACCGATTACTCGGGGGTCGTCTATGACGCCCATGGCCGCCCATTGCCCGAGGCCGAGGTCAACGCCCTCTGGGAGCGCTTTGCCGGATTGCGAAAGAAGATGGAGGCCATGCGCCTGGCGGCCTCGGCGGCGGGCCAGCCTGATGTGGCGCTGGGTGTTGCGTTGGAACAACTCTTAAACGAAGCGCCCCTGCTCCCCAACCAGCGCCGCCGGATGGATTACGCCATCTCGTCCGAAATTGAGCATGAATACGCGGGGGAGCTGCTCAAATGCTGATGCCCCGCTTTACGCTTGCCAGCCTTCTCATCGGCACGGGCCTGTGGGCGCTCCTGCTCTTGGCCCCGCCCATCCCCATCATCCCGCGTGTGCTTCTGCTGGCCGTGCTGGTTGTGGTGCCGCTGGCCTTGTGGTTAGTGGATGCGCCCGCGCCTTTGTTGAATGCCCAACCGATTGGCGCGCTCTTGATGGTGGTGGCGTTCCTGCTCCCGGCTGGCTTTCTCGCGGGGGGCCTGGCCCTCAGCTGGCTGGCGTTCACCGGCCTGGTCGCGCTGTTGGGGTTGGTGCGTTTGCGCGCCCATCGCTTCAACGATGCGGCCGAACTTTGCTTAACGGTGGGGATGTTGTATTTGCCTATAGGCGGTGTGTGGCTGGTTGCCTCTCGCTTTGGCATTTCCCTGCTGGGCTTTGGCGAACCGCTGGTATCCCTCACCGCCGCGCACTTTCATTATGCCGGTTTCGCCGCGCTCATCATTGCCGGACTCACAGGCCGTCGTTTGACCGGCACACCGCGCCGCATATTTCGCTGGGTGGCGACCGGACTCATCGCGGGCATGGCGCTGGTCGCGGCCGGCATCACACTCTCACCCCTGTTGGAAGTTGTGGCCGCCAGCGTATTTGCCGCCAGCATTACGGGATTGGCCCTCCTGCAACTCATTGGCATTGTGCCACGCCTGTCACGCCGCTGGCCGCAGGTCTTGCTAACCGTGTCGGGCCTGATGGGCATTTGGGCGATGGGCGCGGCCGTGCTGTATGCGGTGAGCGAATACACTCAAAGCGCGTTCCTCCTCATCCCACAGATGTTACGGATTCATGGCGAGGTGAACGCGTTGGGATTTGTGCTGTTGAATTTGGTGGGGTGGGCGATGATAAAATGGGGAGCGTAGTCCACACCGTTGGTCGTGCCTCTAAGCCATCCAGACTTCGGAAGTGCGCGTTCAGGCGGGCGCATTCGGGATTTTTAGCCGTACGCTGAGACTTCCGAAGTCCGCGCACGGGGCACTCGCATTTAGGATTCGCTTTGCGCGGACTTCGGAAGTCTGACTCGGATTGACCACCATTGGCGAATGCGCGCGTTCAGGCCGCCCATCTGACGCTTGGACACCCTATTTCTTATGAGCGAAGCCACTGCCATTTCCAGCGCTACCACCCCGGCCACCATTGAAACCCTGGTGCGTGATTTGAGCGCGTTGGGCGTGAAGCCGGGTATGACGCTCCTCGTGCATTCCTCGTTGAGCAAGCTGGGCTATGTGGTGAGCGGGGCACAGTCGGTGATCTTGGCCCTGGAGCAAGTGCTTGGCCCGGAAGGCACATTGGTCATGCCCACCCACTCCGGTGATTTATCCGACCCGGCTTTGTGGCAACATCCACCTGTGCCAGCCGAATGGGTGGAGATCGTGCGGAATGCCATGCCCGCCTTCCAGCCCGACCTGACCCCGACGCGCTTAATGGGTGTGATAGCCGAAACTTTCCGCAAGCAGGATGGGGTCCGGCGAAGCAACCATCCCCACGACTCGTTTGCGGCCTGGGGCAAACAGGCCGAGTTTGTCACCGCGCACCACATCCTGGCAGAGGGTATCGGTGAAGGCTCACCCCTGGGGCGGGTGTATGACCTCGATGGTTGGATACTATTGCTGGGTGTGGGACATGGCAACAACACCTCCATTCATTTGGCCGAGCACCGCGCGCAGTGGCTGGGCAAGAAAAATATCCGGCAGGGCGCGCCCGTTTTGGCCGCAGGCGGTGAGCGGCAGTGGGTAGCGTACGAAACGCTGGATGACAACGACGACGATTTTGAACAAATCGGCGCAGACTTTGCCCGCGACACCGGGCTGGAACGACTGGGCAAAATCGCCCTGGCCGAGGCGCGCCTGATGCCCCAACGCGCGCTGGTGGATTATGCGGTGAGGTGGATGGAAAAGAACCGGGTGAAAAGTGAAGAGTAAAATGGAGAATAAAAACTGATGCTCACCCATATCGTCCTTTTCAAACTCAAAGACCGTTCCCCCGAAAACATTTAACGCCTCGCCGCCATCCTCCAAAGCATGGAGGGACAAATACCGGCTCTGCGCCACATCGAGATCGGCGTCAACATGGTCGAGTCGGCGCGGGCCTATGATATTGCCCTTGTCACCCGCTTCGATTCACTGGCCGCGATGAAAGAGTATCAAGCCCATCCCTATCACGTCGAAAACATTATGCCCCACACCCATGCCATGGCCGAGAGCGTGGTGGCGGTGGATTACGAATCGTAATCGCGCGAAAACTTATAGCTCACTCACCAATATCGGCCCGGTCACGCCACATGCCGAAAAATTCTGATTGAAGCAAATCACCCAACGTGTGCAGGGCGGTTTGCGCTTGTGAAGCCACAATGACCACCATTTCAGCCGGGCCGACCGGAACATCGCCCGGCAAGACCAATCGGACTTCACGATCTGGTGGAACATTGGTGGTGAGATTGATGGTTTTGATCATTTCGACTTCCAACATAAATTGACGACCACATCGCCCTTTACAAATTTGCCCATGCCGCATCCTCTTCGGGCCTATCCCAATCACGCCGAAGCACGGACTCAGATGCAAACATGAACTCGATAGTTTTGGTAGCCGATTCGCGCAAAATTTCGCTGACCTCACGCTCGGATAGATAAGAGACAAAATCATATACGACCGCGAGTTTTTCAGCGGGCAATGCGCGCAGGCGCTCAGTAATTTGAGAAACAGTCACCGATTGCATTTCGACCTCCGGCAAAGATTATAGCATCATACATGGGTAGCCCGCCGAATTGTGTAATTTCGGAGTAGCGCGGGCCTCAGACCCGCGCTACAATCCACGCCATGCCCACCCTCAACTGGATTGGAAAAGACGCGGTGGTGAACCATCACCACCGTGTTCCTTTTTACCTGCTCAAAGATGTGCCCAGCCTGGCCTGCGAAGCCAGACCCTTCGGGTTTTTAAAACCCGAAGGGTCTAACTTGATTATTCAAGGCGATAACCTGCTGGCCCTCAAGGCGCTCCTGCCTTACTACGCCGGGCAGGTGAAGTGCATTTACATTGACCCGCCTTACAATACCGGCAACGAAAACTGGGTCTACAACGATAACGTGAACAGCCCCCTTATCCGTGAGTGGTTGGGCAAGGTGGTGGGCGGTGAGGGCGAGACGCTTGACCGCCATGACCGCTGGTTGTGCATGATGTATCCACGCCTACAGTTGTTGCGGCGGTTTCTCCGTGAGGATGGCGTAATCTTTGTAAGCATTGATGATAACGAGGTGTCTTCGCTTCGCATGGTTATGGATGATGTGTTTGGGAAGAAGAATTTCGTGGCTCAATTCGTGTGGAATACAGAGGGACACACCGACAATCAGTTCCATGTCAAGATCAATCATGAGTATGTGGTCATGTACGCGGCAAGAGAAGAGCAAATTGACCTTGGATATGTGATTGACCCAAATACACGCTCGGAAAGCAATCTTTGGGCGGGCTTTGCGGAAAACTCGATTACCAAAAATGGCCCTGGCAACCCACCAAGCGAAATTGAACTACCCATTGGCTTTCCAGTAAAGCCATCATCTCTTGATCTTCCTGCTTCCGATATTCCTGACGGTCTCATTAATACAATGCAGGAACGTGGATTGTCGAGCAATCAGCTTAAGGGTGAATTTGGACGCGTTCAGTTTCCTCTACGATTAGACCCTTTGGTGGCTAATAACCATCGCCTAATCCAAAGCTGTCGAGTATTCTCCGGATGGGCAAACGCAAACAAGCTTCGCGCTTTCATAACCAATAATTGCGTGCCGCAACAAGATGAGGATGGCCTAATAGTGCAGTTTTATTTGAGCGAGAAAGGAGTAATTTACTATCGAAAAGACAGAGGGGAGCGTGCAAGAAATATTGTCTCGGTGTTGCGCAACCTTAGTACTACAGAGAAGATGCGCTCAGAACTTGAAAGTATGGGCTTAAACTTTCGTTACCCCAAACCGAAAGAATTGATCGAGTATATTCTCAAAATCGGTTCAAATGAAGGCGACTTGATACTGGACTCTTTTGCAGGTAGTGGTACAACTGCACAGGCGGTGTTGAAGTTGAACGCGGCAGACCCGAAGGGTGTTCAACACCCTTCGGGTGTGGAGGGGGGCCCTTTGGGCGTGTCTCCCCGGCGTTTCATCCTCGTCGAAATGGAACCCGACATCGCCCAAAACATCACCGCCGAGCGGGTGCGGCGCGTGGCCGGGGGCTACACCAACACCAAAGGCGAAAACGTGGCCGGGCTGGGGGGCGGCTTCCGCTACTGCGAGTTGGGCGAACCACTCTTCAATGAACATGGGCAGATCCGCCCAAGTGTGCGCTTCGCGGAATTGGCGCGGCATGTTTACTTTAGCGAAACGGGCGAACCCCTGCCGCGTGAGCGGGTGAGTCAGTCACCGTTTCTGGGCGAATGGCGCGGGGTCGGGGTTTACTTGCTCTACAACGGCATCCTCAAAGACAAAAGCGCCAATGGCGGCAACGTCCTCACCCGCGCCGTGCTGGCCCACTTGCCGCCCTTCGACGGCCCAAAAATTATCTACTGCGCCGGGTGTTTGCTGGGGCGCGAACGGTTACAGGCTGAACGCATTGTGGCTCGGCAAATACCGTATGAAATCAAAACCTAAACCCTAAGGGTCTTAAAGACCCTTAGGGTTTTCCTGGTATCAGACATGATTACCCTCAAAGGTTACCAGCAACGCGTTTTGGACTCGCTCCGTGACTTCTTCCGCCTCACCGCCCGGGGCGGCGACCCGGCCTCGGCTTTCCGCGACCTCACCACCCGCAACTTTCGTGAGCCAATGCCCTATTTGCCGGTGAGCGCGGCCGGCCTCAAGCCCGATATGCCCTATGTCTGTTTGCGAGTGCCCACCGGCGGCGGCAAAACCTTGCTGGCCTGTCACGCCGCAGGTTATGCGATGCAACACCTCTTGCGCGCCGAGCGCGCGGTGGTGTTGTGGCTGGTGCCCAGCAACACCATTCTCGACCAGACCGCCGACGCCCTCCGCGACCCGCGCCACCCCTATCGCCGCGCGCTGGAGGTGGAATGCGGCGCGGTGGAAGTTGTTACCATTGAGGAGGCCTTGCGCCTGTCGCGGGCGACGGTCGAGGGCGCAACCGTCGTCATCGTCGCCACCATTCAATCGTTCCGGGTGGACGACACCAGCGGGCGCAAGGTCTACGACCAGAATGGCGCGTTCGCCGAGCATTTGCTTAACCTGCCCGCGGACCGCCTCGCCGATTTATTGCCCGGCGCGGATGGCAAACCCAAGCCCTCGCTGGTCAACATGCTTCGTCTGCGTCGCCCCATCGTCATCGTGGACGAAGCCCACAACGCCCGCACCGATCTCTCGTTCACCACCCTCGGCCATGTGCTACCGGCCTGCATCATTGAGTTCACCGCCACCCCCGCTCGCGCCAAACATCCTTCCAATATCCTGCATCATGTCTCGGCGGCCGAGTTGAAAGCCGCCGATATGGTGAAACTGCCTGTACGGGTCATCACCCGCCACCCCAGCCAGCGGGATCAATTGTTGGCCGAGGCCATCAGCCTCCGCGCTGACCTTGAAAAACTCGCCGCCACCGAAGCGCAGAAGACGGGCGAATATCTGCGGCCCATTCTCCTCATTCAAGCCGAGCGGGTGGATGACTGCGAACCTTTGCGCGAACGGCTGGTGGCGGAATTCGGCTTAAGCAAAAGCGCGATCAAAATTTCAACCGGCAAGTTGGATGAATTGAAGGATATTGACGATGTGGCCTCGCCCAAATGTCCGGTGACGCTGATTATCACCGTGCAGAAATTGCGGGAGGGCTGGGATTGTCCTTTTGCGTATGTGTTGTGCAGTCTCAAGGAAACCCGCTCGGCCACGGCCCTTGAGCAAATTGTTGGCCGGATTCTGCGCTTGCCCGGCGCACAAGCCAAGCGCCACCCCGATCTCAACTGCGCCTATGCCTTTTCGGTGTCGGCCTCCATCGCCGAGGTGCTGGCTGAATTGCGCGAGGCGCTGGAAAGCAATGGCTTCACCCCCGCCGAAGTGGAACGCATCCTGCTTCCGGTGCCGCAGGGTATTTTGCCGTTAGGGATTCAGCCCCAAACCGTGCACTTTGAGTCAAGTACAGAAATAGATGCCGATGTCGCCCTGGTGCAGGAAACGGCGCTGGGCGGCAAAGTAAAAATTGATTTAGAGAAAAACACCATTACCGTTTTCGTGCCGTTGGATGAGGCCGAAACGGATACGCTGGCCGGTTGTGTCACAACGCCCGAAGCCAAAGCCCAGGTCAAGGAGATGGTTCACCTTGTGCGCGAAGCCGAGAAAGCCTTTGGCGGCACGGGCCAAACACGCACCCCCTCGCCTTACGAACGCGGCCTGGACTTTCGCGTGCCGTTGTTATGCGTCGAAGAAAACGGGCAACTCTTTGAGTTTGAAAGCACCTTTCTCATCGAGCATCCGTGGAAACTGAGCGAAAAAGATGCGTCTCTGCCCGCGCGTTACAGCCCGCTGGAACGCCCCATTGGGCAGGTCGGAACGGTGGATGTGGGCGTAACCGGGCGGGTGGAAACGGCAATCGCTGATCGAACCCAGACTGATTTTGTGGCCACGCTCCACCAACAAGTGCTATCGTTGGATGGGGCGGAGAATTGGACTTTGGAAGAGTTGGTGGCCTGGCTCGATGGGCATATCGAACATGATGACATCACTATAGGCGAGTCGGCTGAGTTTCTTCGCCAAGCCCTGCGCGGCCTAATGGCCAAATTTGCCATGGCCGATCTGAACACCCTAACCCTTGACCGTTTCCGCCTACGCGATGAAATTGAAGAACGTATCCAACAGCACCGCCAGGCCGAACGCCACGCCACTTTTCAACAATTCCTTTTGCCAAGCTCGGCGCTCAGCGTGAGTGATGAAAAGACCCTTAACTTCAAAGCGATGCGTTATGAGCCAAGCGAACAATATGAAGGCGGTTTCCAATTCAAGAAACACTACTTCGGCCCCAAACCGGGCGAACTGCGCGAGCGACGAGCCGATGGCTCGTTCACGGACGAATTCCGGTGCGCGCAATACCTTGACCAATTGCCGGAAGTGAAATATTGGGTGCGTAACCTGGCCCGCAAGTCAACCTCGTTTCGCTTGCAAACGTCCAAAGATTTCTTCTACCCCGATTTCGTGTGCCAACTCACCGATGGCCGTACACTGGTGGTCGAGTACAAAGGCGGTCATCTGTATGACGCCCCGGATGCTGAGGAAAAGCGCGCGGTGGGGAAGGTGTGGGCTTCGCGGAGCCAGGGACGGTGTCTATTTGTAATGCCCACCGAAGACGATTTCTCAACCATCGCCCGAGCGATAAAATCCTAGCCTTGCCTTCGGTAAAGCAAATAAAACACCCCTCGCTATTCTGTTGCCAGAAAGACCACCACACTTGGCGACCTTATCGCGGGGGGCGCGTAAACCAGACGAACTGGTTTATTGATTGCCACTACGATAAATCCAAAAACCCTGAAAGTCAATTAATCCGTGAATCTAATTTTCTGAATAAGCCTACCCTTACAGCATTTCGCCCTGTTCATCCGCATCAAGTTTTAGCAAGAAGCCCTCCTCCTCTTCCCCGCATAGGGCGAAGCCACACTTCTCCAGGACCCGGCGCGAGCCAGGGTTGTGCCCGGCGACAAAAGCATACAAGGGGCGCTGATGGATGAGTTCAAGAAACGC
>Ga0247727_10012505_pt1 | contig 14551 bp, 8 predicted proteins | sample WisWelCaveWW1625_FD_202498 | JGI IMG/M metagenome (GOLD analysis project Ga0247727, IMG submission 202498) | Biofilm microbial communities from Wishing Well Cave, Virginia, United States - WW16-25 | ecosystem: Environmental > Aquatic > Deep subsurface > Groundwater > Cave microbial mat | place... | reverse complement strand
ATTTTTGGCAGTCAAGTAGCCAGGCACAAAACGTGTGCCTACGGGTTTTCCCGGTGAAGGGCGTGGGCCAAGCTCAAAACGGCACTTTTTTCAAAAAATTTGCCCTATAACTGTCGAAGCCAGGTTAGAGAAAAGCCAGAAGAAGGAATTTTGGGAAAAAATTATACGAGTCGGATTTTTCATCATTGGGATTATTGCTATTTTGGCCCTTGGGTCTGCATACTATTTTAATTTGGAAAAAGGCAGGGCCGTTGCGGCAAAGAAAGAGGCTGATTATTTACGAGCAAATGCGGAGAAACAAAAACAAATAGCTCAGGAAGAGCGGGATAAAGCTCTTAAAAGCGATAGTATTGCACAGGTTGAACGTCAGATAGCTCTTCAAGCAAAGGATGAGGAAGGGAAACAAAGGATAATCGCTGAATCCAAGGGTGATTCGCTTACTACTGTGGTTAGAAGATATAATCTTCTTTCCAGAGAGTCTAGTCAGGGTAATTGGCTAGATGGACTGGATTCTACGGATCAAAGCTACGCCATCAGCGCTTTGGATTCTTTGCGGAACAATAATAAGGCTTATTATGACCGTCGCCGATCCTTCCAACTCGCAACAACAGCGAGGGAAGAAATAGATAGTGCAAAGATAGCCATTCGAATTGCTATGAAGGCCCAAGAGATAGATGACAACAAAATTACACGCACAACCTTAGAAGAGATAATTAATTCGCAACCTGCTATTCCAAAAACTTCTTTTGTTGGGCATGAAGATAGACTTTTAAGAGTCGCTTTTTCTCCCAATGGCCAATTGATTTTAACCGGGAGCAATGACAATACAGCCAAGTTGTGGGATTTAAGCGGCAAAGCCATTCAAACCTTAGAGCACGAGGATGCTGTTTGGGGGATGGCTTTTTCTCCCAATGGCAAATTCATACTAACCGGCAGTCATGATAATACAGCCAAGTTGTGGGATTTAAATGGAAAGGAAATTCAAACTTTTATTGGGCATAAGGATGAAATTAATTCAGTCGCTTTTTCTCCTGATGGTCAGTTTATTCTAACCGGGAGCAGTGATAACACCGCCATGTTGTGGGATTTGAGTGAAAAGGAAATTCAAACTTTCAGTGGACACGACAATACCATCTATTCAGTCGCTTTTTCTCCTGATGGTCAATTCATTTTAACCGGGAGCGGGGATAACTCAGCTAAGTTGTGGAATTTAAGTGGAGAGGATATTCAAACTTTCACTGGGCATGATGATGAAATTAATTCAGTCGCTTTTTCTCCTGATGGTCAATTTATTCTAACCGGTAGCGATGATAACACAGCCAAGTTGTGGGATTTAAGTGGAAAGGAAATTCGAGCCTTTGAGGGACATACTGATGCTATTTGGACGGCAGCTTTTTCTCCTGATGGTCGGTCTATTTTGACGGGTAGTTTTGATACTACAGTTAAACTCTGGAATCTAAATGGAAATGAGGTTCAATCGTTCAAAGCGCACAATGGGTATGCGAATGGAATAGCATTCTCTCCGAATAATAGCAAATTAATCTTATCGGGGGGACAAGGGGACGATACAGCTCGACTATGGGATATTGACAATATCACACAACCTTCGGAAGTTTTACTCTCGGCAGGCTCATTAACCTTTCACCAACAGTTGGAATATGCTACGATAGAACTCAAGGATGTATTGGCTGCCGAGGAAGACTCGTTATTAATCGCCGGGGCAAAGCACTATCGAGAAAAAAGCCAGGATGAAAAAACGCACTATCTTAAAACAGAATATTCCAAGAACGCTGGAATAGTGATTAAACGCCTGATAGAAAGACTACAAAACAACCCGGGCAAGAATAGAGAGTATGATACTTATTCGTATTTGAATGACCTAAAACTTGAAGATCTACCGGCTAAACAGCTTGAGGAGTTAAAGAAAAAGGATTTTAGATTTCGTATTGTTGCGGACGAACGGCTTTGGTTGAGCAAACTCCCCGCGGTAAACCAATCTGAAGCCTTAAACCGATTAGCCGCCTTGCAGGATAATGATGAAGAATATTTTAAGCTACGTAGATCATTCCGACTGGCGCTTCAAGCTCAAGATATTGCAGAAAAAGATCCCACAACGGCCATCCACATTGCGATGAAAGCGCGAGAGATAGATGACAATAAGATTACGGAAAGTATTTTTGAAGAGATCATTAATTCACAACCGGCTATTCCAATAACTTCTTTTGTTGGGCATGAGAAAACTATTTATTCGGTAGCGCTCTCTCGTGATGGCCAAAAGATTTTGACCGGGAGCTATGATCAAACAGCTAAACTGTGGGATTTAAATGGAAAAGAAATTCGAACCTTTTCCGGGCATTCAAATGAGGTTAGAGCGGTCGCATTTTCCCCAGACGGCAATACCATTTTGACCGGGAGTGCTGATGAAACAGCTAAACTCTGGGATTTAATCGGAAAAGAAATTCGAACCTTTTCCGGGCATTCAAACGGGATTTGGAGTGTGGCCTTTTCATCCGGCAGTAAAGCTATCCTTACAGGGAGTGCTGATAACACGGCTAAACTGTGGGATTTAAGCGGAAAAGAAATTCGAACCTTTTCCGGGCATTTAGATGCGGTTAGAGCAGTCGCATTTTCCCCAGACGGCAATACCATTTTGACTGGGAGCTATGATAAAACAGCTAAACTGTGGGATTTAAATGGAAAAGAAATTCGAACCTTTTCTGGGCATTCAGGTCAGGTTAGAGCAGTCGCATTTTCCCCAAACGGCAATACCATTTTGACTGGGAGCGTTGATAAAACAGCTAAACTGTGGGATTTAAATGGAAAAGAAATTCGAACCTTTTCCGGGCATTCAGGTCAGGTTAGAGCAGTCGCATTTTCCCCAAACGGCAATACCATTTTGACTGGGAGCCAGGACAGGACCGTTAAACTTTGGGACTTAAATGGAAAAACTATTCAATCCTTCAAGGCGCACTCAAGAGATATCTCCTGTATCGCGCTTTCTTTTGATGGTCGGTTCATTCTGACAGGGAGTGAAGACCAGACTGCTCGGCTCTGGGATACAGAAAAAATAAGCTGGACTGTGAAAGAACAGCTCGCTAAAAACGTTATTCCAGCACTAACCTTTAGCCAAAAATTAGAATATAATACGATAGAGCTCAATGAAATGCTGGCTGTAAAGGAAGATTCATCATTAGTCAACGGCGCAAATTATTATAGACGAAAATACCTGGATGAAAAACAGGATTATTTAAAGAAGGATTATTTTTCCAAAGCCACTGCCGTTTACCAGCACATACTGGAAAATAGGCGGTTAACATTTGCGGACAGTAGTTTAGCCGGGCTTTATGCTGAATTTGGCATGCTGCAGCTCCTAAGCAACGATTATAAAGGCGCCATTGTATCGGCGGAAAAAGGGCGAAAGCTGGAAAAGAAACCCCAGTTTAAAAACTTTTCCATCAGCGCCCTGGGACATGTACTCGATGGGCAATTCCAAGAAGCAGAAAAGATGTATTTGGAATGGAAAGCACAATATGGCCAATATCCTCGTTCTTTTTCTAATGATTTAAATGTTTTGAAACGATATGGTATTCGCAATTCGGATTTAGAAAAAATTACGAATATCTTAAAATAATAGAATTTTAAATTTTTTTAGAGAGCAGCTTTTGATGAAGCCATAAAAACAGTCCCGCGCACGTGCTCCCTAAAATAAAACCGCCGAGCACGTCGCCCGGGTAATGCACGCCGACGAAGATGCGCGACAGGCCAACGAGCGCGGCGGCGGCGAAAAAATATCCGGCATACCGGCGATAAAAAAAAGATAAGGTCACCGCCGCGGCAAACGCATTCGCCGCATGATTGGAGGGAAAGCTGTGTTTGCCGCCGCATGAAACCAATAGCCGGACATTTTCCAATTCCTGGCATGGCCGCACGCGACCAATGCCGGGTTTCAGCACGCGTGCGGCAATTACGTCGCTGGCGCCAATAGCCAGCAGAACCAATAACGCCGCCAAACGATCACGCCTTCCTCCCCGCCACAACAGAACGAGCCACACGACCAGCAATGGCGCCATCCAATATTTTTGCGTCGTCACCGTCACCCAAAAACCGTCCCAAATGGGATGCGCGACCAGATGATTGAGAAAACGAAACAAGATCGTATCTTGACGTTGCAAAAAGGCGATGAGATTCAAAAGGCTTCTCGATTCGATTTTTCGCGTTGCAGCCACAGGCCGGAGGCCCGGTGCGATTCCCAGAAGTCGAATAATTCCTCCGAGGCGGCGCTGAGCGGCAATTTGATTTCATCAAAGACGTGATCAATTTCCGCGACGGTGGCATGCAGGCTTTGCGCCATCCAGCCGAAGCTGATCAGTCCGGCGGCGTAATCGCGATGCGTCGCGGCAAAACGTTGCCACCAGCTCGCGCGTTGCGAGGCGGAAAATTTTCCGGCGAGAAAGCGTTCGAGGTTCTCATTCATCAAATCCGCCGACGCCACGCTGCGGTCTGCTCCGAGCATGTGCAAAGAGTGTTCGACAAAACCGCGATGATAACGCGGCGCAATTTTCTCAATCATCGCCACGGCCAGCGCCTGCGGCATGACTTGCTCGCGCGCCAGTTGCACGATCAAATCGAGCAGCAACAACGCGCCGATTTGCAGGCGCCGGCAAACAATCGTCGCGACATAATCATCCAGGATGATGCCGTCGAATTTTTCCTGATTTTGCAGGTACAAGAGAATGGCCTCTTGCTCGCCGAGGCCGAGGCGGTAAGTTGAAAGAATTTCCGTGACGCCGTTGGCGGGCTGCACCGTCGCCAGCATGATTTTATTTTGCGCGATTAAATTCTGCACCACGGCGCCGCCGGTAAATTTTTCCGGCGGGGCCAGCGTTTCCTGATGCACCGCGGTGGGAATATGAATTTCGACGTAATCGGCAAGATGCGCGCAAACGGATTTTTCCTCCACCCAATACTTGCTGGCCGGAATCAACGCGCTGGAGTCGAAGATAAATTTTTTCATGGGCACAAGTTAAGCAAAAACGGCAAAATTGTCAATAGTCCGTTTATTTCAAATTCTTTTTCCGCAAAATGACAACTTTCCGGTAATTTAAAAACAAAAGGTAACGTCTGTGGAATTTCTATTGCAACCTCAACCGGATGCCTGGCAAAATGGATTTCGCCGAAAAAATTTTTCGTTTACTGTTTCTCTTTTGCCTCTTTCTTGCCGCCCGCCCGTGGGCGCAAGATTCCCCCTGGCTGAATTATACCAACGGCGCCGCGGTCAATGCCCTGACTGCTGACGGCGCTTTTTTGTGGATCGGCACCAACGGCGGTCTCCTCCAATACCACAAAATCACCGGCGAAAAAATTTTCTACGATAAAACCAATTCCGGTTTACCCAGCAATCGCGTGTACGTCATTGCGCTCGACGACAGCGCGAACCTGCTCATTGCGACCATCAACGGCCTCGTCAAATTCAACGGCACGACGTGGACGGTGTACGACACTTCGAATTCCGGATTGCCGCGTTTGGACGTGCGCGCCATTGCATTTGATCAAGCCCGCCACATGTGGCTCGGTACCTGGGGCAGCGGTCTCGTGCAGTTTGACGGCGCCGATTGGACGACTTACAAATACGCGGCTTCGGGTTTGACCGGCAGTCAAATCAGCGCCATTGCCGTTGATCGCGAAGGCAATAAATGGATCGGCGCCTGGGGCGGCGGCGTCGCGCGTTTCAACGGCAGCGAGTGGGTGATGTACGATTCAAAAAATTCGCCGCTGCCGAGCGGCAACGTCCGCGCGATCGTGATCGATGCCGACGATAATAAATGGATTGCCACGGTCGCCGGGCTGGTTAAATTCGACGGCAGCCATTGGACGATTTACACCACCGCCAATTCCGGTTTGCCGGATAATAACGTCAATGCGATTGCTATTGATAAAAATCAAATCAAATGGATCGGCACCAATAACGGCTTGGCAAAATTCGAGGCGGCGCAATGGACGGTTTACAACACCAACAACTCCGCTTTGCATGAGAATATTGTTACCGCCATTATCACCGAAGCGGCAGGAACGCAATATATCGGCACCGCACGAGGCCTGGCGCAATTTGACGGCGTGAACTGGAAAGCGTTCGAAACTTCGAATGCGGGATTGCCAGCGGGCGATTACATCTCGGCAATTGCCGTCGATAAAAAAAATGAAAAGTGGATCGGTGTTTGGGGCGGCGGGCTGGCGAAGTTTGATGACACGAATTGGGCGGTTTACGATTCTTCTAATTCGGCGCTGCCGGACAATGCGGTGTCGGCGATTGCGATTGATGACAGCCTCAATAAATGGATTGGAACCTGGGGTCGCGGCCTCGCCCGATTCGACGGCATGCGTTGGGAAATTTATAACACCCAAAACTCCGGCTTGCCCGATGATTTCGTCTTGTCGGTTGCCGTCGATCAACAGGGGGATAAATGGATTGGCACGTGGCGCGGCGGCCTCGTGCGGTTTGACGGCACGCGCTGGACGACTTATAACACGGCAAATTCCCGTCTGCCCTCGAATGCGGTGTTGACAATTGCGATTGACAGCACCGGCAGCAAATGGATTGGAACCTGGGGCGGCGGCCTGGCGCATTTTGACGGCGCGAACTGGTCGGTTTATCATTCTTCCAACTCTAATTTGCCGAGCGATTATGTACGCGCCGTTGCGATCGAAGACAGTCTCGTTTGGATTGGCACCGCCGCCGGTCTCGCTGATTTCGACGGCGTGAATTGGAACATTTATAATCGCACCAATTCCGGCATGCCGGCCAATTCGGTTTATGCGCTGGCCGTCGGGCACAATCGCAAAAAATGGATCGGCACTTCTCGCGGCCTCGCGCGTTTCGACACCACGGGGTGGAAACTTTTCGATATCCGTAATTCGAGCCTGCCCACGAATGACGTGACGGCGCTGGCGATTGACGGCGACGGCCACCGTTGGATCGGCACGCGCGACGGCCTGGCGGTTTTTCAACACCGCGATCTGGTTCCGATCTATTATTTGCTGTCGCAAAATTATCCCAATCCGTTTTCACGGCGCGGCAATGTCAGTGCCTCAGGCACCAGTATCAATTTTCGTTTGCTCGCGCCCAACGCGGTTACTTTAAAAATTTTTGATCTGCTCGGACGTGAAATCGTTACGTTGCTTGAAACCACGCTATTAGCGGGCGAACACACGGCACGCTGGCAGCCCGATGGTGTTGCAAGCGGAGTTTATTTTTATCGCTTGCAGGTGGGTGATATGGTGATGACGAAGAAGATGGTGGTGTTGCCGTAGGCCGTTAAGACTCAAATCTGAGCAAAAAAGCAAAGTTTGTAATCCTTAAATTCCCGCGGCTTGAAGAAGCCCGCCGATAACAAGCTTTATCGGTGGGCTTCTTCAATCCGCGGGGAATTTTTTCATCTTGCAGTTCAATCATGAAACCATGAAATTAAAAATATCCTTTTTCACTTTTGTATTGTTGTTCACCGTGCATAGCTTGCTGCAAAGCCAAACCCGCTGGCAGCCCGATTCCACCGGCTACCATTATTTGAGTCGCAATCCGAATTTGAGCCAATGGCTCGCTTCCGCCGGGACGACGGTGGAGCTGGATACGATTTTATATTCATCGCCACGGCGTTCGATCCGATGGACGATTCCGCCCAACAGCGGCGTCGTGACGTTGGAGTTGAATCTCGTCGATATCGATCTTTCGGAGCGCGCGGTTTATACAAGATGCCGGCGCAATAAATACGCGGCGAAAATCGAGACGCGCCTCATTGTCACCTCCGGCAAAGGCTTTCGGTTGGCGGAGCCGGTTCTCAATAACACCGAAGGCCGCAATCTGCCGGTCGAGCTTTGGCATGAGCAGGGGCAAAGCACGTGGCTGAATCCTTTCGGCGGCGCGGTGCGCGCAGACTTGCGCCATATCAGCAAATTGTTGTTTCGCGTAGAAAATGCGGAGCTCGACGAACAAATTTTGTGGATTGATGAGATCAAATACACGCGACCACGAGGTCCGGCTGCCATTATTCATTTCAATCATTATCGCGATTCCGCGGACAGTTTGTTGACCCCGTGGCTGCTCGCGAAAAATTATCCGGCGAATATCGATTTCACTTATGAATACGCCAAAAACGAGTTCGCGCACTATCGCGCCAACGGCGGCTTGTGGACGCGCTACGTCGGCCTCCAACGCATCGCCGAGTTGGTCAATCGCCACGGCTGGAGCGCCACGCATCACGGCGTGTTTTATGAATTTCTTCCCAACTTATCGCCGGAAGTGCGGCCGCAGCTTTATGCGCTGGCGCCGTTTGAGCGCGAAGGCCTGACGGTGAATTGGTGTTTCTCGATTCCGGGCGACGTGGTGACGCCCGATATTCTCGCGGAGATTCAAGCGCTGAATCGTTTCTATACCGTGCGCAAACAATTCGACAATTCGCCCAACGAGCTGCCGATCGACAATCCGTTGAAGCTGCGTTTCAATCGGCTGACTTCGGCGGCCGCCGGCCCCAATTTGCGCGGCCAGCCGGAAACGCTGGCGGAAATGCGGCGGAGCGTCGATGGATTTTTTGCCCGCAAAGGCTTGCTCGTTTTTGATTTTGGGACGATCGTCGCCTCCCCCTCTCCCCTTTTTCGCGATGAAGAAATCACGCTGTTGCACGACGCGCAGGCGGTGATTGAATATGCCGATTCGCTCGGCTTCCAGTTTCTGACGTTTAAAAATCTCTTCGCTGCCGATCCAACTTATCAGCAGCAGCTTTCGATCAACCACGATTATCCGCAAATAAAAACCGGCACCACCGATACGTTGCGTATTTTGCAAAACGATCTCTGGCCGCGATCGCGCGATTTGCGCCTAGCCAGCGTGACCAAACCGCAGCGCGGGCAGGCGACGATTGCCGCCAATAAAAAAGCCGTCATTTACAAAGCGAGCGCCACGTTCGCCGGCACCGATCGATTTCAATATATCGCCACCGACGGCAATTTATCCGACACCGCGTGGGTGTTTGTGAAACTCTCTGCGGTAACCGGAGTCGAAGAAAATCGCCATGCGCCGCCGAGCGAAACGCAGCTTTATGCCAATTATCCAAACCCCTTTAACCCGGAGACTATCATCGAATACGCGCTCGTGCAAACGATGCCGGTGACGATCAGCGTTTATAACATGCTTGGACAGGAAATCATTCGCCTCATCGATCAAACCCAACCCGCAGGGCGTTATCGCGCGATTTGGAACGGCCAAAATACCAACAACCAGCCGCAGCCGAGCGGGTTTTATATTTGCAAAATGCGCGCAGGCCATTTCGTGCAATCATTTAAGATGCTTATGTTGAAATGAAGATCCGAGGTCCGAAATCCGAGGCCAATTAAAGCGTAACGATATTTAGGTTTGCAAAAGTAAGCAATACCTCCGTGGCCTCCCCTGCGAAGAAAACCCTTGACACACTCCTTTTTCTTTCCTAAAATAAAACACGAATCAATCTGCAACGATACATTTTATGAGATCAACGCTTGCGGCAAATTGGGGCAAGTGGCTGGCCGGGTATTTCTCCGCACGGAGAATCAACAATCCGTTTTTGCTCGCGGCAAATTTCGGTTGGCGTGTCGTGATCGAAAATGACGGCGTCCTCATGCCGGCGCGCTACGCCGAATGGGACGGCCGGGAACGCCGAATATGTCTTTTTCTGCCCAGGCTGCGCCGGCTCGACAATTCCGCCCGGGTGTTGCACCGCGCCTGCGCGCATGAACTGTTTCACGGTCTCGCTGCCGTTGATTATCGTCTGCTTAAATTGCCGCTGAAAAAAATACCGCGCTTAAATAATCGCGAAGAAGAAATCGCCGCGCATGCTTTTAGCGAGGCGCTGTTGAATTTTCACTGCGAGGAGGAAACGTGTCCCCTGTCGGCGTCGCGCTGATTGCGGTTTTTCTGTTGTTCACGGCGTTGATGTATTTAAAACGCATCTCGGCCATGCTCGCCCTGCCGATCATGGCGCTGCTCCTGGCCATGATTGCGAAAGTGCCGAACCAATACATTTTGCAAAACATTCTGGAAGACGGCGCCGACCCGGTGATTCATGCGTTGATGGCAACGATCTTCGGCGGCATTCTCGCGCTGTTTATTAAAAATCAGGGCATCGCTACGGTCTTCGTCCGCTATGCCGCGGAGTTGGGCGGTGATCGGCCGATCGCGGTTGCCATCAGCATCATGCTCGCCACCAGCGTTTTGTTCATGACCCTGGGCGGGCTTGGCGCCGTGATCATGGTTGGCACCATTATTTTGCCGATTATGCTGAGCCTCGGCATTGCCCCACAAACTGCTGCCGGGGTGATGCTCATTGGGATTTCGATGGGCGGCTGTTTGAACATTGGTAATTGGCAGCTTTATATCAGCTTGTTGAAAGTGTCCATCGTCCAGGTCCAACAATTTGCGCTCGTCATGGCGGCGCTGCATTTCGTGGTTGGATTGATCTTTTGCGTTTGGTCGTTGCGGCGCAGCCAGTTGCGGCGTTTCTGGCCCGCACCGGGAGAAATATCATCATCCGGCAGCACGCCGCCGGTTCGGCGGCTGGCGTTATTGACGCCGGTGATTCCGCTCATTCTCGTTTTAGTTCCCAGCCTGTTGGATATTGCCCAAGCCGAATTTAATTGGTCAACGCAATTCGATTTGCCGCGCTGGCCGATCGTGCCGGCTTTTATCGCCGGCTTGCTGTTCGCGCTGCTAACCGCCAATGCCGAAGGCGAGATCGCGCTCATTTCGTTAATGATTTTGTTCTTTAATATTTGGATTTACGCAAAAATGGCGCCGGCGAGTTTGCAAATCCACACCGGGCCGGATACGCCGATTCTCAACGCGATCATCGGCGGCACGGCCGCCATTATCTTATTTGTGGTGTGGGAAATTTTGGCCTGGATCGATGTCATTCGAAAAAACCGTTCGCGCCGCTGGCGCTTGGCGCTGCTCACGCCGTTAGCCGCGCTGTTGGTGCATCACATTTTGCATTGGCAACCGCTGTCCGGCTTTTTTATCGGCGCCCTGCTGGCGCTGGTCGTGACGGCGCGGCGCGACACCGTGCAAACGTTTACCAAATCCGTTTTAGAAAGCTTTGAAAGCGTCGCGCCCGCGGTGATGCTCATCATCGGCATCGGCATGTTGCTCAATTCCGTCAATCATCCGAACATCAAAGACGCGCTGCAGCCTTTTCTCAAAGCCATGTCGCCCCCCAACGGTTTGTTGTTCGTCGTGATTTTTACCTTGCTGGCGCCGCTGGCGCTGTATCGCGGCCCGCTCAACCTTTGGGGCATGGGCACCGGCATCGCCGCCATTCTTCTCGCGACCGGCGCCATGACCGCCGAGGCGATTATGGCCATGCTGATTTCCGTCGGCGCCATGCAAGGCGTTTGCGACCCCACCAACACCGCCAACGTTTGGATTGCCAACTTCACCCGCGTCAATGCGGTCGATATTCTCAAACGTATGATCGTCTATATTTGGCCAATGGTCATCGTCGCTTTGACGATTGCGGCGCTGATGTATTTTTGACCGGCTGCCGGAAAAACAATTTGTTTCTTCACTTTGATTTCTTTAAATTGTATCGTCGCGCCGCTTCTATCTATGGCGCCTTGAGCAAGATTCAGCTCCCGATGGATATTTTAGTTTTTACGCCCAAAAAAGTTGAAGAATGGAGCGGGGTTCGTCAGGCCTTTGTTACCACCGCCGTGAGAGAGGGCACAGTGCTTTATGAAAAGCAAAATTGATAAGGAATCAAGCTAATTTGAAACTCACAACCCACTTCACCCACCTCGAATGCGCCCGCTGCGGCAAAACCGAGCCGACGAACAAGCTCTTAAATTTGTGCAGTTGCGGCGGCCCTTATTTCGCGCGCTACGATCTGCCGGCGATTCGCGTCAGTTGGTCGCGCGATTCATTGAAAAGCGCGCCGTCCAATCTGTGGCGCTACGCGCCGATTTTGCCCGTGCAGCAAAAAGAAAATCAACTCCACCTCGGTGAAGGCTGGACGCCATTGTTGGAAGTGCCGCGCTTGCGCCAACAGCTCGGTTTAAAAAACTTGTGGATTAAAGATGAATCGCCGAATGTCACCGCCTCATTCAAAGCGCGCGGGCTATGTTTAGCCGTTTCGCGCGCGAAAGAGTTGGGCGTAAAAAAATTGGCGATTCCTTCCGCCGGTAATGCCGGCAGCGCCACGGCGGCGTATGCCGCGGCAGCCGGTATTCCCGCCTTCGTGTTCATGCCGAAAGACGTGCCGCAGCCATTTCAAGATGAATGCGAATTTTACGGCGCGAAACTCGAGCTCGTTGATGGCCTCATCACCGACTGCGCGAAAAAAGTTTTGGCGGGGAAAGAAGCACAGGGCTGGTTCGATGTTTCAACGCTGAAAGAGCCGTATCGCGTTGAAGGCAAAAAAACGATGGGTTACGAGCTTGCCGAGCAATTTGATGGGGAACTTCCCGACGTGATTATTTATCCCACTGGCGGCGGCACCGGCCTTATCGGCATGTGGAAGGCGTTTGATGAAATGGAGAAACTCGGCTGGATCGGCAAAAAACGCCCACGCATGGTTTCGATTCAATCCACCGGCTGCGCGCCGATTATCCGCGCGTATGAGCAAGGCCTCGACCACGCGCCCGAATGGGAAAACGCCGCAACCATCGCCGCGGGTTTGCGCGTGCCTCGCGCCATCGGTGATTTTCTCATCCTGCGCGCGATTTGCGAGAGTCGCGGCACCGCCGTCGCCGTGCCAGAAGAACAAATTGCGCCGGAGATGTATGAATGCAGTCAACTCACCGGCATCTTCTTTTGCCCCGAAGGCGCCGCGGCGGTTTTTGCCACAAAGATGCTTTGCGCGGCCGGTTGGATTAAACCAAACGATCGTGTCGTAATTTTCAACACGGGTTCGGGTTTGAAGTATGCGGAGTTGTGTCGGCGTTAAACCGGAGTGCAAAGCCTGTGGCGGCAGCCCTACGGCTGCAGCCAGTAACTCACCTTCAGCAACACCACGTTCTCCGCCGGCAACGAAAAGGTCTCGCGAAAATCGCGGCGCACGCGGGTGAAATAATTCTCGCCTTCGCCAATGCGGGCTTGCGTCCACACCAAATAGAGCGTGCTGCCCGGCCGATATTCCCAGCGCCAGACGACGTTTAAGTTAAAAGCCTTTTCATTGAAGTCCGGACTATCGGAATAATTGTACGGCACGAGCGTTGTCGGCGTCACCAATCTTTCAAAGCGATCATAGTGACCTTTGGCGACGAACGCCTGCCCGTAAATTTGCAGCGTCAAATCGCGGGTGAACGTGAGATTGCTGCGCAGCGTCACATCGTATTCATTCGTATCGCGAAAACCGAAAATGCTGATTGGATTCGGCGCGATCGCTAAATCCGTCACAATATCCGCCCATGCTTCTTGATCGCGCGTGCGTTGGTAACCGAGCTCAAAATTAATTTCCGCCCACGTCGTCGGGCGAACTTCAGTGTCGAGCGCGCTGCTCCATTGGCGCAGTCCCTTCGCATCGGAACGATATTCCTGTTCGAATCCGACGATGATCGGCTTGCGGCTGTCGGTCTCAAATTCAAAACCGAGCGAGACGCTGCGCGGTTTGCGATACAGCCCGAGGCCGCGCGACTCGCGGTCGTCATCGGCGGGAAAAGCGTAACGGCCGCGCAATCCCATTTCCAGATAATTGAGCCATTCCCACCGCGCGTTGAGGCCGTAATCATTGAACAGTTTCGCGCCGTCAAAATTCCAGCGCAGATGCCCGTCGCCGCGAATGTTCCAGCGGCGCAAAATTTTTCCCGGTTGATCTTCTTTAAAACGTAAATCGTAAACCACGCCATAATCATTCGGACGGCGAAAAAAGCCGATGTCGTTGATGTTGTAGTGGCGGCCGGTGAAATCCGCGCCGACGGAATAGAGCCAGTGCTCGCCGCCGTCTTTGCCGAAGCGCAATCGTCCCGCGGAACCGGTGATCCGGCGGGTTGCGCCAGGTTGAGTTGTATGCGACCCCGCCCAAAAACCATCGACGCCATACGTGCTTTGCCGAAAACGTAAATTCCAATCGACGCCGCCGGTGAAAGCGGGAAAACGATTTTCCCGCGCGACGGAAGTGGCGATCATGCCGATGGTGGAATTTTGCAGCAGATCTTGTTTCAGCCGCACGAGGCTGTAGCTCGCCCGCGGCTCGGTCAAGCGCTTGTCCGTCACGGCCTGCAAAATACCAATCGCCAATCCGTTCGCGGTCTTGCCGGTAATTTTTCCCGCGCCAAGAATCGCCGCCGGTTCGCGGCTGCCGGAAACCGAGCGACCGATGCGCCGCGAGTAAAACAAACCGGGCCCGAAATTATTGCCAAACGTGGTGAAACGCAAAATCTGCGTGCCTTCAATAAAAAACGGCCGCTTTTCCGGATAAAACGTTTCGAAGGTGGAGAGATTCAACACCTCAGGATCGGCCTCGACTTGCCCGAAATCCGGGTTCATCGTGAGGTCGAGCGTGAGATTGCTGCTCAAGCCGTATTTCAAATCAAA
>Ga0247727_10012504_pt1 | contig 14554 bp, 13 predicted proteins | sample WisWelCaveWW1625_FD_202498 | JGI IMG/M metagenome (GOLD analysis project Ga0247727, IMG submission 202498) | Biofilm microbial communities from Wishing Well Cave, Virginia, United States - WW16-25 | ecosystem: Environmental > Aquatic > Deep subsurface > Groundwater > Cave microbial mat | place... | reverse complement strand
CTGATCAATGGCCAGCCCGACCTGACGGTTTGTGGCGACGCGGCGGATGCCGGGCCGGCCTTGACGTTGGCCGAGCAGTTGAAGCCTGATCTGGTGATCGTGGATTTGAAGTTGAAGAACTCGCACGGGCTGGAGTTGATCAAGAATCTTCACGCCCGGCTGCCGGCGCTGCCGGTGCTGGTGCTCTCGATGTACGCGGAGGAACTGTGCGCCGAGCGGTGTCGGCGGGCCGGCGCCCGCGGCTATTTGAACAAACAGGGCGATGGGGCGGCGATTGTCAGGGCCGTTGAGCAGATTCTGGCGGGGCAGATGTGGGTGGGAGCCGCCGGAGTGAACGGTCAACGCTCCAAGCTCCACCGGTTGAGCGACCGTGAATACGAGATTTTCGAGCTGCGCGGGGAGGGGCGGACCAGCGACGGGATCGCTGCCGTTCTGGGGATCGCCGAGCACACGGTGCACAACCAGTACGGCCTGATCCGGCAGAAACTGGAGCTTGAGGACATGCGCGAGCTGGATCGGTTGGCCCTGCGGTGGGTGGAGGAGGATCATCCGTTGCGGGAGACAAAGTAGCGCGGCCGTTGGCCGCCGAAGAATCGCTCGCCAGCGGCCGCACCGTGAAGGTAATGTCGTTTGAATGAGGATCACGCCGAGTCTCGCCGACATTCCATCACCTTGGAATCACAAAGCCAAGCGCTTTATTGAAAGGCCCGTCTACCGGCTTTGTCATCCGTTCCCGCCGCACCCGCTCGCCAACTTCTGGCGGTTGGAACTGTTGCAGGATGGGGTGCGGCACGCGGTCGAGAGCGACCAGCCCGTCCTCGACTCGGCCCCAATCTGGCCAAAGATTCGGGTCGGAAGCTGGGTGCAATCCACGATCTATCAGTTCGACCGCGCGAATCATTGGTGCATCGCGGCGACGCCGATGGGCGCCAACATCAAGGGGACGAACGTCGGCCTCATTGCCAAAGCGCCCGACTGGGAAGACCGCGACGAATCACCGATGGATTATGCCGCGAGTCTGCGCGCCAACATCGCCTGGTTTGATCGTCAGGAACAGAATCCAAACGCCTACTACCGCGAACCGGGCCTGCCGGCGTGGTGGTGGCATGCCGCCGAAAGCGCGTATCCGCAAAAACTGAAGTTTCAGAGCGGGTCATTCCCCGCGCTGGCGTCGCAAGCGATCCGCGCGTACCTTACCTGTTCGCCGCGCAGGCGGTGCCGGACCGAGCGGCGCATTGCCGGCAACTCGCCCGCGTCATCGGCGACTGGTTGTTGAAGCATCGCACCCCGATGACCGGCGCGGCGCCGGGCATGCCGTGGACGGCGATGGAGGAGGGGAAATTTGTTTATTCGTCGGAAGCGGGCGCGATCAATCTCAGCCGCGGCGCGCACCCGGGCTACGGCATGCTGCTATTGTTTCAGGAAACAGGCGAACGCAGATATCTCGACTACGCTCAGCACATTGCCAATGTGTTCACGAAATTCATCCGGAAAGACGGCAGCCTGCCTTACCGGATTCGGGCCGAGACCGGCGAGGTGGTCGAGGACTACACCTGCGGTCACGTGTTGGTGGCGCTCTTTCTGGACGCGTTGAATCAGGTTGCGCCCGACGAACGCTGGCAGGATGCCGCGCGGCGGATCGTAAACTGGATTTGTGAACATCCGATGCGCGATTTCAACTGGAAGGCGTGCTACGAGGACGTGGATGAGAAGTCGGAATTCGTGAATCTGTCCGGCATGGATGCATTGTGGGCGGTGCGGCTGTTGGTGCGCCACGCCGCCGAAGACCCGCGACATCTCGACCGCGCGCGCAAGCTGTTGCGGTGGGTCGAGGATCAGTTCGTGAATTTCGGCGACGAATCGTCGCTCGCGGTCCGGACCTACTATCCCGCCGTGCGCGAGCAATGGATTTGCGACTACCCGATGGAAGGTCACGCGTCAAACTACGCCTACAGTTGCTGGGAACTTTTTCGCGCCACGGGCGATGAGACTTACCGGCACAAGACGGTCGCAACCTTCAACGCGATCGTGCGCTCGCAACGCGCCGACGGCGCGTACAGCACCTGGGGCGTCGATCGGGAAATGACGGAGTCGACCGGCGGCAACTGGTTCAACGCGAATCACAATGCGATGAGCGAGCTGAGTTGTTTCCTGCTCTGGCAACGGGGCGTGGCGCCGCTGCCGCATTAGACCATGAACCAACCGGCAATTTCGCCGGCCGCTTTTGCCGGCCGCATCGGCGTCGCCCGCCGGGACATCACGCCGCCGGTCGGCATCTACGCGCGCAATTGGGGCGCGGCCAAACACGACGCGGCCACCGGCATCCACCGGCCATTGACGCTGACCGCGCTGACCCTGCAGACGGACGCGAACAGCCCGCCGCTCGTGCTCGTGGACACCGACCTGGGTTGGTGGCGGAGTCTCGAGACCGAGCGCGCGTTCAGTCAGCGAGTGCTTCAAGCCCTTGGACTGGACGCATCGCGGTTTCTGTTTTGCTTGAGCCACACGCATTCCGCACCGCCGTTGGCCGAGCCTGATCCGGGCTGGAAGGGCGGCGAGTTGCTGCCAGCCTATCTGCGCACCGTCGAGCAGACGACCATCGCCGCCGTCAAAGACGCGTTGCGCACCGCGAAAGCCGCGACGCTTGACTGGCACACCGGCCGATGCGGGTTGGCGTCCAACCGCGATCTGCCCGACCCGGAAAAGCCACGCGTCGTTTGCGGGTTCAATCCGAGCGCGGATGCCGACGACACTTTGCTGGCGGGGCGTGTGACCGACTCGGCCGGCACGATCATCGCCACCATCGTCAACTACGCCTGTCATCCCACCACGCTCGCGTGGGACAACTCGCTGATCTCGCCCGATTTCGTGGGCGCGATGCGGGAGACGATTGAAGCGAATACCGGTCACGCGCCCGCGCTGTTTCTGCAGGGCGCATCCGGCGACCTCGCGCCGCGCTGCCAGTACATCGGCGACCCGGCCGTGGCCGACAAGCATGGTCGCCAACTCGGCTTCGCGACGCTCGTCACATTGGCCGACATGGAGCCGCCGGGGACGCGCTTGGAATATGCCGGTGTTGTCGAGTCGGGCGCGCCGTTGGCGACCTGGAAACGCGCGCCGCACCGGACGTCGAATGTCCTGACCGCGATTCATTCGACGGTTGACTTGCCGTTGAAGGACCTGCCGTCCGCCGATGAACTCGAACGCCAGCGCGTCGCCTGCACCGATCGCGCGCTGGAGGAGCGGCTGCGGCGGAAGCGGGATATCCGTCGCGCGCTCGGCGACGGGAAGACCTTCGCTATGCCGTTCTGGGTGTGGCGAATTGGGGACGCGATCCTGGCCGGTTCGATGACCGAAGCGTATTCGTGGATGCAGCAGCATCTCCGCGAACGTTTTCCTGACCGACCAATCGTGTACTTGAATTTGGTGAACGGCTCGATCGGCTATCTGCCGCCTGCGGAATTGTACGCCGCTGATCTGTATCAGGTCTGGCAAACGCCATTCGCGCGGGGCAGCCTCGAAACGCTCGCCAACGCGTTCGAGTCGGCGATTCGGACGTCACAGGTGAGTCGAACTCAGGGGACGATGAAGACCTTGTAACTGCTCGCGCCCGCGCCCGTCCCGATGCTGAACGACCGATCGATCTCACTCATCTGTCATCACTGCGTTTCACGCCGCGCCGCCGCCGCCACCCGAGCGCGCCGCCCAGCAGGAACAACGCGCCGGTTCCCGGTTCAGGGACGAACTGCGCGAATTGGACGTTGTCCAGCCCGAAGGCGTTTAAGTCTTCGCCCCCGTCGAACATGAGGACGATACTGAGCGCGCCGCTGGAACCGATCAGCGGACTGCTGGTGAAATTGAAGGACGTGTGAGTGGTGCCGTCAATGACGACATCATCTTGGGAGTAGATGACGCTGGCGCCGTCGCGGACCTCGAGTCGATCGAGCGTTCGGCTTCCGCCGGATGCATTCCCTGCGGCCAGATCGAAGCCGAGCAAGGCCGGTGCGAACACGGTCGCGTCGCTCGGATCGTCTTGAATGGTCACCATCGAGATTTCAGACTGACCCGCCACACTGAGATTGATGAACCGCTGCAAGTCACCGTAATTGCTGGAGGTGCGGTACCGGATCCGGTTGTTGGGATTCCCGTCATCGCTGTAGCTGACAAGCAACCCGGGCGTGGTGCCTTCCACGCCGAGGCTGTAGTTGTATTCGGTGCTCACGTTACCGTAAGTGGGGTCGCCGACCAGCGCCGGACCGGTCTGGGGTGATGCGCTGACATTGTCACCGTAAGTGGCCAGATCGGTGTCAATCCCCCAACAATTGTCCGACAAGTCCTGGATGCCGGCGGTGCCGGGGTCGCGGTCGACATCGAAGGTGAGGATGGTTGCTCCTGCCGGACCGGCCAGACACAGCGCCAACAGGCAACAGGTGATTGAAATGAAGTGTTTCATCGGTGGCTCCCTTCTACATTTGTTTCATGACCTTCCCGCGCGATCGTTTCCGATAACCCACATTTTAGTCGGCGATGACGCGGCCCTGCCAGACCAATCCATTGCCCAAAATGTCCGCCAAACTGCCCTGTCCGGGTCGTGCCGGATGATTGAACCCGTTCGTCGCTTCTGTCACACTGCTGCCATGCATCATCGAGGAGAGCCGCCGCCCGTGCGATTCACGCTGGGAGTGGATAAGCGCTGCGAGTTGCCGGGGGGCTACGAGTACTGCAACTTCCCCTCGATGCTGGCGCGGCGAGTCTTGTATTACGCGCTCAGCGTGGGCGAAATGAAATGGAAGACGGGCGCTCGGCATCACCATCCGATGCCTGGCTGCTCATTTTACGACGATCGAGGATTTCTATTCCATTTCGTGTTGAGCGGCGAACTCACGCATCGCGCGCACAACCAGAGGTTTGTCGCCGCGCGCAACGAGGCCGTGCTGTTCGATCTGCGCCATCCGGTCGAGTACTGCAACGCCGCCGCCAAACCCGTCCATTTCTTATGGGTCTGGTTCGATGGCACCGGCCTGGAGGAGATTTGCGCGGACCTGCGCGTGGAGGAAGAAGCGATTTTTCGAGGAATGAATCGGTCGCACGTGCGGGAATTGTTTTCCCAGCTTGCCGCGACTCTGGAACGAGAGCGCCCGGGTTACCAAGTGCAACTCTCCGCCCTCCTCGGCACTTTGCTTGCCGAGTTATGCCGCGTTCGCCCTCTGCCGGTGTTGCTCGGACGCGGTCCCTCACCCGTTGCTCTCTCACCCGCTGTACGGAAGGTCTTGACGACGGTCGCCCGCAAGTACGGGCGGCGCTGGACGATCAAGGAACTGAGCCAGAGGTCGGGTCTCAGCATGTATTATTTCTTCCGCACGTTTCGGCGGGAGGTGGGTTACACGCCGATGCAGTACTTGAACCGCTACCGCGTCGAACAAGCGAAGATGCTTCTCACCGCAACCAAGGTTCATGTGGACGAGATTGCCCGCCAGGTGGGCATTCCCAACCGGAAGCATTTCACGAAGGTCTTCCACCAACTGACGCGGGCAAGCCCGCGGGAGTTTCGTGCGAGGATGGGCTACGGCGACCAACGCGTGCGATCAGCGGGCCGTACAATCAAATGACCGCTGCTGCGCTCAGCACTGAATGCCAAACAGCTTGGCCCAGTCAGTCAGCGCGATTTCAAGCCGACAAGTCCCTTTCGGTTCAGCGTCGTGCCAGACGACTTTGCGATACACGGTCTGGCGGCGTTCAGTGGTCAGCTTCCCGCGCGCTTTTGGTTTTCCCGATTCATCCAGCGCGGTCACGCTCAAGTGATCGCCATCGGCATTGAGCCAGAGTCCGTCCGCCCCGAGATCCACCGGATGCGTCGTCAGCGTTCCTTCTCCCATCGCGTACGCGAAGCGGTCGCGGGGAAGGGTGGCCAGTCCCAGGTACGATGGTGCGAACCAGGAGCCGCGGCGTTCGGGACTCACGGCGTACTGGATGGGAAACGAGTTGTAGGTGTTCGGGCAGCCGAAGAAAAAGATGTAAAATTCATCACCCACTTCCTGGATGGTATCCGTGGAGGTGACGAGCAAGTTCTCGTCCCACGACCCCTTGGGGCCGGTGCGCAGCAACGGCGTGTGCGGATGCACGCGGCGGAAATTGCGCCCATCCGCGCTGACGGCCAGCCGCAGGTCGCCGTGGATTGGATTGCGGCTGAACCGGTCGGATTCGTAGAGCATCAGATACGTCCGGCCAATCTTCTTCACGCTGGCGAAATGGATTTCCTCGTCCAGACCCTCGGCGGGTGACAGGACCGGTTCGGGTTCAGGTGTGAGGCGATTGAAATCGCGGCCCCGCAACAAGCCGATGTGCCGGACTTGGGGCCGGCCATCGTAACGGCGCGGGAGTTGGACTTGCGAGTACGCCCGGACGCCCTCCACCGGGTCGTACAGAAGCTGGCAGATGTCGTGAAACTCGGACTTGCGATTATGCTCGTAGGCGGTGCATTCGCGGGTCCAGACGAGACCGTCGGGCGACCAAGCCAGCGTTTTGCGGCGGGGCCGGTCGGGACGCGATGGTTCCCACCAGTAACTGCCGAACCGTTTTTCCGCGGGCGCGTCCGGCAGGGGATTTTCGAAAACCAGACTGAGGATGTACGTGCCCCACGGTGGCTCGGGCACGTTCGCGGGCCAATCGATCCACGCCGGCTTGAGTTGGTTCCCGGCTGCGCCCAGTTTGGGTTTGACCCAATGGACGCCGTCGCCGCTTTCGGCGTATCCCGGTAGCCAGTGCCGCCCCGGCGATTGGACCACGTCGAGGCCGCTGTACCAGCAACGGAATTTCCGGTCACGCGCGCTGTAGAGCACCGTGCCGGGCCAACTCACCTGCAAACTGTCCCACTCGTGCGGTTCGCCCGGCAGGAGCACGGGATTTTCGGAATGTTTCGTCGCGGCGTTGAGATGAAACGTCACGCCGCGCGCTTCGGCGACGGACGATTCATCCAGGATCAGGTGCGTCGAACTCAGGGGACGATGAACACTTTGCCTCCGGTCAGATGACCAGCCGCCGCAGTCTCCGCCCAATGAGGCAGCCACCCAGCACGAACAGCGGTACGGTCGAAGGCTCCGGGATCATGAACCCGCTGACACATGACCTCGGACAAACCCGCGCGATCATCGCCGCTGCGATACGTATCCACCGCGGTAAACCGCACGAACCGTACATTGGCCAAGTCCACGGACGTGTACACGCCGTCAAACGCATTGTCGGTGGGCACGTCGCCGATGTTCAGGGCGACGGCCAGTGATTGATCGTTCTGTTGCAGCGTCCAGCTTGAACCGTTCGCGGAGGTTTCCAGATCGTAGGTTTGGAGGCCGTGGTCTGTGCCGGCCGAACCGTTGAAGTTCCAGACGCGCATCCCGTCGATCCGGTCGTACACGAGGCCGAGATCGATCGTGAGGGTGACGCCGAGCGCAGTTCCGACAGTCGGATCGGCGACCCAGCCGTCCCCGTTCGTCCCGGCATTGTGCTCAATCGCGCCATTGGTTACCAGATCGGGACTGTTGATGGTGATCCCGCTGTTATCCACCGCGTTGATGGGAAAATTGATCGACAACGTATCATCCGCGGAATGAACCGCCGTTTCTCCCGTGATAATCGTGGCCTCACTCGTCCACCAACCGCACAGGACCGCCACCACCATCACGACCAGCTTCGTTCCTCTTTCGTTCTTCATAGGTGTGTCTCCCTCTCGCAACATTGGTTTGGTTCGCAACGGGAAAACTCTAGCCGGGCGGGGCGGAACCCTCCAGCCCAATACATTGCCCCAAATGGCGGCAATACTGCCTTTCCGCAGTTCGCCTCACTCGTTGCCGGGGCCGGTACTTTCTGTCAGACTCACCGGCCATGAGTCCGCGTGCCCGGTCGATTACGAATTGGTCGCCGTATGGGTTGAACCGGCGCGTCCTCGTGCCCGGCGGGTGCGAATACCTCAATTTCCCCTCGATGCTGGCGCGCCGCGTCCTCTATTACCCGCTCTCCGTCGGCGATGTCCACTGGCCGCAGGGCGCGCACAACGTCCATCCGAACCCGAGCTGTCCGTTTCACGATGATCGCGGGTTCCTGTTTCACTTCGTCCTGACCGGTGCGCTCACCCATTGCGCGGGTAAACAAACGTTCGTCGCGACCCGGCACGAAACCGTCCTGCTCAATCTGCGCCAGCCGGTCGCCTACCACAACGCCGGCACCCCGCCGGTCCATCTGCTCTGGGTGTGGTTCGACGGCATCGGCCTCGCCGAAATCGCGGCCGAATTGCGCGCGGCCGAGGAGCCGATTTTTCGCGGCCTGGACCGGGTGACGGTGCAAGGACTCGCCCGCGAACTGCGCGCGACGATGGAACGCGAGCCGCCGGGTTATGAAGCGAAACTGTCGGCGCTGCTCGGCGCCTTGGTGGCGGAACTTTGCCGGGTGCGCCCGCCGCCGTCACGGCTGGGGGCCGATCGGCCACCCGCGGCGCTTTCGCCCTCCATTCGCAAAGCCGTCACCACCATCGCGCGGCGGTATGCGAAGCGGTGGACGATCAAGGAACTCAGCCAGGTATCCGGCCTCAGCATGTATTATTTCTTTCGCACGTTTCGCAAAGAGATGGGCTGCTCGCCGATGCAGTACCTGAACCGCTACCGGGTGGAACAGGCCAAGATGCTCCTCGCCTCGACCAAGATGCCCGTTCAGGAAATCGCCGGTCAGGCGGGACTTCCCAACCGCCAGCATTTCGCCTCGGTCTTCCGCGAGGTCGCCGGCGTCAGCCCGCGGCAGTATCGCGCGCGGAATCTTCCAAGTTCAGCCAACGCAATTCCTCACTCGTCAACTTGACCGCCGCGGCGCCCAGCGCCTCGTTCATCTCGTCGATGGTGTGCGGGCCGATCAGAGCGAAGAGGTTCAGCGGCTGATTCAGCACGTACGCGAGCGCGATTTGGCCGGAGGTGACACCTTTCCTGGCGGCGAGTTGGCCAGCGCGGGCGAGCCGCTCGAAGTTGGCGTCGCTGAACCAGACGCGGACGGTCTCTTTGAACTCAGGATTGTCGCGATCTTCGGGCTTGAACCGGCCAGTCAACATCCCGCCCGCCTGGCTCGACCATGCAAACAATGAAAGCTGCGTGCGCGCGTACCAGTCGTGCGACGCCGGGTCGGACGCGGTGACACACAGCTCCCACGGTTCTTCGTTCCAGACGGCGAGCGAGAAGTTGGGGCTGCTGGCGGTGAAGCCGGTTTTTGCGTATGCAACGGCGTAGGCGTTGGCCTCCTCGATCCGGGCGATGGTCCAGTTCGAGCCGCCAAACGCGCGCAGCAGACCCTGATCCTTCAGTTCGTTGAGCACATCCACGAACTCGCCGGCCGGGATGTCGGGGTTGTCGCGGTGCATCAGGTAAATGTCCGCGTACTCAACGCCGAGCCGGTCGAGGCTCTCCAGGAACTGCTCGCGCAACGCCTTGGGATTGCAGTTGGGGATCGAAGCGCCCTTGGCGATGACCACCACCTCGTCGCGCACGTCGCGGGCGCGAATCCATTGACCGAGCAGGCGCTCGGCGGTGCCGGCGCCGTAGAGATGGGCGGTGTCAAAACAATTGCCGCCGTGCGCGAAAAAATGATCGGCCATCGCGGCGGTGTGCGGCACGTCGCGGAATATGTAGTTCATCGTGCCGAGCACCAGCCGGGAGACCGGCTTGTCGAGGCCGGGGACTCGGCCGTAGGTCATGGCAGTTTCCGTCCGGTGGGAGCGACATTCTTGTCGCGATCCGGTCGGGGCAGGAATGCCTCTCCCACCAACCGGCTGGGGGGCTTTCTCCGGCTCGAAGACGAGACCGATTTCGCGCCGCCAGAGATCGAGGGCTTCCATGTTGCCGAGCGTGTCGGCCCAGGTCATGCAGGGCGACGTGATTTGGCCGGTTGCCAGGACATCGGCTTCGAGCGCGTACAGCGGAACCTCGGCTTGAACGGAGATTTCCTGCGGCGGCTGGCCGTCGGTCGCCAGCGTGAACGTGGCCGGCTCGCCGTCGCGGCCGGGAAACCACGGGTTGGTGAGGAGTATCCGGCCCCTGTCGCCATAGACGCTGACGGTGCTCCCCGCGCCGACGCGCTGGCTGGCGTACAGATTGGCGAGGATGTCGCCCTCGAAGCGCAGCGTGGCGGCGGCCCATTCGTCCACGCCGTACTCGCCGACGTGGCCGGCGCCTTTGAGTTGTTTCGGCTCGGCCGGGCCGGCCAGTCCGAGCGCGGCGCCGGCCAGCAACCGGGTCATGGACAGGCAGTAACCGCCCAGATCCAGAATGCCGCCCCCGCCGGCGGCGTTTTGCCAGCGGTAGTTCTGCGGGTTGGGTTGGCCAGTGCCGGAAAAACGCGCCTCGATGAATTTCACCTGGCCGATCGCGCCCTCGCGCACGCGCCGGGCCACGTCCGCCGTGACCGGGTGACAGCGGTACATGAACGCTTCCATGAGGAACACGCCGTGCCGGCGGGCGGCCTCGATGGCGGTCATCGCCTCGGCGTGATTGAGTGTGAACGGTTTTTCGCAGAGGATGTGTTTACCCGCGCGGGCGCAGCGGATCGTCCATTCGGCGTGAAGATGGTTGGGGAGGGAGATGTACACCGCCTGCACGTCGGGATTGTCGAGCAACGCCTGATAGCTGTCGTAGCGTTTGGGGACTTTGTGAGTGGTGCCGAATTTCTCGGCGGACTCCAGCGCGCGACTGGCGACGGCGTGGAGGCGGCCGGTTTTGGAGCGCGGGAGTTGCGAGGCGAATTTGGCGGCGATGTTGCCAGTGCCGAGGATGCCCCAGGAAAGTTGTTGGCTCATGTCGCGCGGACTTTAGGATGAGTCCCGCTGACTCACAAGCCCGCGCGCGGGGAAAAAGTTGTGATTAATCCCGTCCCGCTTCAGCGGGATTTTCTCCGGGTCAGCATCAACAGCGCGCCTGTACCGAGGAGGGCGATGGTGGACGGTTCGGGAACGACGATCTCGACGATTGACCGCTGTATTTTCGCGGCAACCCTCTGGTATGATCAAGGGGATGGATGTATCGAAAATTAGGACCTTCCTGAAATCGCCCGCCCGGCGGTGAGCCATGGCCGCTAAACGACCACTCCCGCCGGCACCGACGGTGCCGATGCCGTCGTGGGCGCGGGGGACGCGCCCGGGCCTGGTGGAATGGTTCCACTATCCCAGCGCGTTCGCCCGGCAGACATTGCTGTACCCGCGGTCGATGGGTCGGGCAAAACATCCCGCCGGCTGGAAAATGAGTCATCACAGCGACGATGGCTACGTCCTGCACGTGATGCTCCGGGGCGAACTGCGGCATGAGGTGCGCGAACGCGCCTACACCGCCCGCGCGGGCGAAGCCTGCTTGATCGATGTGGGCGAGGACGTGCGCTACCGCACCGAAGGACCGGGGCCGGCCGAGTTCTATTACGTGTGGTTCAACGGTCGCGACCTGCCACGCTACGTCGCGGAACTGCGCGCCGACCAGAATCCGTTGTTTGGCGGGATCGATGTCCGGCGCATCCGCGCGCTGGTCAGCGAGTTGATCGCGCTCGCGCCGGATCACTCGCCCGCGGGCGAGGTCAAGACCGATGGCGTGCTGCGGTTTATCCTGGCGGAGTTATTTGCCAGCCGGCCTCCCGTGGTGAGTTTTGCGGAGGTCGCCAACCCGGACCGTCCGCTCTCCGAAGCCGTGCGCAAGGCGATCGATTGCATCACCCGGTTTTACGAAACCCAACTCACCATCAAGGACATCGCCGGCATGGTCGGCCTCAGCCAGAACCATTTCTCGCGCGTGTTTCATCAGGAAGTCGGTATCCCTCCCATCGCCTATCTCAACCGGTTTCGAGTCGAACAAGCCAAGCGACTGCTGGAGGGCAGCGACAAGACCATCGCGCAGATCGCCCGTCGGGTCGGTTTCGCCGACCAGAACTATCTCACCCGCACATTCCGGCAGGTCGTCGGCACATCGCCACGTCGTTACCGGCTTCAGGCCAGTCAGGCGCAACACGCGTGAAGGCTCGAACTTGAGATTGACGAACCCAATGACGGTCTTGCCAGACTGGCCGGGCCAGCCGGCTCAGCAGATTCTGCAAGCGAAACTCCACGGAAGAATCTTACCGAGCACGACCAGCGCATCCGGTTACCTGCAAGGCGACGCGCTCATCGCGCTCGCGGCGGATGACCCGTTGTCGCGCGCGCTCGCGGAGAAATTGTCGGTTCGGCTCGATGATCTTTCCGAAGGCGCATTTGCCATCGTGCCCGGTGAACACCGCCTGTTCGTGCTCGGCGGCGACAAGCGCGGCTTGCTGACCGGCTTGGTCGCGTTGGTCGAACGCGCGCGGGTGGATGCCGGCACGCTGAAATGGTCGCACGGCGAAATGCGGGAGCGGCCAGCGCTACCCCGAAACTACTACTGGACCTGGGATCATTCTACCAACTGGTGTCTCTCGGCGGCAGGGCAGCAGGAAAGCGGCTGCAACAATCTGTACACGAAGACCGCGGAGGATTTCGTCCGCGACTACAAGCTACTGGTCGATCACTGCCTGTGTACGCGCGTGGGCGGGATCGTCATCTGGGGTTTTGTGCGCGACGCGCACGGCGGCGTGGCGGCCAGCCAGGAGGTCGCCAATTACGCCGCCGACCGCGGCATCCGCATCCTGCCGGGCGTCGGCACGTGCGTGTACGGCGGCGTGTATTATGTCAGCGATCAGGAGGCCGATACCTCATCTCATCCGCTCACCGCCAAGAGTTTCGTTCGTACTCAGCCGGCGGCCGGCAGGGTTGAACAAGACGGGAAGGTTTCGACCCTGTATCCGTGTCCGACCCATCCGGCCACGATCGCGTGGCTGAAGGAATGCGCGGCGTGGTTGTTCGGCACGTTCCGAATCGGCGGCGTGAACATCGAGCACGGCGATTTCGTCGTCTGCCATTGCGAGCGCTGCGCCGCGGCGCGGCGGGGGCAGCGGCAGGCCACGTATTTCTCCACGATGCAACTGGCCAATCAGCCGTTCATTGACGAAGCGGTGCGCCTACAGCCCGGAGCGTGGATCACCTACGCGGCCTATACCGGCTTCGCGCCCGATCCGACGCCCGAGACTGGTTATGTCCCTACGCACACGTGGGTCACCAACGAGCCTTGGCGGATTCACGGAGCGAATCCCGAATTTGTGCAAGCCTTCGATCCGCGCAGTATTTGCCAGTGGACGTTAACGAACCTGCTGAACGAAAAGCCACTGCCGCTCGTCACCTGGCTCGACGACGGCAAGCCCGCCGCCATGCTGCGCAGCGAACATTGGCCGGCCGATCACCAACCGCCCGCCAAACGCAGCGCCGGTTTCGTCCACCAAGGCAGTCAGTGGGACGCGCGCGGCGCGTACCCGGTGGGATCGACGGGCCGGTACAGCGTCCAGGTATCCTGCATCAAAGAAGCCTGTCTCCGCGCGGCCCGAGCGGGATTTGAAGGCGTGTCGATTCACGGCGAAGTCGCCACGCGTTGCATCCCGTACGCGCTGAATTACCTGGCGTTCGCTTATTTCAGCTATCATCCCGAAGCGTCGTTGCGCGAATTCGGACGCGCGATGCTCGGTCCGGTGTTTGGCAATGACGCCGACGGCGAACGTTTCGTCGAGTGGCTCGCGAAAGCCGAGACCGGCTGTTGCTCAACGGATGATCGGAAAGAAATCGAGCAACGTCTCAGTGACGCGACCCGGCACGCGATGATCGGTGGCTCTACTGACCCGGCGCGCTACTGGCGCTGGCTGCGCATCGCCGCTGAACCCGGCCAATGGGCCGCCGCGCAGGTTTACCAAGTCGGCGCGTAACCATTCCTCGAAGCGATGGGTAGTGCGTGCTCGCCGAGCGCGCCGCTTGACGCCCAATCCCACCTCACCCTACACTTCACCTGCCAGGCGGAGGAATTTCGATGGCGCGTCCGAAGACCCCCAAACGGAAAATCAGCCGCTATACCACGCCGAAAGGACCGGAGGCGGAATTCCAGCCGGGTGCGCGTCATCAGGTCCTGCGGAATCGCCTCGGCATCACCATGAAGCGAGAAATGGATCGCATCGAGTACGAGGCGCTGGTGCGTGTGCAGGGAGTGTACCTCAAAAAATCGCCGCCGACACGCGCTTCACGGCTGGGTTGATTTGCCAGATGCATCGCGATTGGCTGGGGAAGGTCTATCCGTGGGCCGGGCAATACCGGACGGTGGAATTGCAGAAAGGCGCGTTCAAGTGGCCGCCTGCATTTCGCGTCGCCGAGAACATGGCGACGTTCGAGCAGGACTGGCTCGCGCGTCACACGCTTTGCCGGCTTGGTGCATTGCAGGAGGTAGCGCGCCGCATGGCTGAGGTGCACGCCGAGTTCTTATTGATTCATCCGTTTCGCGAAGGCAATGGACGCCTCGCCCGCTGGCTGGCGGAACTAATGAGCGACTGGCCGAAAACGCATGTTTTCTGAGCGGGGCATGGCGCGGAGAAGGTGCGACTCGCGGTGAGCGGGCAGTGTTTTCGCTCGGCGACGGTCGGCGCACGCTCCAGCGACCTG
>Ga0247727_10012503_pt1 | contig 14554 bp, 16 predicted proteins | sample WisWelCaveWW1625_FD_202498 | JGI IMG/M metagenome (GOLD analysis project Ga0247727, IMG submission 202498) | Biofilm microbial communities from Wishing Well Cave, Virginia, United States - WW16-25 | ecosystem: Environmental > Aquatic > Deep subsurface > Groundwater > Cave microbial mat | place... | reverse complement strand
GAGTTGCAACAACAATTCTTTTGAAAAGCTTTTCATCTCTTTGTTTTAGTTTTGTAATCATACCATCTAATTTAGAAATTTGATTCTGTAATTTTCGTACTGCTAGTTCCATTCTGGGCTTTAGTGGACCCTTTGGGCTTACAGCATCACTGATTCGTTCCCCAAAAGTTGGTGTAGGAGGCTTCGTCCATTTCTTATCGAATCCTGGCATGGTAAGGAGTAAATAAATTAATTATTAATTCAAGGTGTGAAATGAGGTTCACTGTAGGCTAAATTTAGCTAACAAAACCATCTCTAGCATAGTTTTCTCACAGTTTGCTTTAGAATCAGTATCAAAAAATTAGTGTATAACCTCTATTGGATACATCCTCCCAATCTATCCTCAGACCAGAGAAATTAGTGTGCTAGTTGTAAACCGAATCTTCTCTGCGGATGGATTTTCTTTATGTGAATCACCAGAGCAGTAGTTGACTGCTGTGGTTCACAGCAAAGTGGACATTTTTCCATTTTATTTAATGCTTGAAAATCAAAAAATTCGTATTTAAGTTTTTGTTTTGGATAGTTTTTGTAAACAAAATTCCACAAAATAAGACAGTTTTTGATATGAGCTGATGAAAACTGGTTTCAAACAAATCAATGGTGATTATTTGCAATATCTATAGTTCATCATCTCATGAGAGCATGATCTGTTTTGTAAATCAATGAGGAGCTAAAATAGTAAGAAAATTTACAGGACAAAATAGATGCAAGAACAGAAACCGAATCTTGCAGTAATAAAATAAAAGTATAATGGTAGGGAATCCAATTATTTATAATAATTTTAATTTTAATTTAAAGATATTAAATCTTTTATATTATAATCTGAAATTTAATGTAAAGAATTGATAAGATAGTTATAGTTAAATCTTTTTATTGCCGGATGATCGAAGCTTTTATTAGATATTATATGACGCGTGAAACTTTCAATAGCGGTGGGCGTTGCCCACGTTGCGGAAAAGGTCCTATGGTAACTGATAGTACAACTGGAGAGATGTTTTGTGGAAATTGTGGCTTTGTCCTTACCGAAAGGGTTGAGGAATCAGGGCCGGAATGGCGATCGTTTTCCAAAGAAGAGCATGAAGATAGAAGTAGAACTGGAACCCCCACATCACTTGCAATGCATGACATGGGGCTTGCAACAATAATTGGTCCTGCAGACAAGGACGCATCAGGAAAACCTTTGTCTGCTTCCATGAAAAGCACGATAGAGAGACTCAGAACATGGGATAGTAGAAGTCAGGTTCATGAACCAGTAGATCGAAACTTTAGGCAAGCCTTCAGTGAGCTTGACAGACTAAAAGACAAGCTTGCACTTTCAGATGCTGTAATAGAAAAGACTGCATATATCTACAGAAAGGCTCTGGACAAAGGTCTTGTTAGAGGCAGATCAATTCCAGGACTTGTTGCTGCAGCACTTTATGCAGCATGTAGAGACACGGAAACACCAAGAACTCTAACTGATGTTGCAAATGGAATTAACATCAAAAGAAAAGATGTGGCAAGATGTTACAGATTACTTCTTAGAGAACTTGACCTTAAGATGCCAGTTGTAGATCCAATAAAATGTGTAGCAAGAATAGCAAGCAAAGCTGGACTAAGTGAGAAAACAAAGCGAAGGGCATTGTTAATCTTAAAGGATGCTGCAGAGATTGAAATCTCAGCTGGTAAGGATCCAATGGGACTTGCTGCAGCTGCGTTGTATCTTTCTTGTGTGATGAATGGTGAAAATAAAACACAAAAAGATGTTGCGCAAGCAGCCGGTGTAACAGAGGTTACCATAAGAAATAGATACAAAGGACTCAAAGAATCCCTTAAGCTGTAATTTTTGAAAAGTTTTTAAAAATTACAAAATTTATTTTATTATATGAAAAAGGTAATCTATGTTGGCATTGCCATAGCTGTTGTCATAGCATTAGGACTATCAATAGAACCCAAATCTGAAAAAACCGTCGCTTATCATGTGACACTAGCAGATCCCAAACTTTATACTGATGGAATTTTTACTGACACTTTCGAAATCCAAAAGGGAATTTATCAGTTTAGTTTTGTACCAAATGGCGACAGCCCACAAACGCTTTCGATTACCCTAAAAGGGGTAACTTTTTCTTTTGGTGAAGATTTTCATCTTGAGGGAATCTCTCATGAGACAGGAATTTCTACTTACTACACGTGGGACTATCTTGGCAAAAAAGTGATTCAGGTCCCAGATTACCAGGAGCTTCAAATTGTGATAAATCCACGCGGCAACCTGCTTGGTAGTGTTTCAGTGGATTTGACTAGAACATAATTGGCGTGGCCCCCCGTCAGAAGGGTAGAGATTACCTCTTTGAATCGACGCAGTGCGCCCGATTTCATTTATAGTTCTGCGGGACCACGCAGTTTAAGCAGTGGGAATTGCATCCTTCTGCATGTTTTATTATATGACTTGGAACTATTTATGACTTCGTGTGGATTTTTTCACATTTTATTTTGTTTTTAAAAGATTTTTTCAACTAAAGAATTAGAGTCTATGAAATGGTAAACTCGATCATTTGATTTTTTGCAAGAGGCATAGGATCTGCAATAGAATCCCAAACAAAAGTTTCAATTTTATAATTTCCTTTTTGGGTCGGTATCCATGATTGACTTACATCCATGGATTGCTGTGGCTGGATAGTTCCTGCCATCCATGAAAGATTAATCACGTTATCATTTTCATCTTTTATCTGGACGAGATAAGCAAATTGTAAGGGGTTCTCCATGTTATTGACCAAATTAGATTGAATAAATATTTGATGTCCTTCTTCAGCAGAATTCAAAAGATTGCCTTGGTTGTCTGACACTTGAAGGTTTTGTTGTGTAATTTTATTTAATGTTGGTGTGTCAGGACTAAATGTGGACTGTGCAACAATGTCTACTTCATCTTCTATGGAATATGGTTGAGGAGCTGTCCTGTCAGTATATCTAGCAAAAATAGTGTCACCATTAGAAACGAATAACCTATCACCGTTAGAATTGTCCGTCTGGGTAAATGTGATATGCCCTTCAAAAATTCCTGTATTGACATCGGTTTCTACTGCAGTGATGGTTGTTCCACCGGCGTCTGAATCAGAATATACATCAACTTTCACAGTGTTGAGTTTATTATGGATTAGATTCATGTCTTGGTCGCTTACAGTAACTATAGCATCCATAGATGGTTTGTATGAAGTTTGACCAAATTTTATCTGACCAAGCTCCCATGTGATTGGAGCTGAGTTAACTACAACAACGCCGTCAACAGCCTCAAAGGAAACTGTTACTGCATCATTTCTATCACATTCTAGTCTTCCTTTGTAAGGACCTTCACCGCTTGTTCTTGGGCTTAGATCTGATATACCATCACCATTTGCATCATGAGAAAAACCAGTGAGTTTGAACTTGCCAAAAAATTGACCGGTGTTAGGACCAAGCTCTATGAATTGGTATGGTTCTCTAAAATGGCCTCTGGTTGAAATTTTAATTGGCAGAGTTGCTTCATCTCCGATAAAGTCTATCTTGTTTTTGTCCTGATTCCAACTTGGTGCATAAATTATCACCCTAACTTGGCTTCCCCAAGTGTAAGACTTTTTGTTAAAGGTGATTGGGGCAAATGGTTTATCGTAATCTGGTATGTGAAATTCAGCAAGACATTTTTCATCACATTCATCATTTTCGTCTTCATCCTCTGTTTCTGCCAATGCTGTTGCGCCTAAAAGAAGGAAAATTGTAATAATACCGGTATAGAATATGTATGATAGTTTGGTATTCAACCGCTAATTCCGAATACCAAGAAACGCGTTAACTTTTCAAGTGGTTTATAGAAAAATCAAGAGTAAAATGTCAAATTCGTTCCTATCTGTAGTGGCATCTTCAGCATTTATTAATACATAAAATGTTGAATAAAGCTAAATGACGCTGGGCGAACAAAATAGGTTTAACAGGATTTCACTCTTTGCTAGACATGCATTCAAGTATTATCTGGTTGGCGCAAGCGGGGTAATTGTAAATCTAGGAATACTTTATGCCCTGACCGAGTTTGCTGGACTTTGGTATCTACTTTCTTCTTCTCTTGCAATCTATACCTCAATTACGACGAATTTCTTGCTAAACAAGGCTTGGACATTCAGAGATACAATGGCAAAGCAGCCAAGTGCTCTTATGTATGTCAAGTTTATTGGCGTAAGTCTTGTTGGTATGGGAATACAACTTGGATTCAATTACCTGTTTGTAGAAAAACTATCGTTGTACTATCTTTTGGCAGCCTTAATATCTATAGGAATTGCATCGTCTGTGAATTTTGTATTAAATCGACACTGGACGTTTGGCATAAAGCTCTAAAATTAAAAAGCATCTTTTCGTATATCATTTTATGAAGCTAGAAAGGTTGCAATTGAGACTGGCAGAACCGCTGCTAAATAACCCTTCATTGCAATCAAATTAATACCTCAAGATCATTAGCTATTTTGTGAATCCAAAGAATAAAAAGAAACTGGAAATAATAATTCTGATCTCCGTAATCTGGTTTGTAATCACGTTGCCCCTACCATTTATCGTAACAAACCCAGATGCATCACAAAGTCAGCTATTCATAATCTTACAAATTACGATAATGATTTCCATTCCCTTTGTCATCCTAGCCGTTGCGTGGACCCTCAAACCCGAGCTTACCACGTAATTGTTTTCATGGTTTGATTTCGTATACAGATGCTAGTGATGGCGCAAGCGGAGAAGAATTTTCAATAGATTTCCAGACAAATGTTTCTACAGTATATGTACCAGTATCAGAAGGAAGCCAGGATTGTGAAACGCCAAGCTTTTGGTTTATGGCCAGACTTCCCTTAAACCATGAAAGCCAAACAACAGTACCAGTAGAATCCTTTACCTGTACTAAATATACGAAAGGTTGTTCATAGCTTTGTTTATTTTGAATTTCTGAAACTACCTGCAGTTGTTGGCCTGCCTTTGGATCTTGTACTGGCATCCCTAGATTGTCTGCAAGAATTGTATTTCCAAATGCGACTTTGTCAATGGCATGAGTTTGAGATGTTAGTACAGAATTTGCCATAACATCAATGCTGTCGTTTATGCTGTAAGGTGATGGGAGTGTGTTATCCTCGTATTTTGCAGATATCATGTCATCTGGAATTGTATGAAGCCTATTGCCACTTGATACGCCAGTCTGTGTCAAATACATAGTTGCCTCAAAGACTCCTGTGCTCTCATCTGTTTCTATTGCATCTGCTGTGATTCCCGCACTGTCCGAGTCTGACGAAACTTCGACTGAAATTGTGTCAGCAGCTTCTGGATTTAGATTCATGTCAGGATCTATTATCTGAATTTTTACAGTATCATGTGTGAGATAGGATATTTTATCAAAATTGATCTCAGCTTGATTCCAGCTTATGTGCGCACTTTGTGTTAGAACAACGCCTTCTGCAAATTCAAATGATATGGTAAGACCATCATCCCTGTCTGCTTCTAAGAAGCCGTTTGATGGACCTGAGCCAGTTGTGCGTGGCTGCGTATCTATTTGTCCATCACCATCTGCATCATGGGAAAATCCAGTAAGGATCACTTCACCAACAAAAACTCCACTGTTTGGAGCCGTTTCAACCAATCTGTATGGTTCAAGGTCGTGACTGGTTGTTGATATTTTTATGAAATAACCTTCGATATCACCTATGGAATCTATTCCGTGGATGTTTTCGTTCCAGCTTGGTGCATCTATTCTAATGTGAACCTTGTCTGTCCAACTGTATACCTGCTTGTCTGTAGATATTGGTGCATATGGATTGAAATAATCAGGAATTTTTTCTGCATATACAACTGATGGCAACAGCAAAAGTGTAAAAATTATTCCAAAAATTTGATTGTACATGATTATTCCACCGTAAAGAGGACTACTTTCTTTGGGTTGTGTTGTACTATTCCAAAATGTGGCTGTGCTGTTCCAACACCGTAATAACCACTAGGTCCACCCAAACCAAGCCTGATTAAATAGTTACAGGATGAATTGATCTCAATTTCCTTTTTGTCAAGTACAAAATCAGATATCTTTTCTTGAGTTGTTTTAAGAGAAGAGTAGATCTCTTTGATTTCATTGTCTTGCACTATTGCAGTCTCTGTGTGTTGATGACCACATAAAATTACAAAATTGTTGAGCTTGGTTTTTGCTTCACTAAACGCAGAAGAGGGCTTGTAGTGATAACCGTAATAGCTGAAATATTCAAAATCTTCTTCTGATAATCTCTGCCAGGTTCTCTGGTATAGCCATGCCTCATCATTAGCATCTTCTGGTGTAATCTTTAGCGGATCAAGCGGTCCACCATGAACACAAAAAAGATTGTTTTTTGTGTCTACGAATAGCTGTTGACCAAAAGTTCCATCTTTGTTTTTTGGGAAAAATGCTAGTTCATCATCAGTAAGACTTTGATGAGCAGCCCAGCTTTGAAGTGAAACTCCGGTTACCGGCCTTTTGTACAAAAAAGATTCATCATGATTTCCCATAACGGAAAAAATTGGATAGTTTTTTGCAAGTGAATCTAGCGTGGCAAGAACTTCGTTTGGATGCGAACCTCTTTCTAAGACATCTCCTAGATTTATTATCCTTTCAAAGTTGCCATACTTTTTGGTAAACTCGTTGCTTGCAGCTATTTTTAGAATAGTGTCTAACGCATCAATGTCTGCATGTATGTCAGAAAAAACTAGATCCAATTACATGTATGATTTTGTGGTAGCTTAATTTCTAACTACCCATCTTTTTAGCATTTTGTGCCTTAAAGATTTGCTAAGTTATTTTATTATATGTAGAATTGTCCAATTATAAGACATTTCACGCATAAAAAATGTCTCAAAACTTAAGAATGACACACAGCTCGATGACATTTGTTGAGCAATTTTACAGTTATAGGCGGAAAAGCTTCAGAAGATCTTGCAAAAAAGATAGCTGTAAAGCTCAAGGCAAAATACCTCAAATCTGAGCTAAGAATTTTCCCAGATGGTGAAAGCAAAATTACTATCAGTGGGAAACCAAAAAATGGAAAGATTGTGGTAGTGCAGTCAACCTATCCACCAGTTGATTCTAATCTCATCCAAGCACTCTCACTTGTTTCAAAGATAAGGAAGTATTCTTCACAAGTTTATGCAGTTATACCATATCTTGGATATGCAAGGCAAGACAAAGAGTTCCTTCCTGGCGAGGTTATAACAATGTCTCTTGTGGCAAACATGTTCAAGGCAGCAGGAGCATCCAAAATTATAATAGTTGACATACACAGCAAAATGGCTCTAAATCATTTTAAAATTCCAGCTAAAAATGTTAGTGCAATATCTGAGCTTGTAAAATACTTCAAAAAATTAAAACTAAAAGATCCTTTGGTTATTTCTCCAGACATTGGTGGTATTACAAGAGCAAGGGACTTTGCAAAGCTTTTTGGTACTAAATTTATCGCACTAAGAAAGCAAAGGGATAGAAAGACAGGCAATGTAGTTATCAAATCTGCAAACCAAAAACAGGTCAAAGGAAGAGACTTGATTTTAGTAGATGATATGATAAGTACTGGTGGAAGTATAGTAAAGGCTGCCGAGTTTCTAAAAAAACAGAAGTGCAAAAATATCTACGCAGCTTGTACCCACGCTTTACTGATAGGAGACGCAGAAAAACGAATCAGAAAAGCTGGAGTATCAAAGATAGTTAGCACAAATACCATACCTGGCAGAACATCTGTAGTTGATGTCTCACCTGTAATATCAAAGGCAATTGTCTAATGCAAAGCTTCTTTGTAGTGTCAGGCGAGAATGTCGAGCTCGCTAAAGATGAGATCATATCCATATCAAAAAGCTACGACAAAAATACCTCATACAAGTCAGATTCCAAGCTTGTAATAACAAATTCTCAGGTTCCATGGAGTAAGATAGCTCAAAGAGCTACTTTTGTCAGAACGGCTGGAAAGGTGCTGGGTACCTTTTCTGATCTATTCTCAGAGCTTGACCTATCACTTTTGCACAAAGCACAAACGTTTGCCTGTAGAGCTATTAATCTCTCTCCAAAGAGATTGAATCTTGTCGATATTGAAAGAACGGTGGGTGCGGCAATCAAACAGGCTTCTGGAGCCAAAGTGTCTCTATCCAATCCCTCTCTTACAGTACATCTTATTTTCACAGATTCGCAAAACTATCTTGGCTATTCAACCAAACTGCCTGAACTAAAAAGACCAAAAAAGGTATTCAAATCTTCATCTGAGCTGCACTGGAAGCTTGGAAGAGTAATGGTGAATCTAGCAGAACTAAATGAAAAGGAAGTTCTGTGTGATCCTTTCTGTGGAACAGGCACAATACTTTTGGAAGCAGAGTCCATGAGAATCAGATCCATAGGAATTGATTATGATAAAAGAATGTGCGAGGGAGCAAAAAAGAATCTAGCCATGAATAAATACAATTCTAGAATAATTAATGCTGGATATGATCACATACAAAAGATCAAAGATAGAATTGATGGTGTAGTGACTGACCTGCCATATGGTATATCGTCAAAATCATCTGAATCTCCAAGGAAGCTAATACGCGATTTTGTGTCCATTCTTCCAAAGAAAAAGAAGCTTTCAATTATGTGCAAAAAAGACCTAGCAGACCAAATAGAATTAAAACCAGCTAAAAAATACGAGATCTACAGGCACAAAAGCCTGACTAGGATGATCTTGGTAAAATGAAATTAGTATTTTTGGGCACATCGGCAGCACAGCCAACAGAAAGCAGGGCTATGACCTGCATCTGCGTAGTTTTAGAAAAAGAGATCCTCATGTTTGATGCAGGAGAGGGAGCTCAGCTTTCTTTTCTAAAATCCAAGCTTGGCTGGAACAAAAAGATGAAAATATTTGTCACACACTTGCATGGAGACCATTGTGTCGGAATCTTAGGGTTGTTACAAACAATGTCATTGCAAAACAGAATCGAGTCAATTGACATCTATGGACCAAAGGGGATAGACGAGTTTTTGGCAGCAAACCTCAAAGTGCTAAACTTTGGACTGTCGTTTCCTGTTAGTATAATGACAATAAAGGAAGGACTGGTGCTTGATGATACAACCTACACAATACATGCTTGTGAAGCAGATCATTCCATACCTGCATTTTCATATGTATTGCAAGAAAAAGAAAAGCCTGGAAAATTCTATCCGGAAAAGGCAAAAGAGCTCGGAATACCAGAAGGAAAGCTATGGCATGAGCTTCAAAGTGGCAAAGAAGTCAAAGTTGGCAACAAAACATTCAAGCCATCAGATATTATGGGAGAAAAAAGACGTGGTAAAAAGATAGGCATATCTGGTGACACAAGACCTACAAAAAAGCTTGAAGAATTTTTCAAAGGATGTGATTATCTTACTTTTGATTCTACGTATTCAGATGAGTTACAAGAAAAAGCAAAGGAGCACTATCACTCCACAGCAAGAGAAGCGGCTATGCTTGCAAAAAACGCAGGTGTTTCAAACTTGATTCTCACGCACTTTTCAGCTAGATATGAGGATGTAGAAGCAATGGTAAAAGAAGCAAAAACTGTTCATAATTCTATAGTGGCTGCAGAAGATCTTCTAGAAATAGAGATCAAGTAACATGTTTGAATCAGTAGTAGACAGATTACAACAAGCAAAAAAGATCGTCTTTGTGACTGGTGCTGGAATATCTCAAGAAAGTGGCATTCCTACTTTTAGAGGAAATGATGGGTTGTGGAGAACGTATGATCCCATGCAACTTGCTACAATAGATGCCTTTTATCAAAACCCTAAGCTAGTCTGGGAGTGGTATGAAGAAAGAAGAAAAAACATCCTTACGGCAAAACCAAACGCTGGGCATATAGCAATCTCCGAGCTTGCAAAGTACAAAGAAGTCTGGGTCTTGACACAAAATATTGATGGATTACATCAAAGAGCCGGAAGCCAGAATGTCTTGGAGCTACATGGTAGTATTATTACAATAAAGTGCACGGTGTGCGATTTCAAAGACAAAATTACAAACAGCTTTTCAGAGATGCCACCACTTTGCAAATGTGGAAATATCCTAAGACCAGATGTTGTCTGGTTTGGTGAACCGCTCCCCCACAACGTATGGGATGATGCAATGACGCATTCCAGCTTGTGTGATGTTATGGTTGTTGCTGGAACTTCGCTTAACGTATCGCCTGCAAATCTTCTGCCAATATACGCCAAACAGTACGGTGCACTCATGATTGAGGTAAACCCTGAAAAAACTATGATGTCAGCAAGCATGGATCTATCCGTAAGATCAACATCTGCAAAAGCACTGCCCGAGCTTGTTTCAATAGTTCAGAAATTGAATTAAAAGTTTTAATTGATTTCCCAAAAACCTATTCTGCTGTTCTGACAAACTGTTAATGAATCAAAGGAGAAACTTGAGCGATATTTATAATACGAACTTATAACTTTACTAAAGAGACATTGAAAAGTGATCTGTCAGATACCTTAGTCAAAGACATTATGACAAGAGCTCTAATATCTGTAGACGCTTCAACAACGGTTTACCAGGTTGCAAAGATGATGGAGCAGGGAGGATTGGGTGCCATAATAGTAAAGAAGGACAATCTCCCCGCAGGAATAATCACTGATAGAGATTTTGCAATAAAAATTACTGTGAATAAATATCCTTTAGACACACCAGTCGATAAAGTAGCATCATACCCCTTACAAACAATTAACTCAAACGAGTCGATTTTGGTTGCGGCAGATTTTATGTCTACAAAAAAAATTCGAAAACTTGTAGTGGTCGAAGATGGTAAAGTGGTTGGAATCATTACATCAACAGACCTAGTAAATCAATTAGCTAAAATGAAAAATATTTAGAGATGCTATTCTACTATTCTTGGTTGCCATCGTGTTTAGAGTTTTGCAAGGCTTCTGCGGTTCTCTCTGCTGTCTGATCTTTTATTATCTTGTCATAAGTTGGATTGCCTAAAGAAAAGCCTCTACATTCAAATTCTATTTTGTCAAGATACACAAAATCTGTTTTTGCGTTGTAGGTTTCTTCTTTATCATATTCTGTGTATACATTGTAGTTTTTTATTTGACAGTCGGTGTAGGTAAATTGCCTGTATTGTTGTTCTCCATGTTGGAATATCACATCAACGTCAAACTCACTGTAATCATGGTTTTGATTTCTGCCCAATTGATAAGTCATATCAACGGCTCTGTATAGCAGTGGCTTATCCCCGCCTATTACCCCTTCAAGCTTAAAGTTCAATGGTTTTGTTCTATCAAAGCCACTTGACATGGTGTCAAAGACTTTGAAGGTGTTTACAGTTTCAGTGCCTTCTCTGAAATGAAAGACTGACTGTAGACTAACATCATTCACACTGTCTGTAACCAAAGTTGGTTCATCGGCAAAAGTCTTTGTGACTTGATCTGCAGGTAACAAAAGAATTGATGCAGTTAGAACTATTATGATAATTCCTCTGAGATTTATTTTCTGCATCGAGATTTATTGATTTGAGAAATACTTATTCAAATCCTATATAGAATATGTGACCACTATATGCACCATTAAACTATATAGTAAGTCCTTTTCAGGCTACCAAACTACGTCTAATGCAGAAGGTAAATCATTCAGCAAATTCTGGTGCCAGCCAGTCCATTATTCTTTCAATGTTTTTTGAGTGTAATATTATTTTGATCGGACCTAAGGGAGACTCTTCAGCTTCATCACAGATTGCAACCACATTTACAAATGCAGCTTGTTTGTTTAGATAAAACCAAGTTGTATCCTCGTGCGTGTGGTATCTCATCAGACGTCTGTATGTCTTTGTAACCCGACGTGAACGGATAATATCATAAATTTTTGAAAGACAGTGAAGATCCTTTGAGGATGCTTTGATACTACCATCTTCATACTTGAAATCCATGCCTGACAGTACGGTGGATACTGCTTGCTGTACCTTTTGTGGATCTTCTGATGGGTGTACTGCAGCGTAGGCTTCAATCTTACATGCAATTTCAGGAACTTTCACTTTATCCAACCTTTTATGATATCATAAGCAGAATCGATAAGTTGTGGGATGGTAAGGTTATTGTTAGAAATGGTTTCGTCTGCAAGTGCAATGGAGTCACTCATTCCCACACTCATCTCTCTCGAATCTCGTTTGCTAAAGTCTTCACTACCTGATGGTGTATCAGATCTTCCACGATCAGATAAAAATTTGAATCTTGTATCGGCAGATGCATGAATTGAAAGTAGATTGACTGTGCCAAATTTTTTTAGTACATCTACTTCTGCAATAGATCTTACACCATCAATAATTATTACGTCAGATTTTGAGTTGACAATTTGATCCTTTATCAGCTCAGCTACTACACCTGGTCCATTTTTTTCTCGTAGCTCAAGCATTAGTTTGCCTAGGTTTTCACCAGTAGGCTCAATCTTTCTTCTGGCAGCCTCTGCCCGTACAGCATCACCCATGGTTATTTTTTCAAATCCTTTTGATTTTAGACCCTCAGCTATTGTAGATTTGCCAGCACCGGGCATGCCTGTGAGACATACAATCAGTTTTGCCATGTTTGCCAACTTTGGTTTCCAGTCTATGAAGTTACCGGAAATCATATAAATACACACCCAAAAAATTTGTAATGCGAACTTTTGTAGCTGTAGAGATTAGTAATGAAACCGTCTTGAATGCCATAGCAAAGTTACAATCAGATCTACAAATCAAGGCAAAGCCAATAAGCAAAGAAAACATGCACTTTACATTACTTTTTTTGGGTGAGATATCAGAAGAGATGACTCAAAAAGTAATGAAATCTTTGAATGATGTTTCATTTAATCCGATAGAAGTGAACTTGAGTGGTGTTGGTGCTTTCCCAAATCCTAGATCTTCACGCGTGGTATGGATTGGTGTTGATGATATTGCTGCCAAAAGCCTCGTAGAGCTTGCTGTTCAAGTAGAAGAAAAGCTTAGTCCATTAGGATTTAGAAGTGATAAGCCATTCAAACCGCATCTTACCATCTTTAGAATCAAAAACAGAATTAATGATATATCACAAGAATTAAACCGGTTTAAGACTATAGAAATTGGTCGTAATGTGATTTCTGAACTAAAATTTAAGAAAAGTATCTTAACACCAACTGGACCTATATACTCTGATTTACAGGTGGTAAAAGCAAAACAATGAAAGTTTTAGATCAAGCTAAAAAAATTTCCATACCCACAGAAAAGGAACAAGAAAGGATAAAAAAAATCTCTGAATTCGCACTTCAATTAGTAAAAGAGCAAGCTGCAAAACATCCAGAAGTTATAGGAGTTGAGCTTGGCGGATCTTATGCAAAGGGAACTTGGCTTTCAGGCGAGGTGGATTTGGACATATTTGTAAAGCTAAAAAAAGATACGGATGAAAAAAAGTTTGAAGTTGTTGGAAAAGAGATTGGTTTTAATTCTCTTAGAAAATTAAAGCCGTATGTCAGATATTCAGAGCATCCCTATGTAGAGGCAATAATAGAAGGCACACGAGTGAATGTAGTACCTTGTTATGATGTAGAGGCTGGACAGTGGAAGAGTGCAGCTGATAGATCTTCGTTTCATACAAAATACATACTGCAGTCATTTGACCAGTCAAAAAAAGATGAGGTGAGATTGCTAAAAAAATTCCTGATTGGAATTGGAATCTATGGCGCAGAAATTGCAAAAGAAGGCTTTGGTGGCTATGTTGCCGAAGTTCTTGTACAACACTATGGAAGTTTTCTTGGCGTACTTGAAGCAGCTTCAAATTTTACACAACACCAAGTAATAGGAAACCCCACAAAAAAATTTGAGACTCCTCTTATAATAATAGATCCAATAGATAGTAATCGTAATCTTGGAACTGCGATTTCAGCTGAAAGTGTGGGTAAGTTTATCCTTGCCTCAAGAAAATTTTTGAAAAAACCTTCATTATCATTTTTTAGAACAAACCCACGACAACTAAGCAGGAAAAATCTTCAGAATGCAATAATTGTTAGATTCAATTACAAAAAAAGAAGCCCAGATATAGTTTGGGGTCAGATTAAGCGTGCATCAAATGCTGTGTCAGGGCAGTTTAGGCTAGCAGGTTTTGACGTGTTAAAAAGCTCTGCTGTAACAGATGAAAAATCAGAGGCTGCGCTGCTTTTTCTTTTAAGATCATTAAAAATTGAAAAGTATATGATCAAAAAAGGGCCAGATGTTTTTAAAAGAAAAGAGTCAGAAAACTATATTGTAAAAAATTCTAAGAAAACCCAGCTAATGTGGATTGATGAGAGTGCAAAAATTTTGTCACTACAAGAAAGGATGCATTATGATGCTAAAGCGTTTTTACAATACCTTTTGAGAAAAAATCTTTCAAGCTCGGGCATACCAAGAGGTCTGGTGCCTGACATTAGGAAGGGATTCAAAGTGTTAAACGGAAAACAAGCTGTAAGCAAATCCATTAAAAAGGCTCTATCAGAGCTTATCACTACAGATGGACTTGTCTTTGGTTCCCCTTAGCAAGCTTGTTGATGAACCA
>Ga0247727_10012502_pt1 | contig 14555 bp, 10 predicted proteins | sample WisWelCaveWW1625_FD_202498 | JGI IMG/M metagenome (GOLD analysis project Ga0247727, IMG submission 202498) | Biofilm microbial communities from Wishing Well Cave, Virginia, United States - WW16-25 | ecosystem: Environmental > Aquatic > Deep subsurface > Groundwater > Cave microbial mat | place... | reverse complement strand
TCTGTGTTCTCATTGTAAAATTGAAAATTTTCAATTTTCAATTTCTCTATCTTTCGATTTCCCGCCATCTCTCACTTGCCATTTGCAACTTGCCTCTTGCCCGTGCCTCTTGCCCGCTCAATCCTCTTGACAAAGTAAAATAATTTTGCTATCATGGCCGTGTACAATTAGCGCGAACCTATGCGAGTGTTTTGCGACATTCCATCGAAGAAATGGCATTCGTATAGGAAACTCATTCCTAATTTGACGCCATGAAAATTATCCCAACTGTATTTTTTATTTTATTTTTTTACGCGGCAACCACGCTGAACGCCCGGCAGATTTTTCCTCCGCAAGATAAAAACGCCGGCGAATCGGCGCCGCTTGCCGGCAGGTTGATTCGTTCGGGCAATGCGGTTGTCGTCGTGCAGGTTAATGACACTCTCGGCAGTTCGCTGTTGAATCCGTTCAAAGGTTTATTCAACATCGGCACGGCGGCGGATAATAAACCGCTGCTCGGGCTCTTTCCGCAGGAACAATATTTTTCCCATTTCAACGTTCGCATCGACGGCGTGGTTTACAGTAACAATCCCAATCGCACGGGCGCACAAGCTTTGTTGCTGCGATCAAATCCGGCACTCTTGCCGGATGGAACGATTACCTGCGCTTATCAAGCCGGCAGGGTCACGATCGAGCAGCAATTAACGCCGGAGCAATACTCGCCAACAATCGGCGCGATTCGCATCAAATATATCATTACCAACCAAGAGGCCTCGGCGCATCAGGCCGGCCTGCTTTTGTTGTTGGATACGTTCGTGATCAAAACCGACGAAGCGCGGGTGGCGACGCGATTCGACTATAGCCGCATCGAGCGGCAATACCGCGCGCCGCTCCAAATCATTCCGGATTACTTTCAAGCCTTTGAAAATGACAATCCCGCTTCGCCGGGCGTCGTGGCACAGGGAACGTTGGCCGGCCGCGAAGCGGTTCGCCCCGATCTCGTGATCATTGGCGACTGGTTTACGATGCGAGAAGTCCAATGGGATTATACTTTAAAAAATCCTATTTACCGCGATAGCGCCGTCATTCTCCGTTGGGATGAAACGCCTGTGCTCCAAAATGAAAGCCGCGTCATCACGACCTACTACGGCATTGGTGATGTGGATATAAAGAGTGGCACGCTCGCGCTGAGCCTCACCGCGCCGAATCGATTGGAGCCTTTTGCCAGCCAGCTTTCACCGAATCCATTTGAAATCAATTTACTCGTGTTTAATACCGGCTCCGCCGCAGCGACCGGTGTGCAAGCGACGTTGAATTTGCCGTCGGGCTTGGCGTTGGCAAGCGGTGAATCCGCTTCGAAACCTATTGCGCCGGCTGATTTGAACGTCTCGCAAATCGGGACGGTTTCGTGGAAGGTTCTGGCGCAATGTCCGGCGGCTGATGATTCGCTCGATTTTCGAGTCGATGTCAAGTCAACAAATCCTCTCGCCAATTCAATCAGTCGAAAAATTTTCATTCCCTCTTGCGCTGCTTTTAAATTAGCCGTGTCGCCGCTCAACCAAACGGTGCGAGTTGGGCAAGTAGCTCGTTACACAGTCAACATGCAGCCCAGCGGCGGTTTTGCGGGCAACATTCGTCTTTCGCTTTTGCCGGCGCCGCCGTCGGGAATAATGGCAACCTTTTCACGCTTGAGCATTGATGCGAATACGACGGCGACTTTGACCTTGCAAACGGATCCGGCTTTGTCGTCGGGAAATTATAGCTTCGTCATCGTCGGTGAGGGCGGCGGTCTTACCCGCAACGAAATCATTTCGCTCATGGTACAAGCCGAGCCGCCGGTTGACAAATCACCGCCGTTCACCACCAACCACAATCCGGCGCGCGATAGCCGAAATATTCCGCTTGATACCGATATCAAAGTCGAAGTGCGCGACGCCGATCCCGGCGTCGATTTGACTTCCGTGACGATGGCAGTGAACGGAATTATCGTCACCCCGCAGATCAGCGGCGCGCCGCAAGCTTACATCCTGCGCTATCAGCCGGCTACGCCGTTTCGGGATAATCAAACCGTGCAAGTGCGCATCAATGCGCGCGATCTGGCCGCGCCGCCGAATATCATGCCGGCGGACAGTTATGTTTTTACCACCGTGCGCGATAGTCTGCCGCCGTTTACGCTCGATCATTTCCCGGCGCGCGGGGCGAGTCAAGTTCCGGTTGATACGAAAATCGAAGTGCGCTTGCGCGACGATCTCAGCGGCATCGACAGCGCCTCGGTGGTGATGAAGGTGAATGCCGCGACGGTTCGCCCGAGTTTGCAGCGTCGTCCAAACGGATACCTCGTGAGTTATAAACCGGCCACACCGTTTGCGTTAAATGATACCGTTCGCGTGAGCGTCGAGGCCCACGACCGCGCTGCGCCGTCGAATGTGATGCCAACCGAAAATTTTTATTTCGTCACCCAGCGCGATGCGATCCCGCCTTTTGCGGCGAATCATCGTCCGGCCAAAGGCGCGACGAATGTCCCGCTTGATACTGATATTCGCCTCGAAGTGCGTGACGAGTTGGCGGGCGTTGATCGCGCTTCACTCACGATGCAGGTCAACGGCCAGCTTGTGCAGCCAACTATCACGCCGGTTTTGCAGGGCTTTGTGATGCAATACCAACCGGCGCAAAATTTTCGGTACAACTCGACCGTGCAGGTCGTCGTGCGCGGTCGTGATCTGGCGCGGCCGGCCAACGCGATGCCGCCGGACACGCTGCGCTTTGCGACGGTTCGTGATGTCGAGCCGCCGTTTACCACCGATCACCACCCGGCGAAAGGCGCGACCGAGGCGCCGGCGAACACGAATATTGTGCTGCACGTGCGCGATCTCGTCGCCGGGGTTGATGGCGCTTCGATGCGCATGACGGTCAATGAAGCGCCGGTTTCGCCAACGATTTCGGGAAATCCGCAAAACTATCAACTCGAATACGATCCGCCGCAAAATTTTTCAGCGGGAGATACGGTGCGCGTGAGTTTTGCCGCGCAAGATCTTTCATTCCCGCCGAATGTGATGCCGCGCGAAAATTATTTTTTTGTCGTTCAAGAACAATTGCCTGATCTGGCGGTTATAAGTCTGCGTCCGGTTGGCGCGCTCTTTGTTGGCTTGCAGGGCGAAGTGGTGGGAGAGATGATGAATACCGGCAGCATTGAGGTTAATCGCGCTTTCAACGTGCAATTTCGCGTCGATGGCGGCGCGCAAAAAGATACGACGTTCAGCAAATTGGCGGTGGGAGAACGCGCGACGCTGCGCTTGCCGCTGCGTTTTCAAACGACCGGTACACATGAAGTCGAGCTGGTTGTTGATGCCGGTGACAATATTCGCGAAGTGACCGAAGCCAACAACAGCCAAAAGTTTGTCCTGCAAATTTCGCAAGCGCCGGCCATCGCCAGCCGTTTGATCGTGCGGCCGAATCCGTTTACGCCCAACAACGACGGCTTCAACGATCACGTGGAATTTGATTACTCCGGACTCGGCTTGCGCAATCCTGCTCTGCAAATTTTCGATGCCAACGGCATTCCGATTTGGAACAGCAACAGCCCGGCTGCGGGACGTTTTCGCTGGAATGGCCGCGACGACCGCGGCCGTGAGGTGATTCCCGGGGTTTATCTTTATACCCTGCGCGATCAGGGGAACAATGTGGCGAGCGGGTATGTGGTGGTGGCGAGGTAAAGATTGCTGTTGGATGAGAAGTTCTGGTTAATGCATTCCCAATTTTCCAGTTGAATTTATGCGATAATTAGATTAGATTATTCTATTGGAGCAGCGAAAGTCGCCATCGCCTCGCGCTAAATTAACGAACTTATTTCGGAGTGAAAGGATATGGAAACCGTAACCATCCCGAAAAAGGAATACGAGCTTCTCAAAGAAGCCTATGCGTTATTGCGCAACGCTGAGTTCATTCAAAAATTGAATCGTCTCGCCGAATTGGTGCTGGCGGAAAAATGGGGTATTGTAATGCCTGAAGAGACCAGTGATTTGACAGAGGCGAGCATGGATAACGTTGCAGAGTGGAAAAAAGAAGGGGGTGCTTGGAATGACATATAAACAGGGCGAGATTGTGCTTGTGCCCTTTCCATATTCCGATCTTTCCGGTTCGAAGCGCCGCCCCGTTCTGATTGTCTCCAACGATTCCTATAACGCATCATTTCCAGATGTCGTCGTTGCGGTCATTACCTCGAAGACGATGAAGCCCGACGTTTATGCATTAACTTTGGAAAGCCAGGATTTGGAGATCGGCCAACTTCCGGAATCGAGCTTGATTCGGATTCACAAGCTGTTCACCATTGAGCAATCGCGCATCATAAAACGATTTAGTACTTTGGGTGAAGCCAAATTGCGCGAAGCTCTTACGCTTCTACAGCAACTATTTGATTCTCCCATCCTTCACGCTGCAGTAGCGAGTGCACAGCCTGTGAATCCTTAGTGGTCGTGAAAATACTTTTTGCTAGTTTTTAGCTCTGCTCATATCGGTTTTCTCCCCAAGCACGCTCACCAGCGTTTTCTCCAATCTCTCCCCGCGCAAATCCATTTCCGTCGCCAGAATCGTGTTGGTGTTGCCGTCCACCAAAATCGGTTTGGGAATGCCCCTCACTTCAAAACTCTTTGCCAGCTCGCTGCCAAAACCTTGCTCGACAAACGTGTGCAGCCACGGCATTTTCCATTTGTCGCGGCGAAATTTGGCGACATCTTCGGGAACCGGATCGAAAGAAAGACTGAGAATCTCAAAGTTTTTATCTTTGAATTTCTCGTAGGCTTTATGCATATTGGGCATTTCACCGACGCAGGGGCCGCACCACACCGCCCAGAAGTCGATGAGATAAATCTTGCCCTTCATCGAGGCGTTGCTGTAAGTGACACCCGCTTGATCGAGTGAAGCAACTTTGAACTCCGGCACTTGTTTTCCCTTCAGGATGCGGCGATTGGGATCGTATTGATTCTTGGCCCATTGTGCTTCCTGGGTATCGCCGAAGTCTTTCATCAGGCGATTGAAATAGATTCGCGCATTCGAGGTGTCGCCTTTCATGGTCGCTTCGCCGAGCATCGCGCTGAGAATATTGGCGCGCAATTGGCGATGGGGATGTTTCTCCAACGCCTCATGGAGATAGTTTTCATATTTGCCGGCATCGCCCGACCAATAAACCGCCGCACCCATCAACCAATAATCCATTCCCCACAGCGCAGAAGTCGGCGGAATTTCGGTTAATGCCTGATTCACTAATTTCTTATCCAGCGCCGCAGAGGCGCCCATCCCGCCAAGCTCGAGATACTGCAACAACCTCGCTTGTCGCAGCGCCGGATTTTTCTCTTCCGCAATGCGTTTCGACATGGCCGCGAGGTCGACCGCCCAGTCATATTTAAAGCCGGTCGTGCTCTTTTGCGCTTCGCCATAAGCCCGCAACGCCGTTCTGAATTTTTCCTGGCGCTTGTCTTGTTCGTGTTGCAAGGCGTAAAATTGTGCTTGCGGAGAATTCGGATTGTCGAACTTCACCACGGCCTCGTCGCCGGGTTGGGCGCGAACCAGTTTCTTCGGATCGAACACAATTTTGACCTTGCCATCGGCGACGTTCACCACCGAGCGATAATCGCCGCCGTCGTCGTAGACAAAATCATCCGACTGCGTGCCGTTGATGCTGCGCCCGTTTTTCTCCGCGCCGAGAATTTGATAAGCGAAAGTAGTGGCGGTCGCCTCAATTTCAAACGTGAACGTCCCGTCGGATTGCGGCTCCATCAGTTTTGCCGAGCCGAAGTTGAAGTTATTGAAATCGCCGATGATTTTAACCTGGCTGAAATCGTTGGGGTATTCATACGGCTTCAGCCAGACGGACATTTTCTCGCGCAGCGGATTTTCAATCAGCAGCGGCATCATCAATTCATAATGATCGACGCCGGTGAAATTGAGATACGCCAGCCCGGTGTGATCGAACTTGATTTCGAAGCCTCCGTCTTTTGCGACCTCCGCCGATTGCAGCGCTTTGCGCTCGCCGCGATTGGGCAGCACGTGCACCTGCGCTTTGAGCATCGGCTTGCCGTCGTGGCCGAGCAATTTTCCGGAAATGACCGACGGCTGCTGCGCGAGTGCCTGCGCAAGCAGAACGCTCAGCATGGTGATTGCAACAAAGCCTTTTTTCATAAATGACCTCTTTGATTTGGTATTTAATGAAAAATTTGGTTTAGATTGCAAAAGATATCGTTTTGTTCGCAGACCCAATTGTTGGCGACGTGAATTTTCTCAATGTGTTAGACTCGGTTAAAATAGCAAAGTTTCATTATCTTGTCAATAAGATTTTGCTTCTGCTCGTATCACCTCAGTTACGGGTGTGTAGCGCAGACATCTTGTCCAATGTCACTAACTTTTTAAAAAAGGCATGGCAGAAAAATGGAAGACAGAAAAATATTTATGGCTTTTTAGTGTCTAACTGTGGGTATTTTTTGATAAAACCCAATACCCATATTTCTGTCCTACATTTTTCTGTCTTTGCTTTTGAATAGTTTTGCCCCAAATCGTTTTGCCTTATTTAAAAGTTAGCAGCATTGGACATCTTGTCTGCAGTCAGGATGACTGCGCTACGTTTTTCCACCGAAGACTGAGGCATTACTTCCGTTCTTGCTTTCGGCGACAAATATTGCTATCTTACTGGCGTTTGTTATTTTAGTGAAAATCAAATTTATTTGCCTCTTTGTCAGGTTGGCAGCCCAACCTACAATTTAACGCAAGGACGAGCCATGAAAATCTCCAATCTCGACACTCCCGCCGTTCTCATCGATCTCGACAAGCTCGAACAAAACATCGCGCGCATGGCAAATTTTGCCAAAGCGCAGCGTGTGAATTTGCGGCCACATATTAAGACCCACAAGATTCCGCAGATTGCGCAGTTGCAGCTTCGCGCCGGCGCGATTGGCATTACCTGCCAAAAGCTCGGTGAAGCCGAGATCATGGCGGCGAGCGGATTGGACGACATTCTCATTACCTATCCGATTATCGGCGAGCACAAGTTGAATCGCCTGACGCAATTGAAACAACGCGCGAAAATGTGCACGGTGCTCGATAGCGAAGAAGCGATGGCGCCGTTGGCGGCTCGCATGCAGCAGGAGGAACTCCAGCACGAGGTGATGATCGAAGTCAACACCGGATTGAATCGTTGCGGCGTGTTGCCCGGCGAGCCGGTGTTGGCGCTGGTGCAACGTTTGCGGCAATATCCGAGTCTGCAATTAAGAGGCATTTTTACGCACGAAGGGCACGCGTACAATTTTCCAAATCTCGAAGAACGCGAACGTGTGGTGATGAAAGCCGCCGATGAGATGAAGCGAACCGCGCTACTTTTGCGCGAACACGGTTTTGCTTGTGAAGTGATTAGCGTCGGCTCAACACCCTCGGCGATGATCGTTGGTAAAGTTGAGGGCGTCACAGAAATGCGGCCGGGCAATTACGTTTTCTGCGATCGCGTCCAGCTCAAGCTCGGCTCGTGCCGTGAAGATCAAATCGCCGCAAGTGTTTTGGCGACGGTGATCAGCCGGTCGGCGCCGGATCGCGCCATCATCGACGCCGGCAACAAAACGATGTGCACGGACAATGCGGCGGATTTCAACAACACCATCGGCGTTGTCGTGGGTCACCCGGAATTGACTTTTCACTATTCGAGCGAAGAACATGGGCGCCTTACCAGCCAAACCGGCCAGATCGTTCTCAAAGTCGGTGACCGCGTGCGTTTGCTGCCGAATCATGCGTGCGGTATGATGAACCTGCACGACGAGGTTTATGGCGTGCGCGGCGAGGTTGTTGAAGAGATTTGGAAAGTCGCGGCGCGGGGCAAAGTAAAATAAAAATGAATTTTAAATTGAAAATTTTCAATTTAAAATTTTAAACCTCACGAGGCTGTATCATGAAAATTGCGCTCTTCCTTTTGACTATTTCGGCTTGCACAAGCTTCGCAGGCGGCGCACCAACGGATTCCACGGCGCGGCGTTTGGTCGCGAAGGGTAGGGCGTTGCTGGCAGAAAATAAATTCAAGGAAGCTGAACAGAGTTTTCGCCAGGCGTTGAAAGGAAATCGCGAATTTACCGCTGCGATGGACGGGCTGGGCCAGGTTTTTATCGCCAAAAAGGATTGGGGCGAAGCGAATGATTGGTTCGATAAAATTCTCAAATACGAGCCGGACAATCTCGACGCCATGTATCACCGGGCGATTTGTTATCGTGAATGCGGCGTGCCCAAGGCGTTGATTCTGCGCAAACTCGATTGGGACAGCGCCGCCAAATTTTTTAAAAGGGTTTTGGCGCGCGACTCGTCCTTTTACGACACGCTTTATCAGTATGCGCAGCTCATGCGGTATCGCGAGGATTACACCGATGCCATCCTATTGGGCCATGATCAGATTCGTTTAACGCCGGAACACACGGGATCACAACGGGGACTGTTTCGCCTCTATCAACATTTTCTCGACAACAAGGGCAGCGACGACGTCATGAAATGGCTGCAACAGCAGAATTCCGAGCACGCGCGCTATTTTCTTGGTGAGGTCTATCGCCGCGCCGGCAGACTGCCTCAAGCGGATTCGCTGCTCCGTCAGGCGCTGGCGGCGGCGCCAACGGTCACTTTGACGCCGATCCGGCTTTCGTTGACGCGGCTTTACTATCAGCGGCTTTACTATCAACAGAAGCAGAGCAAAGCAGCGGAAAAAATGTTTTGGCAGGCAGTGGATGGTGTGCGCCACCGTCTCGACGCCCAGATTATTTTTGAAGACGTCAAATACATTGTGACCGAGGCTGAATTACAGGAGTTTCGCCAGCTTGCTGCCGGCCGTGATTACGTCGATTTTTTTCATCGCCTGTTCATGCGCCGCGATCCGACGCCGGCCGCTGATAATAATGTCAGGCTCGCCGAACATTACCGGCGTCTGATGTTTGCCGAAGCAAATTATGTTTATGACGGCTTCCGCACCTGGTTCAATAATCCGGACAAGCTTCGTTACCAAAAATTTCCACCGATGTTTTATCTCAATGACCGCTTTAACGACAAGGGTCTGATTTACCTTCGTCACGGCGAGCCGGAAGATCGCGTGGTGTCGACCGGCCAGGCTTTGGTGAGCAATGAATCCTGGCGTTATCTGCAAACCGCCGTTTCGCCGGAAATGATTTTTCATTTCGTCGTCGATGAAAACGCCGTCGGCAATAATTGGCGCTTGACGCCGTTTCTCAACGATCCGCAATTTTTGGATGATCGGGTGATGTGGAACGCCGCGTATGCGCGGTTATTGCGCGGCGATCCGCTCGAGCGGATGCGGCTCGAGGATGATCTGGCGCAACAGAGCATCAAAGCCGTGGACACGGGTTTTAGCACCGACCGCCATTCCTGGGATAAAAAAGTTCAGCCGCTGAATGCCTTTGCCTACGCCGCTTTTTTCAGGGCGCCGGAAGGCAAAAGTTATTTTGATTTGTACTACAGTTTGCCCTTGCCTTCGGTCGAGGATTTGATGCGCGCCGGCGCCGTGAATGAGCGCGTTCTGTGTGAACATGGCGTGTCGCTGCATGACCTGCAGTGGAAGCGCGTCGAGCGGAAATATGACGCCGTTACCAAAGAGCAGATTCCGAACCTCTCGCAAATGCCGTACTTGATCGGGCAATATCACTTTGCGGTGGAACCCGATTCTTATCACGTCGCGTTTTATATCCGGCAGCCGGCGACCAATCGTTTGGGCGGCTGGAAGGAAGATTTGCGCGTTCCGAAATTTGAAGAGGGCAAACTGGCGATAAGCGGCATCGTGTTGGCATCATCGATTACACCCTCGTCGAAGAACGATCTCTTCGTGCGCAACGGCTTGCAGATCGTGCCCAATCCCACGCGAAATTTTTCGCGCCGCAAACCGATTTATGTTTACTTTGAAGTATATAATCTCCGGCGGGCCGCCGATGGCAAAGCTTCCTTTATTATCGAGTACACGACGCTGTTGCGAAAAGAAAAAAAGAGCGGCGCGAAAAAAGTTTTTTCAATCGCCGGCAGCAAAACCAAACCCTCGACAACCCTGTCCGTGGAACGCGAGGCGAATGAGACGACTTCGATTGAATATTTGGCGCTCGATCTCGATAAAGCCGGCGCCGGCGATTTTCGCTTGAGCATAAAAGTCACGGATAAGAACTCCGGCATGCAAAGCGAGGGTTTTATTGATTTGACGCTGTTCAATACGAAAAAAGAAAAATAACGATCTCTTGCCTTGACCTCGTGGAATAAAATTCTGATTGGCGCCGGATTTGCCGCCCTCGCCATTTTTGTTGTTGTCTACGGCGTCGAGCTTTTCGGCCATCATCACGGCGCGCCGGTCACGGCGCGGTGGATTGAAACGCATTTCGGCCGCGGCGGCCTGATCGCGCTGAATCTTTTCATCGTGATCGCCTTTCTCGTGTTCCTGCCGTATCGCCGCTCGACCGAGGGAACGTGGAAATCAAAAAGGCGCTTTCATCGCTTTCGCCATCGCGCTGATGACGGAAATGTTCGGGTGGCCGCTGCTCATTTTTCTTTTCACGCTCGGCTGGCTGCTGCATTGGCCGTCTGTCATCACGCTCGCGCTGTGGCCGGTTCTCATGGCCGCCTACTTTTGGCTGGCGCGCCGCGAAGAGCGCGAGATCGAAGCCAGATTCGGTGAGGCCTATCGGACTTACGCCGGCCGCACCCCGCGATTTTTCCCGCGATTGATTCCGCGTTGATCCACCGCCAGGCTTGACAAAATTGGTTAAATTACGTATATTTCCATAAATCATCAAAAATGATGAGTAATGGAAATGCGATATTCTGATTTCAAAAATCGAGTTCGTCAATATCCGATGGTCACCGCGAGCTTGCTCGAGGCCCTGGATGAAGACAAGCGAATTCTGCACAACCAATTGAGCCGCTGGAACAAAGATGGCCTTATTGTTCAGCTCAAAAAGGGATTTTATTTGCTTAATCCTGATGATCGGGCCATCAATCCCTCGAAATTTTTTCTCGCCAATCAACTCGTTTTCCCTTCTTATGTGAGTTTGGAGAGCGCGCTGGCATACCATCACCTCATTCCGGAGGGGGTCTATCAAGTTACCAGCGTCACGACCGGCAAACCGGTGAAATATATCTCGCCGGAGGGAACATACGCTTTTCGCCACGTGAAAAAGCCCCTGTTTTTCGGATTTGAGGCGATTCGCGATGAACGAGGTTTCGAAATTTTTTTGGCAACCCCGGAAAAGGCGGTGCTCGATTTTTTATATTTAAACTTGGCTCGATTCAAGCCGGACGACGGCGATATTTTTAGCAAATCTTATCGTTTCAACGGCCATGATGTTCTTCGCCCCGCTCGCCTGAAAGAACTGGCGATTCGCTTTGAATCGGAAAAACTTCTGCGGGTGGTGAATCTTTTTACGAAACGGCATCTTTTCGGAAAAAAACGTGCGTGAGCTTATTTTAAAACAATTGTCGCCGGAGCGGTCTCGTGAAGAGAATCTCAATCGGCTGCGGCAATTTTTGCAAATCGTGCTGCTTAAAATTCTGCACGAATCGCCCGTTGGCGCGTCATTGGCGTTTACCGGCGGCACGGCCTTGCGGCTGCTGCATGGTTTACAGCGCTTCTCTGAAGATCTTGATTTCTCTCTCGTCAAACCGGAAAAGTATGATTTTGCTCAACTCGCCACCAACATCGAACAAAATTTTGAAAAACTTTTTTTGCCGGTCGATTTGAAAAAGAAAAGTGAAAAGACGGTTCATCATCTCTACGTTCGTTTTCACGAACTTTTATACGAGAGCGGTCTCTCCCGACAACGCGGCGAAAAACTTCCGATCCGGATCGAAATTGACACGAATCCGCCGGCGGGTTGGAAAACAGCGGTTGCTTTGCTTTCAGATTTTTATACGTTTCCCATTTTGCATTTTGAGTTGTCTTCGTCATTCGCGACGAAATTACATGCCTGTCTTTTTCGGCGATATACAAAAGGAAGGGACTTTTACGATCTCATGTGGTATCTCGGCAAAAAAGTTCGCCCCAATCTGCGGGTTTTGAATCATGCAGTGGCGCAAACAGAAAAGAAGCGGACCGAGCTGGATGGAAATCGACTGCAACAAGAGTTGCTGAAAAAAATCAACCGATTGGATTTTACGCAACTGCGCAACGATGTCGCGCCTTTTCTTGTTCATGCGGAAGAGTTGTCGCTGCTTGATAGAGAATTAATGCAGCAAGTGATTCGCAGTTATGATTTTTCATCCGAATGATTTTTTGATAAAATGGAGAGATTGAATATGGAAAGCAAACTCTTTATCGGCGGCCGCTGGGTCGAGGGCGGCCCGCCATTTGAGGTGAAAAACAAATACAACGGCAAAGTCGTTGGGACGGTGGTCACGGCGCGAAAAGAAGACGTTGCCAGGGCGGTTGCGGCGGCGAAAAAAGCTGCGCCGGTGATGGCCGAGATGCCGGCTCATCGCCGGGCGGAAATTTTGGCGCGCGCCGCGAATCTGATTCAAGAGCGCAAGGAAGAAATCGCCAGCACCATCGCCGCCGAAGCCGGCAAAGCGCTGAAGTTCTCGCGCATCGAAGCCGACCGCGCGGTGAGCACGTTTTCGATTGCGGCAGAAGAAGCGAAACGCATTCATGGCGAAACTTTTGCGCTCGATGCGGTGCCGGCGGGCGAGGGTTATTTCGGCTTTTGGGTGCGCCGTCCGGTCGGCGTCGTTGCCGCGATCACGCCGTTTAATTTTCCGTTGAATTTGGTGGCGCACAAAATTGCGCCGGCGATTGCCGCCGGCAATTCGCTCGTGCTCAAGCCCGCCAATACGACGCCGCTCACCGCTGTGCTGCTTTGTCAAATTCTGCAAGAGGCCGGCGTTCCCGATGGCGGCGTCAATCTCGTCAACGGCGGCGGCAGCACGGTGGGCGATTGGTTGGTGACGGATCCGCGCGTGGCGAAAATCACGTTCACCGGCAGCCCGGAAGTTGGACGGCAAATTCTTTCGCGCGCCGGCATCAAGAAAGTGACGCTCGAGCTGGGCAATACCTCGCCGGTGATTATCGCGCCGGATGCCGATCTGGAATTTGTCGCGAAGCGCTGCGCGGTCGGCGCCTATTATAATTCCGGGCAAGTTTGTATTTCCGTGCAGCGCATTTACGGCGATCGCAAAATTCAACAAGCCTTTACCGAACAATTTGTCAAAGCCAGCGAGGCGATGGTGGTCGGTGATCCGCTCGACGAGAAGGTCGACGTCGGGCCGATGATCGACGTGCGCGAAGCCGAACGCATCGAAAGCTGGGTAGAGGAAGCCCGCCGGGGCGGCGCGAAAGTTTTGACCGGCGGCCGGCGCCAAGGCCCGGTGTATTGGCCGACCGTGCTCACCGAGGTGAAACCGGAGATGAAAGTCGTTGCCGGCGAAGCGTTCGCGCCGGTGGCTTCGGTGATTCCTTATGGCGATTTTGACGAAGCGCTGCGCCTGGCCGATCAAACCGAATACGGCTTGCAAGCTTCCGTTTTTACCCGCGACATCAACCGCGTTTTGAAGGCGATTCAACGTTTGAATTTTGGCGGCGTCATCATCAACGACACGCCGAATTTCCGCGCCGATCACATGCCGTATGGCGGCAATCGCCAGAGCGGTTTGGGGCGCGAAGGCCTGCGTTTTGCCATCGAAGAAATGACGAATATTCAGATGGTGGCGATATGGCGGGGCTGAGCAAAAAATTTATCGCCGGAAAAGTTCCGCAAAGAAAAACGTTTGCGGTTATTAACTTTACATATTTGATTTGCAAATCCAAGGCGCAGGCGAGGTTCTCTTTGACGAGAAACAAGGTCCGTGCGCCTTTTATTTTTGGATGCGCCCACCTCCAAAATTTAAATTTCAAAAAGTGAGGTGTACGATGAGGAAAATCTATTTGTTGGCAGCGTGTTTGCTTGTTTGCCTGCTGATCTCAACGCCGGCGGTTCAGGCGCAATCGTCCCGCTCCCAGGCCAAAAGATGGTTCAATCTCGGCCTGCGCGAAAGAAATCCGAATAAAAAGATCGACGACTTTACAAAAGCCATTGCCTACGATTCACTTTTTACCGAGGCGCTTTATCAGCTTGGGCATTTATACCTGCAGCAAAAAGACTATGCCAGCGCCGAATCCTATTTTAAAAAAGCCGGCGATAGCCTGGAGGACTCGACGAAACTTGAACGCAAGGCGGAAATTTTATCCGAGCTGGCGGCCGCACGAAAAATGCTCGGCCAACGGCAAGAGGCGGAAGCCGCTTTGCGCGAAGCAAAAACGCTGGCGCAAGACCCGAAACTGCAAGCCCGGCTTTCATTCGACCTGGCAGTCGTTCTTCACCGGCAAGGCCGCTTTTCCGACGCCTTTAATGAAATGCTCAACGAAGTTGAAAATCAAAACATCGGCGATGAGGCCGGTTCGGAAAACGTGTCCGCCGCTCGGATGCAGGCAATTTACGCGCGCGCGCAAAAACACTGCGCTGAGGGCGACTGGGAAACTGCGGTTGTGGCCTACGACAGCCTGCTGCGAGATTCCGGGGCGCTTGCCGTCGCCGCGCGCGTGG
>Ga0247727_10012501_pt1 | contig 14559 bp, 11 predicted proteins | sample WisWelCaveWW1625_FD_202498 | JGI IMG/M metagenome (GOLD analysis project Ga0247727, IMG submission 202498) | Biofilm microbial communities from Wishing Well Cave, Virginia, United States - WW16-25 | ecosystem: Environmental > Aquatic > Deep subsurface > Groundwater > Cave microbial mat | place... | reverse complement strand
TCGGTCAAAGAAATGCTCGAGCGGATCGGCGTTACCAAGGTAGCTCGGACGAGTTTGCCCAATTCTATCGATTTGCGACAGTGGTGCTCTCCTATCGAGAGCCAAGGCGGGCTCGGCTCGTGCACTGCCAATGCGGGCGTCGGCATGGTCGAGTATTTTGAGCGCAAAGCCTATGCCAAGCATATCGATGCGTCGCGGCTCTTCTTGTACAAAGCGACGCGTAATCTTTCGCACTGGACCGGCGACACCGGCGCGCATCTGAGAACGACGATGGCCGCGATGGTGCTCTTTGGAGTTCCCCCCGAAGAATACTGGCCCTACGAAATTTCTGAATTCGACAAAGAATCGCCTGCGTTTTGTTATGCGTTTGCTCAAAATTACCAAGCGATCAATTATTATCGGCTCGACCAGCCCAATCTTTCCCGGGAAGATTTGTTGGCCAGAATCAAAACCAACATAGCCGCGCAACTGCCCTCGATGTTCGGGTTCACGGTTTACAACTCGATCAGCCAAGCTGTCAATACGGGCGAAATTCCCTTCCCGATCCCCGGCGAAAAAGTGATCGGCGGCCATGCCGTAATGGCCATAGGCTACGACGACAAAGCAAAAATTAAGAATACAAACCCCGGCGGCGTAGAGTATCGAGGTGCCTTGCTCATTCGCAACTCATGGGGGCTCGATTGGGGACGCAATGGCTATGGCTGGCTGCCCTATGAGTATGTGCTAAAATATCTGGCCGTCGATTGGTGGTCTTTGCTCAAGAACGAATGGGTGAACACGGGCAAATTTAAACTCTGAATTCTATTATTTGTGAATTGCCCAGGCGCCAAGAGCGCCAAGGTTGTTCGGGAAAATAGTCACAGTAGTTTTTGTTTTTACGATAGAGAGGCGTTTGCGCATCTTCGAGTTTGACTGATACAATTCGGGCATGACGCAATACCAATTCCGAAAATTCGAAGACTCAGACTATCTTGCTTTTGTCGAGTTGCGCAATCAAGTTTTTCCTGAATATCCCAGCACTGTCGAAGAAGTGCGACGCTGGGACGGGATGCGCGAGCCAGGGCATTTTTTTCAACGTTTGGTAGCCCTCGATGCAAAAACAAAAAGAGTGGTCGGCGCGGTCACGCTGCGTCATAATTTTTTCTCGTTTAACCCCCACTTGCTCTGGATGGATCTTGCAGTGCACCCTGAGTTTCAGCGACGCGGCATCGGCACTCAACTCTATGAAAAGTGTGTGCAACTGACACGAGAAGCGAAAGTGCCACGCTTGCGCACTCAAGTAAGCGAGAAGCGAGAATCGGGTCTCAATTTCGTCAAGAAATTTGAATTTGCCGAACATCATCGCGTCTTTGAGTCCAAGCTTGATTTGAAAAAATTTGACTTCACCAAGTTTGATGACCCGGCTCCGACGCTCAAAGCAAATGGAATTATTCTGACGACACTCGGACACGAGATTGAGAATTTGAGATTTGAGCAGGCCTATCACAAAGTGAAGAAAGCTTACGAGATGTCGAACGAGTGCGCGCAAGATATCCCGACGCCCGACGGAATCAGTCCGATCTCGTTTGAGCGTTTTTTGGATTTGACGGTGGCTTCGCCAACGACCGATTTGAAGAGTTTTCAATTGGCGAAGTGCGGCGAAAAATATGTGGGCATAAGCCATTTGATTATCAGCGAGAAAGACCCGGTGATGTACCAAGCGCTCACGGGCGTGCTGCGAGACTGTCGCCGCAAGGGGATCGCGCTCGCGCTCAAATTGCAGGGCATCCGCTATGCGATCACCAAGGGATTTCAATACGTGCGCACGAACAACGACACGGTCAATGTGGGTATGTTGGCGATCAACCGTGAGCTAGGCTTCATGCCCGAGCCGAGCTGGATTCATTTCCAGAGAGAAGTGTAACTAAACAATGCCCGCCAAAGCCCTTCTTTCCTGGAGCGGGGGCAAAGACAGCACGCTCGCGCTCTATGAATTGCGACGCTCTCAACAGTATGAAATAACATCTTTGCTCACGACGGTGACGCAAGACTACGATCGCATCAGCATGCACGGCGTGCGCAGAGCTTTGCTCGAAGAGCAAGCAGTGTCGCTTGGGTTGCCCCTTCAACAAGTCTTCATCTCGAAAAATTGTGTGAACGAAGAATACGAGAAGAAGATGCGTGAGGCGATGACTCGCTGCTATGCACAAGGCATCTCAACCGTTGCGTTCGGCGATCTCTTTCTTGAAGAAATTCGAAAATATCGCGAAGAAAAATTGTCGCAAGTGAATATGAAAGCTTTCTTCCCGTTATGGGGAAAAAACACGACCGAGCTCGCTCATGCTTTTATTGAGTTGGGCTTCAAAGCCATTCTCGTCTGCATCGATTCACAAGCGTTCGATAAAGAATTTGTGGGCCGACGCTTCGACAAGCAATTGCTCTCTGAGCTTCCCTCAAGTGTCGATCCGTGCGGCGAGAACGGAGAGTTCCATACGTTTGTATTTGACGGCCCGCTCTTTCAGAAACCAATACACTTTGAGAAGGGCGAGATCGTTTTGCGAGATCATCGTTTTTATTTTTGCGATCTGGTTCCCGTGAAAACCGAAGGGCAGAACCGCCAAGGACGCTAAGAGCGCCAAGAAAATTTATTCAAAGAATTGCCCTGCGCACTCTGTACTCTCTGTGATAAAGAGTCTATTATTCAGGATGTTGCGGCTCACTTGAAGTATTCCCTATACTTAACTTTGCCTTGGCGCAGGAAAACAAAGGAGCTTCTACCATGAGCACACTCGGCTATTTTCGATTCCCCACGATTCATAATGATTCGGTCGCGTTTGTGAGTGAAGATGATCTTTGGACGGTTTCAGCCAAGGGCGACATCGCGCGTCGCCTCACTTCTGGTTGGGGCGAAGCCAGTCGCCCGGCCTTCTCTTCTGATGGCAAATGGCTTGCGTTCTCAGGGCGTGAAGAAGGCCATCTGGAAGTCTATCTTATGCCCGCGTTAGGAGGGCAACCTCGGCGCCTCACGTTTATCGGGAGCGTTGCTCTCGTCTGCGGCTGGACGCCGGACGGAAAAATTTTATTCGCCAGCGATCACGGTGCTCCCTTCATGCGCCTGACCCAGCTTTTTGCTGTCTCGCCCGACGGCGGAACGCACGAGCTTTTGCCTACCGGCGTGGCGCTCAATGCGTCTTATAATGCGAAGGGCGGATGTGTGATCGGGCGCTACGGGATGGTTGGCCGCGAGCCGGCGCACTGGAAGCGTTATCGCGGCGGCACGGCGGGCGACCTCTGGATTGATGCCGAGGGTTCTGGGAATTTTAAGCGACTCATTCAACTCAAGGGCAATCTCTATCGTCCGCTCTGGATGGGCAATCGCATTTTTTTCACTTCTGATCACGAGGGCATTGGCAATTTATACTCGTGCACGCCCGCTGGACAAGACTTGAAGCGCCACACCGATCACGACGAGTTTTATGTCAGACATCCGGCGAGCGATGGCAAGCGTCTTGTCTATCAAGCCGGCGCTGACCTTTATGTGTTTGACCCAAGCACAGAGAAGAGCGCGAAGATCGAGATCGACTATCACAGCCCGCGCACGCAGCGCTCGCGCAAATTTGTGGAGCCTTCACGCTACTTAGAAACGTACAAGCCGCACCCCCAGGGACATCTCTTGGCGATTACGACACGCGGCAAGGCCTTCACTTTTGGAAATTGGGAAGGCTCCGTCTTGCAACACGGTGAGCATGACGGTGCGCGCTCGCGTTTGGCCCGCTGGCTCAACGACAAAGAACGCCTGGTGCTGGTGAGCGATGCGGAGGTCGAAGATCATTTAGAGATTCATCACACTCAAGAGCCGGGCCAACCTGAACGCTTGACGGGGCTTGATCTTGGGCGCCCGATGGACATAAAAGTCTCGCCCAAATCGAATGTGCTTGTATTGTCCAATCATCGCAATGAACTCATTTGGGTAGACTTGGACACAAAAAAATCATGCGCGATTGACCAGAGCGAATTTGGCTTAATTGCCGGGTTTGATTGGTCTCCCGATGGGCGTTGGATAGCCTATAGTTGTTCGTTGAGTATGCATCGAGCGGCGATCAAATTGTACGACACCCAAAACAACAAAATTCACACTATCACCGAGCCCGTCTTGCAAGATGTCTCGCCGGTCTTTGACCCAGATGGCAAATATCTCTACTTTTTCTCATATCGCGAGTTCGATCCGGTGTATGACAATTTGCACTTTGATCTCGGCTTCCCTAAAGGCGTAAAGCCGTATCTCATCACGTTGCAAAAAGAGCTACCGTCTCCTTTTGTGCCGGTGGCCAAGCCCTTGGAAGAAGTGTGGAAATCCGAGTATGAGAAGAAGATGATGGCCAACGGCGGTAAGAATGGCAAGAAGACGGAGATCGCCGTGCAGATAGACTTGGATGGAATACAGAATCGCGTGCTCGCTTTTCCCGTACCCGAAGCCCGCTACATGCAGATCGAGGCGATCCCGGGGAAAGTGCTTTATAGCTGGTGGCCCGTGGAGGGCAGCTTGAGCAATACTTGGTACGCCGCTGCTGAGCCCCCGGCCAAAGCGACGCTCGAAGCCTATGACTTTGAAACCAAAAAATCAGAGGTGCTCGTCTCGGGTATTACGAGTTTTGAGTTATCCGGCGATCGCAAATCGCTCGTGTATCGTGCGGGCAACAAACTCAGAGTTTTAAGAGCGGGCGAAAAATCCGACGAGACGCTCGCTAAAGAAGGGCCAGGCAAGAAGAGCGGCTGGATCGATCTTTCACGCATCAAAGTCTCTGTGCAGCCCGAGGCCGAATGGAAGCAAATGTATCGCGAAGCCTGGCGTTTGCAACGGGATTATTTTTGGGATGAAAAAATGTCGCAAATCAATTGGGAAAAAATTTATGAGCGTTACTTGCCCTTGCTTGATCGAGTCGCAACGCGCTCGGAATTTTCGGACTTGATGTGGGAGATGCAGGGCGAGCTGGGCACCTCGCACGCCTATGAGATGGGCGGCGATTATCGCCCGGAGCCGAGTTACGCGATGGGTTTTTTGGGCGCTGATTTCAGCTACGACGAAAAAATAAGAGCCTGGAAGATCGCACACGTTGTGCGGGGCGATGTCTGGGATGAACCGAAGAGTTCGCCGCTGGCTAAGCCTGGCCTCAACGTTCGCGAAGGAGATACGCTTCTGGCGATTGGCGGGCGCAAGTTAACGCAAGACACGCCGCCTCAAGAACTTTTGGTCAATCAAGCGGGCCAAGAAATTTTACTCACGCTTGGAGATGCCAAGGGCAAATCGCCCCGCTCTGTTTCGGTGAAGACGCTTATGAGCGAGACGCTGGCGCGTTATCGCGAGTGGGTCGAAAACAATCGAAAATGGGTGCACAAAATGACCGATGAACGCGTCGGTTACGTGCATGTGCCGGACATGGGGCCGCGCGGCTATGCCGAGTTTCATCGCTCGTTTATTGCTGAAGTCGATCGCGAGGGTCTGGTCGTCGATGTGCGGTTTAACGGAGGCGGCCACGTCTCGGAGCTTCTCTTAGAAAAATTGGCGCGGCGCCGTTTAGCGTATACCAAGACGCGCTGGTTCGGCACGCATCCCTATCCCGTTGAATCGGTCTTGGGCCCAATGGTCGCTTTGACCAATGAGTACGCGGGCTCGGACGGAGATATCTTTTCGCACGGTTTCAAAATGCTCAAATTGGGAACACTGGTAGGCAAACGTACTTGGGGCGGAGTGATCGGCATTTGGCCGCGCAATCGCCTGGCAGACGGGAGCATCACGAGCCAGCCGGAGTTTTCTTTCTGGTTCAAAGACGTAGGCTGGAAAGTCGAAAACTATGGAACTGACCCCGATATTGAAGTCGAGTATCGCCCTCAAGATTATGTGGCAGGCAAAGACCCCCAATTAGAGCGCACGATTCAAGAGATTCTCAAGCGTTTAGAAGAGACTCCGCCGCAGTTGCCGGACTTGAGCAAACGACCGAGCTTGGCATTGCCGAAGCTGCCGAAGAGGTAAAGTAGGGGCACGGCGCACCGTGCCTCTACGGAAGATCATAACTTGAGCAGAACTCCCAATCGTCTCCTCCATGAAACCAGCCCGTATTTGTTGCAACATGCACACAATCCCGTAGGTTGGTATCCTTGGGGCGAAGAAGCTCTCGCAATAGCGAAGGGCGAAGATAAACCGATTCTACTAAGCATAGGTTACAGCGCTTGTCATTGGTGTCACGTTATGGAGCACGAGAGTTTTGAGAACGAAACGATCGCGCGCGCGATGAACGAACACTTTGTCAACATCAAGGTCGATCGCGAAGAACGTCCTGATCTCGACGAAATTTATATGACGGCGGTGCAACTCATAAGCGGGCATGGCGGCTGGCCGATGACTGTCTTTCTCATGCCCGACCTAAAACCCTTCTTTGGTGGAACTTACTTCCCCCCGGAAGATCGCCACAGCCAACCGGGTTTTCTCACGGTCCTACAAAGCATTGCCGAAATTTACAAGAAAGACAAAGCGACGGTCGTCGAACAAGCCGAGCGTCTCAAAGAACACTTGCAAAAAATCGCGAGCGGCCCCGTCAGTGAAAATTTTTCGTTGCTCACTCAGGATTTACTTCAACGCGCTTATGCTGTTGCACTCGAAACGTTTGATCGCGAGCACGGTGGCTTTGGCCGAGCGCCTAAGTTTCCTCATAGTATGGAACTAAGCCTGCTCTTGCGTTACTGGAAACGAACGAATGATGGCGATGCGCTCAAGATGGTCGAGCAAAGTTTGGAAAAGATGGAGCGTGGAGGAATGTACGATCAGCTCGGCGGTGGCTTTCATCGATACTCGACCGACGCACGCTGGCTCATTCCCCATTTTGAAAAGATGCTGTATGACAATGCGCTTCTGAGTTGGGTTTATCTTGAAGCGTATCAAGCAACGCATAAATCACTCTATCGTCAGATAGTAGAAGAAACGCTGGAATATGTATTGCGTGAGATGACGAGCCCGGAAGGCGGTTTTTACGCTACCCAAGACGCTGATAGTCCTGGCGGCGAGGGCGCTTTCTTCAGTTGGTCTCCGCAAGAGATAAAAGCTGTATTAGGAGAAAAAGAGGGCGCTTTGGCCAGTGAGTATTTCGGCGTTAGCGAGGTAGGAAATTTTGAACATGGGCGAAGTATCTTGCACTTGCCCAAGACAATAGAAGAATTTGTAAGTCAAACACAGCTCACTCACGCCGACGCCGAGGCACTGGTGGAACGAGCGAAAGAAACGCTCTTTCAAATTCGTGAGCAACGAGCCAAGCCGGGGCGAGATGAAAAGATCATCACAGCCTGGAACGGATTGATGATCTCGGCCTTCGCGCGGGCTTCTTCTATACTCGAAAATGAGCGCTATCTGAAGGCAGCCGAGAACGCGGCTCATTTTTGTCTAAAAAATCTCAAGCAAAATGAAAAACTCTTGCGCAGCTACAAAGACAGCCGCGCCAAGTTCAACGCTTATCTGGAAGATTATGCTTTCTTCATTATCGGGTTAATCGATTTGTACGAAGCAAGCTTTGACCTGAGCTGGCTCAAAGAAGCGCAAGCACTCACTCGAAAGATGCTTGAGCAATTTTATGATGAGAGTCAAGGCGGCTTTTTCTTCACGGGCAATGATCACGAAGCGCTTCTCACACGCAACAAGAGCGCCTATGACGGTGCGACGCCCTCGGGTAATTCGGCGGCGGTCTTCGCATTGTTGCGCTTGACTGAACTCACCGACGATCGTGAGTTGCATCAAAAAGCCGAGCGAACGCTGCGCCTATTTAGGAGCTTGATAGAGCAAACGCCTAATGGCTTTTCGCATATGCTCTGCGCTCTGGATTTTTATTTGGGGCCGATCAAGCAAATTGCAGTCATTGGCAAGAAGAGCGATGCACGCACCCAGAAATTGCTGCATGCGATTCACCGGCAGTGGCTGCCGAATAAAGTGCTTGCGCTGAAAGAATCTGAGAAAGATTCTGTAGCAGTTGAAAAATTTCTGCCATGGCTAAAAGAGAAAACGCGCAAGAACAATCTGCCCACTGTATATGTGTGCGAAAACTCCACGTGCCAAGCGCCGGTGACCGAAACAGAAGAGCTTTCTCTCTAAAAACGGAAGAATGTCAGCGAATCAAGCTTCCCAGAGCGAGCACACCAAAAATTCCAATGATGACTCCAGAGATACGATTGACCCAGATGAGTCTTCGTGTATCGAACTTATCTCGAATGAGGCTGACGCTGCCACTGAGTATCAGCCACCAGGCAGCCGATCCGAGAAAGACGCCAAGCACGAGCAGGCCGGCTTGCAAGTAATCACTTTGGGTCTGCCCCACGCCCAGCCCCGCAAAAACCGCAGCAAACGAAAGAATGGTCGCCGGGTTAGTCAGGGTGAGAAGAGCAGTCGACAGATAGGCATTGAAGAGTCCATTGCCGTGGGTAGCAGCGGCTTGCTCTGCGGGCGCAGCCCGAAATGTTTTCAAGGCCAGATAGCATAAGAAGAGCCCGCCGATCAAGCGAAACCAAAGTTCTTGGCTGGTCAAAAATTGCGCGACGACGGTCAGTCCGAGTCCTGCGATCAAACCGTAGAAGGCATCGGCTGTCGCTGCGCCAAGGCCGGATACGAAGCCGGCGCTGCGTCCGTCGATGAGCGTACGCTTGATGCAAAGTACGCCGATCGGGCCTACGGGAGCCGCGATCGAGAAGCCGATGAGCAAGCCTTGAATAAAATAGACCATCATTTTTGATTAATGAATTTGCGGATAAATTTGCTCGATTGGCGATTATACAATTTCGTGCCCTGTCTCTTTGAGCGCGTGTAGTGCTCTGTTCAAATTTTCTTCTTTCACCAGCACATAATCTGTGTCATAGGTTGAAATTGCAAAGAAGCTGATCTGAGCTTGAGCCAAGGGTTCGGTGAGCGATGCCAAGACTCCTGTTGTCGCAAAATCAATCGGGCCCTGCACTTTCACACAGCGCCAGTCGCGCTCGCATTGAATATCGCTTGGAACCGAAGCTTGGGGGCAAACAATCGAAAGCTCTTCACTTGTTCGGGTGAGTGAAAAGAAATCAGAGGAGAGTGCCCACAATGGAATCGCCGAGCGACTAGACAATCGACAGATCGCAAGTGTTTCTGATAAAGGTGAAAGCAAAACTTTGGGATGTTTCATAGCGTGTTGATTTTAGTGGAGTAGCGCGATCTGTGCATCTGTGATTATTTCCTTTTTTTGATTTGTGCTAAACAATAAAAACGATGCTTGTAAAGACAAAGTATGTTTTTTCTTATAAGTCTCATTTGCGAAGGTTTTGGTTGTGAGTTAAGATATTCGGTATTGAAAAAATTAAGCGACGGAGAAACCCATTGCAGGGGATACGAATAGAGAGTTAGGTCCATGATCGAGCGTAGTAACGAGCAATGGCTCAAAGCTCTCAAGCAACCCGGGCTACAATAAGAGAATGCGCTGAAAGATTTGCGGACCTTGTTGGTACGGGGCCTAGGTTTTGCCCTCGCTAAAAATAACGTCGACAAATCCCAAATCGAAGATTTTGTGCAAGAAGCGCTCATCAAAATTCTTCATAGCTACGATACCTTCCGAGGCGAGAGCAAGTTTACTACTTGGGCGCAAACGATCGCCGTGCGCGTTGCGTTCACCGAGATGCGTCGCTTGCGCTGGCGCGACCTCTCGCTGGACCAGATGGTCGAAACCACCGAGTTCAATCCCGATCAGATTGTGGATCGCTCGGCCGGGCCAGAAAAACAAGCCCTGCAAGAGTCCATACTCAAAACCATGCACAAAGTGATCGACGAAGAATTGACCGAAAAACAACGCCAAGCGCTCGTGCCCGACCTGGTCAAACAAATTAACCAAGAAGAGGTCGCACGGCGTCTTGGCACCAATCGCAATGCGCTTTACAAGCTGGTGTATGACGCTCGACAAAAATTGAAAAAAGGGCTGCTGGCCCAAGGACTGACAGCGCAACAAATTCAGCAGGCCTTTGATTTATAGGCTGCAAGGGGTAAAATACAGATTATTATGGGTTTAAATGCCGATGCGATCAAAATTATAGTCCGGTTTACGCTCGTCGTCCCTGACCAAGGCATTGGGTGTTATGAGTGCTTGGATCAGATTGACCAGTATGCCGAAAAGGTCTTGGCTGGGAAAGAGATTCCCGATGCGCTGCAGCTGGTGACGACGCATATGCAAGATTGCCCGGAATGCAAAGAAGAATTTGAAGCGCTTTTGGCTGCGCTTCGTGCGATGGAAAATTCGCACTAATTTTTGTCACTCTTCTATTTTCAGTTTCAATCTACGCTCGCATTAAACTTTTTCTAGAGCGATCTAGTACACTGGATGCGCGTCTTGAAGTGTCATATTTACAAGACGAGAATAAACAATATGAATCTGTTGCGACGTTTTAGAATGTATCTCAGCGAGCGCTTCCCTCTAGGGCCCTATGCACTTTTGGTGTTGGCGTTTACGCTTAGTGCGTACTCCGTCGTCTCTGCGCTCAACCATGTGCATAAGCCCTTAAAACTCGATTGGGGATCAATGGCGGGGTTTCTTACGCTTTTCTTAATCTTTTTGCATCTGCGTATTTTTGATGAATTCAAAGATTTCGAGACCGATCGTCTCTATCATCCAGAGCGTCCCATTCCCCGGGGTCTTGTCTCGCTCGGAGAGATGCGAGCGCTGGGTGCTGTAGTGATTGGCGCTGAGATCGTACTCAATCTCTCATTAGGACTAGAGACTTTTCTTTATTATTTTTCTGTTTTGCTGTACTCGCTCCTGATGTTCAAAGAATTTTTTGTGGGAAGCTGGCTACGCCGTGATCGCTTTGTCTATGCGCTCACGCACACTCCGGTCATGATTTTGCTGGGGTTCTATGCTTGTAATGTTTATGTAATCCGCAATGGGCCCAGTTTGGAGAGTGCGATCGGCTTTTATCTGGGAATTTGTTTCTTCACAGGGTTGGCCTTTGAGATTGCTCGCAAAGTAAGCGCGCCCGAAGATGAACGAGAAGGCATTGAAACGTACTCACAGTATTTTGGAACGGCTCGCGTTGTGATCATTTTGATAGGCTTATTGGTGGCGACAACAGTGTGCGCTCTCATGCTCGGCTGGGTCTTGCATTTTTCGGTTTATTATATAACGGGAGCAGTATTGATTTTTGTCTTAACTTCAGTTGGGGTGTGGCGCTTTCGTCGCGCGCCCACGCGAGAGAACGCAACAGGCGTCGGCCTTTACGCGTCACTCTACACACTGGCTGTCTATGGTTTGATTGTGATAGAAAATCTCTTAGTACGCGGCATCGCGTTGGGATGGTAAATCTGTATGACTCGCATCATCACCAAAGAAAACATTGACAGAGTGCAAGAATCAAAGCTGGGTGGCAAAGCCAAGAATCTCTTTGTTCTCTCGCGACTAGGCTTGGCGGTGCCGAGTTACTTTGTGCTCTCGACTGATTTTTTCTCGGAAGCCCTCTCGTCACTTTTTGAGAAAATACGACACAATCTTGCAAGTCTAGATTATCGCGACCCACAAGCTGTAGCGCGTACCAGCGCAGAGGTCCGCGCTTGGGTAGAAAAGACAGAATTGAAGGCGGCCCAGCAGCAAGAGATTCAGTTGGCGTATCGAAAGATTTTTGAAGCATCGGATTTTGTTGCTGTTCGGTCTTCGGCTCTTGGCGAAGATGCGAAAGCCCAATCGTTTGCAGGGCAATTCGATTCTTTTTTGTTTGTGCGCGGCGAAGCGAATCTCCTCCACGCTATAAAAAAATGCTGGGCCTCGGCTTTTTCCGAACGTGCTTTGGTCTATCGTCATCTCCATCAGCTCGCCTCGGACAAGATCGAACTGGCGGTAATTGTCCAAAAGATGATCGATGGGGAAATTTCGGGCGTGACGTTTACAGCCGACCCCATTTCGGGAGAACAAAGCAAGATCGTCATCAACTCGACCTACGGCCTTGGCGAGGGCATTGTCTCCGGCAGGCTCGACACCGATAGCTTCTTGGTGAACAAAAATCATATAAACAAATCTGAGCCGAAAATTGCGCAAAAAACGAAGCAATTTGTCTTCGATCAAGCACAAAATCAGGGCACCATCGAAGTCTCTGTCGAAGAGCGTAGGCAGAGCGCGCCCAGCTTGAATGCCCAACAAATTCGTGAACTCTCAGCGCTGGCGCTCAAGATCGAAAATCATTACGGTACTCCGCAAGACATCGAGTGGACCATCGCGGACAAAATCTATCTATTGCAGGCACGCCCGATTACGACATTAAGACCGAAAAGAAATCGACTCGTCTGGGACAACTCGAATATTATCGAAAGCTATTCGGGCGTCACTACGCCTCTCACGTACTCGTTCGCTCGCGAAGCGTATACTTCCGTGTACAAGCAATTTTGCGAAGTCTGCGGTGTTCGCGCGGGGATAATTTCTGAAAATGAAGAAACGTTTAAGAATATGATTGGCCTCATCAAAGGCCGCATCTATTACAATCTGAAGAGCTGGTATCGCGTTCTCTCGCTCTTTCCCGGCTATCATTACAACAAACAATTTATGGAGCAGATGATGGGCGTCAAGGAATCGTTTGATGAAACCAAGTCAGAACTTTTTATACGTTGGCGGGAAAAGTATCTGATCGAATTGCCCAAATTGCTCGGCGTAGGCTCGCGACTCACTTGGCATTTGCTGCGCTCTGAAAAACTTGTCTCAGAATTTCAGCAGAACTTTACTGTAACACTCGAAGCATATCGTCGTCGCGATTTGGGATCACTCGAAGTTGATGAATTGATAGAAATGTACGACGATTTGAAGCGCAAGCTGCTCTATAACTGGAAGGCCCCGATTATCAACGATTTCTTCGCGATGATTTTTTACGGTGTGCTCAAGCAGCTCTGCGTGAAATGGGCTGGAGACAAGGCTGGAACTTTGCAGAATGATCTGCTCTGCGGCGAGGGTGATGTGGAGAGCACCGAGCCAACCAAAGCAATCATGCAAATGGCGCTCGATGTCCGCATTGATGCAAAGCTAAGTGCAATGTTTCAATCAATTCCTTCGTCGGAGATTTTTTTTCGTTTGCAAAACGATCCAACACGTGGTCATTTTTTTAGCAAAGTCGAAGCGTATTTAGAGAAATATGGCAGTCGTTGCATGAACGAACTCAAACTCGAAGAGAAGACCCTCAAGGATGACCCCCGCTTTCTCTTCACGATGATTTTGAATTACGTGCAGCGCCCTGATTTGAATATTTCAGAGATGGAGGCCCGCGAGCGCGTCATTCGCCAGAAGGCCGAACAACTCATTGCGAAGCGTTTGGGTTTCTCGAAAGTGCAGATGTTTCGCTGGGTGCTGAAGAGAGCGCGTCAGCATGTGAGGTATCGCGAGAATTTGCGCTTTGCTCGCACACGTATCTTTGGGTTGGTACGCGAACTCTTCAACGCCATCGGGCAGCGCTTTCAGGAGAAAAAATTATTGAATGATTTACGAGATATCTATTATCTCGAAGTCGATGAAATTTTCGGAATGATCAAAGGAACAGCTACAAATACAAATCTCAGATCGCTCGTGGTTCTGCGCCAAGAGGAGTTCGAACGTTACAAGAGTGAACCGGCTCCACCCGATCGTTTCGAGACCTTGGGCATGGTCTGGCACGGAAATACATTTGAGCCTTGGGTATCGAGTGTAACGCACACTGTTGAAGAGGATCACACGTTGCAGGGCATTGGCTGCTGCCCGGGGATTGTAAAAGGCATAACCAAGGTCGTAACATCTCCGTACGATGCCAAACTCAATGGCGAGATTCTTGTAGCCGAGCGTACCGATCCCGGCTGGGTGCCGCTCTTCCCGACCGCGAGCGGAATTCTGATTGAACGCGGTAGTATACTCTCGCATTCGGCGATCGTCGCGCGGGAGCTGGGTATTCCTACGATTGTCGGGATTAAAGATTTGACAAAACGCATCCAAACAGGATATGAAGTGGAGTTGGATGGAGGAAAGGGCGTAGTACAAATTCTAAAAACCAAAGCGGATTAGAATTCAGCTAGTTTTGTAAACAAAGTGGAGTTGTGATGGCAGCTCTCAAAAATGTGAAATGCATGAAGTGTAAACGTGCGATCAAATCAAAAGATGATTTGTTTGTAATACTGGTTTGGTTCTATGTCAGACCCATTTGTCAGCAGTGCTATGTTAATAATCTCCGAGGGCTTAATCCTGATGGACCAATCATAAATGGCAAATTAAGCAGTCTTTTCGCGGTCGTCGCTCTGATTGTAGGATCGATTAGCTTGGTGGTTGCCATTTTTACTCTCTCTGATGCCTCAATGTTTTGGTCTTTATTTATCTTCTGTTGGTTAGTGGCGGGAGTCAGGTTGTTTAGTGTCCCCTGCGGGGATGGTCGAAACCCCTCGCCTTCAGGCGAAGAGAAGTTTGTGATAATATGGTCGCGTGCGAAAGTATCGCCTGGGAGCGCACACGAAGCACGATCTGAAGGTTCACTTGATCTGGATCCCCAAGTACCGTAAGCCGGTCCTGGTGGGGCCCGTAGCCCTTCGTGTGCGCG
>Ga0247727_10012500_pt1 | contig 14559 bp, 12 predicted proteins | sample WisWelCaveWW1625_FD_202498 | JGI IMG/M metagenome (GOLD analysis project Ga0247727, IMG submission 202498) | Biofilm microbial communities from Wishing Well Cave, Virginia, United States - WW16-25 | ecosystem: Environmental > Aquatic > Deep subsurface > Groundwater > Cave microbial mat | place... | reverse complement strand
TTCTTTGCCCTGGACAAGCGGCCGGGGTGAAGGGCGGGGAGTGGGAGAACCCTCGTTGAGTCCGTTGTCTTCTGTCTGTCTATTTTTTGATAAGAGACCGGAAAGACCTTTTGTATCAAAAACTTGAAATGCTAACAGAACAATGATAACACCCAAAATAACTAAAAGTGCTATGCTTGGGGTGTTTGCAGATTTCGTTTTTTTCATATGACAAACGCACTACTCATCTATAGTAGGAACACAGGAGGGTGTTTGTCAAGCGATATTGTGAAAAAAATAATTGGTTTGAGTTTGATTCTAATTTTATTTGCCGGTATCGTGTGGTGGAAATTTTCTGAGCACAAATATGATGAACTTGAGATTTTAGAGGAATCTACTTTGGACTTTGGGCAGCTGAGTAGTTTTTTTACGAAACTCGCTCAAAGCAAGGGAGCGGCATATGCATATGAAGTTTTAGGTAGGGCATCACTTCCTCCTAACACTGACATGCACCTTTTGGGGCACGTCGTAGGGGACGAGCTATATAAACAAAAAGGCATCGACGGGATGTCCGTGTGTACCCAGGATTTTCGTAACGCCTGCTCGCACTCCATCGTAGTCGGATACTTTCTTGCCCATGGTGAGAGGGGACTAGCGGATATTGCAGATGCGTGTCGGAAGGCTCCGGGTGGATCTGGAGCATACATGATGTGTTTTCATGGTCTAGGCCACGGCATTTTGGCGGCAGTCGATTATGATTTGCCGCGCGCGGTTGGTCTCTGTCAAAAGACAGGAAATAAGGAGTCTTCTCAGTGCGTTGGTGGAGCTGTGATGGAAATTATCTCGGGTGGCTTTCATAACAAAACCCAATGGGAAAAACAGTCAAAAAATTATCTTTCAATCATTAATCCACTATTGCCCTGCACCGCTGATTACATGCCAAAATCGTCGCGGGGCCAGTGTCTTGAATATCTTACACCACGCCTTGTTGCTGCGGCAGGTGGATCGTTTGAACAAGGGATTCCCAGAGATGAGGTGCTTAAAAAGGCGTTCAGCTATTGCAACGAGCCTGCTTGTTTTGCCGGGTTTGGGAAAGAATTCATTGTGCTTGTACACAATCGTGACACGCGAACGCTTGCGAGTATGCCCGATAGTGAAATGCGCCGCGTATTTGCGCTCTGTGCCTTGGCAGGAAGTAGTGGAGAAGTTTCATGCCTCACTCATGCTTTGGATTCGCTGTATTGGGGTGGAGAAAACGATCCAAAAGGGGCAAAACGTTTTTGTGCGATCATGGAGTCTCAAGAACTCAAAGGGAGCTGTGAAGCTCATTTAGCCGGTGCCATGGAGTTTTTTGGACATGAATAAAAAAAAGATTGCACTTTTTGTTATCGTCTTTTCCGTTTTCCTTGTTGGTATATGGCGTAGACCTACTCGTACCATTGAATTACGAAAAAATGGTTTTTTCCCCAAACAACTTGCAATTCGCCAGGGCGAAACGGTGACGTTTATTTCTCAAACAGACAAACCATTTTGGCCGGCTAGCAATGTGCACCCCAGTCATATGTTGTATCCAGAGTTTGATCCAAAAAAACCTGTGAGTGCCTGGCAATTTACTTTTGATCGCGCCGGGAAGTGGCGATTTCATGACCACATATCTCCCGAGTTTACCGGGGCTATTATTGTCTTGGGTGAAAAAAACGCAACATGCACTCAAGAGCAATGTTGGGATGAAGCTTTAAGCGCCGCCTTAGAGACAAAAGGCGTAACGGGCGCTTTTGAGGTATTTTCGCACCTGTATAAAACGGATCCCGACTTTGTCACAAGCGGTTGCCACACACATGCGCATAGAGTCGGCGACATGTTTTACGAGGCATATGCGTCAAAACTCAAAACGCTTGCGGGCATTGACCTTCCGCCGGAAACCGTCAGCTGCGGGTATGGGTTTTTTCATGGTCTGTTTGAGCATTTTTTCCGTAAGCACCCGAATATCGCTCTTGTACAAACCATTTGTGACGATCTGGATAGGCGATACGGAGAAACTATTCCCCTAATACGCATCAACTGTTTCCATGGGGCAGGACATGGCCTTATTGCCGATCCGCCTGATCCAGCACTTTGGGAAAACATTTCAGAGATAATTCGTCAGCCACTTACCTTATGCGAAGAAATTTCCGAGTTTCCTTGGGAGCAAGAGGCCTGTATGGATGGGGTATTTAATATCGTGGCCAATTGGATGGCTGAGAACAAATATACGATGAGTTTGAACGAAAAAGATCCCTTTTGGCTGTGTAAGACGCTTTTGGCTCCCGCTAAGGAATCTTGCTACTATGAACTGATTATGGTTATGACGCCCTATGAAAATCGCGATTTGGTTGCAATAACGAATACATATATTGTCCCGATAGGTGAAAAACATATTGAAGAATTGGTAGAATTTTCACTTGCTGCAGCATTCATGCAGCGTGATGTCGCGCTTCCAACACACGAACATCTTTTGATGTCGTGTCGAAAGATTCCTGTCTATTTAAAAAAAAGTTGCATTGAAGGAATTGTCAATGGCTTTAAAGCTCACGGTGAGCCGGGAAAAGAGAAAGAACAAGCACTCGCATTTTGTGAAAATTCTGAATTGACTCTGGAGGAGAGGAATATATGTTTAGAATACTTGCAGCACTAATCGTAGGATTATTATTCATCGTCATATATGCTCAGCGACCTCCCTGCACGCAAAAAGATGCGGCGAAGGTGAAAGCTTGTTGGGAACAGGTAGTACAGGCTGATATAAAAAGGGGGGATATTGCCGGAGCATTTGAGTCCCTTGTGTCTTTGTACAATTCAGCTCCAAACATGGGAGAAACCTGTCATGCATTGACGCATGAAATAGGAAGAAGCGGCTACAAGCTTTTTGCCCGTGATGTAAAGATTTCTATTACGCCCAAAACCGCGTATTGTTCGTATGGCTTTTATCATGGGTTTATGGAGGAGTTGGTATTGGAGAAGGGGGATATGGATCTTGCGCGCAAGTTTTGTGACTATGCGGACGCGCAACTATCCAAAGTGAGCCCGGACGTGACGCTTCAGTGTTTTCACGGCATTGGACACGGAACAGTCAATAATCATGACCCACGCACATGGGGGAATGCTCAATCTCTTATTGATCCGGCTATCGCGCTTTGTGAACAAGTAGCTTCTTCCGATGAACAACTGTCCCGGTGTGCTACCGGAGTATTTAATGGACTTTCTATTTTTTATTCAACTGGCGAGTATAAGCTTGTTCTTGATAAAAATGATCCCGTCAAAATTTGTCGACAGCAAAAAAAACAATATCAGGACGCTTGTTATATCAGTATGAATACGCTGCTTTTGCAATTGACCAATTACGATCTTATGAGGGCAGTGTTATTTATAGAAGTCATATCCGATGATGTCACCGCCTCGCATGCGATGATCAATCTCGCTGCTCCCATTGGCACCAAAAATATTTCAAAAACTGATCACACAGAAACTATTTCCATATGCCGATTAGTTCAAAAAAGACTCCATTTACCGTGTATTGCCGGGTATGCGTACGGATTTCTCGAACACGGAGAGCCGGAACGGGAATATATAAAACCTCTTAAATTCTGCGAATCTGAAAGTCTCACGCGGGACGAACAAAATGCGTGTTTTGAGTACATTTTGTCCTATTTGCCACGATGGTATGCACAAGAGAAAGTAGAGAGCATTTGTGCAACACTTGATGGCACTGTAAAGAAATTATGCTATGAAAAAATTTAGTATAGCTGTTTTGGTAATTCTACTCGTTTTGGTGATGAGCTTACCGCGCTCGCTTGAGTCGTATGCACAGACTATTGTGAACGCGTGTAAGACTCGCGCATATCGGCCCGCTTGCTATGAAAAAGAAATCCCAAAGCTTATGGAAAAAATTTCTATGGAAGACGCTTTTGCGGTGACAAAATTTGTCCAAGAGAAAGATCCGCAATTTGCGTATTGTCATGTGGTGGCGCATATATTGACAGAAAGAGAAACGAAAAAAAATGCCTCGCAATGGAAAAATGTGATGCTTCGATGCCCTATGGCGACATGCAATTATGGATGCCTTCATGGGTCACTTATCGCCAGATTTCGAGGCGAAAGTCTTAGTGATGAACAAATAGAAGAGATGATCCCAGACATTTCAGATGTATGTGAGCCGAGAATTGGATTTAACCCGACACCAATTGAAAAAACCATGTGTTACCACGGTATCGGACATCTAGCCATGTATATGACCGACGGAAAACCTGAAAAGTCGATTCCCATTTGTGAGCGTGTTGGTAAAGAGTATGTAAAAACATGTGTTGAGGGGATATTTATGACGGTATTTCAAAGTATCGATCCGGAAGATCTTGCTCTTGTCATTGATATTAAACCAAAAAAAGAAGGTGTTGCAGATTTTTGTAAAGCGTTTGGTTCTTATTGGCAACACTGTCGGCGAGAATCATTTTTTCTATTTTTGCAGGAAGCCGAAAATCCCCAGAAGCTAAACAGTCTTTGCTCATACGCAATAGACCAGGAATCAAGGCGAGATTGCTATTGGGCCTATGTGAATGTCATAACAGATAAAGCGTTTGAAAGGGGTCAGGGAATAACGTCAATAAACTCCTACTGTAAGAACGTGCCGTGGTGTTATTCAGGGGCTGCCATGAGGCTAGTGCAGGTAGACCCAGCCAACAATATCCGTCTAGCCAATGAAATATGCCAAATGGCCCAGAACGATACATCAGATTGTTATAATAACTTATTGTATTATGCGACGTTTTCTTTTTCCGCTCAAAGCGAGCTTTTTGTTTCGTATTGTCAGGCATTATCAGATCCATGGAGGAATCAATGTTTAAGCCAAAAATAATAATAGTTTTTAGTTTGGTAGTCCTTGCCGTGGCATTTTTTGTCGTGCGGCATAATCGCACAAACTTGTTTTATCAGTGCGAAAAATCTGGAAAAATCTCCAAAGTAAGCTGTTGGGAGGATCTCACGCGAACCATAGTAAAAAAAGAGGGGATTAGTCGTGCATTTGATTTTATAGCGTATGCGTATGATCAGGATTCTGAATTTGCGCAGCCCTGTCACGCAATGGTGCATATCATCGGCCAGGCGGCGTACATTCAGTTTCGATCCACGGGAAGCGTAGAATTGTCGCAAAAGACTGCGTCTTGTGCATTTGGTTTTTATCATGGGTTTATGGAGACGCTTGTGGCTCGTAAAGGCACAATAGAAGAGGCGCGTGATTTTTGTGAATATGTCGATGAGACGTTGAAAGAAATTACCCCGAATGCAAAATATAGCTGTTACCATGGTATTGGTCATGGTTCGACGGATGTGCATAGTCCAACATATTATGGCAACGAGCAGGCAATCGTATCGCAAGCACTGGTCAATTGTGAAGCGTTTGCACAGGATGACCATCAGTTGAAATTGTGTGCTACAGGAATTTTTGATTCAATTTCCATTGCGTACTATAACAACGGACAAAACGGCCTGGTGATGAAAAAAGATGACCCTCTGTGGCTCTGCCACGCACAACCGCAGAAGTATAAAGAAGCCTGTTACCGGGATATGATGCCGGCCGTCATTTGGATGGGGGAGCATGATTTGGTGAAAGCGGCTCCGATAGTATTTACTCATGCGGAAGAAACATATAAAGAATTTGCACTCAAGATTCTGGCGGAAAATAGTATTCGGTTTATTATGAATAAAACACCTGCCACGATCTATGTACCATTTTGCCGAGGCACAGCGTATCACATGAGTTGCATAGAGGGCCTGGCTTCGGGCGTCATGCAATTTGGCCCACCCGACCGCGAATACGAAGGGGCATTGTCATTTTGCCGCGAATCCATACTCACGTTGGAAGAAAAAAAAATGTGCATGGAAGAAACGCTTGGATATACAAAAGCCCGTTACGGAAAAAAGAAGGTAGCAGATATCTGCGCCGTGGTGGAGGAGGAATATAAAACGTATTGCAATTAGTTTATTTATTTTCGTTGTTCTTGTGGAAATAGGAATTCTTGTGGTGCAAAAAAACGTTGATCCAGTAGTAGCTATCGTCAAAACATGTGCGACAAGCGAGTATCATCCGAGCTGTTATGATCGCGAAGTCCCAAAACTCATGAAAAAAATGACTATGGAAGAGGTGTTTGCGGTTACCAAAAAAATTCAATCTCAGGATCCCTCTTACGCCTATTGCCATGTGCTTGGCCATGCGCTTTCAACGGTCGAGACCAAAAAAGATCCAACGAAGTGGCAAGAAGTGATTACGCGTTGCCCTAGTGGCGTGTGCTCCAATGGGTGTGTCCATGGAGCGTTTCAAGAGCGTTTCAGAACGGATGTGCTGACGAATGACCAAATCGAGGCAATAAAACCAGATTTGGCTGCCGCATGTGAGCCTAGGGGCCGATGGAATCCGACTGGCATGGAGCAGGCCACCTGTTATCACGCTCTCGGTCACCTTCTTATGTATATAACGGGTGCGGATACTCCCAAAGCTACGGGTCTGTGCGATGATATGACATCACGTTTTCGGCAGGTCTGCTACGATGGGGCGTTCATGCAAATATTTCAACCGCTCGAACCAGAAGATACTGCACTCATCCGCGGCAAAGAGCAGACCAGGCAATCCGTGGATACATTTTGTTCTCAATTTGATGGAGAGCGAAAAGCTTCGTGCATTGGGGAATCATGGCCGTTATTTTTTCAGGAATTGACTCAGTACCCACAATTTGTGCAGACATTTTGTGGTAAATTGTCTAGCGATCTTGCTGCACGTTGTTACAACGGCATATTTTATATTCTTGTAGTCCAGATGCAATTTGACCTAGACCGAATACGTGGCTATTGTGGTGAGCTCTCTAATGATTTGGCAGGCCGGTGTTTTGCCAATACTGCCTCGCGGCTCATAGAGACGGATTGGGGCAATATCCAAAAAGCGGTGGATTGGTGTGACGAAAAAAAAGCCTGTTTAGATGAGTTAGTGTCCTACGCCTCATATAATTTTCACAAGGGTTCTCCTGAGTTTTTCGCTTTATGTGAGGCAATGCCGGAAACGTGGAAAACGAAGTGTCTAAGTCAACGAAAATGAAAAAAATATTCATCTTTCTCCCTATTCTTGCGATTGGATTTTGGTGGTTTTATGTACCATCTCTTACATCGCTTCCGGATTCACAGTTTAATTCATCTCTCATACGTAAACAGATTGGAAATTCGATTCGAATTACGGGTGCTGCCAAAACGTATGATCAAGTAAAGAATCGTCTGTCCACAGTAGATAATGCCAGACAACATAGCGTAGCTCATATATTTGGTGAATTACTCTATACAATAGAAGGGTTAGAGGGAATAAGCGTGTGCGACAGTAGTTTCGGATTTGGCTGTTACCATAGTTTTTTTGGTCGCGCAATTTCGGAAAAGGGAGAGAGTATTGTCAAAGAATTGGATAAGGTATGCGTAGATTCCTATGGACCAATGGGGTTAGGGTGCCCGCATGGGATCGGGCACGGGTTGGGGGAGTATTTTGGGCCAGAAAAAATCGATAGACAACTTGAAATATGCGACTCGCTTACGTGGAAAGGGCGCTTTTTGGGCTGCAAGGGAGGAGTATTTATGGAATACTATACGCCGATAGTAACGGAAAACGATACGGTGACGACGACCGTTCGACCGTATGAACAAGCTAATCCCTATGGTGTGTGCCCTCGGGTAGAGCCTAAGTTTCAGCCGGCATGCTTTTTGGAACTCACGGGCTGGTGGGAGCGTGTGCTTGAGAAAGACTATACCAATATCGGCAAACTCTGTGATTCCATAACAGATCCTATAAATCGCGAAAGTTGTTTATTGGGAGTAGGGTATGCAGCTGTGCAATCCAACGGATACGACATAGAACAATCCATGGATATTTGTAAGACGATGCCAGACGATGACTCCATTATGCTTTGTCGCGCAGGAGCCTCCTGGAGTTTTTTTGCCAACCCTCAGTTTCGGGATCAGTCAAAAAAAGTGTGTGAGGGATCTGTATTATGCGAACAAAAATCGGATTTATTGGCGTATTAATATTGGCAGCAGGTTTGTATCTTTTTTGGCCCAGAACGTTTACCGTCGTACTAGAGTCCGACGGATTTCATCCCGGAAAGATAACTGTACCTGCCGGAAGTGTTGTTGTTTTTAAAAATAGAAGCGGTCGCGCATTTTGGCCTGCTTCAAATTTTCATCCTTCTCATAAGTTGTATGCAGAATTTGATGCGAAAGAATCAATTCAAGAAGGGAACAAGTGGCAATTTACGTTTATCCATCCGGGTATTTGGCGATACCATGATCATCTTGACAGTCAAAAGGGTGGTATCATAACTGTTCGAAACACGCCGTGGGCCAAAAAGAGAGCATGTCAGAATGAAGTATGTTTTATTCAAGAAATTGAACATGTGTTAGTAAAAAAAGGATTGGATGGGGCACTCGAGCGATTTGGGAGACTATATGAAAACGTTCCGGAATTTTCTTCCAGTTGTCACGATGTAACACACTTGTTGGGTGAGGCGGCATATAGGGAGTTTGCCAGAGGGGGTAACGTGATTACGACAGAAAAAACAGCCTATTGCGGATATGGGTTTTATCACGGGTTTATTGAGGCACTATTGTTTACAACAGGAAATTTTGACCAGGCCAAAAATTATTGTCGCGCGGTGCAACAAAAGCTTTCAGAAACCATAGCTTCTCCAAACGCAATTTATTCCTGTTACCACGGGTTGGGACATGGGACATTTGATACGCAAAGTTTTTCTGCGTGGGGAGATGATAGAGGTATGCTTACCTCTGCCCTCACGACGTGTGAGCGGGTGACGATGGGAGAAGAAGCTGAACTGGTAAAGCAGTGCGCGACTGGAGTTTTTAATGCGCTAGCCAACGCGTATAACAACGAAACATATAATTTACGTTTTGACGTGAAGAATCCGTGGGGAATTTGTCTTCGGCAAGAAAACATTGAATACAAGAAGGCATGTTTTCGCGAAGTCGCTGCTTCATATATTAAGCGGGTGAATATTTCCGAGGAGTCAGCAATTGCAATGATAGCGCACCTGACCGACCGCGTTGGCGCAAATGCCACGGTGTACGCATATATGTCCGAGGAAGCGAGACTGCATCTAGCGGCACCTTTGTCATCGTGGGCCAAAACATGCCAGGAAATATCTCGAAGTGATTTGCAAATTTCCTGCACCCAGGGGGTCGCTACAGGACTTTTTTTGTGGGGATCTCCTGGAAGTGAACACGTCAAAGCAATTGCGTTTTGTGGTTCGTCCGGATTATCAAAAAACAATAGAGAAGCCTGTTTTGCATATGTGCTTCCACGAATTCGTTCTGTTTACAATCGAGAAAAGGCGCTTGCTGTCTGCCAAACGATGGATCCAGCATATCAGCCCTATTGTTTATGAGCATACGAAATATACTGTCGTCCCTAGCCATTGTTGTGGTATTAACACCAAACGGTTTTGAACCCTCGAAAATTTCTGTACCTGTTGGTACGACGGTGACCTTTGAAACCACACGCGGGCGGTATTTCTGGCCTGCCTCCAATGATCACCCCACGCACACACAATATCCAGAATTTGATTCAAAGCGTCCTATTGGAACAAGCGAAACATGGTCATTTCAGTTAGATTCGTCTGGTACTTGGGGATTTCATGATCACATTTCGCCAAATTTTACGGGAGTCATAGAAGTGACGGAGAGTGCCCAACCTCTAAACGCTGCAGAAAAAAAATCCGTTTATACTTATTTAAAAACATTTATTACTCAATATTTTCCTTTCATACATTATTCCAGGTGTCGCAACGATTCTTTAGATCGCAGTGAGCGCATCGGATGTTGGGAAAAAATAGTCATTGGAATCGTACAAAAAAAGGGCTTGGGTGCGGCACTCAACTTTGTGGACCGCGAGAAAAATCGAAACACCGCATTTGCTGCTGACTGCCATGTGTATGTACATAGAATTGGAGAAGAATATTATTGGATGTTTTTCAACGACAAAAAAGTGGAGGTGTCAGACAAGTTTGACCTGTGTGACCACGGATTTTTTCATGGATTTATGCAGGAATTTACGAGTCACGGTCAGAGTATTCGTGAGGCGAAACGCTACTGTGATAGTCTGATTGCTCTAATTAAAGATGAGGATGATTCAGATATGCTGATGCTTCAGTGTCATCACGGGATTGGGCATGGGTTAACCTTAATGTATGCTCCGTATTACTGGGGAGACAATGAAGAAATAATGCGTCGGGCAGTAACTGACTGTCGGACATTATTTCCTGACGCGCCGCGATTTTGCATAAGTGGCGTGTATGGCGGAATGGCCGCGATGTACTGGGGACTGCATGGATTTACGCTCACTATGGATCGAGCTGACCCCTTTGCCCTTTGCAAAAATCAAAAAATGCCCGATCTTGCCGATTGTTATGATCAACTGGTGCCGGTACTTTTTGGAGAATTAGGCCTAGAGCAATCGGGACGCATCATAGAAGGGATACAAGATGAAGAAGTGGCGGGTTTTTTGATGGAACATCTGGGAAGTATGCCTTCGTATACGATTGTGCCAAAAACCGATGACTATTCTCCTGTGGTTGTAAGCTGCCGCACATTCAGTTCGAGACTTGCACTTCATTGCCTGAGAGGGTTCGGCCTATCTCTTAAGCGTATGGGATCAGTTGCTGAGGGGTACGCGCGATTTACGAAATTTTGTTCGTCGGACATGCTGACACAAGAAGAAAAACATATATGCGAAGGTACATAATATTCGTTGCTACATTGATTGTTGGGTTGGCGCTATGGACTATCTCGCCCAAAAAATCGCTCCATGCATATGCAGACGGGGTGGTAAAAAAATGTCAAGGCGTTGCCTACGCACCAAGCTGTTATGACCGCGAGATCCCCAAGCTCATGGATAGAATTTCCATGGAAGAAGCCTTTGAGGTCACGCGCCTGGTGCAGGAAAAAGACAAGCGATACTTGTATTGTCATGTGCTGGCACATAACGTGAGCCTGCGTGAGGCTGAGAAAGATTTATCAAATTGGAAAGATGTGGTGGCCCGCTGTCCCACGACATTTTGTAATAATGGCTGCCAGCATGGTGCGCTCATGCGCCGTTTTAACGCAGAAAGCTTGACAAACAGCCAAATCGCGGAGGTGAAACCAGATCTTATGGATGTGTGTGAGCCCCGTGGCAGTTGGAATCCGCGCGAAATTGAGCGCTCCATGTGCTATCACGCCCTGGGGCACCTTAATATGTTTATTACCAAGGCAGATATTCCCAAATCCGTGGAATTATGTAACGACATCGGTATAAAACCTGATGGTAGAAATTATACGCAAACATGCACACAAGGCGTATTAATGAGCGTATATCAACCGCTTGAGCCTGAGGATTTTGCTCTTGTTAAAGATTTAACGCCGACTAAAGACACGGTGAACGTGTTTTGTAATCAATTTACCGGCGAAGCATGGTTTGCCTGTCATAGCGAATCCTGGCCACTGTTTTTGCAGGATATCAAAGAGCCAGCTGGCCTCATGCGTTTTTGCAGCTACACCAATGATCCAGACAAAAAACAAAACTGTATTGCAACAGGGATGAGTATTTTGACAGTTTTTATGGTAGTAGACCGCGGAGGCCAACTTGACAGACTGAGAGCCTATTGTGATCAGCTGCCATTTGTACAAAAAGGTCAGTGTTATGCGGCTTCTGCATTTCGCCTCGTGCAGATAGACCCGCGGTACGCCGATACAGCCCAGGCAGTTTGTGTAGTAGCCCAGGAGTCTGGAGTCGGCGACGCGTGCTATTCATATCTCCTTCAACATGCAGATCAGAGTTTTCAGGAAGGATCAACGGAGCGAGAAGCATTTTGCGAGGCGTTCTCCGAGATGTGGAAAATACAGTGTATGAATCAATGAGCAATATTAATTTATAAAAAAGTAATGTTTGATGTCTTCTTACAAGAAATATACATCAAAGTGATGCTTTTTTGATCACATCGCAAATACGGTGGATTTGCCTGATGGTGAGAGTCGTAGAGGAGGGAAGATACAGGCCTTCACGGGATAATGATTCTGAGACGGGAAAATGTTGACGATGAAATTGGTGAGCGTATGCAGGCTGCAGATGCATTGGGATAAAAAATGAGCGGGTTTCGATACCATGATCGGCAAGGACCTTTCGAAGCTCGACTTTATTTATACCAAAGCGTTTTTTATCGACTAATATTCCATACATCCAGTAGGAATGGGTGGTTTTGGCTGATTCATAAGGAAGAGTAATACCGGGAATTCTTGATAATAGCTTCTTGTAGAGAGCTGCATTTCGGCGTTTCGCGGCAAAAAGCTCGTCAAATCGGGTTACTTGCGCAAGTCCCACTGCAGCCTGCAAATTGGTCATGCGATACCCAAATCCTACCACCTCATGCCAAAAATGGCGATTCTCTGTGAAGGCATGATTGCGCAGGAGTCGCACTCGGTCAGCTGTTGCTTTGTTGTTCGTTGTCACCATACCTCCTTCGCCAGTAGTGATGAGTTTATTTGCATACAGGGAAAACGCAGCTACATCTCCCATATTTCCTGCTGGCCTTCCTTTATATATCGCTCCATGGGCCTCGGCTGCGTCTTCTATAAGAAAAAGATTGTGTTTTTTACAAAGAGCCATAATCGGATCCATATCAGCCACAGAGCCATAGGTGTGGACCACGATAATTGCCTTTGTTTTGGGACCCACCGCTTTTTCGATTTTTGTGACATCAATATTCCAGGTTGTAGGATCTGCGTCGACAAGTATTGGTTTAGCCCCGCAATACGTGATGACGTTGAGAGTGGCAATCATGGTAAACGTGGGAAGAATGATTTCGTCTCCAGGTTCAATAGAGAGGCTAGCAATCGCTAGATGTAGAGCGCTAGTGCCACTATTGACCGCTATGGCGGCCTTCGTATGAGTCACTGTTTTTGCAAAAGCCCCTTCAAACCTGGCTACGAAGCTACCAGCAGAAGAGATCCACGAAGAATCATATGCTTGCATGAGATATTTTCTTTCCAATTTTCCCAAATTTGGCTCGCAAACCATGATATGATTTGACCCTTTTAGGATAGGTTCTGATAGATTCATAATGTAAATCGTAATGCCAATGCCGTTTTCAAATACGTAGGTATCATAACCAGAAGACTTGATTTACTTTCCCCCCCCAAGCGCTTCCCATAGTACACCGGCACCTCAGTAATCGTCAATCCGGCTTTTTTTGCCTTCCACACAAGCCTGAGATGATATTCTCCATACCCATAATAAATATCGGCAAGCCCAAGAGACATGAGTTTTATTTTATGTATTGCATAGATGCCGCTCGTGTTGTCGGTGATAGGGAAGCCAAATACCCTTTGAAGCATGTTGTTGAAAAGGAAGCTTGCCCAAAAACGTTTTGTATCACTCATGCCCCCACCAAGGATAAAACGGGAAGCAACGACGAGGTCTGCTTTTTGAAGACTGGATAAAAGGTGGGGGATGACGTGGGGATCATGGTTTCCGTCGGCGTCCATGCCCAGAATGATATGGCCACGGGAGTTTTTGATACCATAAAGAATAGATAATCCTAATCCTCGAGTCCCGGGGTGTAAAAAACTTCGAACACTTGGAAATTTTTTAATTTTTTCATATGTTCCATCGGGACTCGCATCGTCCACCACTATGATTTCATGCGATATGTTTTTACATACTTTATGTATAGTATTAATAATTTTGATTATGTTTTGCGATTCGTTGTATGTGGGAAGGATGATGGAAAGAGTAGGGTTCATGGTCTATGGGCAAGAATAAGAATTGAGGATCCAGGTAGTCGTACAATCCAATGCGGGAATAATGCTTCAAGCTGCAATACTTTGACAAGTAGAGAGTTAATGAGTTTTGGGGGAGTAGTGATTTTGTCCGACCGCATGAGATGTCGCAAAATAAAAAAAGGGAAAATGCTTGTAAATATATAGTGACACTGAGTGATCGTAAATCCCGCTCTGTCCACAAGCTCGGACAGTCGCCGTTTTGTATATCGATATTTTGCTTCCATGACCACATCGTGATGGGTCCAGAGAAAGGGCAGGGCACAATCGGTGATACAAAGCGTGCCGCCGGGCTTGAGGACACGATATGCTTCCTTGAGCGCTTTTTTTTCGTCTATACCCTTGTGATACAACACGTCAATAAACGTGACCAAATCAAACGTTTTGGCCCGAAATGGTAGGGCATTTGCCGAGCCTTTTTTTGTTTGAAGGCCTCGTTTTTTTGCAAATCTAATAGCCTGCTGATTTTTTTCGAGGCCTGTGACGGAGCCAAAATGGGAGAGAAATTTGCTTGTGCCGCCGGTGCCTGCTCCAACGTCCAGGATAGTGCGGCGTTTGGGTGGGAGGGCAGACAGCGACCTTTGAATAAACAGCCTTTTTCCCACGAACCAGAAGTGCGTGTCTTCCAGGTCATTCATTTCTGTATAGCGTGTTACATGCACAGTGAAGAAGTATAATGAGAGGTCCCTGCTTTTGGCA
>Ga0247727_10012499_pt1 | contig 14559 bp, 13 predicted proteins | sample WisWelCaveWW1625_FD_202498 | JGI IMG/M metagenome (GOLD analysis project Ga0247727, IMG submission 202498) | Biofilm microbial communities from Wishing Well Cave, Virginia, United States - WW16-25 | ecosystem: Environmental > Aquatic > Deep subsurface > Groundwater > Cave microbial mat | place... | reverse complement strand
AACGGCAATGAGAACGCAACGCTGCCATATCTCGCGCTCATTCGCGAGAAGCTCAAAGACTCTCCCATTAAACAGGCAATCTTTTACGACGGCCTGCCGACTTCTCTGCCGCAGGATTGCTTCGGCATCATCCGCGAGAAGCTCACCAATCCCTGCTTGCTCGAATTGATTTGGTCGTATTGGCACGAGGAAGGCATGTTGGTGCAAACCATGAATTCCGTGGCCATGCGTTTCCAAAACATTCGCGCCAACACCGGCGGGCGTGATCCGCTCGCCAATTTGGAAATCGATCCGCTGCGGCCGCTGAACAATTTGTTCTGGGGCCACATTCAAGACGAGCAGCACCGCTTGAGCGTGACGCGGCGCGCGTATGAGTATGATCATCATTACGGCATGTCGCTCTACGGCAAAGCGTTGTCGAACTTCCGCCCGGCGGATAGTCGCTCGCAGTTTTTGGAAGCGTTCCACAACTTGCTGCACCTCGCCAATATCTATTTCAAAGAAGACGACGACACCACGATGATTGCCGACGCGTTCGCGGTGCTCAACGCGCTGAAGGACGTGCATCTCGTGCTCTCCGAAGGCGCGCACAATCAGTTCGGTGATTTGCCTTCGACCGCCCGCATCGAAATGCTGATGCAGGAATGGCTGCTCGCGCGTCCGGAGTTCCGTGAGTTTTTGCCCACGCGCATCATGGTGGCGTATCCCGAGCCGTGGATGGATCGCGTGGATGCGATGAAAAAGCTGCAAGGCTGGACCGATACTTCGATTCTGCACTTCCGCAACTTGGGCGTGTTCGGCGAGCAGGTGGTTTTGTCCATTCGTTACGGCAGTTGGAGTGAAGTCAATAATCCGGTGCAAGCGGCGAACTGGGCGCGTTTCTGGCGCGCGGAAATTCAGGCCTACATTCATGCCTATCGTGCGGCCACCACGGTCGATCTCACGATGGACGTTCACGACTTGAAGGAAGCCACGCAGCGCTCTCTGCCGCCTTCGGTACACTTGCGCAATCGTCTCTCGCGACAAATGCAAACGGCTTGAAGCGGTTCGCCCGTGCTCGACTTCACCTCCGCGCTGTATTTGGGCATGCAACACGCGAGTCGGGCCTTGCGACCTTGGCCGCAACTGACCACCGGATTGCCCGCGAGTTTGGCAGTGCCCTCGCTCGCGCGTAAGCTGGCGCAACAGTTGGCAAGGCTGCAAGGCTGCGAAAGCGCAACGCTCGCCGCTTCCACGCTGCACCTCGCTTGGGACGTGTTCGGCATGTTGTCAAAAAATGCCATCGCGATTTACATGGATGCCGGCGTTTATCCCATCGCGCGTTGGGGCGTGGAGCGCGCGGCAGCCGCCGGCGTGCCCGTGCGGAAGTTTGCGCATCATGAGGTGAAAGCTTTACAGCAGTGCCTGGCGCGTGATCGTTTTTCAAAACGGATACCAGTCCTCGTTACTGATGGCCTCTGTCCCGAATGCGGTCACGTCGCACCGCTGGCGAACTATCTTAAATGCGTGCAACTTCGACGCGGTTATCTGATCGTCGATGACACGCAGGCGCTCGGCATACTCGGCGCTTCGCCCTCGCGCGCGGCGCCTTATGGAAAAGGTGGCGGCGGCTCGCTCAAATGGGCGAACCTTCTCAGCCCGAATGTTTTGATGTTCAGCTCATTGGCAAAAGGATTCGGCGTGCCGCTCGCCGTGCTGGCAGGCAGCAGCGAAATGATCCGGCGCTTCGAGCATGAAAGTGAAACACGCCGGCATTGCAGCCCGCCCGCGATTGCCGCGCTGGCCGCGGTTGAACACGCGCTCGCAGAGAATGAAGAAAACGGCGAAGTCTTGCGCGCGCAGCTCGCGCAGCTCGTGCGGCATTTTCATGCGCGGCTTCGCGATTCAGGATTCAGCGCGAGTGCAGGCCTTTTTCCGATGCAGACTTTGCAACCCATTCACGGAATTGGCGGGCGCGTGCTGCACGAGCGCTTGCGGCGCAAAGGCGTGCGCACGCTTCTGCAAGCCGGGCGCAACGATGAGGAAGCGCGCGTCAGCTTCGTCTTTGGCGCCCGGCATCAGCTCGGCGATATTGAGCGCGCGGCGCAGGCGCTCTGTGAATGCGTGAAGGACAAACGAGCTTTGCTCGAGTTGGTTTGAACAAAAGCCCAAAAGGCAAAACGATTGTGGGCAAAACTATTCAAAAGCAAAGACAGAAAAATGTAGGACAGAAATATGGTGATTGGGTATTATCAAAAAATGCGCACCGTGAGGCAACAAGAAGCCGTAAATATTTTTCTGTCCTCCATCTTTCTGTCTTCTAAATGTTTTCCGGAGAACTCGTGATGTGGACGACAACCGACGGTTATGTCTTACATCTCCCGCATTCGGGTTTGATGAAAATTCTGGCGCGGCTGCAAGATTCCGGCTTGAATGAATTGATCAAAGACAATCAGGCTCACAATCTCACGCGCGAGGTCATCCAATCCGTGGGCCGGCTGGCTCAAAACGCGCGGCGTGACGGGAACGTGTTGCATAACCAATCGCAGCAGCGCTATGCGCTCTTCACTTCGCGCGCCGGCGGCGGCAAGTATCAATTGCTCGCGCGCCCGTTGCGGCCCGGCCAAAGCGCGATTCTCTTTGTGCACTTCGAGCCGGAGAAAACGCCGCACGGCTTTGCCATTGGGGAGAACGCCAAAGCTTTGGTTACGCGCAAGCCGCGCTTTCATCCCAACGCGCTCAAGAGCACGGAAGCATTGCAGCACGACGCGCAGAAAATTTTCTTCCGCGCCTATCCGCGCCTCGCCGGCAAAGTGGAAGTGTGGCATCGCGTGCCGCTCGAATGGCGGCGGCTCTTTCCCAAGATGAATCCGAATCGCTTGAGCAATCTCGTCGCCTTGCAAACTCAAGGGCAGCACCATACCGTAGCGGACATGTGGAAAAATTTTCGGGAACGTTTGCAACGCCGCGAGCATGCGCCCACGCCGAAAGAGATCGTGCGCTTCGTGCGCGCGGCGGATCGCGTGTTGTTCATTCCGCCGGCGGTGAAGGTGAAACGATGACGAATCCGTAGCGCCCCGTTCGCGGGGCAGGCAGGATGCCCAATGCTGCTAACTTTTCAAAAAAGGCAAAACGCCTGCCCTGCCGCAGGCCAGGGATTAGGGGCAAAACTATTAAAAAGCCTTATTTGAGCTTGACAATGTTAAATTGGCTTGATCGAAAGCAAAGACAGAAAAATGAAGGACAAAAATATGGGGTTGGGTATCATCAAAGAAATGCTCACCGTGGAGCAACGATAAATCGTAAATATTTTTCTGCCCTCCATTTTTCTGTCGTTGCTTTCTTAAAAGTTAGTGACGTTGGGCAGGATGCCTGCGCTACGGTCTTCGCGGCTGTGATAGTTTTTCCCTAGGCAAAACTTTATACGACTGGAGTTTTTATGAAAAGGCCATATACCGCAGATATTTTTGAAACCATTGCCGAGCTTGCTTTTGAGGCAGACGGCTTTGAAAGCGAATTCGCCGGGGAATGGCAAGGCCAATTGAATCACAGAAACCCTTCTTTCCAGCGCTATCCGACACCTGAATTCGAGAAGGAGGCTTTCGGCGCCGCCTTCGAGTTCGGGGTGGGCAGCAACGGGCAGGCAGCGGGCGATTCTCGCATCATCGACCTGACTTCTCAAGCGGACAAGCGCCGGCGCATACGCACGCGGGATCCAAAGAAGGTCTATGCTCTCGTGCTGCACCAGATGGCCTGTTGCTTCAATGTCAAAGATCCACTGAAGAGATTTCTTAAGATGGCCCCCCATTTCGCGATCCTCCCGGACGGACGGATTCTTCAGTTGCACCCGATCTTGTCGTTGACTTGGGCCTCAAACGGCTTCAACGCCGGCAGTGTGGCCGTCGAATTCGCCGGCAACTTTCCCGACATCAGGGGCAAGTGGTGGCACGGCGGTGAAAATGGCCGCAACCAAGTGACGCAGGCCCAGATTGAAGCCGGGCGTTATCTGGTGCGCTACCTGATTCGCACTATGGGGCTGAAGGTAATCGTGGCTCACCGCCAGTCGAGCGGTACGCGGGACAATGACCCCGGCCCCGACATCTGGTATCACGTGGGCCAATGGGCGATTGATACGCTTGGTCTTAGTGATGGAGGGCCAGGATTCAAGATCGGTTCGGGAAGCGCCATTCCGGATTCATGGCGAACGTGGGGGAGAGGAAAATAGCTCTTCGAGTTATTCCGAAAGAATGGAGTTTATATGAAAAAGCCATATGCCACAGGCTTTCCGGAAATCTATTCGGAGTTTGATCCTGAGCTGGAAGGTTTCGATAGCGAAGGCGCCGAGGCTTGGCAAGGCGAAGTCAACCGCAAAAGTGGCGATTACATCCGCTGGGTGCAGCGTTCATTGAATCGCATCATGGGATTGCAGCTTGCGGTGGACGGCATCATCGGCTCGCAAACCCGCAGCGCGATTCGCGGCTTTCAACAGCAACAGAGGTTGACGGTCGATGGCATTGTCGGCTCGCAGACTGAAGCTGCGCTCATTGCTGCCGGAGCGAGCTCACCGCCGAGTGCTGATGCCGGTGTAGTCGGTTCGACAACTGGAAGCGCCTCTTCTGCGCCTTCAAGCTCTGCTACGACTCGTGATATGCCTTTGGGCCCTTTTGGAACTCTGATCGCGACCACGCCAAAGCAAGCACGCTTCTCATATTCTTTCACGCCGGAAGATGTTCTCTGGACGGCGCGTTTCATCGTCGGCGAGGCCGGCGGCAGAGACGATGCGGAAAACCGTGCGGTGATTTGGGCGATGTTCAACCGCTATGCTTTTTTCACGCACGGCGTGTATCCCACCTTCCATCAGTTTATCCGAGCCTATTCTACGCCACTGCAACCGGTTCTCAAGAGTTGGGGCGCGGCAAAACGTCACATGCACAAATCTGAGTTTGTAAGAACCGGCGGCAATTATGCTCCGCCTCACGATAATATTCCGCGCGGCCAACTGCGGGGATTTCTCGAGCTTCAAGCAAAACTCTGGCGCCAGCTTTCAGCCGGGGCGCGAACGCTCGCGGAACAAGCGCTGAGAGGCCAGGTTCCGAATCCGATCGGCAATGCCAGTGAGTTTGGCTCGACCAATGTTTATTTCCACGACAAATATGGGCGTTATCCAAACGATGACGAATGGCGCCGTTACACCGAAACATATGCGCAAAGGAAAAACAAACCCTGGATTTGGATCGGCGCCGTGCCGAATCTTAATCAAAAGAAGAACGCTTTTTTTATCGATCGTCGCGCCGCGAGCTTGCCTCCCAACTCCGTTCGCGTGGTTTCTGCCGCGGCCACTAACGGGGCTTCGAGAAATTTTGAGAGCACGCTGTTGGAGGTTGTGATGTCGGAGATCGACGTGGATCGCGCCGTTGCTCTGAACCGATCCTACGCTAATAGTCTAGGATGGCAAACCTATTTTGATCGCATTGTTCAGCTCGTGGGCTTCACGAACTTCACGCCTGATGAAAGCGCTTTTGCCGAGGCCGTAGCGAGATGGCAGCGGGCGAATGGCTTGACGGATGACGGGATCATCGGCCCTAAAACTTGGGCAAAGATGCAAACCGCGCTGGGCTTGGCCGTTTCGCAAGGCGTCAATACGCCTTTGCCGTTGTCCGGCGTGGGATATCATAGCTACAACAAGTCGACGCCAAAACAATATGGCCTGCCTGATACGATACGCGCACTTCAAGCGATCGGCGCCGCGTGGTATCACGCTCATCCACAAGGTCCGCGCATTGGAATCGGCGACCTTAGCTTACAAGGCGGCGGGCCCATGTCCCCCCACGTTTCGCATCAAAAAGGCGTCGATGTAGATATTCGGCCCATGCGGAATGATAGGAGAGAAGACCCGGTCGTTTATCAATCCCCAAGCTACTCCAGGAGCTTGACGCAAGAGCTGGTCAATCTCATCAGAGGCAATGGCATTTTGCGCGTGCAATACATCTTTTTTAACGACCCCCAAGTTACTGGCGTGAGTGACCAGTCCGGCCACGACAATCATCTCCACGTTCGCTTCTTTCTGCCGCCCGCAGTAACGCCGCCTCAGTCCGGCGCCCTTGTCATCAGTTCGCGCGCTGAGTGGGGAGCAAGGCCGCCTCGCGAAACCCAAGCGTTGCGTCTTCCGGTCGGGTATGCGTTCATTCATCACACGGCCGGTTCCATGCCAACCACACCTGAAGCGGAGCGCAACACCATGCGGAGCATTCAAAACTATCATCAGAATGAAAAAGGCTGGGCCGACATTGCCTATAATTTTGTGATCTTTCCTTCCGGCCGTATCGCCCAGGGTCGTGGTTGGAACACCGTTGGCGCCGCCACTTATAATTGGAATTCTCGCAGCCTCTCGTTTTGTTTTGCCGGCAACTACGAAACCAGCCAGCCGGCGCAGCAATCACTGAACGCCTGCCGCGCTTTGCTCGCGGAAGCATTGCGCCAACGCTATCTGACTTCTGATTTCATTTTGCGAGGCCATCGTGACGTGTCTTCGACGGCTTGTCCCGGCAGCTATCTTTATCCGCAACTTTACAGGTTGGATCCAAGACGATAAGTCAAAAAGGTGAGGTATTCTGAACCCTAAAAGGAGATTTCACTCATGTACGATGAATTTGAAAACGATGAAATGCCGGAGTTCGAAGATTTCGAGTTCGACGGCGAAGAAGAGTTTGAAAATTTCGAATTTCGTCCGCGCGGCGGAATGCCGATGAGAAAACGAGCGCCCATGGCAGCGCGGCCGCGCTCGCGAATGATGCGCCCCGGCATGCGTCAACGAATGCGCCCGGGCATGCAGCGGAGACGCCCCGGCTTGCAAAGGAGACGTCCGGGTATGCCGCCGAGACCTGTGGGAATGCGTCGCCGCCCATCAATGCGGCGACCGGGATTGCGGCCACGCCCGCCATTGCCGCGTCCGGGTTTGCGACCGATGGCCCGTCCAGCGCCGGCAAGAGTTGCAGGCGTGAGACCTTCGCCGCTATCCGTATCTGCAACGCCACCGGTGCGCGTGCGCACTTATGGCTATGGTTATCCGGTTCCTGCTATTCCATATCCATTCCCGTATCCCTATCCGCCCAGTAATGGCCGGGACCATGGCGCAGATGCCGGCGCGGATCTTGATCCCAATGTCTTAGTCGACATGGGCGCAGATACCGGCGCGGACTTCACGCCGGACTCGGGCATGGATTCCTCTCCCGACACCGGCGCAGATTTCGCGCCGGATGCAGGTGCGACGTCAGAACCGGAGCCAGGCGCGGACACCAGCTCAGATTCCGGCATGGACGCAACTGCGGATGCGAGCGCGGACTTCACGCCGGATGACGGCGCAGATGCGAGCGATGATAGTGAAGCAGATGCGGGCAGCGGAGCGATTAGTCCAGATCCAAGAGGTCGTAGCGGACGCAAGGCCGGCCATGGCCGCGGTTATCAACGCGGCTTCCGGGCGGGTTATGCCGCGCGGCACAAGCAATGTCGCTGCGGGCGGCAACCGTGATTTCGCCACGACAAGTCCGGCTGGCAAAAAACTATCACAATCCAACGCGATAAGAGCCGGAACCAAAAAGGAGATACTGGACATGATTATCGACGCCCATTGCCACGCCGGCAAAGGGGATGGACTCACGGGCCCGTGGGACACGCGCGCGCCGTTGGAGAAATATTTGCGCCGCGCCGCCAGAGCCGGCATTGATCGCACCGTGCTCTTTCCTGCGTTTCATCTGGATTACGCCGTCGCCAACCGCGAAGTGGCGCGCATCGTCGCGAGCCGCCCGGAGCAGTTTTATGGCTTTGCGTTTGTCCATCCCGATCGTGATCGCGGTCGTGTCCACTCGTTGGTGCAGGTGGCGGTCGAGCGCTACGGCTTTTGCGGCATCAAAGTGCATCGCCGCGACGGGCGAATGACGCGCGAGATTTGCGAAGCCGCTCGCGCTTACTCCCTGCCCGTACTTTACGATGTGATGGGCGAAGTCTCGCAAGTCGAGCTGCTCGCCACCGAATATCCTCAGGTGAATTTCATCATTCCGCATCTGAGCAGCTTTGCGGATGATTGGGCCGCTCAATTAGCTTTGATCGATCACTTGGTCCGCCATCCCAATATCTACACGGACACCTCCGGCGTGCGTCGTTTTGATTTGCTCGAGCAAGCCGTGCGCCGCGCCGGCGCCGGAAAAATTCTCTTTGGCTCCGACGGCCCGTGGCTGCATCCCGGCGTGGAATTGTCAAAAATCTTCGCGCTCGGCCTGGAGGCGTCGCAGCAGCAAGCAATCCTCAGTGAAAATTTTTTGCAACTGATTCAAAACACTTGGGCCAGACAACCAAACCATGCCAGACTGGACGATATTAACCGCCAGGTTTTGTTCCAATAATGAATTCAACTTCTGCCATTCTCATCTGCGATCGCGACCATTTGTTTCGCGAAGCGCTGCGAAACTTTCTCTTAGCGGCCGGCTATCTGCACATCGAAATCGTGACGACCGCGCAGGAAGCTCTGGCAAAATTGCGCCGCGAACATTATGGATGCATTCTCATCGGCATCACCCAGCCCTGGCAAAAAGCCCGACGCTTGGCGACGGTGGCGAAACACCGGCAGCCGCAGGCTAAACTTTTGCTCATCGTGCGCGCGGCGGAGCAGCCGCTCATTCAAAATGATGTTTTCGAATATATCCTCAAGGAACAAATTTACTCCGATTTGCTGTTATGGTTACGGGATGACGAATTGAGTTGATCGCCATGGATTTTTCTTCCAATCTTCATCAAATTAGCCGTGCCGGCGTTGCGCCAATACAAAAAGACGCGGCAGATTTTCCCACCATCATCGGCCATAGCGAAAAGATTCACCAGGTCTGCCGGCACATCGGCGCGGTGGCGAAAAGCGGCGCTACGGTTTTAATTCAAGGCGAAAGCGGCACCGGCAAAGAGATCGTGGCCAATGCCATTCATGCGCATAGTCTGCGCAACAAAGGGCCGTTTGTCAAAGTGAATTGCGCGGCGCTGACGGAGACGCTTTTAGAAAGCGAATTGTTCGGTCACGTCAAGGGTGCATTCACCGGCGCGATTCGCGACCGCAGTGGTCGGTTCAAACAGGCCGATGGCGGTACGATTTTGTTGGATGAGATCGGCAGCTTGCCGCTCGCCGGACAGGCCAAATTGTTGCGCGTCTTGCAAGAGCATGAATTCGAGCCGGTCGGTAGTTCGGTCACCATCTCGGTGAATGTTCGCGTCATCGCCGCGACGAATAGCGATTTGCAGAAAGCCGTTGCCGAAGGAAAATTTCGCGAAGACTTGTATTATCGCCTAAACGTTTTTTCCATTCACCTGCCGTCGCTACGCGAGCGCAAAGAAGACATTCCCCTGCTCGCGCAACACTTTCTGCAAAAATACAATCTCGCCATCGGCAAAAAAATTCAAGCCTTCGCCGCGGATACCATCGCCGCCATGATACGGCACGATTGGCCCGGCAATGTGAGAGAATTGGAAAACGCGGTGGAACATGCCGTGCTGGTTGAAAAAGATGCCGTGGTCTCTCTCGCCAGTCTTCCGATGAACCTCGCGCCGCAAGAAACTTCCGCAACTTCTGCCGAGCTCGGCTTGCGTGAGATGTTGAATCTCCTCGAAAAACAAATCATTCTCGACACGTTGATGCGCGCCAACTGGATCAAAAAACGCGCCGCGGATATTCTGCAGATTGATGCGCGAAATTTGCCCTACCTTTTGCGCAAACATAACCTTGCTGACCGTAGTCATACGCATTGATAAATTTAAATAGAAGCAGTTTTATTATTTGCAGCCTTTTTGTTCACCACCTATTGTTTTCACCCTTCAGAGAAACAAATACTGATTGCTTTTTTAAAGTCTATCAGTTAAATTCATATTAAAATGACTGATAGACTTTAAAGTTTTCTATTTTCGAGACCTGATGATGCAAGAAACCGAAGTTTTGAACCTTCTCTCCGACTGGAACTACTGGGGCAATTTTCGGGAACAGCCTCGCAACCGGCCAAGCTATCTCAATAAAATGGAGCAATTGTTTTCCGATAAAACGGCCACGGTTCTGCTTGGCGTCCGCAGATCCGGAAAATCCTCATTAATTTATTTATTTCTAAACCGCTGCTTCGAAAAGAAATTGCTGCAAGCCAAAGATACTCTTCTGATCAATTTTGAAGACCCGCGTTTTCATTTGCCCTTGACGAGCGCCGACCTCTATAAAATGTACGAAATTTATCTAAAGCATCTCAATCCCACGGCGCCGCTTGTCGTTCTCGATGAAGTGCAAAATGTCGCGGGCTGGGAAAAGTTCGTGCGCTATTTGCTCGAAGCAAAAAAGACCCGCGTGATGATCACGGGATCATCGTCGAAGACGCTCGGCAAAGAAATATCCTCCGTACTCACGGGCCGGCATGTCGACATCGAAATTTTTCCGCTGAGCTTTCAGGAATATTTAAGCTTTCGCGGCTTGGATATCGCCGGCGCCGTGGATATCGCGAAGCATCGCGTCAGCATCAAACGTTTTTTTGACGAGTATCTCGAGTGGGGAGGATTTCCCGAAGTGGCGCTTTCCGAATCGGTTCAACGTAAACGCGAATTGCTGCTGCGCTATTTCGACGACATTTTAATCAAGGACGTGGTAAAAAGATTCGGCGTCAAAGAAATCGAAAAACTCGAGCAACTCGCCAGCCTTTTTATTTCCAACGTCGCGACGCTGCAATCGCTGAACAAGCTCAAGGATCGGGTTGGCGTCAGCTTGAATACCGTTGAGAGATTTTTGAGTTACTTTGAGACGGCAAGAATGTTTAACCTCGTCAAAAAATTTGATTATTCGATCGGCAGGCAAATGCGCTCGATCAGCAAAGTTTATGCGGTTGACCTCGGGCTTTATGCTGCGCGCGGTTTCAAATTCGCCGAGCATTATGGCCATCTGGCGGAAAATCTCGTGGCCGTCGAGTTATTTCGGCAGCGCGCGTTCGATCCGCTCATAGAAATTTATTATTGGAAAGATCAGCAGCAGCGCGAAGTCGATTTTGTGGTGAAGACCGGCATTAAAGTGACGCAACTGATTCAGGTGTGTTGGAATATGCGCGATGAGAAAACCCGCGAGCGTGAAATCAAAAGCCTGGTGAAAGCCGGCAACGAGCTGCACTGCGATGATTTGCTCGTCATCACCGCCGATGAAGAAGCGTCGCCAGCCGTTCGCCGGAACGGCGCCGAAACGACGATACGTCTCTTGCCGCTCTGGCGCTGGCTTTTAACGGAAGTGCCGCTGGAAACGTAGAGACGGAAAAGTGTGTGATTATTTGTCCCTTGCAATTTGGCGCCTGATTTCTTATATTTCCCTATCATGTTCCTCATTCTCCTTTTCACCACGATCTTTGTCAATCAGAACGCCGTGAAGTTAATCGCCGAACTGTTGGGGTTGATCAAACCTTGACTGCAACAAATGGCAAAGGGTAATTTGCTTTTTGCCTTTTGCTTTTCACCCCGCATCGCCAATCGCCACCAGATGATTCGGCTCCATAAACCAGCGTAACGTAAGTTGCCCGGCTCGCAACGGCGCAAACCCCTCGAGCATCGCCACGCCGCCTTTTTTGAATACCGAAAAACTTTTGTGTTGGCCGCTGAGCAAATAGCTCAGTAATTCCGAGACGTTCGGCTCGTGCCCTGCCAGTGCCACCTCGGCGTTATCCGGTAGTTTGTTGAGAAACGGAATCATCGCCACCGGATCACCCGAAGGCACCAGCAAATCCGTTTCATCAAGATGATCGATGTTCAAAACATTTTGCAGAATCGCCGCGGTTTGCTGCGCGCGGACTAGCGTACTTGAAAAAATATGCGTGAAATCAATCTCCATCGCCGCCAACCCGCGTGCGACTTGCTCCATTTTCTTTTTGCCTTTTTCCGTTAATGGCCGTTTGTCATCGCTTCCCGTCCACTCATCTCGCTCCATGGCAATGCCATGCCGGACGATATAAATTTCCATGAGGTGATCCTTTCTGTTTGATTTTCCTGAAAATTTGACGCAGAATATTATCCGAACGATTCGGTGAATCCGGATACCAACAAAATTCTACGCTAATCTGGATGAGGACAATATACTAAGATTTACCGCCGATGTCAAAAAGTTTGTTTTTTCCTTTCTCCTTAACCAACATATAAAAGTTAAACCCCGATATTCCTTCGTTTACTCGAATCTGCTGGGATGGCAGTCTCGATTATAAAATATAAAATCGGGGTTGCAAAACTGCCGCGTTTCTATTATGTTGAAAACGTGGAACTCGAACGTTCGCCTTGCTGACGTTGCCGGGCACGATTTCCGGCTATTTCGCGGCGCAAACTTCGCCACTCATCAAGAAAAGCTTATAGGGTTGGCACCATGGACAACAAAGCACAACCTTTGGTATCAGTCATTACACCAACTTATAATCGGGCAACACAATTAAGAGAATGTTTGGCAAATTTATCTCATCAGACTTACAAAAATTTCGAGGTATGTATTGTCAATGATGGCGGAGAAAGTGTAGCGAAATTGGTGGAAGAGTTCGGAACGTTGAAACTACGACTTTTTGAATTTGCTTCCAATAACGGCCAGGTAAAGTGCAGAAATAAAGCTTTAGAATTGGCCCGGGGCGAGCTCATTGCTTTTTGCGATGACGATGACCTCTTCTTGCCCAATCACATTTATGATCTTGTCAAGAATATGTCGCATTATGATCTGGCCTACAGTGATGTGGAAATTCTGGCTGAAGACAATAAAAATAGTCTAATAGAGAGACTTCTTTTTTCGTTTAGTTATGATGCCAAGTTGTTTGCAAGGACGAATTTCATAATTTCTTCGTCGGCAATCTATAAAAGATCGCTTCATGATAGGCTCGGAAATTTTGACGAAGAAGCAAGAGATTATTGGGACTGGGATTGGTTCCTCAGAGTATCCAGGGTGGGTAATATTGTACATGTTCCCGAGGTGACGGTGATCTACCGGTTCAATTTGAGCGGAGGTAACTTGTCTGCTCATCCTGAAACTTATGTCGATCATCTTGAATACTTATGCAGGAAACATCATCTTGGTAAACTGCCGAGTACGAACTTCTATTTCATGGCAAAACATGGTTTGCACAAGCTGGGGATTCTACCTTAAAAAATATGCTCAAACGGCATTTCAATTCCTGAAAAGTTTTTGCATCCGATTATAGAAGGCTGACAATGTCCGCAAAAAAGGAAACCGGCGATTATATCCGTATTAAAGGACTTTGCGTTAATTGTATTACCGGATTTTTTCCAGAGGAATTACAAAGAAAGCAGCCGCTAATCATAGATTTACGGTTGGGTTTGGACCTGTCATTTGCAGGAAAAAGCGGAAGGATTCTCGATACCTGTGATTATGCTGGAGTAGCCGATGAAGTGAGCGCTTTGCTAAAATTTAGAAAATATCGATTGCTTGAAAATGCTGCAGAAGAAATTGCAGCCATGCTATTCGGTATTCACAAAAATATAGCCGATTTACATATCCGCATTAAAAAGCCGCGGGCCCTTAAGGGAAAGGCGCGCTACGCCGCCATTGAAATAAGCCGGACCAGAGAAGACTTTTCCAATAAATTTGAAAAAGCGGTTTTTGGTGAAACGGAAACCCTTTTGAAAACGAGCCTCGCCGGGCTTTATCTGCTCCATATCGATATTGGAATGGAAGTTTTGCTGCAGTATCACGATAGAATGCATGAAATAAATTGGCTGGTTGGAGGCAATGTTTTGTTTAACGATAATCCGATTACCGCATTCACGCATAAAATTTGGCCGAAAGGCCAACATAATTCCTATAAGAATATTGGAAACGAAAGAGCGGCAATTTTCTTTTGTTACACCCCTCCATTTTTTCCTGAATATAAAGTTGTAACCGCGGGGCTCGCGCTAACGAATTGACTTCATCACCGTCTTGATCATTTTTTAAATTTTGACAATTTCTTCACGCGAGGTTTGTCTCATAATGACCGACTAACCCAACAATTTCAATTTCAGGCAGTGGAGGCGTGGATTGTAGTTAACGATGCGCGCTTTAAGCAGAAAGTAAAGTTGTTAAACCGCGCCAGGGCAAATGCGGAAAGCAGATACAAATACGGCATCGCTGGAAAACGAAAACGCTCCGAGCCGGCAGGCGCCGTCATAAAGAGCAAATAGATGACGGGCGCCATCAACAACGCTACTGCAATAAAATTTCTTTCTTTCACAAGTTGATAAACGGCGTACCCCGCAAAACCGTAATGCAGCATAAGCCAAACGAGATTGAAAAGATAAAGCACTAAATAACCCCCGTTGACCTTCGACCAGAATTTTTTTATCGCAGCGCCGATGCCCTCCATCACCAATAAGACACGCAAACCGAAAGCCGGACGTTCTTTCCCGCTGAAATAATAAAGATCGCGCACGCTGGTGTCGAGTAAACTCATGAACATGCCGGTCAAATGAATGCGCGCGTAGAGCAGGGGAGAAGCCAATATTTTTTCCACGGCGAGTTTTTGATAAACGCGCGCTTGTTGCGGATCATTGACTTGGTAGCCGTAC
>Ga0247727_10012497_pt1 | contig 14562 bp, 13 predicted proteins | sample WisWelCaveWW1625_FD_202498 | JGI IMG/M metagenome (GOLD analysis project Ga0247727, IMG submission 202498) | Biofilm microbial communities from Wishing Well Cave, Virginia, United States - WW16-25 | ecosystem: Environmental > Aquatic > Deep subsurface > Groundwater > Cave microbial mat | place... | reverse complement strand
GGAAGCCTTCGGAAATTCCCTCGAAGACTCGGTCAGTTTCCGCTTTCCTTCCTGGCAAAGTCTCAGTGGGTACCCCGCTCCTTCGGTGAAGTCCGCTCACGGCCATGCCACCGCGCTTCCAGCCGGTCCAAAATAAAAAATGAAACGGGGTCCGGCCGCTTACAGACCGGTCCCCGTTCTCGCTTCGCTCACCGTATCTTTGCCGTAAGGCCGTTTTGAGCAGCCTGTGAGCGTCACCTGTGTGTTGATTTTTCTTAAGGGTAAGACTACCCTATCGCAAGTTAATAAGACTGCTCCTTAGAGGGAAAACCTATGGCCTCATCAACTGACCCGGGGTAGCTCGGGTAGCAAGCCAACGCCCATCTCAGCGCAACGCCCATGCGGGACGATTCCCGTATGGGCGTTGGTGTTTTATAAACTCGGGCGATGCATGCCCAACGAACCGCATTGAGAAAAGTTCTGACAAGTAACGTCACGCAGGCACCCATTGCACACAGGACGCCTACTCAAAAATAGGAACAACCGGAAGTTCAAGGAGGTGTGAGATGGACGAAAAAGACAACGCAGCTAACAGTACTCCACTAACGAAAACGCTCGCTTTTCTATTGCCAACCGACTCGACGGTCCCAAAATTGGTTCGAGTCGTAGGAGCAATCATTGTAGTAGGAAGCGTCATTGGAATGGTCTCCTGCTTCGTTCAATTGATCTTGGTTCTCGTGAAGCCTGGAGGTTCCATTAATAAACTCGGGGAAGCCACTATTTTTAGTTTTCTTCTTCTCCTCTCTTACGTATTTTTTAGACTTGGAAAGGGACTCCGCAAAGGTGAAAGATATCGTAAGCGCCTTTAGACATTGATCTTGCTTTCACAAATGGGGAAAGAATTTAGCGCGACGAACTCATGGGAACCGGCTGATCATCTTGGTCGTGTTGAGGAGTATAACATTCGGCATTCCGATAGCGGACAAATGGCATGCGTCAAATAGTGCTACGTAGACTGATACAGCTGTTATTCAGCTTCCTACTAGGCACAGTGTGGAGTGGCGTTGGAATAACTCTGGCATTTGAGGAATCCGGGACTCTGTTTCAACGGAAGGCAAGTCGCGACAGCTTTCTTCAGATAACTCAGCGACAGAGCTCAGACGCAGCGCTTCGATCGAAGATCGGCAGGTTGACCAACCAAATCGAAGAATTGTATTCCCAAGGAAGATACGTGGAGGCAGTTCCTCTTGCTGAAGAGCGAGTAACTCTCACAGGGCAGGTGCTAGGAAAAGAGCACCGTTTGGTGGGTGTAGGTATCGCCCAGGTCGCAAATCTCCTTTATCTGTCTGGTCAGTACTACAAGGCTAGGGGCCAATATGATCGTGCGTTGAAGATTCTTCAGCGGGTACTTGGGAACGACCATCCGGATGTCGCTGCAGTGCTAAGCGGGTATGCTGCCTTAATGGATACTTTAGGCGACCATGCGGAGGCTCGGGAGTTGTACGAGCGGACTATCAGAATCTTGGAGCGCGGTGATGGGCCGGGCATGCAAAGCATGTTGGCTCAGAACTTGGTTAATCTTGCCGGGTCGCTTCAAAGTATAGGCGACCATACGATTGCACGGAAATTGTATGAACGTGGGATAAGTATTTTCGAGCGGGCTGAAGGGTCCAATTCCCCATATGTAGCTGATGCATTAGATGGTTTGGCCACGTTGCTAATCATGATCGGCAACCAGAGGGAAGCACAGTCACTACTTCAGAGAGCGTTAAGCATTTATGAGCCGATGCAAGCAGGTAAGCATTTAGAACTGGCAGCGGCCCTTAGGCATTACGCTGTCTCTCTCTATCTTAGTGGGAACCTAGCCGAATCACGGTCGCTGCTACAGCGAGCCCTCCGTGTTCAAGAGCAAGCTGTAGGACGAACGTATCCAGATGTGGGACGCACTCTACTTGGTCTAGCTATCCTTGGCATTGAGTCCGGTGACTTGGTTAATGCGCGCCAGTTATTACGGCGAGCCTTGGGGATATTTGAAGAGGCATATGGTCCGGTACACCCGGATATCGCCTATAGCCTAACCTTCATTGCGCTGTTGGAGTGGCATGGGGGAGATGTACGAAATGCGGCAGCCTTGCTTGAACGAGCGTGGCAGATTGACGCTCGGCACACCAATCGTGGCTTAATTGGGCTGGCCGAACGCCAAAAGCTCGCCTTCCTACGTACAACCGAGGGCAATATTGCAAACTATCTCTCGCTTCCTTCGGCTCAAATCCTGTCCGTAAACGCGTATTCCGCTGTATCAACTTGGAAGAACATGGCATTTCGCGTGCTTGCACAGGAGCGCGAGGCGCTGATGCAGATAGGCGAGCCTACCGCGCAGACACTTGTACTGCGCCGAGCCGAGCTCATCCGGCAGTTCACTGGCCTGGTGCATGGTTCAGGTGCGGGTGACGCCGCTACGCGCCGACAGCGGATTGCCGAGAGGGAGCGAGAGATGGAGCAGGTGGAGGCGGAGTTGAGCCACGCGAGCGCGAGGTTCAGGGTAGAGCAGGCTGAGGCGCGGGCTGGGACAGCAGAGGTGTGCGCGGCTCTGTTACCTGACATGGTTCTGCTGGACTTCCTGCGCTATTCGCGGTATACGCCGGCGCAGCCGGCGATGGGAGTCCTCGGCAAGCGGGAGGACAGTTATACTGTCTTTCTTCTGCATGAGGGGCGGTGCAAAGTGGTGCATCGCGTGGAACTGGGACCTGCCGCGCCGATTGACCAGGCGGTGCAAGCCTTTCGACAGGCGCTGACGGAGGGAGCTACGGAGGCTCAGCTTCGACCCCTTGTGCAGGCGCTCGGCATATTGGTGCTCCCCCCATCGGTACGGGAGGCTCTGGTCGGTGCCTCCACCCTACTGGTGGCTCCCGACGGCGCCCTCGCGCTCGTACCTTTCAAATTGCTTCCTGGTGACGATGGCCGGTCGTTCCTGTTAGAAACTCGGACGGTCGCCACGATCCCTTCTGGGCGCGACTTGTTGCGTCTCGCCAGAAAGGACGAAGGCGAGAAGCCGGCCGCCGGCCTCGTGCTCGTCGGCAACCCGGACTATGGCACAACGGTCGCGCTCGCAACAGGCGGTGGCGATCGATTGCGTACGACCACGCGGGCGGGCTGCGGGCTGGAGAAGGCCGCGGTGTTCGATCCCCTGCCAGGCACCGCCGATGAAGTACGGGCGATTGCGGGCCAGGCCTCCGCAAACATGAAAGGCGTAACCATCCGCCAAGCGGAGGGCCACACTGCGACGGAAGTCTGGCTAAGCCAGGAAATTACCGGTCAGCGCTACGTGCATCTGGCGACGCACGGGTATTTTGCCGGGGAAAGCTGCACACCGCCCAGTACGCCATCCACTCGCGGTGTGCTCGTGCAGGCGGGACTGCGCGATGACTTCTCCGGGCCAGTCGGGACGAATCCACTCCTGCTCTCTGGCATTGCGCTCGCCGGCGCGAACCGCCGGGCGCAGGCACAAAGCGGCGCGGACGACGGCATTCTGACGGCGCTCGAAGTGACCGGGCTCGATTTGCGCGGCACCGACCTAGTCGTCCTCTCCGCCTGCGAGACCGGGCTGGGCGCCCAGCAGACCGGCCAGGAGCTGCTGGGACTCCGCTGGGCCTTTGGGATGGCTGGCGCGCGCACCTTACTCACGAGTCTCTGGAAGGTGCCGGATGAACCGACTGTGAAGCTCATGACGAAATTCTATGGCTATCTCTGGCGCAGTCCAAAAGACGGCGGGCCGCTGGGCAAGGCCGCGGCCTTACGACAAGCGCAATTGGATCTGATCAAGGAGAACCGCGCTCGCTTTAACGGTGACAGCCGCCCGAACGACTGGGGCGCCTGGGTGCTCTCCGGCGACTGGCGGTAGCGATTGAGTGTGCAGCGCCCACTTAGCGCTTGCAATGGTAAGGAGGACACGCACTATCCCAATTGGCTTCTCGAATGATCCACGAAGACATATCAGAAATTCTGTTGGGAGGAGGAGTTACATGCGATACCTCACCGTTGTTCTCAACCTAGCGCTGGTATTGCAGGGGTATATCGGAGTGGACAGCGCAAGGGGGACCGCTTTCTACCAACCTCTTGAAGTTGAGAGTCCTACGTTTTCACACTGGCGTTATGTCAAGCAGGAAGTTGCATGCACATCTGACTATTTTCCAGAAGTCAAACAGAAGCTTCAGACATTTCGATCTGACCCAAGGTTTGCCACATATAGAAAAGATCCTCTCCGTCTTTACATTGCAGATCCCTTCTACGTGGGTAACTCACCAGAGGTGACCAAGAGTCTAAAGGAATATAGAGATATTGATCAGAAGAACTTGCGTAATGCTGCCGAGAATCTTGGGATGTTTCTGATTAGTGATAGACGTGAACGGGCTGACTATTCCCTGGAAGTTACTATGACAGTCAACTTTCCAAGTTTCTGGGTTATTTCAATTCGGCTCTACAGTAGTGGTGGAAAGTTTACCAATCAGTACACTGGTCCAATATGTTCGGGCAAAGATTGGGGACCATGGATTCTGGTCGCCTCGGATCTACTAATGGAAGCATCTGGAGACATGATAAAAAACCGTTAGCCCCTTTCGGTTCTAACAAGGATTCTCTTTCGTTGCAGCTGTATAGAAGTAATTGATGAGGACCGGAGCCAATATGCATAGCATAGGATGTCGCAAGCTTTTAGTACTTATCAACGGCGCTGCTATTGGTTCTATACTGGGCCTATTCCTAGCTTGTGGACAGGGACTCGCACAAGAGGCACGCCAAACTGAAATGAGGACACAAGACGAGCTTTATGTCTCAGAAAACCAGGTGCCTTTAGGGTTCCGACAGGAAGACCAGTCGCTTTTAGTGCAAATGCCTACATGTAGTAGAGGTTGGATAGATTCACGATGTCGCGTCGGATGCGACGGGGCGCTTCTGTGTTGCTCTGGGGTGATCGACTACTGGACTCAAAGGCAGAACGAATGCGCGAGCGACCCTGTACGGGCTGCCCAAGCCATAGCTATGGCTTGCGAGAGTTGTAATCGTGTTTGTCGATAGCGTCATGTAGTGCTCCCTATTTGTCAAGCGGCCACGAACTGAGTGCTAAGGTCTCATGTGATCAACCGCCTGATGTCTGGCGGCCGGTTCTTGCGGGAAGCGAGCGCGACTTTTTGCGCGTGGCTCATCAGCCGCTGTCCGGACCTGAACACTGAAGCATGCAGCGCAAGAGAATGTTATGAAACGACCGCGCACATCGGTGACGTTTTCTCTGCCTTCGGACCTTGCTGCGCAGTTTGAGAAACTGGCCAAGGTGGAAGCTAAGAATAAAAGCCAGCTTTTTCGGGACATGTTCGTGATGTATCGGCAGCGGAAGGTGGAGGAAGAATTCTTCGGCATCCAACGCTATGGCGTGCGGCAGGCTCGGAAAAAGGATGTGCTCACGGAGGACGACGTTGCGGCTCTGGTACTTCAGAAAAGGTGAGAGCCGCATGGGGATCCTGCTCGCCCTGCTCTTACTCCTTCTGACAGATCGTGAACCAGCCACTTCCGCACCTACCGAGGTCGCCGGCAAGGATGGGGCGGCGATGGTGCTAATCCAAGAAGGCCCGTTCCTGCGCGGCAGTGCGGACGGCCAGGGCGATGCAGATGAGCACCCGCAGCGGACGATCACGCTTTCTTCCTATTATATTGACCAGTACGAAGTCACGAATCAGCACTATCAGACTTTTCTGAAAGCGACGCAGCATCGAACCCCTGAACATTGCTGCGATTCTGCCTACAATCTCTGGAAGGGAACGGACATCACTCCCAAGCTGCTCGACCATCCGGTGGTCAACGTGGATTGGCATGACGCGGTCGCCTACTGCACATGGGCCGGCAAGCGTCTGCCGACGGAAGCCGAATGGGAAAAGGCGGCGCGTGGGATTGAAGGCCGCGAGTATCCCTGGGGCAACCAGCACGATCGGATGCGCGCCAACGGTGTGTCCTATTGGTCCGGTACCGATTTCGGTTCGACCGATGAAGCCAAGGCTTGGTGGGGCGGCGAAAACGGGACAGGGGTCATCGCCACGAAGGGTACCCAGGGCATCCTCACGCTTCCCGTCACCGAAATAGAAAAGGGCGCCACGCCGACCGGCCTGATGCACATGGCCGGAAACGTGTGGGAATGGGTGGCCGACTGGTACGACCCGAAGGCCTACGAGAGCATGGACGAGCGTGATCCGAAGGGGCCTGCCGGCGGCGAGTTCAAGGTCCACCGCGGCGGCTCCTGGCTGAACCACCGGGGTTTGCTGCGCAGCGCCGTGCGGGACGGGTCGCGGCCTACCATGCGCAATCACGGAATCGGCTTTCGTTGCGCGGCAGGAAGTTGAAAAAGACCACCAACTTTGTTCTCGGTCGTCCGTCTGCCTGCGACGTACCGAAAAACGTACGTCTCGTCGCCGGACTCCCTGCGGCCTCGTTGGATGGTCTTTTTGAACATCCTGGAAGAAAATAGGTAAAGGCGTCAGGATTCTCGATGCTATACATTTCATCCAACGTCGCGATTCCAGATACCGAGATCAACATCCATGCGGTACGCTCGCAGGGTGCCGGCGGGCAACATGTCAACAAGGTCTCGACGGCCATCCATTTGCGCTTCGACATCGGTGTGTCCTCGTTACCCGAGCAGTACAAGGAGCAGCTGTTCCTGCTGAAGGACCATCGCATTTCACGAGACGGCATAATCACCATCAAGGCTCAGCAGTCTCGAAGCCAGGAACAGAATCGCGAGGATGCCCTGGCGCGGCTCCGGGAACTCATTCAACGCGCCGCCACCCCGCGCAAGAAACGAAAAGCCACGAAGCCGACTAAGGGTTCGCAACGGAGGCGCGTAGAGCATAAAAAGAAGCGCGGACGACTCAAAGCACTCAGAGGAACCATCGATTAAGCGTCGCAGGGCCTCAATTGAAGGCGTCGCATTCGTGCAGTAGAGTGAAGATATGGACGCTCTCGACCGCAGACAGTTTCTCGTCCGTACCGGCTTGGCGCTGAGTGCCGGGCTGCTGGCCGGCGCCCTTCCCCTTCCCAAAGCCCTGGGGCAAACGACGGCGCCACCGCCCAAGCTGGATACCTGGGAGGCGGTGCGCGATCAGTTCCTGCTGAAGCGCGACTGGATCCACATGACCGGCTTTCTCCTCGCCTCTCACCCGGCGCCGGTCCGCGAGGCAATCGAGCGGCACCGGCGCGGATTGGACGAAGATCCGGCGACCTACTGGTTTGAGCACGAGGAGCGGGCCGAGGCGGAGGTCCTGCGCGCGGCGGCGGAGTATCTCGGCGCACAGCCGACCGACATCGCGCTGACGGACAGCACCACGATGGGACTGGGCCTGCTTTACGGCGGCCTCACGCTCTGGCCGGGCCAGGAAATTCTCTCCACAACCCACGACCATTATTCGACGGAAACTTCTCTGCGGCATCGGGCCGAACGGACGAACGCCTCGTTCCGGCAGGTTCCGCTCTACAAAAAGCTGGCGACTGTCTCAAAGGACGAAATTGTCGAATCGCTCGTCAAAGCCGTGCGGCCCAACACGCGCTATGTGGCGGTCACCTGGGTCCATTCGAGCACGGGGCTCAAACTGCCGATTCGCGCCATGGCCGACGCGCTGGCGGCGATCAACGCCAGGCGCAACGAGAAAGACCGCGTGATCTTCTGCGTGGACGGCGTGCACGGGTTCGGCGTGGAAGACGTCACCGTGGCAGACCTCGGCTGCGACTTCTTCACTTCCGGCTGCCATAAGTGGATCCTCGGCCCTCGCGGAACGGGGCTGGTATGGGGCCATCCCCGCGCCTGGCCGTCTGCCAACGCGACGATCCCCACATTCAACATTGATGCCTATAGAATTTGGATGAAGGAGAAGCCGGAACATGCGGTGCCCCGACCCGCCATCATGACGCCGGGTGGGTTCCATTCATTCGAGCACCGCTGGGCGCTGGACGAGGCGTTCAAATTCCACCTCGTGATCGGCAAGGACCGGATCGCTGCGCGGATTCATCTGTTAAACCGCCAGCTCAAGGAAGGTCTGGCAGCGATGAAATACGTGACGCTGCACACGCCGATGGTGGATGACCTGTCATCCGGCATTGTTTGCTTCGACGTGGAAGGGATAACCCCGGAACAGGTCGTCGAGGCGCTTCGTCAGAAAAAAATTCTCGCCAGCGTCACGCCCTACGCAACCAAGTATGCCCGCCTCGCGCCAAGCCTGCTGACGTCGCCGGAGCAGGTCGAGGAAACACTGCAGGCGATCAGAACTCTGCGCGGCTAGCCGAATGGGACTCGCCGAATTTCTCGCTGCTCAATTGCGAAAACCGTCCGGGTGGGTGGGCCGCCTCGTGATGGGACGGTTTTTTAACAAGTTCAACGTCCGGATCAATCAGTTGACCATCGAGACTCTGGACATCCAGGCCACCGACCATGTCCTCGATATCGGTTTCGGAGGTGGTTTCACCATTCCACGCATGGCGGCGCTTACCCCCGCGGGCAAGGTGTGCGGCGTGGATATGTCTGAGACGATGGTCCGGCAGGCGCAGGCGCGGTTTTCGCGCCTGATCGCGGAAGGACGCGTTGACGTGCGGCTTGGAGATCTCGCCCGCCTGTCCTATGCGGATGGCACCTTCGACAAGGTCTGCACCGTCAACACAGTGTATTTCTGGCCGGACCCGCTACGGAACCTGGCCGAAATTCGGCGGGTGATAAAGCGGGGCGGCCGGTTGGTGGTGTCCTTCCGGTCTCGCGAGAAGATGGAGGCCATGAAGACACTCCTGCCAGGGCTCCGACTTTATGCGCCGCATGAGGTTCAGGAATTGCTGGAGCAGGCCGGGTTCACTCAGGTGCGGATCGAGAGGCACGATGAGGACAAGCGTCTCGATACCGTCCTGGCTATTGCAAACGTTTAATCAGGATTGGATCAACCCACCGGACCGACCGACTACCGCAAACGGGAACGGAGGTAGACCGACTGGAGACCGACGATGGTTTTGGCGTCTTGGATGGTGCCGTCACGAATCTGTGAAATGGCTTTTTCTATTGATATTTCAATGACTTCGAGCACTTCATCGTGGTCAAGTTTTTGCGCGGTCTTAACGAGGTTTGTCGCCTTGAACAGGTGCATAACTTCATCGGTAAAGCCGGGCGCCGTGAAAAATGTCTCCAGCCGCTCGATCGTGCCGGCACGATAGCCGATTTCTTCCTCCAATTCACGCTCCGCGCAGAGACGTGGGTCTTCGCCGGGATGCAGCTTGCCGGCCGGAATTTCGTAAATAAATCCTCCCGCGGCCAACCGGAACTGCCGGATGAGGATCACCGTGCGCTCATCTTTCATCGGGACAATCGCAGCAGCCCCCGGATGCCGGACGACTTCGAGTTCGACGGTCGAGCCGTTCGGCAGAGTCACGGTTTCCAGATTGAGCGTGACGACTTTGCCTTTGTAAATATTTTTGGTCATGGGTGATGGGTAATAGGTTATGGGCTACGGGATAGCTGGCTCAGGATGGACATGCGCTCCGCCTATGGCCCATTACCTATAGCCCATGACCTGCGCCGGCTACGGCCGGCGTTTATAGAATGGCAGCTTGACGCAGACGGCGTCCTGCAGGCGGCCGCGGATATCAATCTGGAACCGAGCGCCCGGCTCGCTGAAAGACGCCGCCACGGAGGCAAGGCCGATCCCCTTCTGCAGGCGTGGAGAGAGATTGCCGCTGGTGACAACGCCGATTTCCTTTCCGGCAGCCAGAACCTTCATGCCGTGGCGAGGCACGCCCTTCTCAATCAATTCAAAACCGACGAGTCGCTTGGTTGGTCCTTTCTCCTTTTGCTCACGCAAGACCTGGCTCCCAATGAACTCCCCCTTGGTGAAATCCACTGCGAAAGCCGCGCTGGCTTCGAGCGGCGTGGTCTGCTCGTCCATGTCGTTGCCATACAGAAGATAGCCGACTTCCAGACGCAGGAGATCCCGGGAACCGAGCCCGCAGAGCTTGATGCCGGCCTTCTCGCCGGCTTTCATCAAGGCCGCCCATACTGCCGCGGCCGACGACGAGGGTAGATAGAGTTCATAACCGACTTCGCCGGTATAGCCGGTTCTGGATACGATACCCTGCGCACCTAGGATGGCAGTTTCCAGGCACTGACGCGGTTTCAGCCGATCGGCGGCACCAGGACAGATGGCCCGCAGAATGTTCGGAGATTGCGGGCCCTGAAGGGCAATCTGCGCCAGATGGCCGCTTTCATCTTCGAGACGGATGTCGCCCTGCGGAGCCTTGGCGCAGAACCAGGAGAAGATTTTCTCACGATTGGATGCGTTGACGCAGACGAGAAAGCGCGTCGGGGCCAGGCGGTAGATAAAAATATCGTCTTTGATCCCGCCGGATGGCGTGCAGACCATCGAGTATTGCGCCGCCCCCACCGCCAGCGGATCGGGATTCGTGGTCGTGACCTGCTGGAGAAACATGACGGCATCGCGGCCTTCGACGGTGAGCCGGCCCATGTGGCTGACGTCGAAGAGCCCGGCGGCAGTCCGGACAGTCTGATACTCGTCCACGACGCCGGAATATTGAATGGGCATCTCCCAGCCGGCAAAATCCACCAGCTTGGCGCCTGCGGACACATGGGTTTGGTAAAGCGGCGTGCGTTTCATGAAAGACAGTCCAAAGTTAAAAAGTCTTAAAGTCGCATGGTAAAGACTTGATGACTTTCGGACTTGATAAACTTTGCGACGTTCGTCGAAGATCCAGCAGCTCGACGTCGCAGGTCAACGTGGCATTTGGGGAACTGCGCGAGGACGCTCAAGCGTCAGGCTCCGAAAACAGCGCGACGCTGGCGGTGTACCCGTGCAGAAAATTACTGCCCCCCACGGGGCCGATTTCTCCCTGGGCGAAGAATCCGGCAGTCGGCACATCGCCGACTCGCTCCTTTAACACAGAGACATCGTGGTGAGGACGTCCGAACAGCCCGCGACCGCGGCCGCAGCAACTGAACACCAGCGCGCCCAGCGGCGGCTGTGGATGCCGCGCACGCTCCGCCGCCAGCATCAGATGGAGATCCTCCGTCGCGGATCGGGCGTCCCGCAGGTGAAACTGGACGGTTTGCCCCTCTTTGGCGACGTCGCCGATGGCGACGCTGCCCGACCGCTGATCCGCGCCGATCAGATTCCGCACCAGAAAATCGCCCCGCTCGAAACGGTTCCGCTGCTCGTCCATCACCACGCCGATGTGCAAGGCGCGCTGGGCCAGGTGCTGCTCCTCGTCGCCGAGCGAAGCGAAGAAAGCCTTGAGTCGCTCCAGCGCTGGTATGCCACTGAGCTCATGGATGACGTTGTGCTCCGCCCTGGTCACCATGTACCGCTCCCCGATCGGCCGGCACCCCTGTGAGACGACCGTTCGGATGGCCACAGGGCCGGAGAGGGCCACGCCGACCAGGCCTCCGTCATAGACGTCTCCATCAAGCACCATGCGGTTGTCGCCCTGGTCCCGTCCGCCGCCGGCGAGCCCACCGATCGCCGGCGCGCTGTGGCACCGGTCCGCAATCAGCGAGAAGACCTCGTCCATAGGTGTGGAAAAAGGATCGGCCAACAACAGAAAGGATGGACGCTCCAGCGACTCATCGAATTTCTCCGGCCAACCGGTCATCGAAATCCCATACTCATCCCGGTCAGCCGACAGGCGGAACGGCGTCAGGGCCACGCCCGGAAGACTGGCCGTCCAAAGAGTGACGGCGGCAGCGCTTTCGATTTCTTCGCCTCCGCCAATGACCCCTTCGCCGGAGCAGCCGATCAGCCGGTGGGGCGATAATTCCTGCCGCACGGCTTCCACCAGCTCCTTCGCCGACTCGGCATATTGCGGCGAAAAGAACAGGCAGGCCAGATCGGCCTGTCTGCCTTCCAGATCGCGCCGGGCAACTTGAGCCACGGCAGAGCCTGCTGCGCGTGAGTTCTGCTCCCGCGAAACTGCCGACGCGAACTTCAATGTGGTGTGGACCTTGCTCGGCATCGGCTCTCTTCTGATGCGTCGGTCCGCGCTCCCGTTCCCGTTATCCCGGAAGATTGGCCCGATCGCCGCGTTCGGACTGCAGCTTTTTGTGGTAGCGCCACATGTAGGAATGATAGTCGTCGAGTTGCGCCAGGAGGTAATGCAGTTCGGTGGGATCCTCGGCTTCCAACGCCTGAACCAGTCGGTTTTTCAAAAAATCTGAGAAAGCCTGCGTTTTGTCAATCGCTGTCATCTGTTTGAGCCCGCCGCCCATTTGATACTCAGCCATGGTCCGTGTCCCCTTGTTGTCCGTTGGGTGTCTTGCGTCCTGTGACAAGCATAGACAGGGCCTTCCGGGAAATGCAAGACCGTATAACCCGGATCATTCATGAACGCTTCTGCTGCGATCGCGGATACGCTGCTGCGACGGGCGGGTTCGCCGCTCAGTCAGTCAACGTCCTGCAACGAGGACGCCTCCTTCCCTCACGGCTCCACGCGCCCGTCTCGCGACACGTCTGCGCAATTTCGCAACGAACCGTCATGAATAACCCGGGTTGTTACTTCGCCGCAGGCAGCAGGGCACGCAGCGTTGTCAAGGAGATGGCCTCGACACGATGGCCGTCACGCCCCACAGTCGTCGTCGCCATCGTCAGCGCGTTGAGAATCGCCTCTTCCGTAGCCTCGACGGTTGCACTGAGCAACGGATTGATATGCGCGTCTGACAGATGGGTCATCGCGAAGGTCTGTTCTTTCGGATAATGGGGCACGGTGTTCCCGGTCGAAAACGCCAGCATGAAATCTCCGCTTCCGTGCCGGGCCGTCGAACCGGTCCGCGCCAGCCCCAGTGCGGCCCGCTTGGCCAGCCGGCCCAATTGACGGCTGTCCACTGGTGCGTCCGTGGCAATGATCACAATGATCGAACCTTCGGCCCCGATCGATGCCTTGCCCTCGCCTTTATACAGGCGCCCTACTGGCACGCCGGTAATCGTCAGTTCTTCACGACGCCCATGATTGGCATTGACGAGCACACCGATGGTATAGCCGCCTTCCTCCTGCGAGAGCTTGCGGGACGACGTGCCAATTCCGCCCTTGAAGCCGTACGACACCATGCCGGTTCCGGCTCCCACGGCCCCCTCGGCGACGGGACCGGTCGAGGCGCCATCCAACGCGGCCATCACGTCCTGCTCCGACACGTGCCGCCCCTGGCTGTCGTTCAAACGGCTGTCGTCGCACTCGGCCACGACCGGCGTGAGGGTATCGTCGGTGATGCCGATCCCGGGATAGCGCTTGATCATCCAGCTCATCACGCCGTTGGCGACCCGCGGCACGTTCAAGGTATTCGTCAGGGCAATTGGATATTCCAGAAATCCCGACTCCGCGACCCAGGCCAAACCAGTCATCTCGCCGGTGCCGTTCAGCACAAACGCGCCGGCTGGAACTTTCTTATGCCACACGTCGTCGCGTGGGACGACCACCGTCACCCCCGTGCGCACCGGTCCCTGGCCTGGCTTGAGCGCACCTTCGCCTTCATTCAGTGTGACCTGCCCGACTTTCACACCTGCCACATCTGTAATGGCATTGAGGGGTCCGGGTTGGTAGCGTCCGACGGTGATGCCCATCTCCCGCGCGCGCTGCCGGGCTTCCGTTGATTCGGCGGCAACGCCATGTTCTGCGCACAGGCCAAGCGTAGCCAGCACAGCCAGACTCGCTGCGCTTATGTACTTGGACCGGTTAGACTTCATGGACCGACCCTGGGTGCGGAACCACGACCTGCAGGCCCTGATGCTCGGCCTGGATGGCCGCCGCCAGCGACAATGCCTGCTTCTCCTCGCCATGGACGACGAAGACCTTGCCCGGCAGCGGGTTGATCGCCCGGACATAGGAGAGAAGATCGTTGCGGTCGGCATGGGCCGAGAGGCCGTTGAATCGCACGACCTGGGCGCGCCTCGGCGTTGGAATGCCGAAAATCGGTACCACATCCCAGTTCTCAACCAGCTTGCGCCCCAATGTATGTTCCGCCTGGAATCCGACGATCGCAATGACATTGGCTTCGTTCTGAATGGCATGCTTCAGATGGTGCAGTACCCGCCCACCTTCGCACATGCCGGAAGACGCAATGATCATGCAGGGGCCTTTCATCGCATTCAGCTTCTTGCTGTTGTCCACCGACGAGACATAGCGGATGTACCGGGCCCCGAAGGGATCGCCTTCCGACGTCAGGGTCTTGAACGTCTCTTCGTCGTAATACTCCGGATGTTTCCGAAAAATCTCCGTAGCCTTGGTGGCGAGCGGCGAATCGATAAAAATGGGGAAGGGCTCGATTTTCCCCTCACGGACCAGCGCCTTGATCCGCATCACGATATCCTGGGTCCGTCCGACGGCGAAGGCCGGCACGATGATTTTGCTCTTGTGCGCCCTGGCATGCGCCACGAGTTCGAGGATTTTCTGCTCCTGTGACGCCGTCGCCACTTCATGCACGCGGTCGCCATAGGTGGATTCGATGATGAGCACGTCGCAGGGCGGCGGGCTGGCCGGATCCCGGAGCACCGGCATCTGTTTCCGGCCCAG
>Ga0247727_10012496_pt1 | contig 14563 bp, 8 predicted proteins | sample WisWelCaveWW1625_FD_202498 | JGI IMG/M metagenome (GOLD analysis project Ga0247727, IMG submission 202498) | Biofilm microbial communities from Wishing Well Cave, Virginia, United States - WW16-25 | ecosystem: Environmental > Aquatic > Deep subsurface > Groundwater > Cave microbial mat | place... | reverse complement strand
ATTCTTTTTCCCCGCAACAGCATAGCAGTGGCCCAATTCAGCAAGCTCGTTGAATGATTTGGACACTTCATACGCTTTCCTGTGCTCTTGAATTGATTCGGAATAGCGGCCGAGCATCAGATAGGCAGTACCGGCAATGGAGTGAGCGGGAGCGTACGAGGGATCTATTTCCATTGCTTTGTGAGTATGAGTAAGTGCCTCTTCGTACCGATGCATCATAACAAGTCGCCAGGCCAGCGCGGAGCGAAAGCTGACGGAAAGCGGATCCAGCTCGAGCGCTTTTTCGATTTCCGACAACGCCAGTTGCAATTTCCCGACCGCAACGAGATATGTCGAATACCATGCGTGTGCTACGGCATAACCCGGATTCAGACTAATCGCCCGGCTGAATTCTTTTTCTGCGCCGGGGAAGTCCCAGTAGTATGTGTACACTTGCCCTAACGTTGTGTGCGCCTCAGCAGACTCATCATCAATTTCCAAAGCCTTCAATGCTGCTGCCTTTGCTTTTGGAAAAACTTCTTCTGGTGGAAGGATGTCGAAACCACCCTGTAAGCCGTATGAAAAGGCCAACCCTGAGTAGGCCGCCGCATATGACGGATCCCTGTCAATCGCCTGATAGAAATATTGAATTCCTTTTTCCAGGGACTCTGCTGTTCGTTTGTTGGAGTAATAGAGTCCTTTCAAATATAACTGGAAAGCTTCGGTGTTTTCCGTTTCGTGCCGGGCAAGGCGCTTCTGCTGCTGACCCGTGAGCTCGAAACGGAGCTTATGAAGGATCATTGATGAAATTTCTTCCTGTAGCGAGAGGATTCCTGAAGGTTTTGTGGAGTAGTTTTGTGCCCATAAAAGTGAACCGTCCGATACTTTAATCAACTCGGTTTTGATTACAACGTCATTGCCCCGCTGTAGAAGGCTTCCGGCCAGAACGACATCGACATTTAGTTCTTTACCAATTTGCGTCATGTCTATTTGCTTTCCTTTGAAGCGAAAAACCGTTGATCGGGCCATGACGCGCAATTCTGCAATCTGAGCCAGCTCCATGATGATCGTTTCCGAAATTCCATCACTCAGATACTCTGCATCCGGATCTCCACCGGCGTTGACAAAGGGGAGTACAGCAATGGATCGAACTGCGCTGCCCCGGAAAAACATAAAGTACGAGCCGGCCGCCACGGCCAGAGAGACGAAGACCGCCAGAAGGATGGAAGGCAGAATTCGGTTCTTGCTCTCCTGCCTGTCCAGAATCACTCCCGCTGCGCCCGTAGTGCTGCTGAGGATCGTTTTCAGATGAAAAGACAGATCTTGTGCGGACTGAACCCGCTCTTCCGGATTCTTTTCCAAACAACGATGGACCAGCCGTTGGAGTTCCGGAGGAACTGTTTTCTCTGATTGACTCAGGTCGGGCGGATCATCTTTTAGAACAGCAGCTACTATTTCGTATGCGGTGTTTCCTGTGAACGCTCGATTTCCTGTTAGCATTTCATAGAGAATGCAACCAAACGAGAATAGATCACTCCGTGCGTCCGCAACTGCTCCCCGAACGCTTTCCGGTGACATGTAACCCAGTGTGCCCAGCACCGTCTCTTCGGTATCTCTGTCAGTTGTTTCTGCGTCGCTCTGATCTGTAGCCAGGGGTCTGGGCTTTACAGCTGCAAGACCAAAATCAAGGATCTTTACCAGACCATTGTTTGTAATAAATATGTTTTCCGGTTTAAGATCTCTGTGGATAACTCCTCGCGCATGAGCGGCACCGAGACCTCCCGCTACAGCAATTCCAATTTCAATCGTTTTTCGCCAGGTCAGCGGCGATCTGGTAATTCGCGTACGGAGTGTTTCTCCTTCCAGTAACTCCGTGACGGCATAGTACACATCCAGATCACGGTCAAAGTTGTGAATTGCCAGTATGTTGGGATGTGACAGTGCTGCCACGGCTCTGGCTTCCCGCTGAAATCGCGAAACGGCATCACGATCGTTTAGCAGAGTCGGGGACATTACTTTTATGGCTACATCGCGGTCCAGCGTCTCATCCTTTGCACGAAACACCTCGCCCATTCCCCCTGAGCCAATTCTGGACAGGATTTTGTATTGTCCTAGTCTCGTACCCGGCTCTATCATGTCCTGCTGATCGTAACAATCATATGAGGATTCGCCTTTTACTCCCCACTGTTTTCCTACGCCAACAGAAGGCGCATTTTGGAAAAGCTGCAGTCACAGTTTTACATCCCTTGTTTAACCCGAGGTCGATGCATCTTGTAAGTTCTTCACTAGATAGCATACAGGATTTTGAGTCCGGCTATAACTTCCAGAAGGCGATCAGCATCACGAGATGACCGGCAAGAAAGCAAAGGCCGCCAAGAGGCGTGATGGCTCCAAGCCATCGCACGCCGGTCCAGGCCAGGGCATACAGACTGAAAGAAAACAGAATGATTCCTGCGACGTAGAGAAATCCTGCTGTCTGGAATAAGTTTCCTTTCTGAGACAGGGTTGCAGCGAGAAGGAGTGCCATTGAATGATACATTTGATACCGGACCCCCGTTTCAAATGTAGTGAGAGTTGCTTCGGTGAAATGCGCCTTCAAAGCATGGGCGGTAAATGCTCCCAGGGCAACGCCCAGTAAAAGAAACAGCGATCCGAGAATACCCAGCATTCTCATGTCTTTAATCATATATTAGTATTTGCCCGGGGATACTCGAACGTTGTGTTCGGGACAAAGTTTTACTGAAGCGAAGATAAATTGCAGGCATTGCAACATATATAATTTGCAGGAGGCTCTTATGAAAAGGAAATTACCGGCAGTCGCTGTGCTCGGGTTTTTGGCTTATGCGGCGACGAGCGGCATTTCAGCAGACAAAGCGGCACAAAGTGTTTCTTCTCAAATTCGGATATATTCAGTGCATGAAAAGAGGTTCATTATGTCGGATAAAGTAATGAAAACAGAGGAAGAATGGAAAAAGCAGTTGACGCCTCAACAATTTGAGGTGGCTCGTAAAAAAGGGACCGAACGGGCGTTTACAGGTGAATACTGGAACAATCACGAAAAGGGTACGTATAAATGCGTCGCCTGTGGAAATGACCTGTTCAGTTCCGACACAAAGTTTGATTCGGGAACGGGCTGGCCCAGTTTTTATCAGCCTGTTGCGAAAGAAAACGTAGGAACAGACGAGGACACCAGTCATTTCATGACCCGGAACGAAGTTGTGTGTAGCCGCTGTGGATCGCATCTGGGTCACGTATTCGATGACGGCCCGCGTCCTACCGGACTTCGCTACTGCATCAACTCGGCTTCCCTGAAGTTCGAGAAATAGAGATACATCAATCAGTGGGGGCAGGCCTCGGTGCCTGCCCATCGCTCGTCGAGCCCAACGGCGGGCAGGGACGCCCGCCGCCACACAACAGGGGTTTCCGGATGCGTTTCTAAGAGCGTGGCGCCCTACATCCCCTCAATTCGGAAGGTATCTCCCTGATTCGGGACGATTCGGTTCTGATAATCAACAATCGCTTCTTTTTCCGTATGGTGATAAACGAAGACCTTTTTTGCGTCAATACGCGCGTTTCGTGCTTTTAGCGAATTCAAAAGCCACGGAGAAATAAAAGCCACGTCCAGTTTCTTCATCGATAACAGAGTTGTTGTTTCTTCGGTATCACCTGTGAAAAACATTCGTATTCCGTTCCAGATTACGAGGTAGGAGTAATGCTCGCCTTTGTGCGGCGTAGCAAACGCTTCGATACGGATGTTTTTGTACTTCATCAAACGTTCAAACGGTACCTTTTTCCCCGAATTGATTGTGGTCAGGATCTCCGGCGGGGCAATGATGGTGTATTGCGTTTGTGAAAACAGCGCTGGGTCCCAATGATCCGCATGGGCATGGGTAATCAGACACAGACCATCACGCACGGGACCGGTGTCCGTTAACGAGTATTTCATGTACCCGAATGCTCCGGAGGTATAGGGAAAATCCGTCAGCAGCGAAGTGCTTCCATCGGTAATGTGAAAAGCCATGTTGCCGATGAACCTGAAATCCAATTGTTCAGCCGCGGCAAAACTGCAAAACAAGAATAGCGCCGGCGCAAGCAAAATCGCTTTCCAACTGGAGCGAAGCTCTCTTCCGATGGCTGAAGTCATCTGTCTTGCCGGAAGAATTTCGGCTCAGCGCCTTCGCGTGGCCACTCCAGTTTCATCGTGTCGGCATTGAAAACTTCACCGTTCTTGATCACACGATTGATTTTGTTGGTGTTGAGAATATCTTCCAGCGGACTGGCATCCAGAATCACCAGATCGGCAATTTTGCCGGGTTCAATTGATCCCAGATCCTGAACATAGCCGATTTTATCTGCGCTCCCAACCGTAGCTGCCCGCAGTGCTTCGAAAGGTGTCATCGCCGTTGATCCAGGTGGTTGACCTTCACCGGCCATAGCCCAGAGCTCCCACTGTGCATCGATACCCTGAATGAGAAGTGACGAACCACCATGCGCTCCAAGAGCCACATTACCGCCGGCGCGGGCAACTCTGGCTACCCCACGCGCAACATTGGGGAATTGATACTCTTCCGGTGTTACCCAGTTGATTCTACGAGCCAGCGCATCGATGCCAAAATGTGGATGAAATCGCATTACCTTTTGATCGGAGTGCAGGTCTCTGGTTTGCAGGAAATACTGTTCACCCCACGGACCACCGTAAGAGACCAGCAATGTCGGGGTGTAATAGGTTCCCGATCTTGCAAGAAGCTGCGCCACATCATCATGAATTTCAACGGGTAAAGAATGTTCAAACGAAGTGAAGCCGTCCAGCGCCATCGTCAGATCCATTTCCAGCTCTCCTCCGCCTTCAGCGGTCAGCAGCATGTGCTCTTCGCGGCAGGCCTGGGCAAACCAGATCCGCTGTTCACGGCGCGGCTGCTGATACACTTTGATCAAACGCGCGCCGTAAGCTTTCATACGCTTCACCTGATTTCGCGCATCTTCCAGGTTATTGACTTCTGCGAAGATGTCGGTATTCTGGCCGCCGTAAAGCACATCACCGGATGAGAATGCGCGCGGGCCTGTCATCAGTCCCGCTTCAATCATTTCCGCTTGCGCAAAGACATCCAGGGACGGCGCAGATGGATCATACGTAGTGGTCACTCCATAGGCCAGCTTGGCGACGTATTCCCATTTGTGTTCAGGAAAGATTTCGAATGCCGAGTAGTTCAGGTGCGCATGCGTATCAATCAATCCCGGAATGATCGTTTTTCCCTGAACGTCAAAAACCTTCGCGCCATCCGGAACCGCAACTGTTCCGGACTCGCCTACAGCAGCGATCCTGTTTCCTGTAATCACGATGTCGGCGCTTTCAAGAACCTGATCTCCCTTCATGGTAATAACCCGCGCTCCTTTCAAGACAAAGGCGCCGGCTGGAGCAGGACGAGGCATCTCGAGATTGATTGTGATCATTTCTGATTTCGGGACCTTTGGTTCATCCTTCTTTTCCGTTTTCTTTTTATCGCCCTCTTTTTTATCGTCTTTCTTTTTCTGTGATTCAGCGAATTGAATCGCGGCGTCAACGGTCAGTCGGTGAAATGTATTCCCAAGACCCCAGGTGATTGTTTTGCCGGAATCGGCCCAGCCGACGTAGCCGCCGGCGGCTTCGGACAAACGCCATACCGGTACCGCTCCTTCTTTCAATCCGACTTCAGCCGGTTCTTTTGTTTGAATTCCCGGAATAGCGGCCACATAGACGTTGTCACGCGACGTGAAAGCCACCCATTTTTCATCGGGCGAAGGAACGATGTCTCCGAGTGTTGGAAAACGCAAATAAACGATTCGATCTGTGCCGTCCAACCGAACCGATACGAGATCGTTTTTAGGTTCATCGGTGGGCTTTTGCCGTTCTACCGGGTCACGGAAATAAACACGAGTTCCATCCTGATTCCAGAATGCCTGCGGATGGAACTTCAGAGAATCACCAAGCTCAATGGTCGTAATAAACTGAGAGTCTCCACCTTCTGCCGGCAACCATTTCACATCAAAGAAGGATTCCTGCTCCGGTTGTCTGCCGCGAAATTCGAGACCCGATCCTTGAATAAACAGAAGCCGGTCTCCTTTGGGAGACCATTCAGGATTTGCGTAGTGACCGGGATCCCTGCTCAGCTTTTGTGGCTTACCGGATGCCGCATCCACGGGCGCTTTCCACACATGTCCGCCTTCCGAATCGCTCCACGTCACGTAGGCTATCCATTTTCCATCCGGCGAAAACGAAGGGGAATACTCGCGCGCCGGTAACGAAGGATCATCAGATATAAGTCGTCTCGGCGCCCCAATAGCCTGTCCGTCTGCGGCGATTTCCTGAAGCCAGATTCGTCCGAATGCGTCAAACACAATCCAGTGCCCGTCCGGTGACTGTCCGGGCCAACGAAGGATTTTTGCTTTCACAGGGCCGGTCTCCAGCTTTTCCTGCCATGCTACGCGGGGTGCCAGCTACTGCTCCACATTTACCTTGAAAGGGATGTTACCTGTTTGCTTTGTGGCCAGGTCCAGCCGTTCGATCTTTCCGTGGTTCGAATAGATTAGAGATTTACCGTCCGGAGTAAACGAGTAATTCGGCCAGATGTCCGATGAGGTGAACCCTTCCTGTTCGTCGCGAGTCACGCCTTTCACGAGCACTTGCTCTGCTCCGTTATTAAGATTTCTTGAGACGATGACTGTTTGTGCATCGCGCCGGCTTAAAAAGACCAGCGTCTTTCCATCAGGAGAGACAGCGGGACGAACGGCGCCGCCGTATCCCTGAGTCAATGGAAATACCTGTCCGGTAACCCGGTCATAGCGGCTAATCTGCCAGAGTCCGTTGCTCATATCAGGAGTGTAGCTGAATCGACCCTGTCTCCTTGCAAAAAAAATGTGCCTGCCGTCCGGCGATACAACAGGTCCGGACGGATCGTTGATCTCTTCATGTGAGGTTAATTTGATTCCGGTGCCCCCGCGAACATGGAACATCCAGAGCTCAGTAGGAAGATTTGCTCCGGCTCTTTTCGTGTCAACTTTCCGGGCAATCAAATACTGTCCGTCCCTTGACCAGACCGCTCCTTTGTGCTGAAAATCCTTTTGTTCCGTTATGATGATAGGATTCCTGCCGTCCGCATCCATGGTCCACAGGTTCTCCATTCCGTTACGATCACTTGTGAATGCAATGCGTTTTCCGTCCGGTGAAAAACGCGGATGAGTGTCGTATGCTGGACCGTTCGTGAGGCTTGTCGCAACCCCGCCTTCAACCGGCAGGCTGTAAATATCTCCCAGCAGATCGAAGATTAAAGTCTTTCCATCAGGCGAAATGTCAATCGACATCCATGTGCCTTCTGTGGTTTCAAATGTGATTCTTCTTGCATCTGCGCGAGGCTTATTGATTTCTGCGGCAACATCCGGCTTTTCAGCGGGTTCTTTTTTGGCTGCAATCGCCAGTGAGAATCCGGTCAACAGACAAACAAGTACATGGAAGAGTCTTCGCATTTATTTACTCCAAAATCATTTTATTAATATCCAGAATCGGCGGGGTACTCACCTGGAGGTGCACATCCCTTGCACCGGCAATTTTTTATGGAATGACTGAAAAAGTCAAATGGTGTATTGCGGATTGGAAAATTTCAGGGCCAGTCCGGCTTTAAGGGTTGGTGGAATCCATTTCCTGTTTGGCGGTTTCGGCAGGAGAGACGAAAAACAGAATTCTGCTGCAGCTTTCGCACGTTATGATCATGTCGTTTCTTTTAATTTCCTGAAAAAGCTGCGGCCGGATTCGCATTTGACATTCCATGCAAATGGCTTCGCGCGCCTCGGCAAGACCGATTCCCTTGCGGTGGGTCACGATCCGCTCGTATTCTTCCAGGACCAGAGGCGGAATCTGCATCAGCCATTTCTGGCGCCGTCCCTTCAATTCGCTCATTTGCAGCTCCAGGCGGTTGCCTTCTTCCTGTATAACCGACTTCTCTGCCAGCAACACTTTTTCTTCGCGATCTTTAATGCTTTGCGCTTCGTCGATTTGAACTTTGAAAAGTTCAGCTTCTTCCATTGCGGCCAGAATCTGATCTTCTATCTCCCGGATGGCCTGATTCACCGTTTCGATTTCGTGTTGAAGTCCTGTGTACTCTTTATTGGTTTTGACGGCGTCGAGCTGTTCTTTGTAACGTTTGCGCTTCGTTTCAATCAACGCAACATCGCCTTCCAGTTCCCTGCGTTTTTTCTGATTCTCGGAAATCAGCAATTGTTTTTCCTGAACGTGCCGCTGTATGCGTTCCAGCTTACGATCGAATTCCTGAATCTGGACCGGGATCCTGGAGACACTATGGTTCAAATTCGCAATCTGCTGATCTAAATAATGTAACTGAATGAGCGGTTGTAAGTTTACTACCATGAACTCGAAACCTGAACTCCAAAAATTTGGTGGGCCCACCTGGACTCGAACCAGGGACCAACCGGTTATGAGCCGGTAGCTCTGACCAACTGAGCTATGGGCCCCCGGAATCTAAATCTACTAGATTCGCCCGTTCAGAAAATTCTTGATCACCTTACTGCGGGACGGATGCCGCAACTTTCGCAAAGCCTTTGCCTCAATCTGGCGAATGCGTTCGCGGGTTACGGAAAATATCTGTCCCACTTCTTCCAGAGTGCGTTCACTACCGTCACCGATGCCGAACCGGAGTTTGATCACCATCTCTTCACGGGGAGTCAACGTTTTCAATATGTCCTCAATTTCTTTCTTGAGACTCACATTAATGACTGCATCGGATGGCGAAATCGCTTTCTGATCTTCGATGAAATCGCCAAGATGGCTGTCCTCTTCCTCCCCGATCGGTGTTTCCAGGGAGATCGGTTCCTGCGCAATCTTTAGAATCTTGCGCACTTTGGAAACCGGCATACCCATTTTTTCTGCAATCTCTTCCGAGGTAGGTTCTCTCCCTTTTTGTTGCACCAGCGCGCGCGATGTTCTCACCAGTTTATTGATCGTCTCGATCATGTGGACCGGAATACGAATGGTCCGCGCCTGATCTGCAATCGCCCGCGTGATCGACTGTCGTATCCACCACGTTGCGTATGTTGAGAACTTGTATCCGCGCTTGTATTCAAATTTTTCTACGGCTTTCATCAGGCCGTTGTTTCCTTCCTGAATCAAATCCAGGAATTGCAAACCGCGGTTTGTATATTTTTTTGCAATCGAAACAACCAGTCGCAGGTTTGCTTCAATCAGTTCCTTTTTCGCCTGATCGACCTGGTCCTCTTCTTCTTCAATGACCCCGAAGTTTTCACGCATCTCTTTCATGTCGGAATGAAATTCCAATTCCATTCTCTTAATCCGTTCATGAAGCTCGCGAATCTGATGGCGAATTTCTTTTTTGCGATCTTCGCTCTTCCGGCCATGGTCCAGACTTGCGCGAAGATGTCTGATTTCGGTTTCCCATTCGTCAAGCCGCGTGAGAAGTTCTTTAATTTTACGTATGATGCGGCTGCGTTGAGCATCATTTAATTGAAGATGCTGAACATATTTTGAAACCTTGGCGCGGTTTTGATCAATCAGTGCACGATATCGGGTAATCGCGGCTTTGCTGACCATGCTGCGCAGTTTTTCTTTCAGAACAACGTATTCACCATCCAGTTTGGCAATTCTCTCCATGATGTGCTGGATCTGACGGTACTTTGTATCAAGGTTCTTTTCGCTGTACTCATCTTCCTGCATATGGAAGAAATTGGGGATCAGATTCTTGTTCTTCTTGATGCGCTGGCCAAGATTCAAAACATCCTTCACGGCGATCGGCGCCTGAGAAATGGCGCGAATCAGATTCTCTTTGTGTGATTCAATACGCTTGGCAATCTGGATCTCGCCTTCGCGCGTCAGCAGGGGAACAACGCCCATTTCCCGGAGATACATACGGACCGGATCGTACGTCTTGGCATAATTCTCGGGTTCCTGTTCCGTCGTTTCCGGCTCTTCAAATTCTTTTGAAAAACCGCGATCATCGGTTTGGTACTTTTCTTCAGAGTCAACAACTTCGATTCCGACGGAGTCGAACATGGTAAAAAGTTCATCGATATCATCCGAAGAGTTGATGATCTCGGTCGGCAAAACGTCGTTTACTTCATCATAAAGCAGATAGCCTTTTTGCTTGCCGTCATAAACCAGCTGCTTAATTTCGTCGAACTTATCGTCAATTGACAAGCGGAAACCCTCCTGAAAAGGAAATTAACACAGACCTCCGTTCTTCGAGGCAACCTCTAATTTGCTCCAAACGACACCGATTGAAGAAAGCGGATGCTTCTTGCAAGTTGTTGTTTTTATTGGGTTTAGGCCACAGAGCTCGGGACCCACACCAGAACGGCATGATAATAATATAGGAATTGGCTTCCGAAAAGCAAGTATTGTCTTTGGTAGGGGGTGCTTAGTCTTTAGATTCCCGGGTAAGGGCCAGTTTTCGGGATAGAAGTTCATCCAGCAGAGTATGATCGGATTTTTTGCGAGCTTCTTCAATTTCAAGATCAAGTTTTCGGGCGGATCGTCCTTTGCGGGTCCTTCTGATTTTCTGATTCAGCCATTCTTTTGCCAGATCCAGAGAAGGTTCCGGAGCGCCTTCATCCATTATTAATGGCGTCAAAAGCCTCTGTATTTCGGGTGGAAAGCTGTGAATGATTTCAACGGTTGTTACGTCTTCGTTAGTTAAAGTGATTTGTTGCAACTGGCGAAACAGATCGGCCCGGGATAATTCCTCAAAATCTTCATCATTAAACTCGGCAAGAAGTTGGCGGGCGATTGCCGGAGCCAGTAAAAATATCTGAAGTAGACGCCGTTCGGTTCCAGAAAGATCCATGCGTGAAATCGAGCTTCTTTCCACGGTTCCCGTTTTCTTTTTGCGTCGATATTGTTCATGCATCATCTCCGGGGAGATGCCGACTTTAACGGCAAAGTCTTTCATCAGCTTTACCTTTTCGAAGGGATTCGTAACCGCTTCCAGCATTCCAAAGATTTCGTCACTGGCCGAGAGTTTTCCTGTAGAGGTTTTCAGATCGTATTTTTGTTCGAGATGAAGAATGAGTAACTGATCATAGCGAATTGCATGATCCATCTCATTTTGAAACTCCTGACCTCCGCGTTCACGAATAAAAGTGTCAGGATCGAGTCCCGGCGGCAATGATCCAACACTGACGACGAAATTTTCCTTTAATAAAATGGGAAGCGCTCTCAACACTGCGGCTTTTCCTGCCGTATCCGGGTCGTAAAAGATGACGATCCGATCTGTATAACGGCGCAGCAATCTTGCCTGATTCTCCGTCAAACTGGTTCCAAGCGAAGCGACGATGTTTTGATACCCGGCCTGGAACGGCATGATCATGTCAAAGTAGCCCTCCACCAGAATCGCGATGTTCTTTTCCTGAACGAATTCTTTGCTGAAGTAGAGGCCGAAAAGCTGATTCGATTTGGAGTAAAGTAAAGTTTCCGGACTGTTCAAGTATTTTGCCTCTTCTCCGGTTCCCTGAAAGATACGTCCTCCCAGCGCAATCACACTGCCGTGAATGTCGTGAATCGGGATCATGACACGGCTTCGATAACGATCGTAAAATCCCTCACTCTGGCGCGCCACTACCAATCCGCACTTCACGAGCAACGAAGGATTGACGTCCCGTTTGCTGAAATGCTCCAGCAGTGAGCTCCAGGAAGCGGGCGCCCACCCTAGCTGGAAACGCCGAATGGTATCACGGGTAATACCTCTTTCTTCCAGATACTGCAGGGCCGCTTTTCCTGACTCGTGGGTTGTCAGCAGGTTATGATAGAAATCCGCCGCCTGGCGCATCAGATCCAGCAGCTCATCCTTCTCTTTCCGCTCGCCGGTTGTTGTGAACTTCAACGGAATGCCGTATCGGCTGCTCAACAATTGAATGCATTCTTTGAAATCGAGTTTCTCCATTTGCATGACAAACGCAATGACATCTCCACCGGCCCCACATCCGAAGCAATGGAACATTCCATTGGATGCGGCATAAAATGACGGCGTCTTTTCGTTATGAAAGGGGCAAAGCGCTTTGAACCGGTTGCCCGACTTCTTTAACGACAGATAGTGATTGAAGATCGTGAGTGGATCCACAACTGCTTTGAGTTGCGCCAGAAAATTTTCGCCGCCGGCCATTTCTTCATAATTATACCGCCTCAGCGCGTTGTGCGAAGCAGGCAAGATGCCTGCAGCCCATAATGCGGACAGGATGTCCGCGCTTCCTATGGACCGCAGGCTTCCAGCCTGCATTAGGGGCCGCGGACTTCCAGTCCGCAACGCCGGCCTAGAACTGCGATCTGAGGACTGCGACAGTGACTGCGGTTCCGCCACGTTCCTGAGACTCGTGATGAAAACGTGAGACGTGCGGGTGTCCGGTCAGCATTTCGGCGATGGCTTTTTTCAGTTTCCCCATGCCGAAACCATGGATGATACGGACCTGCTGGAGTTGACTTAAAACGGCATCATCCAGGTACTTATCCACATTTGACAGAGCTTCTTCTACGGTTTGTCCGATTACGTTCAGTGCCGGAGAGACGTTTTTCTCGCTGGTATGGAGCTCTACACCTTTGGGCAACATCTTTGAAATGGATTCTTTTTTCTCCAGAGTTTCCAACGGCACCAGAAAGCGCTTATTGCGAATCAGCACTTCCGCCTGATCTTTCTTTATGGAAGAAACTTCGCCAAAATCCTTGTACAGTTGGACCCACACGCGATCTCCTTTCCGGATGCCCGCGTCGATGACTGCGGGAGTATCCGGGGCCGTTGTTTCTTCGATCTTACGGATGACGGGAACCATCTCGTCTTCAACCTGTTTGCGGAGTTGCCGACGTGTCCCGGCATCACGAATGCGGCCCAGCAGACTCTCAACTTTCGCGTTCAATGTTCGCACCAGATCCGTGTTTTGTTCGCGCAACCTTTTGCGTTGTTCTTCGAGTTTTGTTTCCAGCGCCGTCAGCTTTTCGCGTTGCCGTAGCGCCTGTTCTTCCCAGACCGCTTTTTCTTTTTGCAACTCCTGCTGATTTTGCTCGAGCAGGCGAATCCGTTCATGGAGCTTCTTCTGAAATTCTTCAACCTGCCTTCGGTCTTCCCCCGTCAGTTTTCGGGCCCGTTGTAGAATCCCTTGCGGAACACCCAGGCGTCCGGCAATTTCAAACGCGTGGCTGGCTCCAATCTGTTCCAGCAATACGCGATAAGTCGGTTGCAGATTCACGCCGTCGAATTCCATCGCTGCCGTCAGGCATTGCGGATTGTTGAACGCAAACACTTTCATCGCGCTGTGGTGTGACGTTACCACCACCTTCACATCGTGTTTCAGGAATTCCTCCAGAATCGCTACGGCAAGCGGGGAACCCTCTTCAGGATCGGTCCCTGTTCCAAGTTCGTCCAGAAGGATCAAGCTTCTACTCCGAACATTCGAAAGTATTCCCACTAATGAGTTAATGTGGCTCGAAAAAGTGCTGAGGCTTTCCGAGATGCTCTGCTGGTCGCCGATATCGGCTTCAATGGCCGCAAGCTTCGGAAAGACAGTACCTTCTTCAGCCGGAACGGGCAGGGCACAATGAGCCATCATCGAAAGAAGACCGGCTGTTTTGAGAAACACCGTTTTTCCGCCGGTGTTGGGGCCGGTGACCACGAGTGCTTTTTGTTCGGAATTGAGCTCGAGATCCACAGGCACTACTGCCCGGCTTTGCTTCTGCAGCGTTGCCTGCAGCAGGGGATGTCTTGCCTGTTTCAGGATAATCCGGAAGTCATCGGTGAATTCAGGCACAACGCAATCCATGGCTTTGCCGAAGCGCCCGCGGGCAAAAATCAGATCCAGTTGAATCAATTGTTGCAACGCAAAGAGAAGAGCATCTGCGTGGTTTCCGGTCAACATAGTCAAATCTTTCAGAATCCGGCGCACTTCCTGCGTTTGACGATCCGCCAGCCGGGCCAGCTCATTGTTCAGTTCCAGAACGGACAACGGCTCGACAAATAATGATGCGCGGCTACCCGATTCACCGTGCACAATTCCGCGAATGGCGCTTTTATCGTCCATGCGTACGACCAGGACCGCACGGCCATGTCGATACGTAACGTAGTCCTCCTGCAATGCGGTTTTATATCGGGAGTCCTTGAAGAATCGTTGCAATGCGTTTTCAACTTTTGATTGCAAATTCAGAATCTGTTTGAGAACGCGCGTCAATTCGGGCGTGGCATCTTCCTTGACTTCGCCGGCCGGTTCAATTTTCGCGATGATTTCGTTTTCCACCAATCGAAGGTCGGGAAGGCGGGAACCGCGCGCATGCAACTGTGGAAATTCTCTGACCCATCCGGAAGCAGTGTTGCGGATTTCGTTGCTCAGCGTGGCCAGTCTTCCGATCCTGTACAGCTCAATCCCTTCAGCGATGTGGTTTTCAATCCCGGTTTTGCGAATGAGGTTTTCAATATTTTCAATAGACGACAGTGAAGGCATCGCCCCTTTTTGCGCGCAGAGAAGCGCATCCCGTGTCAGTTGCAACTGTTCAGGCAGATTGTCAACCGGTCGAACGAGCCGGATTTCTTCACGCGCGGCAGAGGAC
>Ga0247727_10012495_pt1 | contig 14564 bp, 15 predicted proteins | sample WisWelCaveWW1625_FD_202498 | JGI IMG/M metagenome (GOLD analysis project Ga0247727, IMG submission 202498) | Biofilm microbial communities from Wishing Well Cave, Virginia, United States - WW16-25 | ecosystem: Environmental > Aquatic > Deep subsurface > Groundwater > Cave microbial mat | place... | reverse complement strand
TGCAATTGGGCTTGCTTCTTTTTTTTCACGGAATTATCTTTAAAATATGACCGCTCAACTATTAATCGGCCTCGGCGCCGGCATAATTGCAATCGTTCTTTTTCTCCATCGGAAACCTCTGCAAGCGGAATTTGCGCGCCCGCGCCGGCATTGGCTCTATTTCATCGACCTTACCGGCGGCCGCAGCGCGATGATGCTCTTGCTTGCCATCCATATTTAAAATATACTAAAGTCCGCTTCGAAATGCAAGCCGGCCAAAGCCTTCGCGTGCCGGTGTATGGCAAAATCGAAATCCGCCTTCGCGACAATGGCAACGGGATTCCGGTTGACATTCGCGGGAAAATTTTCAATCTTTTCTTTACGACGAAGCCGACCGGACAACGCGCAGGATTGGGTTTGTCGATCAGCCTGGCCGTAGGCTACGACATCATCGTGCAAGAACATCGCGGGGAGATTAAAGTTGACACGGAGGAGGGAAAATTTACAGAGTTCGTAATCAGATTGTTGAGGACGTAGGGTGTAAAATATGTTTACGAATCTTAGGCTGGGAAAATCTTTTCAAGCTCTTTCAGAAAAGTTGCCACGTTCACTATGCGCACCCCTTCATGTAATTTGTGAGGAAAATGTTTGAGGTTTTTCGTCACCAAGAAATCAGCGCCGCCGGTCACAGCAGTTTCAAGAAACTTATCGTCATCAGGATCTTTGCAGACATGCAGTGTGCCGCTTATTTCAACCTGACGGGCAAATGCCCTGAGTTCGGTCAATAACAAGGTTACATCAAGGGCTGAAAGCGTTGGGGCATAAAAGAGAACATTGGCATACTCAGTCCAAATGGGTGCTGACACCAATGTCTCAAACTGCTGTTGCCGCCATCGACGTCGTATCTTTGCAGGCGCTCCGGATGGATTCAGCAGCGCCGCCATAAAAATATTGGTGTCGATGACGGCGATCATTGTACCGCGGGTTGTCGCTTCTGGGCTCGAGCTTCGCGAACGAGACGATCAATTTCCTTTGCCGAAAGGCCGCCGGCTTTTTGGACTTGCTTGCGGATGCGGTCGGCAATTTCCCAGAATCGCTCAAAATGGTTGCCGTCTTGGAATAAACACAAAAGTTGAATCGCTTGCTGAAACGCCTGGCTGTCGTTGCCTTGAAAGACGGCGTGCGAGATTTTTTGAAATTCTTGCGCCAATTCCGGATCAACTTTGATGCGCAATTCTGTCATGGCCTCACCTCGACTCAATTTGAGAAAGTAACTTTGTCAATTGCCATCGTGTTTTTCTTGTAGGTCAAATAAAAATTAGTTGATTTGTGAATCAATTGCAATTAAAATTTTTTAGGAAAGGAAAGTTTACGGCATTCAAGATCAGCTTACCTCAAGGAGGAACAAAGTGAGACTCGCGCCCAAAGCCGGCCTTTTTTTCTTCGCCCTCGGCGTCTTGTTGCTCGGGCTGTGGAGCATGTCGCGCGTGAGGGTGTTGGCGGACGTTCCGTTCAGATGGGAAAATCGTGACCATCACGTCGTCGTCACCGAAGTCATCGATCCGTCGAGCGCCGTGGCGCCGGGCGACGTGGTGCTGCGCCTCGGGCAGGTTCCTTTGCAGCACAGCAGCGAGATTGAATTTGCCCTCGACGGCGTTGCCCAGAGCGAGCGCGTTCCGGCCGTCATCCGGCGCGGCGCGAGTGAAATAACCGTCGAGCTGGCCTTGCGGCCGCGATTCTCCTGGCGTTACCTCACGATCAATTTCTTTCTCGGAGTTTTCACGATGCTGATGGGGGCGTGGGTTTATTTCAGCAAATCACGCGAAAAACGGGCGCGCCTCTTCTTTTGGCTCACCTTCACGTTGGGCGTGGCCATTCTCATCGCCACCGAGCGGCTGCCGCCCGGGCCGAAACCGTGGATCTATATTTTGCCGGGCATTTATTGGCTTATTTATCCGTTTTTTCCGGCGGTCTTCGTGCATTTTATCACGAGCTTTCCGCGGGAAAAATTGGCGTTCCGCTCGCCGCGCCTGCAAACGCGGCTGATTTATGCGCCGGCCTTCTTTTTCGCCGTCGTGATGCAGGCTTCCCACCTCTTGACGCTGCTCAGCCGGGATATCGAACACTTTCGCGACTATTATCGCCTTTACGATTGGCACCGCCTTTATCTCGTGGCCTTTTTCTTCCTGGCGATGGCGACCTTGCTGCATTCCTATTTCACGGCCAAAACCGGCAGCGACAAGGACAAGGTGCGCTGGGTGCTTTGGGGGCTGGCGGCGGGCTGCTCGCCGTTCATCGTGCTGTGGTCGATTCCGCTCATCCTGGGCGCGGCGCCGTTGGTTCCCGAAGATTACACCTATCTGGCGCTGTTGCTGACGCCGCTCAGCATTGCGTTCGCCATCGTCAAGCATCGGTTTCTCGATATCGACGTCGTCATCAATCGCAGCATCGTTTACGGCGTGCTCACCGCCATGAGTGCCGGCGCCTATTTGCTGATTTCCGCGCTGGCCGGACACGTTTTGTTGGCGATGAGTCCGGAGGCCAGCCGCAACGTCACGATTTTCTGCACGTTGATCGCGGCCTTGCTTTTCAATCCCGCCAAGCAAAAAGTGCAAAACGTTATCGACCGCACATTTTATCGCGTCAAATACAATTATCGCCTGGTCACCAAGGAATTTGCCCAGCGCATGGTGAAGACGCGCACCCAGGCCGAAGTCCTGGAGGATGTGGTGGCTCACCTTCGCGCCGCCGTGCCGTTCGAGAAGATGGCGATTTTATCTTATGCCTACGATCGCTTTGCGATCATCGCCGGCTTTGGAATCGGGGAAGAAGCGCGCCGCCGGCTCGTTGCCGCCGAAAGCGTCGTCAGGTTGAAACCGGCGTTGCAATCCGCGCTGCTGGCGGCGGGCGACGGCCAGAGCGTTGCCGGCGCCGTGCTGGAACCGCCGTTGGCGGACGCTCATTTTGAAATGCTGCTGCCGGTGGCGATGAGCGCCGGAGAATCGGGCATTCTGCTGCTCGGCCCCAAACTCTCCGGCGAAAAATATTCGGAGGAGGATTTGGAGCTGTTTGCCGCGCTGGCGGCCGAAGGGTTCCACGCCATCGCCCGCATACGTTTTCAAGAAACGGCGATTCATGAGCGCGCCGAGCGGGAAAAATTGGAGGCCTTGAATCAACTGCAGGATGAAAAGAACCGCGAATTGGAATTAAAAAATCAGGAGATCATCCGGGCGCAGGAAAAACTCGTCACCCAGGAAAAGCTCGCCTCGCTGGGCGCTTTGACCGCCGGCATCGCGCACGAAATCAAGAACCCGCTGAACTTCGTCAACAATTTCGCCGCGCTGTCGGTGGATTTGGTGAAGGAGTTGCGGGAGGAGATTGGGAAGCGCAGATCGAAGATTGTGGATGGAGGATCGAGGATGGACGACGGCGATGGTTCCGAGATTATCGATGAGATTCTCACCACGTTGGAACAAAACGCCGAGAAGATCAACCATCACGGCAAGCGCGCCGACAGCATCGTGCGCAACATGATGATGCACTCGCGCGGCAAGGCCGGCCAGCGCGAAATGATTGACATCAATCATCTGCTCGACGAATCGGTGAATTTAACCTACCACGGCCTGCGGGCGCAGGATGCGGCGTTCAATATCAGCATTGAAAAGGAATACGATGAAACCGTGGGCAAGCTCAACGTCGTGCCGCAGGATTTGCAGCGCGTTTTTCTCAATATCATCAACAACGCCTGCTATGCGGCGCACGACAAGAAGATCAAGCTCGGCAATAATTTTACTCCGAAACTGTCCGTTCTCAGCCGGAATTTGAAAAATAAAATCGAAATCCGCATCCGCGACAACGGCAACGGCATTCCGGTCGCGGTGCGCGAGAAAATTTTCAATCCTTTCTTTACGACCAAGCCGACGGGACAGGGCACGGGCTTGGGCTTGTCGATCAGCTACGACATCATCGTGCAGCAACATCGCGGGGAGATCAACGTCGAAACCGAGGAAGGGAAGTTCACGGAGTTCGTGGTGCGGTTGCCGCGAGAAGCCGAACCAAAAGGTTGAAATTAGTCTCACGCAAGTCACACGCGCAAGTATGGCAACTCAAGCCAACAACCGTTCTATTTCCTCATGGGAAAATCCTGTTATGTCGGCAAGCTGTTCTTTGCCATATCCTTTCTGTTGCAAGGCCCGAAGGATTCGCTGCTGCCCGATTTGTTCCCCTTCCTTGAGGCCTTCCTTGCGGGCGGCGATAGCGATGCCGCGCTCGTCCTGCATGCGAACCGAGGTGGCATCGTAGGCTTCCCACTCCTCTTTGGTCATATTGGCGCGGTTGGCAATCTCAAAGGCTTTGCGGAACGGCTCGTGATTCAACTTCTCCGGAATCACCTCAAGCCGGCCGGTGTGCTTGAGGAAATAGCACCACTTGTCGATGGTCGACTCCAGTTCAGCCTCGGTCTTGTTGAATTTGGGCAACTCGATGAAATAGTGCCGGATCTCGTCGAGATAACAATTGTTGGAAATAGTTTCGCGAAATTCGTGGCAGGAGAGGTAATGATCGAACTCCTGAAACATGATGAAATCGACGATGGTAATGGCGATGACCTGGTTGAGCTTGGGATAGTCTTCACCGGCTGGAATCTGGCCGACGTAAGCCTTGCAGGCATTGTACTGAATGCGCTTGCCAAAGCCCTCAGCATACTGTACCTGCATCTCGACGACGAACTCCACGCCGCGGTTGTCGCGGCATTTTACATCGAGATAACTGTGTTTCAAGGTCGAGATTTTCGGCGCTTGATAAGGATTGAGGATGATGACTTCGGCAATGGCGTGACTTCCTTCCAGTCCGAGCACGGCGTTGAGGAAGCTGATCAGAACTTCTTTGGCCTGGTCGTTGCCAAAGATTTTCTTGAACGCGAAGTCGGTTCGGGGATCGGCGAATTGCATGATTCATTCTCCCTACGAGTGTAGCTCTTCGAGTCGTGCGCCTTGACTTGAACGCTTAAACGTGTTATAATATAATGCGCATGAAGAAGAAAAGCAAATTCAATTTCGAGACGAAAAGGCGGCAACCTGGCACCAAAAAGCCGATGATCGACGCAGAGACAAGCCATGGCAGCCAAAATTCTTGTGGTGGATGATGAGCCGGATTTTCAGGATCTCATCTCGCAAAAGTTCACGGCGCGGATTCACGCGCGGGAAATGCAATTTGTTTTCGCCGAAAACGGCGCGCAGGCGCTGGAAAAACTGCGGCAGGACGGCACGATCGATATTGTTTTGACCGACATCAACATGCCGGTCATGGACGGCCTGGCTTTGCTCGGGGAGCTGCCGGCCTTGCATCCGCTGATTCGCGCCGTCGTGGTCTCGGCCTACGGGGATATGGAGAACATCAGAATCGCGATGAACCGCGGCGCTTTTGATTTTTTGATCAAGCCGGTTGATTTTGAAGACCTGGAAATCACCATCAAAAAAACTCTGCAAGCCGTGCAGCAGTTGAAAGAAAGCCTGCTGCTGCAACAGGAAAAATTGCAGCTCGAGCTGCGCAATCAGTTTATTCGCTCCATTTTCGGACGCTACGTTTCCGAGGAAGTGGTGGAAATTCTGCTGGAATCTCCCGAAGCCTTGCAATTGGGAGGCGAAAAGCGTCAGGTCACGATCCTGATGTCCGATCTGCGCGGGTTCACCTCGATTTCGGAACGGTTGGCGCCCGAACAGGTGGTGGCGCTGTTGAATCGTTATTTTGAAGCGATGATCGACGCCGTCCTGCAGTATGGCGGAACGATCAATGAGATTCTCGGCGATTCGATGTTGATCATTTTTGGCGCGCCGGTTTGGCGGCAGGACGACGCGACGCGCGCCGTGGCCTGCGCCGCCGCCATGCAGCTTGCCATGGCCGCGGTCAATGAAAAAAATAAACAGGACGGCTTGCCCGAGCTGGAGATGGGCATCGGCTTGAACACCGGCGAAGTGGTGGCCGGAAATATCGGCTCGCTCAAACGCACGAAATACGGCATCGTCGGACGCCATGTGAATCTCACCTCCCGCATCGAATCTTATACCATCGGCAATCAGATTCTCATTTCAGCATCGACTTTGCAAGAAGCCGGGCCGGCGGTCAGCGTCAGCCGGCAGATCAAAATGGAGGCCAAGGGTTTCGACGAACCGATCACGCTGCACGAAGTGAAAGGAATCGCCGGCGAGCACAATCTTTTTTTGCCGGAGCGAAAAGATTTTCTCGTCGAGCTGGCCAGGCCGCTTCCCGTGCTCTGCACCATTTTGGAAGGAAAACACGCGCTCGGCGCGAGTTTCACCGCGAATTTTGTGAAGCTGTCGGCCAGGAGCGGAGAAGTGCTGTCCTCACAGCCGCTGGCGCTTTTAACCTCGCTTAAAATGCGGCTGAGCGATTCGGCGGGCAAAGAAATTCCCGCGGACATTTACGGCAAGGTGATCGCGAATGACCAAATGCGCTTTCAGGTCCATTTTACGGCAATGCCGCCGGAAGGCGCAGAATTTTTGCAACGCTTTTTATTGAAAGGATAATTGCTGTGAGGGTTGCCTGCAAAATCGTTTTGATTTCCCTGCTTCTGGTCGCGATTGCCATCGGGCTGTGGGGAATCTCGCGCGTCTCGGTGCGCTCCGAGGTTCCGTTCAAGTGGGAAAATCGTGACAGCCACGTCGTTGTCAGCGAGGCGCTCGCGCCGCCGAACGTCTTGATGGCGGGTGATGTGGTGCTGAGCCTTGGCCAAATTTCTTTGCAAAGCGGCGAAGAGATCGAATTCGCTCTCGACGGCACGCGCGCCGGCGACACGATTTCGGCGCGGGTGCAGCGCGGCGGCCGCGAATTGGAGGCGAGGCTGACCCTGCGCCATCGCAACACCTGGCGTTACACCATCGTCAATCTCATCCTCGGGCTTTTCATCATCGCCATCGGCGCCTGGGTTTTTTTCAACAAAAGCCGCGAGCAGCCGGCGCGCATTTTTTTCGGTCTCGCCTTCAGCCTGGGCATGGCGATTTTGATTTCGACGGCGCGGCTTCCCGCCGGGCCGCAGCCGTGGAGTTATATTTTGCCGGTGTTGTATTGGTTTGTTTATCCGCTTTTTCCGGCGTTTTTCCTGCATTTTATGACGATCTTTCCGCGGGAAAAATCGGCCTTGCGGCCGCCGAAGCTGCAAACGCTGCTCATCTACGGCCCCGCCGTCATTTTTGTCGCGCTGCTGCAATTCTTTCATCTCGCGGCTTTGCGGAGCCGGCAGGTCGAGCATTTCCGCGATTACTATGAGGTTTTCAATTTTCATCGTTTCTATATTATCATTTTCTTTTTGGCGGCGCTGGCGACGTTGCTGCACTCTTATCGCACCGCCGAATCGAGCGGCGAAAAAGACAAAGTGCGCTGGATTCTTTGGGGAATCGCCATGGGCTGCGCGCCGTTCATCGTGCTGTGGTCGATTCCGCTCGCCCTTGGCGCGCCGCCGCTCGTTCCCGAAGAAATCACTTCGCTGGCGCTGTTGATTACGCCGTTGAGCTTTGCCTTCGCCATTGTCAAATATCATCTTCTTGACATCGACGCCATCATCAACCGCAGCATCGTTTACGGTTTGTTGACCGGCATGATCGTCGGCGCTTATGTGATTCTTTCCGGGCTTGCCGGCCATTTGTTGCTGGCGATGACGCCTGACACCAGCCGGACGATTACGATTGTGTGCACGCTGGCGGCGGCGCTGCTGTTCAATCCCGCCAAACAAAAAGTGCAAAATTTCGTCGACCGGACCTTTTATCGCGTCAAATACAATTATCGCTTCGTCACCAAAGAATTTGCCCAGCGCATGGTCGCGACGCGAACGCAGGCCGAGGTGTTGGCGTTGTTGACGCAGCATTTGCATGACACGGTGCCGCTCGAAAAGATGGCGATTTTGGTTAGCGGGCAGGATAAATTGGAGATCATCACCGGCCACGGCATGACGGAAGCCGAGAAATTGGAACTCGTTTCCCCCGAAGGCCAGGCCATGTTGAAACTGGCCAGGCAAATCGAACTGGAGACGGGCAAAGAAAGCCATTTCGCGGCCCACGCCGTGCTGGGTGAAAGCTTTTCCGGCGCCAATTGGGATATTCTCCTGCCGGTGACCATGAACACCGGCGAAAGGGGCATTTTGCTGCTCGGCCGCAAACTCTCAGGCGGGAAATATTTGGAGGAAGATCTGGAGTTGTTTGCGGCGCTGGCGACTGAAGCGTTCAACGCCATGGCGCGCATTCGTTTTCAGGAAACGGCGATGCAGGAACGCGCCGAGCGGGAGAAATTGGAGGCGCTGAACCTCCTCAAAGACGAGAAGAACCGCGAATTGGAATTAAAAAATCAGGAAATCATCCGCGCCCAGGAAAAACTCGTCACCCAGGAAAAACTCGCGTCGCTGGGCGCGCTGACCGCCGGCATCGCGCACGAGATCAAGAATCCGCTGAATTTTGTCAACAATTTTGCCGTGCTGTCGGTGGATTTGGTGAAGGAGCTGGAGGAGACGCTGCAAGCGGAGAAGCATAAAATCAGCGCGGAAAAACACGCCGGGCTCGAGGACATTCTGCATCATTTGAAACACAACGCCGAGAAAATCAACCATCACGGCAAGCGGGCGGACGGCATCGTGCGCAGCATGATGATGCACTCGCGCGGCCGCACCGGCCAGCGCGAAAGGACCGACATCAATTATCTGCTCGACGAAGCGGTGAATCTGACCTATCACGGCCTGCGGGCGCAGGATATTTCGTTCAATGTTGCCATTGAAAAGCAGTACGATGAAACCATCGGCAAAATCGAGGTCGTGCCGCAGGATTTGCAGCGCGTTTTTCTCAACATCATCAACAACGCCTGCTATGCCGCGCACCAAAAGCAAACAGAAAACAGCAAACAGAAAACGGCAAATAGAGATAGTTTCTCTCCAACGCTTTCGGTACGTACCAAAAACCTCGGCGATAAAGTCGAAATCCGCATCCGCGACAACGGCAATGGCATTCCGCTAGACATTCGCGACAAAATTTTCAATCCATTTTTCACGACGAAACCGACCGGACGAGGCACGGGATTGGGCTTGTCGATTAGCTACGACATCATCGTGCAGGAGCACAAAGGCGAGATTCGGGTGGAAACCGAGGAAGGGAAGTTTACGGAGTTTGTGGTGCGGCTGCCGCGAAAGGTGTAGCGGATAACGACGTTATAGATTTTACCGGAGATAATCCACTATGAGCAAAAACGGAAACACCTACAGATACTTCATCAAGCTGCTGGTGCGCGGCTTCGAGCAGCCGTTCTGTTACATTCATGTTGCGCTTCTCTTGCGCAGCGCGCGCCACGCCATCCAACTGCCCCAGATTTCAACAATCACCAGCCCAATCGCCGTGATGGTAAACAGTGTCTGCGCTTTTCCCGCCGGCAAATGCGCCACATGATCCGGCGTGATTGCAATGAAATGATTGTACCCACCGAACAGCAGCGCGCCGAGCATTGAACCGAGCAACAGCCAAACTCCGCTGCGAGACCACCGCGTCCACAGCAAAATCATCGCGATAATCGGCGCGGCAATGATCACAATATAAATGAATAAATTGCCCGGCCAATCAAACGTATCAACGCCGAGCTTCTCGTGCGCCTGACCGTGCAACCAAACCACAACCGCATGCGCCAATACCACCACCGTCCCCTCTCTTTTTATCGTTTTTTGCATTTTATCTTTTTTAAAACTCGTATGTGGTTAGTTCCAGCCGGTGCCCATCAGGGTCGCTGAAATAGATCGAATGGGAAATATCATGATCCTCAAATTCGAACGCGATGACGCGATTCTGGAGTTCCCTTTGCGCCTGCTCAAAGTTTTTGCGGCTGACGCGAAACGCCAGATGCCGCATCGCAATCGTGTTGCCATTCGGCGCCGGTGCGGGGTTCGGCGTGGCGGTGGGGAAGAATGCAATGCACGTATTGCCCGCGCACAACATCGTGGGAACCTCACCCCACGCTTCCTGATAGCGCCTTTCGAGGCCGGGTACTTGCCGATACCACTGCACGGAGCGGTTGAGGTCTTTCACGGCCAGCGCGACATGATCGAGGTGGTCAATTTTAAACATAAACATTCTCCGGTTTAAACCGTAGACAATGTATCAACGGCGAGCCGCATTGTCAACAAAGAAATCGCGTAAAAATTTAGCGATTTGAAGCGGAGGGCGAAGCTTTAGCTTCGCCCCGCTAAGAGCGTGGCACTCCGACTTCATTTGGCTAAATTGATACAGCCGGAATAATTTTTTCTATTAACAATTACCACATTTCTTTTTCGCCTCGTAATCGCTCACGCCGCCGCGTCGATCTTGTTCAATTCGGCAGCATTCGAGAAACATCGTTTTCAGCATCTGCCTGCCGCGCTGCACCCGCGATTTGACGCCGGAAAGCGAAAGCCCCTGCTGCATCGCCACCTGCTTCAATTTCACACCCTCAATTTCAGAGAGCATAACGGCCTGCTGATAGGGGAGAGGAAGCTGTTGAATGAACGGCAAAATACAGCAGGCCAATTCGCGCGCGGCAGTTTCATCCATATCCGCGTTTTCGGCGAACGTCGCTTCATCGAATTCCTGCGCCGGTTTGTTCCTCCGAAAATGGTCGATCATCACGTTTCGAGTAATTTGATAAAGCCACGGCAGCAGCTTTTCTTTTTTCTCGAGGCGATCAAGTTGGCTGTAGGCTTTGATCAAAACATCCTGCACGAGATCTTCCGCGACGGTGGGATCATTTATCCGTTTGTGAATGAAGCGATGCAATGTGTCGCGATACTCACGCCACATTGGCTCCGGCGTATTTTGTTTCATGGAATGCCCGCAAGTCGAAACCCGAAGATTTTTTAAAACACGGAGCCACAGAGTTCACGGAGTGTCACGGAGAAAAATTTTTAAAAACATATTTTGCTCTCCGTGTTAAATTTGGCCGTGACTCAATAAAGCGTTCGAGATTCTCCGGCACGGCTTCGTATGCAAACCCCGTCGGTGCGACCGCTTGCGGCGCGCGAAAAACTTCCTGAAGAATCGCTTCGACGATCATGGCAACCGGCGCTTCCGTATATTCCTCGCCGCGATACAGCCACACGCGGCAATTCGTGCCTTCCGCGCAGCCGCACAAATCCGTGCAGGAATCGCATTGGCTTTCCTTCGTCTCCAACGCGATGTCGCGCCCATTCACGCGAATCGTCGGCGAAGTGACGAAGCGGTGCGTGTGTGCTTTTTCGGGTGAATCAATCAGGATTTTATTGACGCTCAACTCCGTGTCGGCCATGCGCAACACGCGTTCGACGGCGGCCAGAGCTTGCTCAAGATTTTTATCCGTTCCAACACAGCGCGTGCAGGTTTTGAGATCGAGAAAAAGAAAATCGATTTCGATCCGGCGCAACGTCGCGGGTTGTCCATTCGGCGCATTTGGGGTTTTGGTTTTCATGTTTGATCTCCTTTGATAAATAACGGTTCGCTTAACATTCATCAAAGGAGACGTAGGGCCGTTGAAAAAGACGCAAACTATTTCTGCTGATTTTAAAGAAATTCCACACGGATTAAAAAACCACGCTGATAAATCCGTGTGGTTTTTTAATCCGCGTGGAAACCCGCTTGGTTCCGGCTCGACGTGAGACCTCGGCGAGCGTTCGACCGAGCACTCACGCCGAGGTCTCGGTCGAGCCGCTCGCCGACACGGCTTGTCCGAAATATAAAAAATATTTCTTAAAAGTCAACCTCTCAAGCAAGAGGTTTTTTGTTTTCAGCATTTGCCTTTATCCCTTGAAATCGTTATCTTGAATTTAATTGGAAGCAGGATTGTGTACGCCAACGGCTCAGCAAGAAATACCTCAATGCGAAACAGAATTTTCTTTTTAGTCATCGTCACCATTGCAAGCCATTCCGCCGGTTTATTGGCGCAGCCGCACGCCCTCGAATTTGAGCGCATCTCTCTTGAGCAAGGCCTGTCGCAGAGCGTGGTGACGTGCATCCTGCAAGACCGCAAAGGTTTCATGTGGTTCGGCACGATGGACGGCTTGAACAAATATGACGGCTACGGCTTCACGGTTTACAAACACGATGCGCAAGACGACAACTCGCTTTCCGATAACAGCATCACGGCGCTTTATGAAGATCGCTTCGGCACGTTGTGGATCGGCACGCGCGACGGCCTCAATCGTTTTGATCGCATGACCGAGTGCTTCACGCATTATAAACACGACGCAGCCAATCCCAACAGTTTGGGCCACAATCAGGTTCGCGCCATTTATATCGACCATGCGGGCACGATTTGGATTGGAACTTCCGGCGGATTGAACAAACTGATTTTCGCTAAAAATAATGGGCAGGCGCAATCCGCACAATTCTCGTATTACAAACATGATCCCAGCAACCCCACAGTTTGGGCCCTAACATGATCATGTCGATTTACGAGGATCTTTCCGGCGCGCTGTGGGTGGAGTTTCAAACGAATGACGCCAGGATGCTGTTCGGGCAGAGCCAGCTCTCGGTAGTCGCCAATGCCTTCGTCAAAGGTGATGAGTGTGCGCCCGTCCGCCAGAGCAGTGCTGAAAACGAACTCATCTTCTGTTGTCGCAAGCCCAATTTCAGACGTATGGAGAATATCATAACCTGTTTTTCTGAGCGCGAGAACGGCGCGAAACCGAACATTTTGATCGGCCAGAAATTTCATCACGCCACGACGGTTTCAGTTTCAGCCACAGCCACTGGATACCACTCTTTTCCTGGATAACGTCATTCGCAAAGGCGACGCAAGCCAAAACATCTTCGGTTGTAATGCTTGGAAAATTCTGTAAAATTTCGGACATCGGCAAGCCTTCAGCACAGCCGCCAGAATATTGGTCACCATGATTCTAGTGCCTTTGAGGCAAGGCTCGCCGTGGCAAACTTTCGGATTGACTGAGATACGTTCGTGCAGGTCCATTTTATGCGCTCAAAAATTTGACTTTTGATTTGGTTTATGTACAATATATGAACTCAATTTCAAAAAATCAAGCTTCGAGAAGTTGACAATTGATCCGACCGGTTCGTATGCAGTTCGTTGCAATTGCTCGCTCACCTCAACCAGGGAGGCACAAACATGAAACGCTTGCTTTCTTTCTTCGCCGTCGTTGCCCTGATTGGAGCACAAAGCCTTCAGGCGCAGTGGATTCAAACCAATGGACCCTACGGGGGCTCTGTTTTGTGCTTTGCCGCGAAAGGCTCGAATCTCTTCGCGGGAACTCGTTTTGGCGGCGTATTTCTTTCAACCAACAACGGCACAAGTTGGACAGCCATCACAGCCGTCAATACCGGCTTGACGAACAATATTGTTTATTCTCTTGCCGTGAGCGGCTCGAATCTCTTTGCGGGAACTCATGGCGGCGTGTTTCTTTCCACCAACAACGGCACAAGCTGGACCGCCGTCAATACCGGCTTGACGAACACTTCTGTTTATTCTCTTGCCGTGAACGGCTCGAATCTCTTTGCTGGAACTGATGGCAACGGCATGTTTCTTTCCAACGACGACGGCACAAACTGGACGGCTATAAACACCGGTTTGGCGAGCATGCGTGTTCATGCTCTTGCCGTGAACGGCCCGAATCTCTTTGCGGGAACTTTGGATGGCGTGTTTCTTTCCACCAATAACGGCACAAGCTGGACGGTCGTCAATACCGGCTTGACGAGCACTTTTGTTCGGGCATTTGCCGTGAGCGGCTCCAATCTCTTTGTGGGAACTGCGGGAACTTTGGGCGGCGTGTTTCTTTCCACCAACAACGGTACAAGCTGGACGGAAGTCAATACCGGCTTGACCAACACTTTTGTCAATGCTCTTGTCGTGAACGGCTCGAATCTCTTCGCGGGAACTGATAGCGGCGGCGTGTGGCGGCGTCCGCTGTCCGAGATAGTTTCTGTTGAAGAAGACGCTTTCAATCAAGTACCTGTGGATTTCACACTGGAACAAAACTATCCCAATCCCTTTTGGAGCGGAGTCGCTCTGCGGGAAATTTCCGCAACTATCATTCGCTACCAGTTGCCGAAAACGACCCAGGTCGTGCTTAAGATCTACAATACCTCTGGCCAGGAAGTGCGCACGCTGGTCAATGCGCGACAACCTGCCGGTGTGAACGCGGTGGTGTGGGATGGCAGGGATCAGTTTGGCCAGGAGGTGAGTTCGGGCATTTACATTTATCGCCTGCAAACGGGAGAGTCTATACAGAGCCGTAAGATGTCTTTCGTGCGGTGATTTTCCATGCTGGTGTTTCTCAGTATAAATTTTTTAGTCCGTTGCCGAGACGTGGGAGGAAGGGTTAATTTCAAACTGGGAATATTTTTTCAAGCTCTTTCAGAAAATTTGCCACGCTTACGATGCGCACCTCTTCGTATGATTTGTGAGGAAAGTGTTTGAGGTTTTTGGTAACCAGAAAATCAGCGCCGCCCGTCATGGCGGTTTCAAGAAACTTGTCGTCATCAGGGTCTTTGCAGGCTTGCAGCGTGCCGCTTATTTCGACGCGGCTTGAGAGCGCCTCGATTTCATCTATTAAAAACTGCGCATCGCTCATTGCAATGGCT
>Ga0247727_10012494_pt1 | contig 14564 bp, 13 predicted proteins | sample WisWelCaveWW1625_FD_202498 | JGI IMG/M metagenome (GOLD analysis project Ga0247727, IMG submission 202498) | Biofilm microbial communities from Wishing Well Cave, Virginia, United States - WW16-25 | ecosystem: Environmental > Aquatic > Deep subsurface > Groundwater > Cave microbial mat | place... | reverse complement strand
TCGCGGCAGAGCCGGAGCGCGTCGGCGATGCCGCCCGCTCCCTTCTGGTAGGTGTAGTGGAGGTGCTTGAGCCCGAAGTCGGCCTCCCCGTTCCCCAGAAGCGGCACGAAGTCCCCGGCGTTGTTCCCCCCCGTCACGATCATGATGTCCGTGATCCCCGCGTCCACGAGAGTCCGGATGGGGAAGAACACCATGGGCTCGTCGTAGATCGGCAGGAGGTGTTTGTTCGTCACCCGGGTGATGGGGTGGAGCCGCGACCCCGTCCCGCCGCACAGGACGACGCCCTTCATGCTGGCTCTCCGAACCGGAAGGCGGGCCTCTTCTTGTACTCGGCGAGGTTCATGCCCGCGCTGTCCTTGACGGACAGGATCGGCGGGCCCTCGAGCGGCCACCGGATCCCGAGGTCCGGGTCGTCCCACCGCAGACACCCCTCGTCGCCGCCGGACCAGGGCGCGGTGCACTTGTACTCGACCACGGCGCTGTCCGACAGGGTCAGGAAGCCGTGGGCGAACCCGGGTGGGATGTAGACCATCTTCGCATTCCTCGCCTGCGCCGAGCCCTCCTGCCTTCCTCCGCCCGAGGGCTCCTCGAGGGTGATGTCGAATGATCTCCCGAAGGTCGGAGATCCGGCCCGGATGTCCACGACGACATCCCAGATCCTCCCGCGGACGCATCGAATCAGCTTCCCCTGCGGCGAGGCCCCTCCCTGCCAGTGGAGTCCGCGCACGACTCCCTTCCAGGAGAGCGACTGATTGTCCTGGACGAATCGGGCCTGCAAGTCCAGGCCGTCGAAGGCCGCCTGTCTCCAGGACTCGTAGAAGAACCCTCGTTCGTCGGCGAAGACGAGGCTCTCGATCACCTTGACGACGCCGAACTCCGTCCTGAGGATCTCGAAGTTGTGGGGCCTCACGTTGCCTTCGCCTTCGCCTTCCTCCGGGCGCCCGGCACCGTGGACCGGTACCAGTCCGAGGCGAGGATCAGCCCCTTCTGGAGCCCGATGGCGGGCTCCAGCCCCAGCACCGCCTCCATGCGTTCGATGGCGGCGAGCGAGTGGCGCACTTCGCCATCGCGGCCGGGCTCCAGGCGCGGGTTCGTCGTGGTCCCGACCGCCTCGGCGATCATGGAGGCGAGCCCGAGGATGGTCACCCGCTCCCCGCAGGCCACGTTGAGGATCGCCCCCGCCGCCCGGGGCGCGGTGGCCGCGCGGAGGTTCGCCTCCACCACGTTGTCCACGTAGCAGAAGTCCCGCGTCTGGTTCCCGTCCCCGTACACCACGGGCCGTCTCCCGCGGAGCACCGCCTCGAAGAAGCGCGGGATCACCGCCGCGTAGTCCCCCCGGGGGTCCTGGCGGGGGCCGAAGACGTTGAAGTAACGCAGGATGACCGCCTCCAGGCCGTGGGAGGCGCTGAAGGCCCGCGCGAAGGCCTCCATGGCCGCCTTGCTCGCGGCGTAGGGGGAGAGCGGGTGCAGCGGCATGGTCTCCTCCTTCGGCAGCGTCGGGGAGTCCCCGTAGACGCTGGAGGAGGAGGCGAGGACCACCCGCCGGACGGAGCCCGCCTTCCGGGCCTCCTCCAGGAGCACGACCGTCCCGAGGACGTTCACCTCGGTCGTGGTCGCCGGGTCGAGCAGGCTCCGGGGCACCGAGGGCACCGCCGCCTGGTGGAGGACGAACTCGCAGCCCCGCACGGCCCGGGCGACGGCCTTCCGGTCCCGGACGTCTCCCTCCATCACCCGGACCCGGGGAGGGGAGAGGCCGCGCAGGTTGGCCCGCCTCCCCGAGGAGAAGTCGTCCAGGACCCGCACCCTCTCGCCGTCGGCCGCGAGCCGGTGCACGAGGTTGCTCCCGATGAAGCCGGCGCCGCCGGTCACCAGCCAACGCGCCATCGGGGTCTCCGCGGGGAAGGGACCCGCGCAGGATACCGGCGCCGCGGCGGACGCGGGAGAGAAGTCCCCCCCTCAGACCCCCATGGCGTGGATGCCGCTGTCCACGAAGAGGATGTCGCCCGTGATGCTCCGGGCGGCCGGGGAGCAGAGGAAGGCGACGGTCGCGCCCACGTCGCCGCCCTCGATGTTGCGGCGCAGCGGCGAGGCCTGCTCCACGTGGTCGAGGATCTTGACGAAGTCGCCGACGGCGCTGGCGCTCAGCGTCCGGACGGGGCCGGCGGAGACGGCGTTCACGCGGATCCCCTCCTCCCCGAGGTCGTAGGCGAGGTAGCGGACCGAGGACTCGAGCGCGGCCTTCGCCACTCCCATGAGGTTGTAGTTGGGGATGACCCGGTTGGACCCGATGTAGGTGAGCGTGACCACCGCGGCGTCGCGCCCGGACATGAGCGGCGCGAGCCGGTCGCAGAGGGCCACGAGCGAGTAGACCGAGACGTCCATGGTCCGGTGGAACCCCTTGCGCGTGATCTGGCGGAAGCGGCCCTTGAGGTCCTCCTGGGGGGCGAAGGCGATGGAGTGGACCACGAAGTCGAGCCCCCCCCATCGGTCCCCGAGGAGCCCCGCCAGGCGGTCCATCTGCCGGAGGTGGATGACGTCGCAGGGGAGCACGGGGACGTCCGGGCCGAGCTCCCGGGCGAGCTTCTCGACGCCCTCCCGCAGGCGCTCCCCCTGGTAGGTGAGGGCCACGGCGGCCCCCTGGGAGGCCAGGGCCTTCGCCGCGGCCCAGCCCAGCGACCGCTTGTTGGCGACGCCGAGGACGACGCCGCGCTTGCCGGCCATGGGTCCCGTCAAGGCGTCACCCCCCCCGTGCGGCGGACGGACGGGCGGGGTGCCCCCCGCCCCTACCAGTCATCGGACATCGGCGCGTCAGGCCGGAGGCGGCCCGGCCGCCGCCTCGGCCACGGGCCGGGCGCGGCGGGTGACGGCGCGGGCCACCATCTCGGCGGGCTCCAGCACCACGGCCGCGTCGCCCGTCCCGAGCAGGGTCACCCCGGAGACGAGCCGGCTCCAGCGGAGGTACCCCGGCGCCTCCTTCAGGGCCACCTCGGCCTCCTCCAGGACGTCGTCCACGACGAACATCGCCCGGGACCCGGCGGCCCGGATGACCATGAAGGACGGGGGCGGCCCGGCCGTGGAGTCCTTCTCCTCCCCGAAGCCGAAGTACTCGGCCACGGAGGCCACCGGGAGAGCGCCCACCTCCTCTTCGTCGTAGCCGAAGGAGCCTGCCGTGGCGAAGGAGCCCACCCACTCGGCCGCGGTGAGGGGCACCGCGAGGATCTCGTCCCGCACGCGGAACAGCAGCACGCGGAGCAGCGCCAGCGTGAGGGGGAGCCGGCAGACGGTCCGGGTCCCCCTCCCCTTCTCGGTGTGGACGGAGACCGTCCCCCCCAGGCGCCCGACGGAGACCCGCACCGTGTCCATGCCCACCCCGCGCCCGGAGAGTTCGGTCACCGCCTCCTTGGTGGAGAACCCCGGGAGGAAGACGAGCTCCACCGCCTGCGCGTCCGTGAGCCGTGCCGCCTCCTCCCTCGACATCGCCCCCCGCGCGACGGCCTTCTCGCGCAGGCGGCCGGTGTCGATGCCGCGCCCGTCGTCGGCCACCTCGACGAGGATGGCCCCCTCGGCCGCCCGGGCGCTGATCTCCAGCCTCCCCCGGCGGGACTTCCCGGCCCCCTCCCGCTCCGCCGGGGGCTCGATGCCGTGGTCGAGGGCGTTCCGCACGAGGTGGACCAGCGGTTCCCCGATCTCGTCCACGATGCGCCGGTCGAGCTCCGTCTCCCCGCCGGTGACGACGAGGTCCACCTCCTTCCCGAGGCCCCGGGCGATCTCGCGGACCGACGCCGGGAACGGGTCGAAGACCATCTTCACCGGGGTGAGGCGGAGCGCCTGCACGTGGTCCCGGACTTCCTCGTCCAGCCCGATGCGGCGGGCGATCTCGTCCTCGCCCTCCTCCAGCAGGCGCCGGTGGAGCCGCTCCAGGTCGAGGAAGGCGGACGCCGAAGACACCCCGGAGCGGGAATCCCGGCCCGAGCCCGCCCGGGCCCGGGCGATGGCGAACCCGAGCGACTCCAGCCGGGCGTGGCGGGTCTTCGACCGCGCCCGCTCCACGGCCATCTGGACGGTGAGGCTCCCCAGCGCGTTGAGGCGCGAGACCGCCACCCGGACGCTGGCGCCGGCCCTCGCCTTGCGCATGGCGCTCTCGAGGTCCGTGGTCGCCAGGTCCGCACGGTCGACCGCGGGCGGCGCCGGGGCGACCGGTCCCGCGGGCGGCGCCGCCGGGTCATCCGGGAGCGCGGCCGGCGCGGGCGCCCCGGGCCCGGTCGGGGGGGCGGCGGTCCACCCCGGGGGCGGCGTCTCGGTGCGGACGAAGTTCGAGAGCGCCGCCACGTCCACCCCCGCGTCCTTCTCGGGCTCCGGGTCCCCGGGGACGAGCGCCCCCAGGAGCCCCCGGAGCGCCTTCGCCGAGGCCAGCAGGGCGTCCACGAGGAGGGGCGTCACCACGCGCTTCGCCGCGCCCACGGCGGAGAGGGCGTCCTCCATGGCGTGGGAGAGGTCCTGGATGCGCTTGAGGCGCAGCATCCGCGCGCCGCCCTTCACCGTGTGGGCCTGGCGCATGAGGTGGTTGACGAGGTCCCGGTCCCGGGGAGCCGCCTCGAGCTTCGCGATGCCGCCCTCGATCTCCCGGACGCGCTCGCCCGCCTCCTCGGCGTACCTCCGGACGAAGGCGCTCATGTCCATGGGAGGCCCGCCTAGCCGGTGCGGAAGGTCCCCACGAGGTCGCCGAACCTCTCGGAGAGGTCGGAAAGCTCCCGGACGGCCTTCGAGGACTCCTCGGTCCCCTCGGCCATGCGGCGCACGGCCCGGGAGATGTCGCGCATGGAGGCGGCGATGCCCTCCGAGGACTGGCGCTGGTCCTGCGTGGCCCGGGAGATCTCGCGCGCGGCCTGGGCGGTCTCGTGGATGCGCCGGATGACCTCCTCCAGCGCCGAGCGCGCGCTCGTGGCCACCGTGGAGCCCGCCTCGACCTCCTTCGCCCCCGCCTCGGCGGCTCCCACGGTGGCCTCGGCGGCCTCCTGGATCTCCGTGAGGATGGACCGGATCTCCTCGGCCGACTGGCGCGTGCGCTCGGCGAGGCGGCGCACCTCGGCCGCGACGACCGTGAAGCGCTTCCCGTGCTCCCCGGCGGAGGCCGCCGACTCGATGGCGGCGTTCAGCGCCAGGAGGTGGATCTCCCCGGCCACGTCCCGGATGATCTTCAGCACCTCGCCGATGCGGCGGCACTTCTCGCCGAGCACGAGGGTCTTCTGCGCGATCTCGTTCACCTTCTCCCGGGTGCGGAAGAGCCCCTCGAGCGCCGACCCCACGGACGCCGTGCCCTGGGTCGCCACCCGGGCCGCGTCCCCGGCAGTCCGCTCCACCTCGGTGGCCGAGGAGGCGATGGCGCGGGCGGACTCCGTCAGCGTCTCCATGCTCTTCTGGACGCTCTCGGCGGCGGCGGTCTCCTCCCTCGAGGCCTCCGCGTTCCTCTGGATCCCCTCGCGCAGCAGGCCCGAGGAGGATTTCACCTGCTTGCCCGCCTCCTGGATCTCCCGCAGCAGCGCGCTCAGGCTCTCCACCATCCGCGAGAAGGACTCGCCGAGCTGGCCGCCGCCCTTGACGGTCCTCGTGAGGTCGCCCCCCGACACCGCCTGCGCCTGGGCGGAGAGGTCGCGGAGCGAGGCCTGCATCCTCCGGAAGGAGTCCGCGAGCCCCCCCACCTCGTCCCGGGAGACGTGGGCGATCTCGGCGGCCAGGTCCCCCTCGCTGATCCGGTGGGCGGCGGCGGTCATCTCGCGGAGCGGCTGGACCACCATGCGCGTCGTGATCTTCCCGACGAGACCCGCCAGCAGCCCCCCCACGACGGCGACTCCGCCCATGAGCCAGAGGGACTCCCGGCGGGCCGTCTTCATGCGCTCCACGGCGCTCGCCGCCAGCGGGGCGAGGCCGCTCTCCACCTTCTTGGCGTCATCGATGACCTTCGCCAGCGCGTCCTGCGCCTCGCCGACGGTGACGGGTTTGGCCGCCGCTTCCGCACCGCCGCCGTCCCGCCCGGCAGCCTCCATGGGGGCCAGGAGGGCCATGTGGCCTTCCAGGTTGGTGAGCCCGCTCGTCACGTTGTCCGAGTACTCCTTCAGCTGCTTCTTCTGCTCCTCGTCCCCCCCCACCTCCTCGTCCGCCACCTTCTGGATGGCCGCCTTGTTCCCGAGGACGAGGGTCGCCTGGCCGCGGAGGAGCTTCACCTGGCGCCCCAGGAAGGCGAGCTTGTCGGCGGGGACCCTCGCGTCGGGCGCCGCGGTCCCCCCCGCCCCCTCCTCGTCCATCCGGAAGAGCAGGTCGTTCGTGCTCTCGGCCAGGACGCTGAACTTCACGATGGAGTCCAGCGCCCCGCTCCGGATCTTGTTGATCCGCTCGGCGCGCAGGTAGATGCCCTCCACGCTGGCGGCCCCGGTGACGCCCACCAGGACGGCGACGAGGATCGCCGCGACGAAGGCGAGGACGAGCTTCGTCCCGGTCCGGAGGTTGAGGAACCAGTTCCTCACCGGGCCGCCCCCCCCGCCCCGTCCGGGCTCACGCCCCACCCGCCGGGATGGTGAAGTGGAAGGTGGACCCCTTCCCGACCTCGCTCTGGACCCCGATGATCCCGCCGTGCCCCTCGACCACGGACTTGCAGATGAACAGCCCCAGCCCCGTCCCCTTGAGGTCCGCCTTCTTGCGGCCCGCCAGCTCCGAGTACTTCTGGAAGAGCTGCTTCTGCTCGTCCACCGTGAGGCCGGGGCCCGTGTCCGTGACCTCGAAGCGGACCCCCTGCTTCGTCGAGGAGAGGTTCACGACGACCTTCCCCCCGCTGGGGGTGAACTTGATGGAGTTGGTGAGCAGGTTGATGAGCACCTGCTCCAGCTTCTCCTGGTCGGCGTGCAGGGCCGGGAGCCCGTCCGGCACCCCGGAGGAGACCTGGAGGTCCTTCTCGCCGGCGATGAACCGGGTCTCGTCCAGCGCGCGGCGCACCATGGCCGAGGGCTGGGCCTTCCCCTTGCGGAGGCTCAGGCGCCCGGCCTCGATGCGGCTCATGTCGAGGACCTCGTTCACGAGCGTCATGAGGCGCTTGCTCGAGGAGCAGAGGATGTCCACCACCTGGATCTGGTCCTCGGTCAGCTCCCCGGCGAGGCCGCCCTTGAGGATGTCGGCCCCGGCGAGGATGCCGGCCAGGGGGGACCGGAGGTCGTGGACGATCATGCTCATGAAGTCGGCCTTCACGGCCTCCATCTCGTCACGTGCGGAGAGGAAGGAGAGCACCGAGGCGAGCTCCCGCTCCACGACCGCGAGCGTCTTGCGCTCGTCGGCCCCGAAGGCCTCCGTGGACTCGTCCATGAGCAGCAGCATCCCGCGGAGGTCGTCCCCCACCTTCACGGGGACCATGGCCCTCGAGGCGAGGACGGGGAAGATCTTCGACTTCCTCTGCCCCCCCCGGAAGGTCCAGGTCACCGCCCCCTCCTCCATGCCCGGGGAGGCGGCGCTGAGCTCCTTCCACACGACCTCCCGGGCCCCGGGGTGGCCGACCGCGGGGGAGAGGTCGAGGTGGAGGCTCACGCTGCGGGGGGACCGGACCATCAGCGCCCCGAGCTTGAACTGGAACACCTCGTGGAGGAACCCGAAGAGGCCCTCGGCGAGCCCGGAAGGGTCCTGGGAGAGGCGGAAGAGGTCGCGGATGCGGTTGGCGATCACCGCCTCGAAGAGCAGGTCCTCGAGGATGGAGCCCAGGCGCGACTTCGCGCTGGTCTCGGTGGCGCCCTCGGGCAGGGGGGCGGCGGCGGACCTCGGGATCCCGCGGGTCCGCGCCTCCTTCAGGACCTCCTCCACGGTCTCCACGACCATGCTCATGCTCTCGTCCTTGACGAGGTAGCGGTCCGCGCCCGCCTGGCGGCCCCAGAAGCGGTCCTGCTGCTGGGAGAGGGAGGTGAGGAGGATGACCGGGATGTCCCGGGTGCGGGGGTCGTTCTTCAGGATGCGGCAGAACTGGTAGCCGCTGAGCTCCGGCATCATCACGTCGGAGACGATGAGGTCGGGGAGGCGCTCCTGGAGGCGGTTCAGCCCCTCGACGCCGTTCTCGGCGGTGGCCACCTCGAACCCCGCCTCGCGGAGCGAGGCGGTCACGAAGTCCCTCTGGAAGGGGCTGTCGTCCACCACCAGGAGGCTCCCCCGGGAGGCCTTGGTGTCAGCCACGGTTCGGGACCTCCTCCACCACCGGCTCCTGCACCGCGCCCGCCAGCGCCTCGGCCGAGGCGAACAGCCGGTCCGGGTCGAGGACTCCCACCTCCGTCGCCCCGTCCTGGACCGCGCCGGCCCAGATCCCGCCCCGGGCGCGGGGGCTGCCGGGCGCGGCGGGGCCGCCCTCGCAGGGCGGAAGCTCCCGGATCTCCTCGACCCCGTCCACCTCGAGGCCGAGCGCGTCGCGCCCGCCCCGGAGGATCACCACCGATTCGACCCGCTGCGGACGGATCCCCCCGGTGGTGGTCCCCGTCGTCTCCTGGGCGGAGGCGCCGCGGCCGGCGGTGGCGACGAGCGCGGCGAGGTCGAGCACGGTCACGACCTCGCCCCGGAGGCAGAGGAGCCCGCGGAAGGGCGCCTTCGCCTCGGGGATGCGGGTCACCTTCCCGCGCTTCACGACCTCGCGGAGGCGGTCCACGGGGATCCCGCACCGGTAGTCCCCGGCGCGCACGACGAGGAGCGCGCCCGCGCCGGCGGCGGGCGGGGTCTCCCCGTCCCGGCCGCCGCGGGCCTCCTGCGGACTCGCGGTCGAACCCTGGGCAGTCTCGATGGCGCCTCCCCCGGACCTGAGGCGCGAGTATATCGCTCGATTCTCGCTCCCGGTCCAAGAGTTTCCCCGCGGATCCGTCCCCGCGGGGCCACCATCCCCTTGAACCGCAGGACGATCCGGCGGGAGAGCCCGGCGCCGGGGCGGGTATCATCCCCTGCAGGCGAGGAGGGTCGAGCGTGGGCTGGTTCGCCGCCAAGGTTAGGTTCCGGGCGATCCGCCCGGGGCGCCCCAGGGAAGACCTCCTCGAGGACTCCGTCTTCGTTTTCCGCAGCCGCTCCCTCCTCCTCGCCCGCCGCCGCGCCGGGGCCATCGCCGCCGCGATGGTGGCCGAGCGGGTGGACCTGGACGAGAAGGGGCGCAAGGTCCGCTGGTCGCTCGAGCGCGTCCATGACGTGCTCGACGTCGGCCCCTCCGGCCTCGTGGACGGGGCGGAGATCTGGCGGGATCGCTTCGACCGGGCGCGGAAGGGCTCCGAGGGCGCGGCCTAGGGGTGGTGGAGGCGGTGGGAATCGAACCCACGTCCCGGAGCGGCCTTCGCGGGGACACTACGCGCGTGTTCCGCGTTCGGGTCATCGCCCTCCCGGGCACCCGCGGACGGGTCCCCGGCAGCGCCAGCCGATCGAGGTGTCGTCCCCCGGCCGATCGGCAGCCTCCGGGAGATCTGCCCGCTGCATACGTCCCCCCGGCCCCGCGGGCGAGGATCGGAGGGACGCTCACGGACTAAGCCGCGAGAGAGTACTGGGTGCCGTTGGCACTTGAAGTTTGCCCAGGTGTTTTACGAGGCCTCCTGGAACCTCGGCGCGCGTCCGTCGCGTCGGCATCGTCCGGTCGAGCCCTGTTCGCCCCCTTTCGCGTCGCGGCGAGGAGTCAGCGCCGGGCGGCGCGGCGGACCTCCGCCTTCGCCTCCCGGGTGCGGATCGCCTCCCTCTTGTCGTGGGTCTTGCGGCCGCGGGCGAGCGCCAGCTCCATCTTCGCCCGCCCGTCCTCGTTGAAGTATAGGGAGACCGGGACGAGGGTCAGGCCCTTTTGCGTGACGCGGGTGAACAGCCTCCCCATCTCCTGGCGGTGGAGGAGGAGCTTGCGGGGCCGGATCGGGTCGTGGGCGGCGAAGCCCCCCCCGTGGCGGAACTCGGGGATGTGGCACTTGAGGAGCCACAGCTCCCCGGCGCGGAAGCGGGCGTAGGCCTCCTGGAGCTGCGCCTTCCCCTCGCGGAGCGCCTTCACCTCGCTCCCGAGCAGCACGAGGCCCGCCTCGACGGTCTCGAGGATCTCGTAGCGGAAGCGGGCCTTGGAGTGCCGCGCCACCTCGTGGCGGCGGGGCTCCTTCGCCGCGGGACGGGAATCGGGTCTCTTCACGAGCGGATCCTATGCCGGCTCGTTCTTCCTTGGGAGGCCCGAGCGAGGGAGGTACCTACGGGGATCCTCCCCGTGCCGGGGTGGCGGAATTGGCAGACGCGCTAGGTTCAGGACCTAGTGGGGGCAACCTCATCCGGGTTCAAGTCCCGGCCTCGGCACCACGGACCTCCGCCAGGACCTCCTCGATGGCCTCCCGGAGCTGGGCGGAGCGGTAGGGCTTCTGGAGGAAGCGCATCCCCTCGCTCCGCTTCCCCTCCTCCCGCAGCGAGGCCGGGGAGTAGCCCGACGTGAGGATCACCCGCATCCGGGGGTGGCAGGCCACGGCTTCCGTCGCGAACCGCCCCCCGTCCCCGTCCGGTAGGCTCACGTCCACCAGCAGGAGGTCGATCTCCCCCGCCGCGGCGGCCAGCGCGCGCCGCGCCTCCTCCAGGCACGCCGCCTCCCGGACCCTGTGGCCGTCCCGCAGGAGGAACTCCCGGGTGAGCCCGCGGATGGAGGCCTCGTCCTCGACCAGCAGGACCCCGAGCGTCCTGGAGGAGGGGGTCTCGACCGGCGCGGCCGCCTTCGGCCCCGCCACCTCCCCCTCGTGGAGGGGGAGGAGGACCCGGAAGGTGGTCCCCAGGCCCGGGGCGCTGCGGACCTCGACGACCCCCCGGGCCTGCTGGACGATGGCGTACACGGTGGAGAGACCCAGCCCCGTCCCCTTTCCCTCCCCCTTGGTCGTGAAGAAGGGCTCGAAGATCCGCTCCCGGGTCGCCTCGTCCATGCCGCAGCCCGTGTCCTCGACCTCCAGCACGGCGAAGGGTCCGGGCCGGTCCCCGTGCAGGGCCGCCGCCTCCTCCTCCCCGAGGGCCTCCCGGGCCGTGCGGAGGGTGAGGGTGCCCCCCTCGGGCATCGCGTCCCGCGCGTTCACAACGAGGTTCATGACCACCTGGTCCAGGTGGCCCCGGTCGATCAGGATCCGTACCGGCCGCGGGGAGGGGTCCGTCACGACCCGGATCCCGTCGCCGAGGAGCCTCCGGACCATCCGGTCGAGCGAGGAGAGGGCCTCGTCGAGGTCGAGCACGACGGGGTCCGCCTCCTGGCGGCGGCTGAAGTGGAGGAGCTGGCGGGTCAGCACGGCCGCGCGGTCCGCGGCCCGGCGTATCTCCTCGAGCTGGCCCTGCACGGTGGGGTCCTTCTCCACGCGCAGCTGGAGGAGCTGGCTGTAGCCCCCGATGACGGTGAGCAGGTTGTTGAAGTCGTGGGCCACCCCGGCCGCGAGGCGTCCCACGGCCTCCATCTTCTGGGACTGGAGGAACTGGCGCTCCAGGGCCTTCCGCGCCGTGACGTCGGAGAGGAACCCGCGGACCCACAGGGCGCCCGGGCCGTGGGAGCCGAAGGAGACCCCCCTCTCCTTCACCCAGACCGTCGTCCCCGCCGCCGCCCGCAGCCGGTACTCGATGTCGTACCCGGCCCCGGCCCGGAGACCCGCCAGCCTCTCCCGGCGGACCCGTTCCGCGTCGGCCGGGTCCACGCGGGAATCCCAGAGCGACGGCTCCTTCGTCCACTCCTCGGGGGAGAAGCCCGCCAGCCCGCGGATCTGGGGGCTCACGAACTCCGGCAGGATCCCCTCCTCCACCCGGCCGGTGAAGAAGACCGCCGGGATCATCTCCACGATCTCCCGGTAGCGGGCCTCGGCCCGGTGGAGCTCGTGGCTGCGGATCTCCAGCGAGACGGCCATCTCGTCGAAGGCCTGCTCCAGCATCCCCAGCTCTCCGGCTCTCGCCGGGCGGCCCCCCCGGCGGGCCCGGAGGTCCCCGGAGGCGAGGCGCCGCGTGGCGGAGAGCAGCCCGTTCACGCGATCCGTGAGGAACCGGGAGCCGAAGATCCAGGAGGCCCCCAGCGCCAGCACCGCCACCAGCGAGACGAGCAGGAGGTTCCGCAGGAGGTCCGCCTCCGAGGCCGCCGCCGCGGCCGCGACCTCGGCGGGGGCGCCCGCGGGGGGGCCGGCCGTCCGCCGCATCTCGAGGGCCGCGTGGAAGACGAGCCCGTAGGCCGGCAGGAGCGCCGCCGCCACGAGGAGGAGGAGGCGGACCCGGAGGCTCGCGAAGAGCGAGGCCGGAGAGGGCCGACGTCCCGCGGGTCCGGACACCGCCGGGGGAGGATCCCCCCCTCCGACCGCCGCCGGCGCATCCGCCATCGTCACGCCTCCTTCCCCCGCCGCAGCGGCGGAATCCGGGCGTCCGGGGGCCTTCGAGCGTTCCTCCACACCCCCGGGTCGCCCGGACCCGCCTGCGGGGGCCCGCAACCCGCCACCGATTCAATCAGACCACTGCCGGAGTTGCAACCCGGGCATGGGCACTTCATCGGCACAGCGAGGTCCCGGCCGGAGCGCCTCACGCCACGCGGAAGCAGGATCCTTCCACGACGAGCGCCCATTCCACGCGGCCGCCCCGGGCGTGGGCCTCGAAGACGCGGTCCACCTCCCGCTCGAAGCCCTCGCGGTCCTCCACTCCGTGGGCCACGTAGGAGGCCGAGCGCACGCGGCCGCGGAACGACTCCCGGTCCAGGGGGTCGTCCCATTCGAGGCGGAGGTCCACCCGGTCCCGGATGCCGGGGCACTCCCGCAGGCGCCGGACGGCGTCCTCGTCCCGGACTCGCTCCCCGGACGCGGTGCAGAAGCGCCCCAGGACGGCCTCGTAGGCGTCGTTGAAGGGGGTCCCCTCGCGGCGCAGGTTCCAGAAGACGGCCGCCCACCCCCCGGGGCGGAGGACCCGCCGGATCTCCGCTACAGACCGGTCCCGGTCGACCCAGTGGAAGCACTGCGCCGCGACGACCAGGTCGGCGCACCCCGCCGGGAGGCCCGTCCCCTCCGCCTCCCCCTCGCGGTACTCGGGGCCCCCGCCGCGGGCCCTCGCCTCGGCCAGCATGGATGAGTTCGGGTCCACCCCGATGACCCGAAGCCCCCGCGCCGCGAAGGCCCGGGAGGAGATCCCCGTCCCGCAGCCGAGGTCCAGGACGACGGCCTCCGGGCGCGGCGGGCGGAGCCCCGCGACCTCGAGGATCCGGTCCACGACCGCGTCGGGGTAGCCGGGACGGAAGCGCGCGTAGTCGCCGGCGACGGCGTGGAACCGGTCCCTCGGCGGCACGCGCACCGGGAGGCCCCGCCTGCTCCTACTTGAGGAACCGCATCGCGGACATGAGCTCGCGCACCGAGATGGGCTTGGGGAGGATGGGGACCTCCTTCGGGACGGCCGGGTAGCGGTCCTGCGGCATCCCCGTCATGAGCACGACCTTCACCTCCGGATGGTCCCTTCGCACCCTCTCGGCAAGCTCGTTCCCCTCCATGCCCGGGAGGTTGATGTCGGAGAGGACGGCGTCCACCTTCTCCCGCCGGAGGTGGTCCAGCGCGGCCTCGGCGCTGTCCGCCCCCACCGTCGTCCAGCCCATGGACTGGAACTGGTTCCCGAGCAGCAGGCAGTAGGTAGGCTCGTCCTCGACGACGAGGATCCGCCGCGCGGTCACGGCGGCGGCCTTCTTCCCGGCGCCCTTCCTCCGGGGAGGCCCCCCGGCCGCCACCCCCGCCGCCAGCGCCCCCGCCGCCCCGGCCCCCTCCTCCTCGACCACGAGGTCGAAGAACTGGCGGCCGAGATGCTCCCAGAGCGCCGGGGTCATCCCGTGGGCGAGGAGGGAGACCTTCATGGAGGCGAGCGCGGGGTCCCGCCGGATCCTGTGGAGGAGGCGGAACTCCTCGAGGCCCGGGAGGCGCGGGTCGAGCACGAGGGCGTCCGGGGCCTTGCGCTCCAGCGCCTGGAGGCAGGCCGACGCGTCGGCGGCCTCCTGGACGGAGTTCCCCGAGACCCGGAAGGCCTTCGCCAGCTCCTCCCGGTTCCGGGCGTCGGGCGCGGCGACGAGGATTCTCGCCAAGTCCGGGTCCTCCTGTCCTGGCGCCGGAGCCGGGCTACTTCGCCTTCATCGCGAGGAGCCCCTCCACCGCCTTCACCAGCTCCTCCGGCGTGAAGTCCTTCTCCAGCGTGAGGTCGGCCCCCGCGGACCCGGCCAGGCGCAGCGTCTCCGTGCCCATGGTGTGCCCGCCGGTCACGGCGATGACCTTCGCGCCCTTCGCCCCGGCGTCCATCTCGAAGATGGTGTCGATGCCGTCCATCCCCGGCATGTACATGTCCACGATGACCAGCGCGAAGGGGGCCTTGCGGAAGGCGTCCACCCCGGACTGCCCGTCAGCGGCCTCCTCGACGGTGTGGCCCGCCTCGCGGAGCGCCGTGCCGGCGATGCCCCGGAAGATCGCGTCGTCGTCGATGACCAGGATGCGCGCCATCGTCCCTCCCGCCCGGGCCCCGGCATCGGTGAATCTACCGCGTGAACGGGCCGGGAGCGCCATCCCCTTCCCGAAGTCACTTCCGTACGGCCT
>Ga0247727_10012493_pt1 | contig 14566 bp, 4 predicted proteins | sample WisWelCaveWW1625_FD_202498 | JGI IMG/M metagenome (GOLD analysis project Ga0247727, IMG submission 202498) | Biofilm microbial communities from Wishing Well Cave, Virginia, United States - WW16-25 | ecosystem: Environmental > Aquatic > Deep subsurface > Groundwater > Cave microbial mat | place... | reverse complement strand
CAGAATCATCTTCTTGGTCTCGAGCACACCGTCGCCTTGCAAGCGATAGATGTACGTACCGGAAGCGACCGGAATGCCGTAATTGTTCCGCGCATCCCACTCGACTTCAAAAGAGCCGGCGTTTTGATAACCGCGCGCGAGCGTGCGCACTTCTTCGCCCTTCAGGTTGTAGACTTTCAATGTCACATACGTGCCCTGCGGCAGCGCATAGCGAATGCGCGTCGTCGGGTTGAAGGGGTTCGGATAGTTTTGCGACAGCGCGAACTCATCCGGCACACTCGCCACTTCCACCGGCTGAGAAGGCGTGTCCTTCGTCAAGCCGGGAGCCGCGGTTTGCACCACTTCGATAGCGGCAACGATCCCCCCCTTGTTCACACGCACAAAATCCAAATCTAACCTGCCGTCGATGACGGATACCGAGAAGGTCTTGATCAGAGCGGAGAAGGTGCCGCCGGCTTCGACGTTGATGTTGAGATCATTGAACACTAGCGCGCCTTCGGCCGAGACGTCCATGATAAAATCGCCCGCTGGGCCGGCAGCCGGCGCGACGAGATGTAGCGTCACGCTGAACGTTCCTGACGGTACCGTAAAATCATACGCGAGCGGCGTGGTGCTTTGCGACCGGCGAGTATTCTGATACAACGGGTCATCGACCGTATTGGCGATAGCATTGGCAAAGCTGTTCGCGGTGCCACCGATGTAGCCGAAATTACCAACGACAAAAGCCTTATCGGCAACAAACGGCGCACCGCCCACCGTCGTATAGGCAAGACCGCCGCTGTTAATACGCGCCGTATAGGGCGGCGGCGGACCGGTGGTGACTTTGAACGAACCAATGCCGGTATTCCATTCAAAAGAACCGGTCGCCAGCACGTAGTCGCCGAAGTACCAGAAGGTTTCATCATCGGAAGGATCGACGGTGATTCTCGAATAATCGCCCCAGCGGCTGCCGCCAAGCTGAGAGCCGGCGCCGGCTTTGATGGTGCCTTCGGCCAAGGTCATGGTGCCTGCTGGATCACTAGCTTTGCGGCCGGTATAGCGAACCGATGGACTCAGCGTGCCGCTCGAAGCCGAATAACCGAGGCCGATATCGCCAAGGCCGTTCATCGCGGCGTTGCCCATCCAGCGATGATGCGCGTCAGGCGCATAACTGCCGCTTTGGAACACGGTCCATGCGCCGGCGCCGACTTTGCGCAATTCATACCAGCGTTCGCCGGCATGGTCGACAAAATCATTGATATCAACCACATGGTTGACGATCATGGTTTGATGCGTGCCAAAATCACGGAAGTTTGGCGCAAATCTTACGAACGGCGCCAGAACATCCAGCTTTTGTGTCGTTCCCGGTTGCGGAATAGATGTGCCAAAGAATCCACCCGCAAACGCCGCGCTATAGGCGGTCACCGGAATAAATGCCGGGCCAGTCAGTGTCGCGGTTGCCGCGGGGAAGTTGGGCGTCATTTCATACGTATAGAGGCGATCACCCGCATCGTCATGTCCGACGAAATGGCCGGAAGTATTTCCCGCGGGCGGCGGGCCGGCAAGATCAGCCGGCTGCACGCCGTCGATACCGGCAACACCCGACATGTTCTTGACGATCATTTCGGTGCCGGGATCACCGGCGCGCATTTTGTCGTCATTCCACGCATGCGCGTCCATCGCAAACCCGGCGCTGAAATTACGAATCGTGCCGTAATAAGCGCTTGGCATCACGCTCATTTTGGGATAGTCGTTGCCCGGGGTGGAAAACTCAAAAAGCCAATAAGCGCCCGTCGGGCTGCCGGTTTTCGAGCAGGCAATACACTGGGAGGTGGAGAAAACGAACTGGCTGACAATCCAGCGGTCGTTCACATGATCGTAGATCACAAGCGGATCGCCGTCATTATTAAATTCGCAGTTGCCGCCGAATCCTGCCCAAAGCGCCTCAAGCTTGGTCGGTGGAATCAACGGTGTTCCGGATTTGTCCCAGATCCGGAACAACAGGTTCACGATTTCAAAGACATGGCCGGTGCCGACATCGCCGTTGACGTCCGACGGCATAACGCGAAATCCAAAAGCTGCCGAGTTGTCATCGCTGCTGAGGCCTTCGATGACGGTAATCGGCGCGCTGACGTTTTCGCCTTGCGTGCGCTGCCAAAGCGGATCTTGCCGGCTATCTTCAGGCAAGCGAAAAACCGGCGGTCGGTTCGGAATTTCACGATCACCGGCTTGGGTTTTTTGCAGCGTCAACCTCTTGCTTTGATATTCTTGCGCCAGATCGCGTAACGGTCTTGATTCACCGACTCGCACCGGGCGAACGACTTGCGTCTCTTGCGCCAGCGTCAGTGAGGCCAACATCAACATCGCTAACAGGAACAGCATACTACGTCTCATTTTAGTTCTCCTTAAGGATTTTAAATTCCGAGACGAACTTTAATTAGGCCACATCCCAGCCCAACCCTCGCGGTGTGAAAACGACAACCAACTTGTGCCACACCTGCACCTTCACATCGTTTTACTACGCGTGTACATCTGTAAGTTAGCATGTTGTGCTCCGCGCACATTAGGCCATAGGCTTTCTCCTCTTTTTGAAAGTGAACAACGCCCGTCACGGCTCTAACAAGTAAAATGTGTGCAAAAAAAGCAAAGATTTTCAACACGGAGAAAACGGAGCAAACAGAGATTAAAAAGCTAAAGAAAATTTTCCAATCATTGCCATCTCTGTTTTCTCTGTTTTAATCTTTTTTGGCTGAGCCTGTAAGGTTCCGGCTCGTCCGGCTTATGTATAATTCAGATTAACAAAATAATTGTGCCGGTTCAATTCGCGTGCGGCATGTCGCTTTGCGCCAAATGCATTTTCATCTGTTTCCAATCAATCGAATCCGGGCTGGTAAATACGGTGGCCGGCAGTTCATCATACACACCGAGGCCGACGTGAATCCGGCGCGGACCGTCGCCACGGTCATTCGAAAGCAAAATATTGCCGAAGCGCTGATAGTTTTTCCAGGGCGTGAAAAAATGCGGCGACGAATCGGCCGCGTCTCGAAAATAATTCCATTGCACCAGCAGCTTGCTTTTCTTGTCGATATAAACGTGAAATTTATTGTTCGGCGTCAGACCGACATTTTTAAATGTCAGACTGATCACCTCCGCGGGGAGGCCTTCATACGTCGTGTCTTCCTTCACGTATTTGAGCGTGACGCCGCCGTCTTTCAGCTTGAAGGGTAAAATCATCCAGTAGGCGTCATTCATCCACGCTTCAATGCCATACTCCATCGCTCTTTTCACGTCGGCCGGATCCGTGAGCTCGTTTCGCAATTTCCAGGCGCGGCCTTGCTTGGTATGCAAATTCATCAGCACGAGCGACATTTTCGATTCGATGCGAACGTCACCGGTCCATTTATCCCACACCGTCAGTCTCTTGCCAAACCAATCCCAGGAGATAAAACGGGTTTTGTCCCAATGCTCCTGGCCGCCGCATGCGGCGATCACGGAGTCGGCGAGCGCAATCGCTTTCGCCTCCGAACCGGCATAGTCAAAGGCGGGCGCCTTTTTTTGCTCGCACGCCGCGCTCATCAGCAAGGTCAGTAACGCCACCACCAAAAACAGCCAACGGATTATTTTCATCGACATAGACACTCGCATTCCATGCTTGAGGGTTTTATCAAAAATTTCAGCCCTCCCTTAACGCGCCATCCGAACGGCGCGCCGAGAAGGCAAAAATGAAATTTTCGGATCAAAAAAATAAACTACGCTGAGAGCAGTAAACCGTTAATAAAATGTGGGGATGCAAAAACTAATGTACAACGCGCCAAGATGAAGAGGGTTATTACAAGCGGAGCGCGCCATGACCTGATGACGCCATAACACTTGTAACGACTGCAACTTATTTTACAAAACTTTAAATTAAAAAGCAACAAAAATTTATTGCAGTAAAATCATTTTCTTGACTTCGGAAATTCCTTCACCTTGCAAGCGATACAGATAAGCGCCGGAAGCGACGCGGCCGCCGGAATTGTGCCGGCCATCCCATTCGACCTCATAGGCGCCGGCGGCGCGATAGCCGTTCACCAGCGTGCGCACTTCCGCGCCGTTCAGATTGTACACTTTCAAAGTCACCTTCATGCTCGTTGGCAGCGTGTAACGAATGCGCGTCGCCGGATTAAACGGGTTCGGATAATTTTGCAGCAGCGCGAAAGTCTCCGGCACACTCGCAGTTTCCAGCTCTTGGGCGGGCGCGTTTTTCGCCAAGCCCGGCCCGGCGGTTTGCACTACTTCGATGCCGCAAACGACGGCGCCTTTGGTCACGCGCGCAAAAACGAGATTCAACGTGCCGTCGGTTACGCTTTGGCTGAAGTTTTTGGTGAGCGCGGTAAAGGATCCCCCGGCTTCGGTGGTAATGTTGATATCATTATAAACGATCGTGCCTTCCGCGCTCACATCCATAATCAGGCTGCCACTCGCCGGCGACATGAGGTGCAAGGTCACGCTGTAATTTCCCGAGGGCACATCAAAACGATATTCGAAGCTGCCGCTGGCGACGCGGCGCACCGCTTGATAAAGAGGATCATCGGTGGTGTTATTGATGGCATTCGTGTAAATTTTTGCGCCGCCGCCAACAAAGCCAAAGTTGCCGGCAACATAAGCCTTATCCGCCACAAACAGCTTGCCGCCGCCGGTGGTAAAATTCGGGCCGCCGCTGTTGATGCGCGCCGTATACAAGCCGGTGGCCGAAACGGTAATCGTGAAATTTTGCGTATTGGCGCCGAACGCATTCGTCGCCGTAATGGAGACGTTGTGCGTTCCCACTTGACCCAGGGCCGGCGTCCAACTCACCGCGCCCGTCGTCGAGGTCACACTAAATCCGGTGGGGCCGGTGAAAGAAAACGTCATGGCCGGCGTGCCCAGCACATTGACCTTGTTGTCAGGATCGTAAGCATACGTTTGGCCGACAACCGCCGCAGCGCCCGGCGTCGAAGTGATTGTCGGCTTTTGGCTGCCGTCGTCGAAGAAGAAAACCCACACGCCGTTTTGAATATCCGAGAGCGCGATTTTCCCGGAAGGGAAAAAAGGATAGATGCCCCACGCGCCATTGAAGCCGCCGGTGGCCGGATTGGTGTCGTAAAATCCGGTTTCAAAAATATTGAAGGGATTCGCAATATCGACGATCCGCAAACCGTCGGCATAATGCGCGATATACGCGAAGTTCTCGCGAATATGAACATTATGCGCCAAACCGCTGGGGCCGAGATATTGATCGGTTAAGACCGGCGCGCTCAAATTTGCAATGTCGAACATTTTAATGGTCTTGCCGTTGTTCTCTTCCGTCGTCATCAAATACCGGCCGTCGGCCGAGGGCCAGCTATTGTGGGCGAAGCCGAGAGGCGAGGGCGGCGTGATGGTTCCCAGACGCACCGGCGCCGACGGTGTGGTGACATTGTAAAGCGCGAAAGTGCCGACGGTTCCTTCCGAAACATAGAGAATATTATTTTGCGCCATCAGATCGTGGCCTTGTACTCCGAAGGTCGTCAATTGCACCGGACTCGTCGGATTAGCCAGGCTGATGACGCGAATGGGCTGCACCGATGAACCTTCGGCATAGAGAATGCCCGCGGCTTCATCAACACAAATATTGTGGGCGGTCGTGAAACCAGTATAGGTCGCGACCAAAGTCGCCGAGACGGGCAGGTTGGACAAATCAATGATCTGCATGCCGCCGCCGGTCTCATTAACGACGTAAGCATAATGCTGGTAGGTTTTGATTTCACGCCAATCCGAAGTCGAACCGGGAATAAAAGCGATTTCGCGCAAATTGCTCGGATCGGTGATATCGACAATGCTCGTTCCATTCCGCACGCCTTCAAGCGCATATTCGCGGCCGTCAGGCGCGGTGTAGCCCCAGCCACTGCTGTAGCCAATGGTAGGATACTTATTCATTTGCCCGAGCAAGACGACATTGGGACTCCCTTGCCCAAAAGCTTGTGATGCACCAAACAACGCCATGAACAATACAGAGAGATTTGTGCAAACGGCATTCTTCGACATGCTGACAACTCCTTCCCTTAAATTGTGAATGGTTCATGAATCACGTTTACAGCCACAGACCGCAAGATCTTTCATAGTGCCAGTTGCAAGATTTTACAGCTCTCCCGTTCCACTCGAGAGAAATTTTATGAACCGGCCACCGCTTCCTTTCTTTTTTGTTCCAAAAGTTTTTGTTTATCCGCCGCGGGCATGCGGTTGATTTTTTCCATGGTTTGCGCGATCTTTTCAATTTTATCGCGGTTGCCGTTCGGCGTCATCATCGCCTGCGCAAACGCCGCAATCGTCGGCGCTTCAAAAACCACCCGCAGCGGCAATTCGACCCCGAACATTTTGCGCACGCGCGACATCACCTGCGTCGCCAGCAACGAGTGCCCGCCCAATTCAAAAAAGTTGTCGTGCACGCCGATCTTCGCGATCTTCAAAACCTGGCTCCAAATACCGGCCATTAAACGTTCGAGCGGCGTGCCGGGCGCGGCATAAGTTTCCCGCAACTCCACGTGATCCGGCGCCGGCAAGGCTTTGCGATCCACCTTGCCGTTCGGCGTCAGCGGCAGCGCGTCGAGAAACATAAAAATCGACGGCGTCATGTATTCCGGCAATTTTTTCTGCACGTGCTGGCGCAGCTCGCTCACCGCGGGCTTGGCTGCGGTTTTCGAAACAACATACGCCACCAGGCGTTTCTCCTTCGCTTCATCTTCGCGCGCCACGATGACAACGTCTTGGATTGCCGGGTGTTGCGCACAAACCGCTTCAATCTCGCCAAGCTCGATGCGAAAACCGCGAATTTTGACTTGATGATCGAGGCGGCCGAGACATTCGATTCTACCATCCGTGAGATAACGGGCTAAATCACCGGTGTTATAAATTCGCGCGCCAGGTTTTTCCGAATAGGCGTTCGGTATAAATTTTTCTGCCGTTAACTCCGGGCGTTTAAAATAGCCGCGCGCCAATCCCTCGCCGCCGATATGCAGCTCGCCAGGCACACCGACGGGAACCGCGTGTAAATAGCGATCCAACAAATAAACTTGCGTGTTAGCAATCGGCCGGCCAATCGCCATAACGACGTCGTTGGCCTCAACCTTGTGCAAAGTCGACCAGATCGTCGTCTCCGTCGGGCCGTACATATTCCATAATACGGCGCCGCGTGCTAACAATTGGTGCGCCAACTCGCGCGGCAAAGCTTCGCCGCCGCAAAGAATTTTTAAATGTTGATTTCCGCGCCAGCCGCTTTCAAGCAACATCCGCCACGTGGCAGGAGTGGCTTGCATCACCGTCACGCCGAAGTCGGCCAAAGCCGTCAGCAGTTGCCGGCCATCGGCGGCGGTTTCGCCGCTTGTCACCACCACACATGCACCCGTCAACAAGGGAAGATAAAGCTCCAAACCCGCAATGTCAAATGACAAAGTTGTAACAAACAACAAAACGTCTTTTTCCGTCAAACCCGGCGCTTGCCGCATGGAATGGAGAAAATTCATTAACGCCCGATGCGGAATCGCCACGCCTTTGGGCTTGCCGGTCGAGCCGGAGGTGTAGATGACATAAGCGAGGTTTTCCGGATTGATGGAAACAGAAAGATTCGCCTCGCTTTCAGCGTCGATCATGTTCCAGTCCGTGTCAAGGCAAAGCAATTTTAAATTTTCAATTGAAAATTTAAAATTTAAAATTGTCGATTTTTGCGTCAGCAGCACCGGCACTTGCGCATCTTCCAATACGTACGCGATGCGGTCGAATGGATACGCCGGATCGAGCGGCACATAGGCGCCGCCGGCTTTCAAAACACCGAGCAGGCCAATCAACATCTCCGGCGAGCGTTCCATGCAAACGCCCACCATCGTCTCCGGCCCGACCCCGCAATGGCGGGAAAGATGGCGCGCCAGTTGATTAGCCCGCCGATTTAATTCGCGATAGGTCAAATGTTGATTTTCAAAAATAACCGCCACCGCTTCCGGCGTGCGCTCGGCCTGCGCTTCGAACAGGTGGTGAAAACAGCTTTCGTGCGGATACGCTTTTTTAGTATCATTCCAGGCGACGAGCAGTTGCCGGCGTTCGGGTTCCGTCAGCAACGTGAGATCGCTCAAGCGTTGCGCCGGATCAGCGACGATGTTCTCCAGCAAGGTTCGATAATGTCCGAGCATCCGCGCGACGGTGCCGGCGTTAAACAAATCCGTGCTGTATTCCAGCGCGCCGGCCAGCCCATCGTTTTCCTCCCACATGTAAAGGCTCAAATCAAACCACGAGGTGTCGTAGTCAACCCGCAAGCGCGTCAACCTCAAGCCCGTCAGTTCATAAGAAAGTCGCGGCGTGTTTTGCAAGACGAACAGTGTTTGAAACAGCGGGGTGCGGCTCATGTCGCGCTGCGGCTGCAGTTCTTCCACGAGTTTTTCAAAAGGCAAATCTTGGTGATCATAAGACTGCACCGCGCTTTGCCGGAGGCGCGACAGAATTTCCCGGAAGCGCGGATTGCCGCGCAGATCAGTCCGCAACGGCAGCGTGTTGATAAAAAATCCGATAAGGTTTTCGATTTCCGGGCGCGGGCGATTCGCCACCGGCGTGCCGACCACGATATCCTCTTGCGCCGAGTAACGGTGCAGCAAAGTTTTGAACGCCGCCAATAAAATCATAAACAACGTCGCGCCTTCTTTCTGGCCGAGCGCCTGCAATGCTTTCGCCAAAGGCCGCGTTAACGTAAATGATTGATAGGCGCCGCGAAAAGTTTGCTTCGCAGGACGTGGGTGATCCGTGGGCAATTCCAACACCGGCGGCGCGCCGGCCAACTGGTTTTTCCAGAATGCCAGCTTGGCCGCGAGCGTCTCACCCTGCAAATGTTGCCGTTGCCAAATGGCAAAATCCGCATATTGAATGGCTAGCGGCGGCAACGGCGAAGGTTGGCCGGCGAGGAAAGCCTCATACAATACTTTTAACTCGCGCACAAAAACATCCGCGGACCAACCGTCGAAAATGACGTGATGCACGGTGCGAAGAAAGACGTGTTCGTCATCATTGAGACGCAATAACGTCGTGTGCAACAACGGGCCCTGCTGCAGATCGAAGGAACGGTGCATTTCTTCAACGGCGCGGCGCCGGGTTTCGGCCTGGCGGGCGTTTTCCGGCAAATGGCTGAGATCGACCGTTTCTAATTTCACCGTGAGCTCAGGCGCGATGATTTGCACCGGTTCATCATCGGCCATCGCAAAGGTCGTCCTAAAAATTTCGTGGCGTTTGATGATTTCGTTGAGGCTCCGTTCCAACACCGAGAAATTAAGCCGGCCCCGAAGATGCACCGCCTGCGGAATATTGTAAGGAATGCCGGGCTCCAGGCGATCGAGAAACCACAAGCGTTGTTGCGCGAATGACAGCGGCAAAGCGCCCGGCCCGCGGCGGCGCGGAATGATCGGCAAACTCGCCGTTGCCGCGCCGTCGTTCTCGAGCAGCTTTTCGAGCGCCTGCCGTTTCTCCGGCGACAGCGCGGCGAGGCGTTGCGCTAATATTTCTTTAGCAGATCGAATTTCACTCATTATTTTTCCGTCAGCAAAACTTTCAGCTCCGCTTCCGAAGCGTCCTCGACCTTTTGCAAGAGCCGGGCTAATTTTTCATCATCGGCGTCGTCCGGCCGGCGGGTCTGCTGAATATGCCCGGCCAGCCCGGCGACGGTCGGCGCATTAAAAAGCGTTTGCACGGACAACTCGACATGAAACGCGCTGCGCAAGCGCGAGATGACTTGAATTGCCAGCAGCGAATGTCCGCCCAGCTCGAAGAAGCTGTCGGCAATGCCGACCTGCTCGATTCCAAGAAGCTGCTGCCAGATCGCGGCGATCGTTTGTTCCACCTCATTGCGCGGCGCCAGATAAGCCTCCGGCAATTCCGGTCTGGCGTGCAGTTCCGTGACATTGGTGTTGGCTTCTGCCTTCCGATCCAAAGACTCGAGCTGGATCCAACGATCGATTCGCGCCTGCAAATCTCCGGTCGAAACCATGACTTGAGCGAGCGGCGCCATTTCCAGAATCCGCGCAAAAGCTTCCACGCCTTCCGCTGGCGTGATCGCCAAATCCGCTTCTGCGGAAGTTGCGCCGTCAGCCCTCGTCTTTTTTTCAGTTTTTTCGTTTTTATCCTCTTTAAGATTCCAGCCGTCCCAATTCACGCTGATCCACGGGATCGAGCTGGCGCGGTTGTGCCGGTGCGCAAAAGCATCCATAAAAATATTCGCCGCGGAATAAGCGGCGTAACCGAGGCCTCCTAAAACCGCGGACAATGACGAAAGCAGAAGACAAAAGTCAATTTCTTTTCCGGCCAAAACTTTCTCCAACACCGCCAGCCCGCGGGCTTTGGGTTGAAAGTGCCGCTCGCAATCTTCCGGGCTGATTTCGCCGATGGCGCGAAAGGCGTTTTCATCCATAATGCCGGCGGCGTGAATGACGCCGTGCAGCGCGCCAAATTTTTGATAAGCCCGCGCGACGAGCGCTTGCATCTGTTGCTCCTCTGCAACATCGGCGCTCACCGCCAAAACTTCTGCGCCGAGATTTTCCAACGCCAGCATTTTTTTAATTTTGCGGCTGACATTATTTTGCTCATCATGCGCCGCCAGCCAATCATTCCAATCTTCACGTTTGGGCAGCGGCGTGCGGCCGAGGAGAATCAATTTGGCCTGCACCGCCTGCGCGAGATACTCGGCGAGCACGAGGCCGATGCCGCCCAAGCCGCCGGTGATGAGATAAACGCCGCCGTGCCGCAGTTTTTTCGGCAACTCTTTTGGGGCCGGCAAAGACGCCGGCGCGAATGTTTGGACCCATCGATGCGCGCCGCGATAGGCCACGACTTCGGACGACGCCGTGGAAATCAATTCGGCGAGAAGCTGCGCGACGGTTTTTGCATTCCACCTCCCCGGCGCCGGAAAAACGAAATCAAGGTTGCGGCATTTGAGGCCGGGGTATTCCTGGGGAATGACGCGGCACGGCCCCAGCACCGCGGCTTTTTCCGGGGACAAATCTTCCTCGCCGGTCACTTCGTGAATATTGTTGGTCACGACGTTGATGACCAGCGGCTTCGGCAAGTTTTGTTTGCCCAAAGCCCGGCCGAGATGGAGCAGATTGTAAAAATTGTCAAATTGCGAACCCTCAATTTGTGAAACGCCCCATAGGTAAACCAGCCGCTCCGGCATTTTATCGCGCCGGGCAAGCTCATCAAACAAAGTTTCATAATCAGCCGCGTGTTGAGGATTCACGGTATAGAGCTGATCATCGCGCCGGGAGAAATTTTCGCCGGCGGTTACCGCGAAAACTTCGTGTCCGCTCTGCCGCAGCCTCTTGAGCAACGCGGCGCCGAAACCGGCGGCGTCGGTGAAAATCAACCAGCGCGCCTTTTGCTCCTCCAAATTTTCCGGAACAGTTGTCAAATCGGCGCGCTGCCAGGAAGGAAGATAAAACCAATCGGCGAGATCGGCTTTTTTGCGCCCTCCGTCGTGTCGCGTCAAGGCCGCTTTCTGTGGCTCGATCCAGTAACGTTGGCGCTCGAACGGATAGGTCGGCAACGCGAGGCGGTGGCGGCGCTCGTTGGCATAAAATCCGGTCCAATCAATTTCGACGCCGGCAAGCCAGAGTTTGCCGAGAGTATTCAATAAAAACGCCGTGTCGGCTTGTTGCTCATGCGGATGCCGCAACGAAGCGACGATGATTTGCGAACCCTTTTTATCGCGCTGCGTTTCGGCAAGCGTGGTCAAGGTTCGGCCGGGCCCGACTTCCAACAGCACGCGATTCGGCTCGCGCAAAAGTTCTTTAACGCCGGCGGCAAAACGCACGGTTTGACGCAGATGTTTCGCATAATAATCCGGATCCGTTGCTTCTTGCGCCGTGATCCAATGGCCGGTGAGATTCGAAAGATAGGGAATGACCGGGGCATTGAGCTTGATCCGGCGCACCGCCGCGGCGAAGGTTTCCAAAATCTCATCCATCATCGCCGAATGAAACGCGTGCGAAGTTTGCAGGCGGCGCGCGCTCAAGGCCTGGGCCGCAAGCTGCGCTTCAAATTCATCGACCGCTTCAACCGGACCCGACACCACACAACTCGACGGCTCGTTAACGGCAGCGAGCGCCAGCTTGCCGTTGAGCATCGTTTCAACTTTTTCGAGCGGCAAGGGCACGGCGAGCATGGCGCCCCGCTTGTCGCGGGGCAAATTCTGCATGAGCCGGCCGCGTTTCGCGACGAGCAGCAAAGCGTCCTCAAAAGAAAAAACGCCGGCGAGACAAGCGGCAACGTATTCGCCGATACTATGTCCGATCATGGCCTGCGGTTTGACGCCCCAGCTCATCCACAATTGCGCCAGCGCATACTCGATGACAAACAGCGCCGGTTGGGTGAGATAAGTTTGTTTGAGTTTTTCGGCTGCGATTTCTTCTTCTCCGGCTCGCGGATATAAAATCTGCCGCAAATCAAAGTCGAGGTGCGGCGCCAGCAATTCGCAACCGCGATCGACGTGCCCGCGAAAAATCGGCTCGCTTTGATAAAGCGCCAATCCCATGTTCACATATTGCGCGCCCTGTCCGGGAAACATGAAGGCCACGGCGTTCTCGCCGCCGCTGGCCGCGCGCGTCAAAACGCGTTTGGGATCAACACTTTGCAGTGCGGCAATGGCGTCATTCACATTCTGACAAACCACGACGCGGCGATGATTGAAACACCGGCGGCCGGCTTGCAGGGTGAAAGCGGCGTCGGCAAGATTGAGGTCGGGATGTTGTTGCAAATGCGCCGCAAGATTGGCCGTTGCACTTTCCAACGCCGTGCTCGTTTTTGCCGAGATCACGAGCAACTGGTGCGAGCGCGAAGCCGGCGATAATTCCGCGGCCGGCGCTTCTTCAACGATGACGTGCGCATTGGTGCCGCCGATGCCGAACGAGCTGACGCCGGCGCGGCGCGGCAGGTCATGCGCTTTCCATGCCGCCAATTTCGCATTCACGTAAAACGGGCTGTTGGCAAAATCGATTTGGGGATTGGGTTTTTCAAAGTGCAAGCTCGGCGGAATTTCCTGATGCTGCAGCGCCAACACGGTTTTGATCAGGCCGGCTACGCCGGCGGCGGCGTCGGTGTGGCCGATGTTGGTTTTGACGGAGCCAATCGCGCAGAAATTTTTCTTGTCGGTGCGGCCGCGGAACGCCTGGGTTAGCGCCGCGATCTCGATGGGATCACCGAGATTGGTGCCGGTGCCATGCGTCTCGATGTAGCTGACCGTCTCCGGCTCCACGCCGGCAACGGCGAGCGCTTCGGTGATCACTTGCGCCTGCCCATTTACCGACGGCGCGGTGAAGCCGACTTTATCAGAGCCGTCATTATTAATAGCAGAACCTTTGATGACGGCGCAAACACGGTCTCCGGCTGCAAGCGCCTCCTGTAAACGTTTGAGCACGACGATGGCGACGCCGTTGCCGTTCGTTGTGCCGTTGGCGTTGGCGTCGAACGCGCGGCAATGCCCGTCGGGAGAATACGTTCCGCCTTCCTGATAAACGTAACCGGCTTGGTGCGGAACCTGCACGAGAACGCCGCCGGCCAGGGCGATGTCACACTCGCCGTTGAGCAGGCTTTGGCAGGCGAGATGCGCCGCCACCAACGAAGTGGAGCAGGCGGTTTGAACGGTGAAAGCCGGGCCGCGCAAATTTAACTTATACGAGACGCGCGTGCTCAAAAAATCCTTGTCATTGCCGATCGCCACCGGCAAGCTGACCGCGGCGCCAAGCTGCGCCGGGTTCGCCATCAGATTGTTGAGAAGATAAGAATTTACGCCGACGCCGGCGTAAACGCCGATGGCGCCTTCATAGCGTTCGGCGTCGTACCCGGCATTTTCCAGCGCTTCCCAGGCGCACTCGAGAAAAAGACGGTGCTGCGGATCCATCAACACGGCTTCGCGCGGATTATAGCCGAAGAAGGCGGCATCAAACTTATCGATGTCTTCAAGGATGCCGGCCGCTTTGACATGATCGGGCCGGTTGAACACCTGCGAATCGAGGCCCGCAGCCTGCAATTCCTCGTCAGTAAAAAAAGTGATCGACTCCACGCCGTTGCGGAGGTTTTGCCAAAACGTTTCGATATTCTTCGCGCCGGGAAATCGGCCGGCCATGCCGACGATGGCGATTTCCAAGCCGGTGGTTTGCTGTGAGTACGCCATGTGGTTAATCGTTTTGCCTTTCAATATACACAACGCGGACAAGCCGCAACTAAACAGGTTTTAAAAAAATTGCCCAACGGATTAAAAAACGACCAACGGATAAAGCGCATCGTCCCGTCGCGGCGGGATAAAACTTTAAGTAAAAACAAGGCTTTTAAATCCGTTGGTCGTTTTTTCATCCGTTGGCTTGATTTATCTGATGACGCTAAAAAAGTCAGATTTTTTTCTAACTTTTGCTGCGCAATGGCCTAATTCAACTCTTCGTCTCGAGCCGGCGCTGCACCGCTTCGCTTTTTGCCATCGCCGCCGCAATGAGATCGGCAACCAGCATCGATCCCTGCGTGTTCAGGTGGACGATGTCGTAGAGATAGGCGCTTTTTTTGGGAACGTTGG
>Ga0247727_10012492_pt1 | contig 14567 bp, 6 predicted proteins | sample WisWelCaveWW1625_FD_202498 | JGI IMG/M metagenome (GOLD analysis project Ga0247727, IMG submission 202498) | Biofilm microbial communities from Wishing Well Cave, Virginia, United States - WW16-25 | ecosystem: Environmental > Aquatic > Deep subsurface > Groundwater > Cave microbial mat | place... | reverse complement strand
GCGCATGGCTGTCGCAGGAACGGAAGGACGGATGGATTTCCCCGGATAACTTGAAGGGCCTCGTGAACCTGCAGAATCTTTTTGGCACACCCGCCGTTGATCATCGTGCAACAGCAACGCTGACACTAACGCCGGGCCGTTTCGCCTTTTCCAAATATCCAAACCATTGCTTTTCCGACCCGTTGGCCGGAGAAAAACATCACCTGCAGTATCATCGGGAGGATCTGCCGCCGAAGAAAACGGATGAGAACGGGGACGCGAATTTTGATTTTGATCTGAAGCGGTTCGAAAAGGGAGCGTGGTGGCTGAACTTCATCGCCCAGGGATTCGAGGCCGAGAGTGGACGGAGTGTGACCGCGGGCAGCGGCGTGCTTGTGTCGTCTCTCGGTTATTTGATCGGTTACAAGCCGGATGGCGAGCTTGGATATGTCAGCAAGGACAGCCAGCGCTTCGTGGACATCATCGCCGTGAATTCCACGCTGGACGCCGTGACTGTCAGCGATCTCCAGATTAAAGTCATTGAGCGCCGACACCTGTCCGTTCTCACCCGCAGGCAGGACGGGAATTACGTCTATCAATCGGTTGTGAAGGAACACGAGGTCAGCGCGAGACCATTTTCGATACCGAAGGAGGGGGTGAAATTTTCGATACCGACGGACACGGCGGGGGATTTCGTGGCCCGAATCTTTGATCCGCAACAGCTTCGTCTCTCGGAAATCGGATTTTCCGTGGTTGGGCACGGAAATTTGACCCGGTCGCTGGAACGCAATGCCGAGCTGAAGGTCAAGATTCCCAGGAAGGAATGGCATACTGGAGAGGAGATCGAGGTTCACATCACCGCGCCCTACACCGGCGCCGGCCTGATTACCATCGAACGCGACAAAGTGCACGCGTTTCAGTGGTTCAAGACTCAGACTACCAGCAGCATCCAGCGGATTCGCGTTCCGGATCATTTCGAAGGAGGCGGATATCTCAACATCACCTTCGTCCGGGCCCTGGACTCGAAAGAGATTTTCATGAGTCCGCTTAGTTATGCTGTCGTGCCCTTTACCGTGAATCGCGACAAGCGCAAGGTCAGCATCGATCTCGATGTTCCCGAAAAGGCCCTTCCGGGTCAGCCTCTCACGATCGGATACAAGGCCGACCGTCCGACGAAACTGGTCGTTTACGCGGTGGATGAAGGGATTCTCCAGGTTGCGCGTTATGACCTGCCGGATCCACTGGGTTATTTTTTCAGGAAGGCGGCGTTGCAGGTGCGCACTTCACAGATTTTGGACCTGATCCTGCCGGAGTATTCCGTGGTTCGGCAGGTCGCGGCCGCTGGCGGCGATGCCGGCATGGAGTTGTTGGGGAAAAATCTGAATCCGTTCAAGCGCAAGACAGATCTACCGGTGGCGTTCTGGTCTGGAATCATCGAGGCGGGTCTCCAACCAAAACAGGTGATCTATCAAGTCCCGGATCATTTCAGCGGAACCCTGCGGGTGATGGCCGTGGCGGTGGCGCCGGCTGCCGTGGGTTCCGCGCAAAAGAAATGTTTCATCAAGGGGCCGTTCGTCATCAATCCCAACGTGCCAACCTTCCTGGCGCCGGGTGACATTGTCGATATCAGCGTTTCAGTTGCCAACAACGTGGAGGGCTCCGGCAGTGACATACCCGTATCGTTGGAATTGAAAACATCCGAGGCGCTGGAAGTATCGGGGCTATCGATATACACCTTGCAGATTGCGGAAGGACGCGAGACGGTTGCGCATTTCCTGGTGAAGGCGCGCGCAGTTCTCGGCAACACCGATCTGGGCTTTGTCGCCAGTGGAGGAAGTCATCAAAGTTCGTTCACCTCGCATCTCAGCATTCGACCACCGATGCCCCATATGACAAGCGTGAAAAGCGGTTATTTTGAAAAATCGACCACGGATGTGGAAATCGAGCGAACGCTTTACCCTGCGTTCCGCCACATGCAGGCTTCCGTATCGCCATCACCGGTCGGGTTCTGCCATGGGTTGAACGAATATCTCCAGAGCTATCCCTACGGCTGCGCAGAACAGGTGGTGAGCAAGGCATTCCCGTTGCTCGTTCGGAATGACCAGCTTGATTTCGGTCTCACCAAGGAGCAGGCGGAGGATCAGTTCAGGCATACCATCAGCCTTCTGCGCGCGCGACAGAACGAACAGGGCGCCTTTGGTTATTGGTATGCCACCGTCAACACGTTGTCCGGACTGACATCAACCTACGCGATGCATTTTCTGACAGAAGCCAGGGAACAGGGGTTTGCGGTGCCTTCGGATATGTTCAGCCGCGGCCTTGGTTATCTCGAAAAAATGGCGGTGGAGGAGCCAGGAAATCTGGATGAGGCCCGCATCCGGGCAAAAGCCATCTATCTTCTCACCCGCAACGGGATGGTGACGACCAGCTATCTGGTCCATCTGCAACAATATCTGGAGAAACAGCATGCCGCCATCTGGCGCAACGACACGGCCGGCGCCTACGTGGCGGCGACCTACAAGATGCTTAAAAAGGATATTGAGGCCGAGCAGCTCATCAGCGCCTTTCAACCCACCACCCATATTCCGGAAGGGGTGGCGCTGGATTATGATTTCAACACCTCCCTGACGAGGAACGCGCAATACATCGCGCTGCTTGCCAAACATTTTCCACAACGTCTCAAGAAACTTGGACCCGACAGCCTTCAATCCCTGGTTCGTGCCCTGTCCGATGGCAACTTCAACACGCATTCCGCGGCCTGGTGCATCCTGGCATTGCACGCTTATTCAAGGGTGGTGGACGTGGATGACGTGGCGGACCTGTCGATCAACGAAATGGATGTTTCAGGAAACCTGTTGTCTCCATTGGCAGGAGAACCTCCGCCATCCGGCAAGAATTATTTGATCCATTCATTTTCAGAGTACGCCCGGAAATTACGTTTCACCGGACAAAACCGGAATGCCGCCGGCTTGAAGGGTTTGTTTTACCAGATCACACAATCCGGTTTCGACCGACAGCTGCCGGAGAAGCCGATGAAGGAAGGCCTCGAAGTCCAGCGTGAGTTCCGGGACAAATCAAACCATGTCATCAACCACACAACTCTTGGCGCACAAGTGGAAGTTCATCTCAAGGTGCGGACCTTGGAACGACAGACTTTGTCCAACGTTGCAGTGATTGATTTGCTGCCGGGTGGCTTTGAAGTAGTGACAGAATCCATTCGTGGGGAGGGAGGTTCCTTTGTTGGAACCGAAAATGTTGATATCCGTGAAGACCGGGTTGTCTTCTTCGGAACGTTTCATCGCAACGCAAGTGAAATTGTCTATCGAATCAAGGCGACGAACAAAGGCCGGTTTGTCGTACCACCCGCATTTGCGGAGTCGATGTACAATCCATCCATCCGCTCGTGCGGAATAGCTGGTAAAATCATTGTCGAAGCTGGTCCACGATGAGGATTTACCTTGGTGGCCCTCATCCGCGCGGCAGGTTGATTTCGTGGTTTTGGGGAGTCGCGATATCTCTTCTGTTGTCGCTGGCAGCGATGATACTTGCGCTTGTGTGTTCAGCGAGACCTTCATTGCTTGAGGAAGTCAGCTTCTCCCGCCGGGTCTACGATCGAAACGGTGAATTGCTGCGGTTGACGCTCGCGGACGATGAGAAGTACCGTGTGTTTGTCCCTTTCCGCGAACTCTCCCCCCAGATGGTCGAGGCAACCCTGCTCTATGAAGACAGCTATTTCTACTGGCATCCCGGCATGAACCCGGTGGCCCTGGCAAAGGCCCTGTGGAATGAGGCAACGGGCACTGGACATCGCTTCGGCGCATCCACCATCACCATGCAACTGGCACGCATCCGCTTCCACCTCAACACACGCTCCTGGACGGGCAAGTTGATGCAGATCGCACGGGCCATCCAGCTGGAATGGTATTATTCCAAGCAGGAAATCCTGGAGGCGTACTTCAGCCTTGTTTCCTACGGCGGGAACATCGAGGGGGTTGGCGCAGCCGGCCTTGTCTATTTTCATCAGCCACCTGATCGACTGACACTGGGTGAGGCATTGACCTTGAGTGTCATCCCACAGAACCCAGCCGAGCGCGCTCCGCTCCGGAGGAAAGTTCCCGGTGCGCTTGTCGCGGCCCGTCAAAGGCTTTTCAGCAAGTGGCTGAGCTGTCACCAGGAAGCCATGAGTGAAAAGTCTCTGGTGGAGTCGGAGTTGCAGATCAAGGCTCCGAAAGATCTGCCCTTTCTCGCCCCGCACTTTGTGGATGATCTTCTGAACGATGAGCGGGGCGACCTGACCATCCGGACCACGCTTGATCTCTCACTGCAACGTTTGATGGAACGTATCATCCACAGTTATATTGAAGACCGAAGTCAGATCGGAATTCAAAATGCCGCCGCCTTGCTGGTGGATCGTCGCACCATGGATGTGCTGGCCGCAGTGGGATCCGCCGATTATTTCGATGAAAAAATCAACGGGCAGGTCAATGGCACGCGGATGAAGCGTTCGCCTGGCTCAACCCTGAAGCCATTTGTCTACGCGCTGGCCATGGAACAGGGACTCATCCATCCGCTTTCACTTCTCAGGGACACGCCGACGAGCTTCCACGACTACAATCCGGAGAACTTCGACCATGGGTTTGTCGGCCCGATCCGCGCGAAGGACGCGCTGATCCAAAGTCGCAATGTGCCGGCTGTGATGCTGGCGGCCCGGCTTCGGCAACGATCGCTTTACCGATTTTTGAAGGAGGCCGGAGTGGCTGGCCTGAAAGAGGAATCATTTTATGGCCTTACCCTTGCGCTGGGAGGGGCGGAGATCACCATGGAGGAGCTTGTGCAACTCTACGCCATGCTCGCCAACGACGGGATTCATCGGCCGCTTCGGAAGAGGGACGGCGCCCGAGTGAGAAGCGAAGTGCCGCGGCTTGGCCCGGAAGCCTGCTTTCTCACGCTCGAAATCCTGAGGGAATGTTCACGCCCGGACGCGCTGGCCTGCGCGAGCGATCGCACAGCCGCTGCACCGGTTTGCTGGAAAACCGGCACCTCGTTTTCATATCGCGACGCCTGGACGGTCGGCGTGTTCGACAACCATATCCTGGCGGTCTGGGTGGGTAACTTTGATGGTCTCAGCAATCCTGGTCTTGTCGGCAGAACAGCCGCAGCCCCGCTTTTCTTCCAGTTGGTCGACGTGATTCGTCCTGAACAAATTGCCCCTGCGAGAGAATCTGAAAATCCCCGGCGAAACCTGAAGCGCGTTGAGTTTTGCAGCGTCTCTGGTCAATTGTTGGGGCCACATTGCCCGCACCCGGCAGCAGGCTGGTTCATCCCCGGTGTGTCGCCGATCACAATATGTGATGTGCATCGGGAAGTGTGGATCAATCCCATAACCGGTCTGAGGATGCAGGATGGGGTCGGCTCGACGCACGCAATCCGAGAAGTCTATGAATTCTGGCCATCCGATCTGCTGGCGAGTTTCAAACAGGCGGGCATTCCGCGCCGCGTCCCGCCCCCTTATGCCGCGGATGTGCCGCTGGAGGAAAAAATGCGGACGGGAGAGGGGCCGGTCATCGCTTCACCCAGGGAGGGAGTGGTATACAGCCTGCGCCTGGCCGACAAGAACCATCCGACGATCCCGTTGCAGGCGATCATCGATGCCAGCGCAGAGAAAGTGTACTGGTTCGCAAACCGAACATTTCTTGGGAGCACAAATACCGACATGACGATGGACTGGCAGCCCGGTCCGGGCATCCATGATGTCACGGTGACAGATGACCATGGACGATCGGCCTCGCGGCGTGTGCGGGTGGAGATGGTAGAGTAGTGGCGGACTTCAGCCTCCGCCTGCGCTCAGTAGCGCGTCCCGCGCCTGACGCGCGGTCGGAAGGCGGTCCGATGGATCCTTCGCGATCATTTGCATGATGATGGGCTCCAGCCTCCCATCCACACCGGGATTTTTTTTCTGAAGTGGAGTGGGCTCTTCGAACACCACTTTTTCGATCCACTCGTGGCTGCTCGCTGCCTCCCATGGAAGCCCACGGCAAAGTAGTTCATAGAAGATGATCCCCACCGAATACAAGTCCGTCCGTTCGTCCACCGGGTCACCGCGGAACTGTTCCGGCGCCATGTAATCGAGAGACCCCAGGATGCTTCCATCCTCCTCGAACATCTGGTGCAGTTCATGGTCAAGAACGCGCGAGAGTCCAAAATCGAATAATTTTGCAGTCGGTAGACTGTCCACCAGCCCGTTCATCACCATCACGTTCTCTGGCTTGAGGTCGCCATGAAGAAGCCGGTTGTAGTGGATCGCCTCCAGGGCATCCAGAATGTGGGTGGCCACCGCGGAGAAGTGTGGCCAATCCATCACTGAGCGGAGGTGATGCCGATCCAGCCTCAATCCCTCAAGTAGTTCCATGACAAAGAACGGATGGCCTTCGTGGCGACCGTAATCATAAACTGTAACTACATTCGGGTGATTGATTCTCGCGGCACGAACGGCCTCATCAAAAAGGCGTTCTTCGGCACCGGGATCATCGCGGCGCTCATCGCGGATGAACTTCACCGCAACGGGCCGATCCTTACGGAGATCATTGCAACCATACACGACGCCAAACCCTCCCCGTCCCATGCAGGCCTTGACCTTGTACCGATTATTGATTATTGTAAAAGCTTCAAGCATGTCTCAGGCCGGGTGAAGGGTTTGCAGGAACGGCTGTCATGTTGTGGCCGGGAAGATCATCGATGTTTTAACGGTGCCAGTGGATGAGAGCCGGGGCAAGTTGCAGGGCATCAGCGGTTTGGATGAAGGGCCTGGTCATCGAAATAGAGCCTTTTGGATCACCGTCGGCAGGTCGGACGGATTAAGGCAAACGTCTGACTTCCAATTTCCGAAGCCGCTGTGCGTGTTGACAGCGTTTGTCCATTCCTCAAGGTAGCGTCGCTTCGTTCGGTCTTTTTCGGTCTCTTGTCCCTTTGTTTCCACGATGAGCATTGTTCCGTTTACCAAACGAATGAGGTAGTCGGGCCGGAACTTGTGGAAGACACCCGTGAAGATGTAATTCACCTCAAAGCCCAAATGATCGTTCTTCGCCCAGGCTGCCACGCCTGCGTTATGGTCGAGTTCGTGGGTTGCCTGAGCCTCCCAGGTTGAATCCGCCACGCAAAGGTTGATATGCGAACGGTTGGCAACTGCGACCGGCTTGCCCGTGAACCACGGCAGCATGTCCCCGGTGGAACGAATGGGTTTGTTTCCATCGAAGACGTGTTGAACAATGCGCTGCATGTTCAGCGTAAGCATCAACCGCCGCTTTAACTCGTCCTGGTAAAACAGCGGCGGATCAATTTCGAGCTTCCCAGACGCGATGAATTTTTCGACAAGACGGATCACCTGCGCCAGCAGGTTCTCTTTGTTGCCCTTCCATGTCGCTGGCTTCATCTGCTGATAAACGTCGCGGGCAACCTCGAAAACAATCCGCTGGAGCCGGAACCGCTCCGCCAGCTTGTGCAGGTCAATCTCCGTCATCACGGCCAGATTCGGTTTGCCCGCCACCACCGCGGCCATTTCCGCATTTTCAATCTTATCCGTTGCGTTTAGCGTCAGTACCGGAATCTTGCCCAAGTTGAGTTCCAGTTTTGGCCGGTAAACGTGGTCAATGCGAATGATGTTTGGCCAACTGATCTCGAACCCTGCTTTCTCGCGTTCCGGCGCAATGCGAATCTTGGGTGGCGGCGGAGGCAATGGCCCGTCCGTGTCGCCTTCGTGCGGCAGGAAGGTGAAGGGAATCCCAAAAATGTTCACATATTCTGGTTTGAACCGTTTTTCGGTCTGTCCGGTTGCGGGATCTGTGACATCGTCCGCTTCGTAAGAAGTGCGCCGTAGCCCGCGCCCCACCACCTGCTCGCAAAGCAACTGACTCGTGAAGGCGCGCAAGCCCATGATATGCGTCACCGTCTTGGCATCCCACCCCTCCGAGAGCATCCCAACCGAAATCACGTTCTGAATCTTCTCGCCCGCTTGCCCGACCTTTCCAACCGTGTCCACCGTCAGACGCAAGAGTTGAGCCTGCTCGTCTTTTGTCAGCTTCTTCACCTTTGGTTCGTCATCGTTTTCTTCTCCACTCTGTTGCGACTGTTCTGCGCCCTCGTCTTCTTCCATTGCCTCCGCCATATCAAGAACCTTGGAGTCGATGTGCAATGTCAATTCCGGCTTGCAGAGTTCGTCAATCAACACCTTCTTGTTGTCGAAGGAGTATTTGATGCGCGCAGCCGTCTCCGTGCGATTGGCGACGGTAATCATCACGGGTGGAGTTGGATAACCGAGTTTTTTCCAGGATCGCTGTGTTTCGAGCCAGTCCGTGCCGAGCAGCAAATAGCCGTTCGTCACCAGGTCGGGCAGCCCCTCATGTGTCTCCGCTTTCCGGTTCAGGTCGTCCCGGACATGATCGTAAATGTGGTAAAGCTTGTCCTTGTAGGTGGCTGCGTCCGGGATGGTATTCGTCCGAACCACGATGCGCGGAGTCTTCACCAGCCCGGCTTCAATCGCGTCGTTCAATCCGAAGTCGCTGACAATCCAGCCAAACAAAGCTTCTTCCGAACTCTGTTTGCCGCTCGGGGAGAACGGCGTCGCGGAGAAATCGAAACAACGAAGAATCCGCCGCGCGCTGTGGATGCGGTCAAGACCGCCAACCCACTTTGTCGCCTCCTCAATCAATGCCCGGTCAATCTTTGCCTTCTTCGACTCCGGGTTGACGCGCCACGCATGATGCGCCTCGTCGTTAATCACGACGATGTTTCGAGCGGTGGCCATCTCTCCCAGCACCTCCCGGACATAAGCTTCGTCGCTCTTGGCTCCGCGCTTGTCCACGCTCCGCCGTTTCTTTAACTTTTCGTCCGTTTCCCAATTCAGGATGTGCCAGTTCCGAACCAAAACCTTTCCCTGTCGCAACTGTTCCCGGAGACCAGCGGGGACGACGCTGAATTCGTCATAGTAGTTCCCCGGCCCGGACGGAACGAGCACCTGCAAACGGCTTTTTACCGTCAGACCCGGCGCGACAATGAAGATGTGCCTGGCGTAGCGGTCATCCTGCGGATAAGCCGCCTTGTTGAGCGCCTGCCACGCGACGACCATTGCCATCACAACTGTTTTCCCGGAACCCGTCGCCATCTTGCAGCAAAGCCGCTGAAAGGCTCCGCCGTCGGAAGGAATCGCAAGCCCCACCCGCTCCGAAGACGGAGCTTCCGTGAGCCAAATCAGCGTCTCCATTGCCTCCAGGCCGCAGAAGAAAATCCGCTTGGACGAATCCCGCTGCTCCGGGTCGTTCCAATGCTCCAACAACCGGCGTGTGATGCCGGTCACCCCCGCATAACCACCCTCCCGCCACGCCTGCACGCGGGGACGGATTTGATTCACGAGTTCAATCGGGACGAACCGTCCGGGGTCGTCGAAGGACCTTGAGCTTTCCGACGCGATCACGTAGCCGGCTGGACGACGTCCCTCCTTGAGCGAGAACTTCTGCGTCTCCCGCTGATAATGCCAATGCCGCTTCGGCTCCGCGAAGGGCGAATTGATGATGAGATGGGTGATGCCGGAGGCGGACATTGGGAGGTGAATTCAATGTGACGGCCCGCAAAACTTCTGCAAGCGTTCAAAGGTTCGAAGCAGGCTTGGCGAATAATAGGCCGCAACCCGCGGTCTCCACGATTTGCTGACAAAGAAACTGAGCCGTTCGTTGTAACCGGGGCCGGTCCGTAGAATTGAGCTGCGCCGAGGCGCAATTTCCTCTCGCACCTGACGATACCGTGAACGCGCAGCCAGTTGGAGCAACTCCCTTTTCGGATCAGCAATCTGGTCGGGCTGCGAAGGAATCAAGTCCATGGCAACTCCCAAGAATCGCGCGCAGGAATCGCGGTCAGCCAACAGCCAGGATTCGACTTCGCGCTCTGCAATGCAAAAAAGGAGGTTCGCGTGTCTTTTGGACGGATACTTGTTCATGGAGCACCGAAACCAATCTTCAATCAGTTCCGGTGCGCAAACGCAGCGATCCAAGTCGGTCAGAATCAGGTATGGAGTAATGCGGCACGCCCGGTTGAAAGCCAGGAGGCGTTGCTTGAGATAGCCCGCTCCACCCTTCCGATATACCGATACAATCTGAAATGGACGGTCCGTGTCACGCGCCAACCGACGGATGACATGCTCCGACAACTCATCCTCCACCGCCAAATTGAGGTGGATTTTCACGCTTCTTGGAAACTCAACAGAAGTTGGTTGGCGTCTTGAGCCACGGTTTTGGGCATGACCGCCTCGGCGATATTCATCCCCCCCGCCATGAGTTCACAGACTTCTTTATCGTCGGATGCCGGACGAACGCTGGTCGTTTCTGCTCCGGGGATCAGCAACAGGACCTCCTTTGGGTCAATTTGGGAATTGCTCAACAAGACTTCGCTATGAGTGCTTAACAGGACCTGTCGCGTGCCTGGTTTTTGTTTTTGAAGCCGGCGAATTAACGGCGCCAATTGTGTGACGATACCCGTGTGCAGGGACAGTTCAGGCTCTTCCAACAACAGCAAACCGTCGCCATCCAGTAGCGACCACAACAAACCGATGAGTCGGAGGGTCCCGTCTGAAAACTGATCCTCACGTTGCCTTCCTGCCGCAGGGCGCCAATGCCGCAACCGAGCTTCCAGATGAGGAATTCCATACGTGGAGTCGGGCTTGTAGCTCAGGTCGCACAGTTGCGGCACGGTCACAGTCACCGCCTGATCAATTTTCCGCAGGCGCGCGTCCCGCGTGCGCGCGGTCGTCGCCGCTACACGCTCCAGAAAATTGTGACCGTAGGGGTCGCCGGCCAGTTTCTTCCCTTGAAAGGCTTCGGGATACTTGATGACCTGGGGAATCAGGTGAAGGTAGCTGACTTGCTGGAAGAAATTTGCCAACGGGCGAAACTGTTCATTCGCGCTGATCTGTTCGAGATACGTCTGCGTAAGTCGTTTGGGATCTTTTTTGTCGCCCGGCTCCGGCCGATTGATGAAAGGATCCGTCTCACCGTTGCGCCAAACCTTCTCATGCTCCAGGTAGGGCTCACGCTCGCCTCGCGCTTGAAGCTTGATCCCGATGGAGTATTTCCACACAAACGACTCCGAGGCTGAATTCATGAGTTCGACCGTGATCCCAATATCGGACTCTTTGCGCGCTGACAGGTTGCGAATCTGCGGGACGCCGCCCCGGTCCAAAATCGCCTTCTGCAACCCGCCACCGGGTTGAGTGAGATCGCGCAGGAACTTGAAGGCATCCAGAAAATTCGATTTCCCTGACGCGTTCGGGCCAACGAGGAACATGCGTTCGCCCAGGTCGGCTGATGCGCGTTGAAAATTCCGCCAATTCTTTAACTCAACATGTGAAATAATCATGCGATTCCTTTCAAGTCTCTCCAACCTCCAAAATCTTCAAACTTTCAATCCCCCGGTCGTCCACGATTTTCACCCCGACCCGCTTGTTCTTGCCCGGCGCGAAGGGCAGCGACACCGTTCCGCGATAGGCTTCGATCGCTTCTTCGTCAATCTCCGCCTTGAGGTTTTTCGCCAGCTTTGCCCAGCCTTCTTTCTCGCCCGCCATCGGGAAGAAAACCTGGCGCGGGAAAAGGCTCCGCCCGTCGTAATCCGTGTCGAGCATCCAGACGGCGATTTGCGCAGCTCCACCGGATTCAATCTGGCCGGTCTTGGTGTTGTAGTAATCGAAGCCGGCCACTTCAACTTGATATTGTAGCGGCGGTCTGTGACCGCCGATGGCTTCTTCCTTTTTCGAGTGGCGGTCATTGACCGCCGCTACAGTGCGCAGCCACACGTCCGGCTGACCAACCAGCCAGAAGCTTTCGTTGCTCGTCCGCTTTTTCTTCAAATCTTCCGTGAGCAAATCCGCGTTCATCTGCGCCTTCAACAGCGTGATTCCGGGGACGCGCGTCTCGTCAATGTCTTTGGCCGCTTCCGGATCAAATTGAAACGCGGCGAACACGATGATGTTCGGACGCGGCACGAGTTTTTTGGATTCTTCGTAAGCGGACTCCACCTGACGCTGCTCCAGGGGCGCGTGCTCCGGGCCGAATGAAATCACCACGCGCTGCCGTTCCGACGCGGCGCCCTCGCGCAACTTGTCCGCGCCGTCGTCGTTCGGTTTCGTCTCTGCGTCCGCGTGAAGCCAGCGGGTGCCGGCGAGCGGTTCGACGCGGGAAAATTGAATCATCTGCCCGCCCTTGCCCCGAATCCCGGCGCGCAGCAGTTCGCTTCGCCATTCGTCTTGACGGACGGTTGCGCCGGAACGCGCCACGGATTCGTCGGCAGGCATCGGCGCGGCGGTTTCTTCGCCGGATAATTCGCCCGGAGATTTCACCATCGGCGCGGGAACGGCCTCGACGGTGAAGGGGCCGGTCACGCGCGCCCGCGACGCGTCCGCGAGCGGCTGGTCGTAAAGTGTCTCCTGCCCCGCCGGCTCGTTGTTGGCGATGCTCTTGAGCGTGACGTGCGGCACGGTCTTGTAACGAAAGCCACTGCCAACGCCTTCGTTCTCGTGGGCAAGCTGGTAATAATCGAACACCGCCGTCATCAACCGCTGCTTGGCGAGCGTGAGCGCGACACGGGAGGTGTCGCGCGTGATCCAGCGGCGACCCCATTGTTCCGCCACGAAAGCCGTTGTGCCGCTGCCGCAGGTGATGTCCAAGACCAGATCGCCGGGGTCGGTGGTCATCAAAAGGCAGCGTTGAATCGTAAGTTGATTTGTTTGGACAACATAAATTTTCCCAGCAGCGCCGAGCGTATCGGTCCAAACATTTGGCAACTCCATCACTGGAAAATCTTCATGGAATAAAACGTAACGAAGAGCGTTTCCGGTGGCAAAAAGCCGATTCGCTTTTTTCAAACCTTCCATCCCGTTGCGATTTGTTTTCCAACTTTTCCCAGCCGTCGGATTGTAACTTTTCCCGTTACAATCAAATTGAAAAACGCAACTCTCCGTTCTGCCAGAGGAAGAAAGGTCTAAACTTGTGAAGATTTTACTTCCTTTCGGCAGGAGCGAAATGTCTGTTTTTTCCTCTGCTGTCATACCTCTGCGTTCACCAGTCAGAAGCTGAATCATTGAGAATTGAGTGTCTTCTCCAACATTCTTTTCGACAAACAGCCGACGAAATTTTGTTTGGGATTTGTCTTTTCCATACCACAGCGCGTAATCACATGTGCCGGAAATATAAGTTGTGCCAAGTGGGATTTTCGTGCGAAAGGCAATTTGAGCGACAAAATTTTTTCCGCCAAACACTTCATCCAAGATTTCCCGGACGTGATGGACGTTCTCGTCGCTGATTTGCACAAAGATCGAGCCGCTCTCGTGGAGAAGTTCACGGGCCAGCAGCAGCCGGTCGCGCAGGTAGCTGAGATAGGAATGGAGGCCGAGTTCCCAGGTGTCGCGGAACGCTTTCACCATTTCCGGTTCGGCGGTCAGGTCTTCGTCCTTGCCATCCTTCACGTCGCGCTTGTTGACGAAAGGCTGGAAGTTGGAGCCGTATTTGATGCCGTAAGGCGGATCGAAATAAATCATCTGCGCCTGCCCGGCCAGCCCCTCCTTTTCCGCCAGCGAATTCATCACCAGCAGGCTGTCGCCCGCGATCAGACGGTTGCTCCAATTGTGTTTGTGCTTGTAAAAATCAATCGCCTCGCGCAGCGGCGGATTTTCGCTCTTGGAATTGAAAAGAGACAACTGCTCGAAGTTCCCGCCGTTTTTCTTCCGCACCGCTTCGATGATGCTGCGCGGGTCAATCCGCTCGTGGACATGGAGCGAAACGGTCGGCACCGCAAACGAAGTCCGCTCGGTTTTTCCGGCCCACTGAAGCGTCGGGTCAAGGTGCGGATCGTAAGCCCAGGTCTTCCTACCTTCGACGGGATCGGATTTGGCGTCCACCAGGCCCACGGGCGGATTGTTCACCCGCTGCTCGTCCTTGTGCTCATACTGCTCAATCGCCTTTTTCTTCGGCGAAACAGGAGCGGCCTTGTATAAAATCTTCTTTTTGAGCGCCATAAAAATGAAGGCCGATTCGGGTCAGATTGTAATGGCGAACCCCTCCGCCGACAATATCAATCAGGTTCACCTTGAGAGATGAACTTTCGTTAAAACCATTTCTTCAGCCATAGCGCCAGATTCATCAGGTTCCAGATCTGGAAACTGTTCTCTGCGGTGCGGGTTCGGTGGTCCAAACAAATGCGTTGAATGGGACCACGTGACCAGCCGCGTGCAGGCAGTGTTTCCAGAATGGTTCTTTCGGCAAAATCGAGGATCGCGGGCGTGAGCATGTTGCCGCTGCCCCCACAAAAACCAACCTTGGGTCGATAGATCAGCTCTTGAGGCAACAGCGGCTCCACTGCTTTTTTGAGCACAGCTTTGCTCGTGCCATCCAGAATCTTCATCAAAGACGGAATTTTCATGGCGAGTTCAACCAGCTGCGTGTCCAAAAACGGGGCGCGGCCTTCGACACTGTGTGCCATCATCATTTTATCCAGCCGCATGAGGAGTAATTCGCCAAGACGTTGGTGACACTCCCAAAAGATCATCTGCTTCA
>Ga0247727_10012491_pt1 | contig 14568 bp, 16 predicted proteins | sample WisWelCaveWW1625_FD_202498 | JGI IMG/M metagenome (GOLD analysis project Ga0247727, IMG submission 202498) | Biofilm microbial communities from Wishing Well Cave, Virginia, United States - WW16-25 | ecosystem: Environmental > Aquatic > Deep subsurface > Groundwater > Cave microbial mat | place... | reverse complement strand
GGGCGTGATTGCTACTTTTCCATCGCGCACCGCTTCTAAATCCGTGCGATACCCATTGAAGGAATCTTTTCCCATGAGCCAGTCTTCTTTCGAGTGCAAAACGCGCTCGCCAAATTGCATCTGAAAATCTTTGACCCCATGGGGATGATGTTGGATGTCGTACGCATCTTGATAACTATGATAGGCTTGATGCGTGATCTCAATGCCCTTGATCTCCCGTCGCGGCAATTTGGGGATGTTTACATTGATGCACAGGCCGGGCGAGATCTCGCGCTCAGACACGCCTAAAAAAATCTCTTTGGCCACATGGGCAGCCGTCTTGTAATCTTCGGTAGTGCAGTGCCAATCGGCCAGCGAGAAGGCTATCGAGCGATAGCCCTTGAGCGTACCCTCAATGGCCGCCTGCACCGTGCCGGAATAAAAAATATCGACACCTAAGTTCGCCCCGGCGTTGATTCCAGAAACAACCCAATCAATTTTTTTCTCAGAGAGATGCAATCCCAACATCACACAGTCTACCGGCATGCCATCGATCGCGTAGCCATAGAACTCGCCATTTTTTTCGTGTGGACGCACACGCAAGGGAGTTCGATGCGTAAACGCATGACTCATCCCGCTCTGTTCTTGAGAAGGGGCGGCAATCAAGACTTGACCGATTTGAGAGAGTGCTTCTGCCAGCGTCTGTAGCCCCATCGCGTTGATTCCGTCGTCGTTGGTTATGAGAATGCGCATTACGCTCCTACCAAGAGTCGATCGTAAAGCGGCGGCGGCAGCCCGATTTTCTGCATCGCACGCCGTGTTTCTTCTACATCATATTCAAGCCGTATAAAACGAACGCTCGCTAAGTCCGAGTCGGTGGAGACAATCGCGCAGCTCGTTTGCCAATCGCCGTCGCGGGGCTGTCCGACGCTGCCCGGATTTACTAAATAACGCTCACCCGGCTCAAAAAACAATTCGGTTGATCCTGCGATGCGTCCACCCAAGACGTCGCCGCGATTCCACTGGAAGACACTCGGAATATGCGAATGACCAAAGAAGCCGAGTCTGGACTCAAAGACATGAAAGTTATAATACGCGATTCGTTTGTCGAGAATATACTCCCACAATGGGTCACGGAAACTGGCATGGGTGATTTCTATAAACTGCGTGTGCGCCGGCAAGGGCAAGCTCGCCAAAAATTCTTGTGTTTCTGGGGAAAGTTGACCGCGAGTCCAGAGGGCGGCGCGCCGCGCGTTCATACTAAATTCTTCAATTTCTGTCTCGCCGATAATCAGCGTGTCGTGATTGCCCCGAACGGCGATCATCTGGCGATCGCGCACCAACGCTGCGCACTCATTCGGGAATGGGCCGTAGCCGATAATATCGCCGCAACAGATAATTTTGTCTACATGCGCCAGCTCGAACTCTTCTAAAACGCGTTCGAGCGCGGGCAGATTGCCGTGAATATCTGAGATGAGACCAAACTTCATCTCAGCCCTTCAGACGCGTCTGAACGATTTGCAGAATTGCTTCACGCTGCAGAGTCGCGCGCTGAGCGAGCTCCGTTCGTTTCTTAGAAAAATCGTCTTTGAAGGCTGTGTCTGTGATCCAAACCAAATTAATATCGACATTGAGGAGCGCTGTTTGCAATGCCGATTCTCCGAGCAGTGCCCCAGCGCCGGCATCGCTCACGGCATTCTTATTGCCTTTTTGCGAGACAATTTCAGTGAGCGCTAGCACACGCAGACAAACTTTGGCGACTTCGTAGGGCACCTCAGTCGCGCGTTTCAACGCCGCTTCAAGCTTGGTTTTACGTTCATTTTTTTCTAAATCTGTCGTTTGCGGGAGTTTCATCGCTGTCATTACTTGATTGCACGCTTCTGTATCTGTGTCGATATGATCTAAAAGTTGGTCGCGCAATTGCGTCGCTTCTTTGAGAAGAGATTGCATCTCGGCTTCGACAGCGAGATAGGCTTTCTTGCCGATGGTCAGTGCGCTGACCATGCAGACCAAACTTGCGGCCAAGCTACCGGTCAGCGCGGCCGCACTGCCGCCGCCCGGCGTCGGAGCAGCAGAAGACAGCGCTTGAGAAAAAGCATCAATGGTTAAATTTTTTGTTGCCATGGGGTATGAGTTGATTCGTGAAAGGCTAGGCTTCGCGGCTCCAGTAGACGCGGGCGAAGCGGTCTCCTTCTGAATACTTGACCTCTAACTCTCCTTTGTGGGCATGGTGAATGGCCTCGCCGATGCGGCGCGCCAGATGAAAATTGGTCACCGCAATTTCCAGTGCGTTGGAGCTGTTGCGGGTCCACATGATGCGCTGGAGCGGGCGATGCTCTTTGGCCAATTTTTCTTGGTTGTTGGCCACGTTTAGGATTTCGTGGCCATGCGCTTGCATATAGCTGCCGCGCAGAAAAACGATACCGCCCGGATTATGCTCCGCGATGCGCTTGCACGCCGGGCATTTTTCACGGTTTGCATTGTCTGGAGCTGACCGATGATTGGCCCAGTGACCCTTGTGATACACCAAGCTACAGCCGGAACAGACAGTCGGTTCAGTATACTTCCGTTGCTCATAGTAGGGACTGCCAGGGTTCGCGCCATCGTCGTGACCGGGCCACTGTTCACTGCCACGCCATGATTCATGTTTCATCTTGACCTCACTCCCGTTTAGTCCACTATAGCCATACCGAAATGCGGAGTCAAACTCACTTCACTGGAACCTCAAAATTTGACAGAGCTCTCTCACTTCTAATATGATCGCGACTGTCTACAGGGTATTAATGGACGCACTAATTGTCATCTTAATTATTGTGCTATTTGTCTGGAGCATTTGCTGGGCATTCGCTGACGCTGACGCTGAAGCTCGCGGCAAATCCGGCTGCTTGGTCTTGATTCTGATGGTGGTCTTCTGGCCTTGGTCTATCATTTTTTGGCTCATCTTTCGTCCTGAAGATCGAAGTTGGTGAATTGTAAGGATCGCTTCTTATTGGTAAAATGTTATTATGGAGGTGGGATATGTCATCCCACAAAGAGTCTCTATCGCGAGAACATCTGGGCGCTCAACTCATTTATGCACTCAGAGACGAAGCATTGGGCCGACGCACCCTCGTGCAGCGCACCGGCCTGACTGAGAGCGTCGTGCGTACCGAATTAGAGAAGCTCGAAGTTCAGAAAATGGTTCGCTTCGAGAAGGCTGGTACTTTACTCACGCTTAGAGCTCTTGAAGCATACGTTTCATTGTTTGACCAAGTTACACAAGTTGTAGAACTGGGTTTGCATGAGCTGAACTTAGATAGGTGCAATCGTGCAGCGCTGGTCCGTGCAGGAGCAGCAGGGTTGAAGACCTGGGCTCTTCGCGATCAAGCGGTGCGCGAGGGGGCAACGGGCTCGCTCTTCATTGTCCAGCATAAGAATTTTCTTAGTTTGTCGGATGAGTGTTCGGCTTTATCCAGCCATAACCCTCGCGATGTTCGCACACTGGAAGCGCGATTCTCACCTATCGCAGAAGGAGATTTGATTGTGATCGTATTTGCGCCTACCCGATCCGAGGCGGGCGCAGGGCTTTGGCGCATACTCACTGAAATTGTTCCTATTTTTGAAAGGAGTCGTACGTGAATCTCAGAAATTTTTTGCGCATTTTCACTCTCTCGTTGTTGGTCACAGCTATCTTGGTGCTGCCTTCGCTGGCAGGGTTTCCCATAAAAATTGTCGATGACCGTGGCAAAGAAATTACGATTACCAAGAAGCCGGAGCGTATTGTCATTGCAGGAGCCGCGCTCTATGCCGAAATTTTGGTTGACCTGGGCGCTGCCGGACGCGTGGTGGGCATCACCGACTCCGCCGACAACCCACCTGAGTTTGCTCGAACAGAAAAATTAGGAAACATCTTTGCACCAAATATCGAAAAAATCATCGCGCTGAAGCCAGATTTAGTGATCGGTTCGTTTGGAAAACCACGTGATGCGCTAGAAATAGCAGGACTCATTGTGTTAACGACTCCGGCCATTGACGGCTCGGTCGATGTATTTAAAACCATACGCTCCATCGGCCTGGCAATAGACGGAGAGACACAGAAGACGGACTCACTTGTTGGGAAGTTTAGTGAATCGATAGTGACGGATGAAGCCAAGGTCATCGAGCTGCCTCGGCCGAGCGTGGCGATTTTGTATCCCTCCCCAGAGAGTCCGCCCTTTGCGGCAGGCGCGAGTACGCCGGAGAATGAGATCGTCTTGCGCGCTGGCGGACAGAATAGCTTCACTGACTTCACACAATACAAGCAAGTCAATTTTGAAGAAATTATCAAGCGAAACCCAGACATTATTCTGACAGATCCTTCGCAAATAAGTTTGATCACAAGCAATCGTTTTTTAAAAGAAACGAAAGCCGTCAAGACCGGAAAAGTGTTCGGGGTTAAAGCGTCGTCGTGGACTTCTTCGCGCATTGCCAATACGTTGCGTGGCGTCGCCAAACTCTTTCACCCCGATGCTTTTAAGGAGAAATAAGTGAGAAGGGCCGGGCTTTCAGTATTTTTTATTTCGCTCATCGCGCTGATCGCTTCGATCGCGTGCGGCATCGCAATTGGCCCAGTCTTGATCCCGATCGACGAAACGTTCAAGATTTTGTTTGGCTCGTTTTTCTCCTTGACTGGAGTAGACCCAACGCACGCGCTCATCATTGACCAAGTGCGCTTGCCGCGTGTCTTGTTGGCGGCGCTGGTCGGCTTTGCGCTGGCTACGTGCGGAGCCGTGATGCAAGGCCTATTTCGCAATCCGCTGGCTGATCCCTATTTGCTCGGCATTGCCAGCGGCGCGACGGCCGGCGCGGCCCTCGTTATTATCTTGCAGTGGGATACGATTGCATTAGCATTACCAGTGGGTTCTTTTTTAGGCGGGCTCTTGGCTGTGGCGATGGTTTATCAGTTGAGCCGTGGCCGCTTTGGACGATTGGACAACCTCACGCTTATCTTGGCTGGAGTAGCCCTGGCGGCGCTCTTCTCGGCAGTCTCTAGTTTCTTGCTGTATGTTGCGAATAACGACGAGACCCGGCGCATCGTCTTCTGGGTGCTAGGAGGGCTGGGCGGAGCGCAATGGTCGCATGTGAAATCGCTTTTTTTCATCGTTCTTATCGGGTTCACTGTGATGCTCGCCTTCGCTCGAGAGATCAATGCATTAATCTTAGGCGAAGAGATGGCGACGCATCTGGGCGTGCAACCGGAAAGTGTGAAGAAGATTTTGATGCTCACTGCCACGCTCATAACGGCAGGAGCCGTCGCGTTTGCCGGCACCATTGGCTTTATCGGTTTAATTATTCCACATGCAGTGCGCTGGATTGTTGGACCCAATAACAGAATCTTGATTCCCGTTTCGGGCTTGTGTGGTGCAACGCTGCTTATCGCGTGCGACACGGCGGCGCGCACGGTTGTGCAGCCCGCCGAGATTCCCGTCGGAATCATCACAGCGCTCATCGGTGCGCCCTTCTTTCTGCTTTTGCTCAAGCGACATCGACATTTGTCTGCAGCCCATTGGAGCGAGCGCACATGAAGTTACAAATTGCTGATCTTGAGCTCAGCTACGACACGCGCTCTATCTTGAAGGGTCTGGGTTTTTCTATTGAGCCAGGCGAACTTGTTGCGTTGATTGGGCCGAATGGATCGGGTAAGACGACGCTCTTGCGCTCACTCTCTGGGCTGCACAAGCCTTCGAACGGTAATATTTATTTAGATTCCCAAAATATACAAGCGATGCAACCGGCCGAGGTCGCTGTGTGCCTAGCGGCTCTCGAGCAGGAAATTCACGCGTCAACGGAAATTACGGTTCGTGAAGCTGTCTCATTAGGCAGGCTGCCCCACCAAAAACGGTGGAGCTCCAATTCTTTGAGAGATCAGGAAATAGTAGAGCAAGCAATGCAAGAGACGAACGTGAGTCAATTTGCTGATAGATCTGTCAACGCACTCAGCAGCGGCGAGCGCCAGCGGGTCTGGCTGGCGATGGCTCTGGCACAAGAGCCTCAAATATTATTGCTCGATGAGCCTACGTCGCATCTTGACATCAAATATCAAATCGAGACGATGGAAATTCTGAAACGTTTGGCGAATAATGGATTGACTGTGGTGGTCTCGTTGCATGATCTGAATTTGGCAGCGCATTATTCAAATAAAGTCGCGCTGCTCGCGAATCGGAAATTGTTGGCGTTCGGCAGCCCCGTCGAAGTCTTGACAGAGTCATTGATAGGTCAAGCGTATGGAATCAATGTGGATTTGATTTACACCAACACCGGCGACTATATCTTTGTACCAAAGTTGAACGGACCTGGATTGTCAGATGCTGCATGAAAGGAGTGTAATGCGAATCGTCTCGCTCTTGCCGAGTGCAACGGAGATCGTCTATGCGCTGGGGCTCGGAGACTCTTTGGTTGGCGTCTCGCATGACTGCGATTATCCGCTCGAAGTCGTGACGAAACCCAAACTGAGCCACGCGTTGATCAGTATTGAGATGCCCAGCGATGAGATCGATGCGATCGTGCGAGAGCAGCTCCACAACGGACTCAGCGTCTATCATATTGATGCAGCCAAGCTGGAGCAATTGGAACCCGACCTCATACTGACACAAGAATTATGTGAAGTCTGTGCTCCTTCGTATGATCAGGTGCTCGAAGCAGCTAAAATTTTGGGCGACCGAACCAAGATTGTCTCGCTGGAACCACATAGCATCGAAGAGATCTTGGAGAACATTTTACTAGTGGGTGGGCTGACCGAAAAAGTCCAGCGTGCAGAGAAATGTGTCGATGCCTTGCGCGAACGCGTCGAGAAAATTATTGCTTTTTCAGAGAATTTTGAAGAGCGGCCCAAAGTGGCATGTATCGAATGGCTCTCGCCGGTGATGGTTGGCGGGCATTGGGTGCCGCAGATGGTCGAATATGCGGGCGGCGAGGACTGGCTCGGCGATATGGGCGAGCCTTCAAAGGAGATTGCATGGGGCGATCTCCTCAACTATGACCCTGACATATTGATCTGTATGCCGTGTGGGTTCGATGTGGAGCGCACACTGGAAGAAATGCACCTATTGATTGAACGCGAAGGTTGGGAAGACGTGCGAGCGGTCAAAGACGGGCAAGTGTATGTGGTCAACGGGACGGCTTTTTTCAATCGGCCCGGCCCGCGCATCGTAACCGGCCTGGAGATTATGGCTCAAATTATTCATCCTGAGTATTTTCGCGGGCTCGCGCCCGAGGGTTCTCTGATGAGGCTTGCATTCGAGAAGTTGGAGTAATGCAACGGCATAGTCACCATCCGCCTCCCTCGTGATGATGCAGATGATGCAGTGGAGGAAACGCAAAGTATTTCTCTATTTTTCGTGATGGGACAGTGAGGGCAAAAGGAATCTTATGCCAGAAGAGAAAAACGAGTTAGGCTTAGTTCAAATGTGGTGGGGTAACGGCAAGGGCAAAACGACGGCCGCGCTCGGTATGGGGCTGCGGGCGCTTGGGCGGGGATTTCGCGTGCATCTGATTCAGTTCTTGAAGGGCGGTATTTCGGGCGTCGAAGCTTTTGAAGAATACGGCGAACTAAAAGCACTCAAGCGTTTTGAGAATTTTTCGTTTGAACGGTTTGGCATGCCCGAATGGTTGATCGGTAAACCCAAAGAGGGCCATCTTGAGGCCGGGCGCAAGGCCTTGGCTGCGACAGCGCGAGCGCTCCGCTCGGGTCAATACGATCTTGTGATCGTTGACGAATGTCTTTACGCAGTTCAGATGGAAGTAATCAAGGCCGACGATTTGATCGCTGTCGTAAAAAACAAAGCAGCCCAGACGGAATGTGTCTTGACGGGCAGCCACAAACAATTGCCGGAGATGGAAGCCATTGCAGATCTCGTTAGCGAAGTACGCAAGCACAAGCATCCATACGACAAGGGCATCAAAGCAAGAGTTGGCACGGAATTTTAAAGTGCTTGCATCGGAGATAGCGCAAGCGCGCATTTATTGATTTATTTATGCGCATCTGTTACGATGCGCCCATGTCCAGAGCGCTCTATCCCGGCAGCTTTGACCCTATCACCTACGGTCATCTTGATATTATCAAACGAGCCTACAAACTCTTCGATGAACTGGTTGTTGCCGTCATGCGCAACCAATCCAAACCGATGCTCTTCACACTCGACGAGCGCAAGCAATTGGTCGAAGCAACTCTGGGAGAAGCAGGCTTATCCACAGTGAAAGTGATATCGCACGATGGCCTCATGATTGCGTTGGCCCAAGAAGTAAACGCCAATGCTGTCATTCGTGGGCTGCGCGTCACGGCCGATTTTGAATACGAATGGCAACTCGCGCTCACCAATCGCGATCTAGGGCCGGATATTGAAAGCGTCTTCTTGATGACCAGCCGCGAATACTCTTTTATCAGTTCGAGCATTGTGCGCGAAGTCAAGCGCTATAATGGCAATGTATCTCATTTTGTCCCCAAACTGGTCGAAGATGCGCTCGGGCAAAAATTCAATTCCCTCAAAAATTCTTGACAAGTCCAAAACGATTTCCTATACTCGCTGAGCGAGGTGAGTAGCTTGTCTAATTATGCACGTCCCGAGATGTTGGTCGAAACGAGTTGGGTTGTCGAGCATCTGAATGACCCAAAAATTCGCATTGTCGAATCCGATGAAGATATTTTGGAATACGAAAAATGGCACATTCCTGGAGCAATTCGCTTGGATTGGTTCACGGATTTGCAGCATCCCGAAAAACGCGACTTTGTTACCCAAGAGCAATTTGAGAAATTGATGTCCGACCGCGGCATCGGCAATGAGACAACCGTCGTTTTTTATGGCGACAAGCACAATTGGTTCGCTGTCTATTCGCTCTGGCTTTGTCGCTATTTCGGTCATGACGAGAGCAAGCTCAAAGTGATGAATGGCGGTCGCGTCAAATGGCAAGCCGAAGGGCGCCCGATGACCAAAGACGTGCCGACCCTATCCAAATCAAGTTACACAGCCAAAGAGCCCGGCAAAACTATTCGCGCGTTTCGCGATGAAGTCATGGCGGGGTTGAGCCAAGCCAATCGGTCATTAATCGATGTGCGCTCACCCGATGAATATTCAGGCAAACTTCTTCACATGCCAGGTTACCCGCAAGAAGGGGCGCAGCGCGGAGGACATATTCCGGGTGCATTCAGCATTCCCTGGGCACAGGCTGTCAAACCCGAAGACAGCACTTTCAAATCAGCCGATGACTTGATATCGCTTTACCAGAAATTTGGAATCACAGCCGACAGAGAGGTCATCGCCTATTGTCGCATCGGCGAACGCAGCGCCCATACTTGGTTTGTGTTGACGTATTTGTTGGGCTACCCCAAAGTGAAAAATTATGATGGATCGTGGACAGAATGGGGCAATTTGGTCAATGTCCCCATTAAGAAGGGCACAGAGCCGTAGGCTTTTTTGCTTAGGGCGTCACCAACGATTTAAGAAAATGAAAAACATTATGGATCGCCAAGAGCAAATCGAGTTTTTGCTTGATCACTATGAAAATCCGCGCAACAAAGAAAAAATGTTGAATGCGGATGCCGAGATGACCTGGGGGAACCCGGGTTGTGGCGACGTGGTGACGATCTACGTGAAAGTAAACCCAGGAGGCAAAGTCGATGCAGTCACATTCGATGGGCAAGGTTGCACGATCAGCCAAGCTTCAGCCTCAGTCCTCACAGAATGTGTGCAGGGCAAGACTTTAGACGAGATCGAGCATGTCAATCACGACGAACTCATTGACTTGTTGGGCCGAGAAGTGGTGATGACCCGCACGCGCTGTGCGTTGCTCTCGCTCGATGCACTCAAGCTGGCGATCAAAGAATACGAACGCAAACAAATAATGAGTGAAAGAACTCAAGTATAAACAATGACTTTGAAAAACAAGAAAATTGTTGCCGGCATCTGCGGAGGCATTGCAGCGTACAAGACAGCGGGCGTGGTCAGTAAGCTCGTCCAAGCGGGTGCCGACGTGCAGGTCATCATGACCCACGGGGCGCAAGAATTTATCACTCCCTTAACATTTCAGGCTTTGACGGGCAAATCTGTCTTGTCGGACCTTTTTCGCGATAACCCGTTGGCGCATGTAAATCTAGCTCACCAGGCCGATCTCTTTGTGATTATGCCCGCGACGTATCACATCGTCGGCAAATTAGCCACGGGGTTGGCCGATGACATTCTCACGGCGACGCTGGCTGCCACGCGCGCACCGGTGCTCCTTGTTCCTGCCATGGAATCGCGGATGTATTCCAATCCTATTTATCAACAAAATCAACGGACTCTTGAAGGCCTGGGTTATCGTGTTGTCCAGCCCGAAAGCGGTTATCTCGCCAGCGGAAGGCAGGGCCTCGGTCGTTTCCCCTCCGAAGAGAAAATCTTGCAAGCCGTCACGAGCATTCTGCAAAATCGAACGCTTTTGGCAAACAAACGAATCTTGGTAACTGCCGGGCCAACGCGCGAGATGATCGACCCGATGCGCTGCCTCACCAACAAGAGTTCGGGCAAGATGGGATTTGCTATCGCCGAACAAGCCCAGTGGATGGGCGCTGGAAAAGTCTTGCTGATATCTGGACCCACGCAATTGAAAGCACCGACAAATCTGGAGCTTTGTAGAGTCGAAACGGCTGATGAGATGGCCAAAGCAGTACTCTCAGAGGCCGCCAATTTTGACATTATCATTATGGCGGCGGCTGTAGCCGACTGGCGACCAAAGAAAATTGCCGAACACAAAATCAAGAAAGAAAACGCAAACACCCTACGCATTGAGCTAGAAAAGATTCCCGATATTCTAAAGGCGCTAGGGCAGAGAAAAAAGAAACAACAATTGTTGATCGGTTTTGCGGCAGAAAGCGAAAAATTATTAGAAAACGCAAAGAAAAAACTGCAAGAGAAAAATTTGGATATGATCGTAGCCAATTCACTCACCAACCCCAATTCAGGGCCGGAATCCGAGACGAACGAGATCACATTGATTTTCAAGAATGGCTCTCAAAAGATTTTACCGCCCATGGATAAGCAAGATGCGGCGCGTGAATTACTCCAACGTATTGTTCAACTAATACCTCACCAGAGATAGATCAGTCATTATATGAGTTATACGGAAAATTACCGGAAGCTGCCGTGCATCACGTCTGTGACTTCAACGGTCTGCGCGCTTATGGGAGTTGCTCCGCCAGCGCACGCGACCACTGCTGCTTATGATGAAATTCTCTCAAGGGCATCAGGCGAAATCGAAAAATGCTTAATCTATGCACCCGATGCGATTGGGTATGATTTGTGCACTGCATACTCAAGTCTTTTCGAGAAAATCAAACAGCATGCGCCTCAAGAAGTCTTGGTTCAATCTGTGTTTCCGTCTGTGACACCCGTCTGTTTTGCTTCGATGTTTACCGGAGCGATGCCGCGCGTGCATGGCATCCAGCAATACGAGAGACCTGTGCTGACGTGCGATACGCTCTTCGATGCCTTGGTGCGTGCGAAAAAGCGTGTTGCCATCGTTGCCGTCAAAAACTCTAGTATCGACTTAATTTTCAAGAACCGCAAACTGGATTACTTCTCTGAAGCATACGACCCAGAAGTGACAGAAAGAGTAATAAAATTGCTAAAAGCCGCCGAGCATGATTTTATCTTGGCCTATCATCAAGAATATGATGACACATTGCACAGGACGACGCCATTTAGGGCAGAGTGCATTCAGGCTTTAGAGGTGCATATTGAGAGTTTTGAGCGCTTGGCAAAAGAGTTTGAGCGCGCGTGGGGCAAATACAAACGCGCTCTCTTTTCTGCACCCGACCACGGAGGACATGTCGACCCAATTACGGGCAAGGGCACACACGGCGAAGATATACCCGAAGACATGGTCGTAAAACATTTTGTTAGATTGGCTTAAAATGAAATTGTTCTTGCTTTCTTGAGGAAAGCCTATGGTTTTCCGTTGGTAGCGAAGAGGGCTTCGACGAATTCATCGCTCTTGAATTCCCTCAAGTCTTCCGCTTTTTCTCCGATACCAATGAGCTTTATGGGCGTCTTCAGCATGGCCGCGATGGGAATGATCGCGCCGCCCTTGGCTGTGCCGTCAAGCTTGGTCAAGACCATTCCCGTGACTTTGACCGCCTCATGAAAAAGTTTGGCCTGAGAGATCGCATTCTGTCCGGTCGTTCCGTCGAGTATGAGGAGTCGCTCGTCGATCTCACGCCCTAGGCGTTTCTCGGTGACGCGATTAATTTTCTTGAGCTCTTCCATCAAGTTGAATTTGGTTTGCAAGCGTCCGGCGGTGTCAATGAGGACGATTTGGGCATTTTCTTTGAGCGCGTGATCGACTGCATCAAAGGCAACGGCGGAGGGGTCCCCGCCTGCGGTCGTCTTGATTAGTTGGACGCCGATGCGGTCAGCCCAAATGCCAAGCTGTTCGATGGCCGCTGCGCGAAAAGTATCTCCAGCGGCTAAGATAATTTTTTGATAGCCGTTCGATTTGAAATGCTGTGCCATCTTCGCAATGGTCGTCGTCTTGCCCGATCCGTTGACGCCCAGTATCAAGAAGACGGTGGGCTGTCCATCTTGGCGCAGCGTGAACTGCCCTTCTACTTTTTTTAGGCGCGCGCTGACGGATTCCTTAAGTAACTCAATGACGGGATCGGCTTCCTGAATGTTGCGAAGGGCGGCCTTGATTTTCAATTCGCCCATTATTTCCGACGTAGCCTCAAAACCAATATCGCCGGAGATCATGATTTCTTCGATCTCGTTCAAGAGCTCGGCATCGAGGCGGCGGCCTGGACGAATAGCTTGGGCAATTTTGCCGAAGAGGTTTTCTTGCGTCTTCTTAAGACCTTGTTTTAGACGATCTAACCAACTCATAGTTACATCCGTTCTGGAGCCTTGAGCTCCAAGAGATCAGAGCAGCGCTTTAGCACCGACTGCACGGCGGTCAACAGTCCTACTCGTGCCGTCGTCAATGCCACGTCTTCAGATATTACACGATGTTTTTCATAGAAATCGTGAACGAGCCGAGCCAATTCATAAGCATAGGTAGTCAAGAACTGAGGCGCAAGCTGATCAGTCGCTTCGCGCACGACTTCAGGGAAAGAGTCAATTTTCTTTACAAGGGCCAACTCTTCTCTTTCTCTTAAGAGATCGAAATTGGCCGGGCTTGATTGCATTTTCTCATGCTTTTGTTGAATTGCTGCCATCCGCGTGTAAGCGTACATGATATAGTACACAGGGTTTTCTTTGGACTGTTGCTTCGCCAAATCTAAATCAAAATTAACATGCGTGCTGGGGCTGCGCATCAAAATAAAATAGCGCGCAACATTGATCGCAAAATCTTCTTTGAGTTTCTCTTGAGTCAAAGCATCAAACTCTTTGGTAGCTTCGTCCAACTCTACAGTCGATTTCAACTCATCGATCATTTCGTCGATCGAGATATTATTGCCGAGTCGCTTGGACATCTTGACGGGCTTGCCGCCTTTCACCAGATTGACCCATTGATGCATCAGCACTCGTATCTTGGTGGGGTCGCAAAGGGCAGGCAATTTTTTTACGGAATGCAGCCCCCGAATGGCGGCCAAGACGTCTTGATACGTGTCTTGATGATCGGCACCAAACAAATCAACGACCAGATCAAAGCCGCGCATCAGTTTATTAATATGATAAGCAATATCGGGCAAACGATAGGTAGGATCGCGTTCGCCTGTGCTGCGTACCAGTACGCGATCTTCGGAGCGACCCAAATTTTTGGCGTTCAGCCAAACTGCTCCGTCTTTGTCATAAGCAAGGTCGGCGCTCCTTAAGAGCTCAAGTACTTGATTGTTGTTAAAAAAAACGTGTTTCTGATCTGAGACGGCATAGAGCCAGCTCTCGTTGTAATACATATCGAAAATTCTGTGGTTGTCGAGGCGAAAGAGCCGCGTCAGCGTTTTCTTGATTTCGGCGAAGAGTACCGCTTCGGCTACTTCTTTGAATTGACTGGCATCGGCGTCTTTCCAGTTTGCAGCGTGTTCTGATTTTATTTGATTGGCAATCTCATAAATATACTCGCCCTGATAGCCGTCTTCCGGAAATTCCGAGGGCAAACCTAAATTTTCCAAATACCGGGCTTTCACCGAGTTGCCCAATCGGCGCATCTGTTGCCCGGCATTGTTGAAATAGTATTCGCGCGTGACTCGATAATGTGCATTTGTCAGCAATCGGGCAACGACGTCACCGAGCACGGCTTGGCGAAAGTGTCCGATATGCAAGGGCCCGGTAGGATTCGCGCTGACAAACTCGACCTGGGCGTGCTGGCCCTGACCCATGTCCAATTTCCCATATTTCTCTTTTTGCTGGAGCACATTGTCTAGGACATTCAAGATATCTTCGCGTTTCAGAAAGAAATTGAGAAATCCGGGTCCGACGACTTCAATCTTTTCGAAAGCTGTCTTGTCTATCTTCTCTAATATTTGAGTGCCCGCATCACGGGGTGAGGTTTTCAGCTCAGTTTTAACGGAGAATGCGATGTTCGACGAAAGGTCGCCATGTTCGGGCTTGTCCGGCACAGTGATCTCGATCTTGGAAGTCGTGACCCCTAGCTGGGTGAGCGCTT
>Ga0247727_10012490_pt1 | contig 14568 bp, 23 predicted proteins | sample WisWelCaveWW1625_FD_202498 | JGI IMG/M metagenome (GOLD analysis project Ga0247727, IMG submission 202498) | Biofilm microbial communities from Wishing Well Cave, Virginia, United States - WW16-25 | ecosystem: Environmental > Aquatic > Deep subsurface > Groundwater > Cave microbial mat | place... | reverse complement strand
CCGGTCGCCATATCGTTTACGTCCATCGCAGCTTCCTGGTCTGCGCTCTCCCTCTCGCTTGCTCTTGCGCTCTCTTTCCCTTGGAGAAGTACTTTCCTGGGAAAGAGAGCGCAAGAGCAAGCGAGAGCGAGAGCGGTCTTTCGGGAAAGGGGGGTCTGGGGGGAAAACCCAGCCGCCCCTGCCGGCGCGCGGCTTCCCCGCGGCCGCCGGCGGCGGTTGTTTTGCGACACTGGTGTTTGGCTGACGCGCGCCGACGTCGTGCGCGCGGGAGGGGATCGGCTGAGCTACTCCCGCGGCGGTGCCCGCGCCTTGCGTTCCGGGGGGATCATGGCCGTGATCTCCATACTCCTTGCCCTGGCCGTTGACCCTACATCGCGCCAGGTAGGTCAGCTACGCCGATGCGCCCTCGCGCCGACCGCCGGGCAGCCCCGCGCGCCCGAGCCGGCCGGGGCCGTTTGCTCAGCACCATTCCCCTTTGCCCGATCGATCCACGCCTGCAGGTCGCGCGGGTCGAGCAACAGCCGCGTCCCGATCCTCACGCACTGGATCTCGCCGGCGTCCACCAACCCCCACAGCGTGCGCTCCGAGCAGGAGAGCAGCCTCGCGCCCTCGCGGAGCGACACCAGCAGGGGCGCGGCCTGGGCGGCCGGGGTCGGCGGCAGCTGGGCGAGCAGCTCCTGCGCCACCCTGCGGACCAGCTGCTCCAGGGCGGCCGGCTCGACCGCCAGACTCAGGGTGGCGCCCGTGGCCAGCACGAGCGGCGGGGCGGCGCTGGCGGCCTGGCCGTTCGGTGACGCGATCAGCGGTTTGTCGGTACGGGGCATGGCCTGCATTCCCTCATGGGAGTGCGGCCCATTTTACTGGGGGCACGATCCGGGGATGTGACCCTTGATGTGACCCGGGATGTGACGTCACATTTCGGACGCCCGGTATCCCCTATTGGTGTTGACCAATAGGCCGGCCTTTACCAGCCTGCCGAGGACTCTCCGGCAGTAATCGTAGGCCAACCGCATCCTGGTGGCGATCGTCTTGCCTTGCAGATCGGGCTGTCCCCTGAGCAGCTCGACGATGTTTTTATGCGTCATTGGCAATGTGGAAGTCGCCTGTTTGTCATGAGCCGGATGCTTGCGGTCGGACGTTCGGCGGGTCCGTTCACCGTTCACCTTCGTGGCCGAGTGCGGAAAGGCCCCGGAAAATTGCCGCAAGCAGCCGCAGCTCCTCGTGTATCCCTTCCTCAGAGAGTAGCCCCTCACGGTGACGGAGCGGCCGCACTCGCATTTGCACTTCCAATAGGGCTTCTTGCCCTTATAGAGCTTGCCTTTGGCTCGCCGCAGCACGGTGAGTTTTCCAAACCGTCGCCCAGTGAGATCAAGAAACCAGTCCTTCTGCGCGCACCCGCAACTGCGGGTGTGACCACTCGACAAGCTGAATCCGAACACGCTGAAGGTACGGCCGCACTCGCACCTGCAAGTGAACCGTGCCTGTCGCCCCTTGTTCCGAGCACGGCCCAGTACCTGCAGTTTGCCAAAGCGCTTTCCTACAAGATCGGTGGCCAATGCCCTGCGTCCACAGCCGCAGCTCTTGGTTGCTCCGCTTTTCAGGTTGTTGTTCAGGACAGTGCTCGTGCGCCCGCAGTCGCACTTGCACAGAGACCGGCTCTTGCCGTTCGCGCTCTTGCGTGCGAACCGCAGGACTTGGAGTTGCCCGAAGCGTTGCCCGGTTAGGTCGAGTTGTCGCGCTTCGTTCCATGCGCGTTTCAGACACCCGCAGCTCTTGGTGCGTCCCTGCTGCAGCAGGGTGGCTCGTACCACAGCCTTGCGCCCACACCCGCATTCACAATTCCAGAGGGTCCGCCGATCGTCTCCACTTGGTGCTCTGCCCAGCACGAGCAGCTTGCCGAAGTGTCGCCCCGTAAGGTCCTCGACGCGCGCGTAAGCCATGACGTGAGCTCCGTGCTATTCGGGCCGGCACCGGCCAGGCCGCCCCACGGAGCAGCAGCGACACTGGCCGGTACCATCGCCGGGTAGCTACTCCCGGCGTTCCCGCTCTTGTGCTATTGCCGGACGGTCGCAGCGTCAACCAGGGCGAGCACTGCGGCGCGGATCGCGGGCGGCAGCTCGGGCCAGGCGTCGAGGACCTGGCCCAGGTCGTCCTGCTGCAGGTGGCCCGCTTTTTGGAGCGCGCTTTCGAGAACTTGGGTTTTCTCGGGAGATTCTGGCAAAGAGTCGAGTCCCCTTGGGGGTACTGGACAGAATTGCACCGAGCCGCATGGAGCCGCAACGCCCCGCAAATCCTGGGGTTTTTGCGGCTTTCTCTTTTCGTCCCGCGACTCGCTGCGGCCCGTTGCGGCATCTTGCTGGCCCGCTTTTTGGAGCGCGCACCCTGGAGGTAGCAAATTACCGGCCGGTTGTGCCGCCCGCTCGAAGTCGGCCTCGGTGGTTCGCAGGTAGTGCTTCGTCGCCACCAGCTCGCTGTTACCAATCCAGTCGCAGACCACGTGCATCGGGAACGCCGCCGCCAGCTCCGTCTCGCGCGAGGCCCGGAGGTTGTGGAACAGCTTGGGCCAGGGCGCCAGGCCGGCCCGGCGGATGATCTTGGCGAACCGGGTCCTCAGGTTTGCATTGCGGTGCCTGGCGATGACGTGCACGGCTCCTTCCGCCGCCTCCTCGAAAGCCGCCTCCAGGTGCGGCCGCAGCTCCGGGAAGATCGGCACGACCCGGCTGTCCTTCCCCTCGTGGTGCTCTGTCTTCGGGCTGGTGATCACCATGCGGGCCTTGTCCCAAAGCACGTCCGGCCACTCCAGGGCAAACACTTCGGAGGGGCAGCGCAGGCCACCGTAGCGGCACAGGGCCACGATGAGACGCCATTCGGCGTCCGGGCAGGCCTCGATGACCTTGGCCGTCTGGGCGAGCGTGACGGTGTAGTCGCGGGCCCGGTTCTCCCGGACGTTGCAGCTCTTCATGTCGGCGAACGGGTTTCGTGTGATGAAGCCCTTGCGGACCGCGGCCTTGAAGAACTGCTTGGCCCGGCCGCAATGCCGGCGGACCGTGTTGTCCCCCAGCCGCTCCAGGAGCGAGAGGCGGAACTCGTCGGCGTCGCCGGCGGTCACCTGGTCGAGCCGCTTGTCCCCGAAGTAGCGGAGCAGGTTGTCGATGGCCTGCTGGTAGTTGATCCTGGTGCGCGGCTTGATGTCCGTGCGGAGGTCGCGGTAGCGCTCGAGGAACTCCCGCAGCGTCGGCAGGTCGCGGGTGCCGTCCAGCTGGACCAGCCCCGTCGCCGCCAGGCGGCCACGCAAGCGGTCGTCGACGTCGCCGAGCCAGGCCGCGGTCTCCGCGTCCAGGGCCAGGCCGCCGCGCTGGGCGGCGATGATCTGCTCGATGCGGCCCTTGATGATGGCGGCGTTCCGCTGACTTGTCTTGCCAAGCCGGATCGTTCGCCGCCGGCCGCCGGCGTCCATGAAGCGAATGAGGCGGTGCCCGTTGGCCTGGGTCGATAGGCTCGCCATGACGGGGGTCCTTTCTGAGAACGCCCGCGGCGGCGGCGCCGGTTCTCAGGACGGCGCCGGCCGGCCGCGGGCAAAGGAACGGGGGAGGGCGGGTCAGTTGAGCGCTGTGCCGCAGCGCGGGGCGGCGTCGTTCTTGCGGGCCTGATCCATTCGCCGATCGACGATCGACTGAACGAACTGCCGGGCCAGCAGGTCGCCTTCGGGATCGTCGGAGGACGGGGCTTCGTCCAGCTCCTCCAGCGCATCCGGTCCATCGCGGGCGAGCTCGGCAAGCACCTCGAGGCGGGCCTGGGTGCTGCCGTCCTCGGCAGCGGACTCGGCCGCGTCGAGGGCGTCTTCTACTACTGCCCGGAGAAACTCGTGGTCAAGGGGCGCTTTCACTTCCGCCCTCCCTTCTTCTCCTCGGGCGCCGGCAGCTCGGCTTCATCGGCGTTCATCCGCTGGGTGACGACCATGCGGATGTAAGCGCTGATGGACAGGCCGAGCCGCTCGGCCACTTTGGTTACTCGGTCGATCCACTCGGGTTCCGCCAGGAACTCCACCTTGTTCCTTTGCGGGTTGACTCGTTTCTTCGCTGCCACTGTTTGGGTCCTCATGACTCTCCTTCTCCTCAACAGGGGAAACAGTGTATCAGAAAGCACTGCTGAATTGTACCCGCTGATGCCACTAAGAAGCAATGATAGAATCATGATGGCATCACGCTTTTTCGCTTGACACCATGATAGCATCATGATAAGCTCATCATCAGCGGTTGCCCGCTACGCGGTCCAGCTGCTGCTGTTCGTCGGCGTCGTGAAGCTGACGCTGGTCTTCTGGGAGAAGTGAAGTGGCCTCGCGGTGCGACAACACCCGAGGCCGTGGCAACCCCTACGAAGGAGGGAATTGCGATGGCTACTGTGTCAAGGTCCTCTGATTCTGTCAAGCAGCTCCGGCCCGCCCTGGTTGCCGGCTGCTGGCTCACGCCGCCCGCCGGCGACCGGCGCCGGCCCGGCGTGCTGCTGATCGATCACGTGCCCTACCTGGTCACGGCCCTGGGCTGGCCGGCCGACCAGGGCGGGCCGGGCCTGCTCGGCTACCGCCTGGTGAAGCACGACGGCAGCATCTACGACGTCGACTGCCGCACGGCCTGGGGCGAGTGGAGCTGCGACTGTCCCGACGGCACCTACTGCCCCGAGCGGCCCGGCGGCTGCAAGCACATTGCCGCCCTGCGCGACGCTGAGGAGATTCGCCAGGCGGAAGGCGGTGCGGCATGACCGTCACCGTGCACTGCGACCCCTGTGCCGGCACCGGGCAGTGGCCGAACCACGACGGCAGCGTGATCGACCGCTGCCCGTTTTGCGACGCATCGGGCGGGTGGGACGTGGAGATCCCCTTCGCGCTCGAGTGGCAGCTCCGCGAGCTGGTGGGCGAGCAGCGCCGCGAGCGCGAAGGGGGTGCCGCATGAGCGCCAAGATCCATCTCGATGAGCTGGAGCCCGAGCACCGCAAGGCCCTGGGCATCACCAAGCCGCGCGAAAGCCTCTTCAGCGCGGACGACGTGCGTAGCCACGCCATCCGCTGCCTGGCACCGATCGCCGCGCTGACGCAGGCGGAACGGGAGCGCGTGCTGCGGCACGCGCTCCGCATGAACAAGGTCAAGACTCGCTGAAAGGGGTCGCGCTCATGTCCCTCCGCACGATCATCGTCCAGCGCTCCCTGCTGAGCCCCAGTCCCCGCTGGCTGCTGCACGGGAGCACGTGGGACGAGCTGACGCCCTCGCAGGTCCCGCGGGGTCTGCGCCGGCGCTTCGAGCGACTGGCCGCCGCCGGCGTGCAGTCCGGCGAGGCCCTGACAAACCTGTACGTGTATCGCTGGCGTGTTGAACCCCAACGTGCCGAGGAGGAAGTCAGCCGGCAGAAGGCGCCTTCTGGGGAATGACGAACTGGACTTCGACCTGCTGGTGCGCTGCCTTGAGTTCGCGGAGAGCGCGGGCCAGCTCGGCCAGGTGGTTGTTCTGGGGCAGCTGCAGGACGGCACGGCAGAAAGGACACAGGCCGCTATGGAACTTCTGATCCAGCTCCTCCGTGGGGATCTCGACGATGGCCCCGCAGCCTTGCTGCCGGCAACGCACGCGCACCGTGACCAGCTCGCTCAGCAGGATCTTGAGGACGTGCTCGGACATGCCTGGAGTGTACCACCCGCCAGTCGGCCGGGTATAGTTAGGGTTGAGAGACGCGGGCCGGAGTCGAACCGGCTTTCTGGAGTTTGCGAACGTCCCCGAGGAGCCGTCCTCCCCCGCGTCTTTCTTTCACTTCCGCAGCCGCCCCCGGCTTACAAGCTACCCAACAGCATCACAAAGAAAGGACCACACCCATGAGTACCGCTACCGCTACCGCCCTGGCCGCCCCGTTTCCCGCCGACGTGATCGGCTGGAAGGCGCAGGCCGTGAGCAAGAGCAAGGACCGCGCCCTGGCCGTGCCCTACCTGTCGGCCCGGGACGTGATGGACCGTCTCGACGCCGTGGTCGGCGTCGCCGGCTGGGAAGACGAGTACCAGCAGCTGCCCGGGGGCGCCGTGCTCTGCCGGCTCACCGTGACCATCGACGGCAAGCGCGTGTGCAAGGAGGACGTGGGCGCGTCGGAGATGGAGGACGACGGCGGCAAGACCAAAGCGGCGTTCTCGAGCGCGCTCAAGCGGGCGGCCGTGAAGTTCGGCATCGGCCGCTACCTCTACGCCGTCCCGAAGACGTGGGTTCCCTACGACGAGGCGAAGAAGCAGCTCAAGGAGATCCCGCGGCTGCCGGCCTGGGCCCTGCCGGCCAAGCCGGTGCAGACGTCTGCACCGGCCGGCAACGGCCGCGTCGAGGAGCTTGCACCGGCCGGCAACGGCCGCGTCGAGCCCACGGGCGCCTCGATCCTGGCCCGGCTGCGCCGCTGCGAGGCCGAGATGGTCCGGGCCGGCCGCTGCCGGCGCGGGGACCTGATCGCTGCGGCCGGCGAGTGGGCCCGCGAGCACGACCTGCCCGACGATCCCGGGCAGTGGCCGCCGGCGGTCGTCTGGCCGTACGCCCTGAGCGAGGAGCTGCGGAAGTTCGTCGAGGCGTGGCAGCTGTCCCACGCAGCGTAGGAGAGCGCCATGCTGCTGACCGTGGAAGACGTCCGGCTCCTCGTGGCTGTGGCCAGCTGGGGCCGGGAGCGCGGCCTACCCCAGGACATGAGCCAGTGGCCTAAGTCCGCCCTGCAGGACCTGGGGGCGTTCACCACCGAGTACAAGAAACAGCGCCAGGAAGAGGAGAGGCAGAAGTTCATCCGCTGGCGGGAACAGCAGGCGACGGCGCCGGTCCCCGTCCGCCGGCCGAGCAGCCGGGAGTGGGTCCGGGCGCAGCTCATCGACGGCCCGCTCAGCCGGGCCGAGTTCAACCGCCGGGCCCGCCGCGATCGCTACGGCTATACGCAAACCGCCTACGCCCGCCGCGCCCTCGGCGTCCAGAAGCAGAAACGCGGCCAGGGCAAACACCAGCGCACCTACTACCTGCTGCCCAAGGAGAACAGGAGCCATGCACCCCGAAGTTCCGCCGCTGACGGAGAAGCCGCGCAACCTGCCGTGTGATGAAGCCGCGCTCGTCGCCATCCGTCAGCTCCGGACGGCGGCCCGGGCCATGATCGACGTGCACGACCAGCTCGACGGCGGTTGCTGCGAGTGCCTTCTTTGCGACGAGCACCCCGACGTGATCGCCTACATGTGCCGGTACTGGGAGAGCGTGTTCGAGTCGCTGCTCTTCCAGACGGCCGTCGTGCGCGGCGAGCTGGCGCTGTCCGAAGAGAACCCCGCCCCTCGGCTGCCGGTGCCGGGCGACGGCAGCAACTGATCTGCGAGCGATAGCGGCAGGCTTTCCGCCGGCGTGTCGCCGGCACCTGCCGCCCCCGCCGGAGTGGTGACCGGAGCATCTGGGCCGGGCTGGCCGGCTCACAACGGCCAGTGTAGGGTTTCCTCCCCTCGGACTTATTGAGCCGGTCGCTGCTTGTGCGTTGGCCCCGTCCTGGGGAAAGGCCAGGGCGGGGCTTTTCATTTCCCCAGCGCGGCCGCGTCCTTCGTGGCCACGTCGGCCTTGAACCAGGCCTCCATCTTGGCCACGTCGGCCTTGAACTCGGCCCAGGCGTGGGGATCGATGCCGGCCGCCGCGAGCAGGGCCGCCTCCTCCTGTTCGTCGACGGCCTCGAGCAGGGCGACGGCCGTTGCGATCCTGGCCTCCAAGGCGGGCCTCGCGGACCCGGGCGGATCTCCGGGAAACATGCGCTCCAGCTTGACGAGGCGCCCGTTGATGGTCATCGCTTGCTCTCCCGCTTCTTCAGCCGCTCTTCCAGCTCGTCGAGCCGCCGGGACAGGTCGGTCGCCTCGCGCAGCTTTGGCGCCGCCTGCAGGACGGCCTTGGCGGCGGCGAGGCGGACCTTCTGATTCCGGGCGCCCAGCAGTTTGCCCAGCGTGTCGGCGGCCAGGGCGGCGCTCTTGCAGAGCCGGCCGCAGGCCTGGGCGAAGAGCTCCTGGCGCAGCGCCTCGACCAGCCGGCGGAAGTCGGGGTCTTCCGCGCACCAGCGGTAGGCGGTGCGGGTGCCGACGCCGCAGGCGGCCGCCGCGTCCTTGACGGACGCCCCTTCCGCGAGCGCGAGGGCCAGCGCCTGGCGCTTGCCATTTCTTGCCATTTGCTGCCGTCTAGCGCTTGCCGCGGCGCGGCGCCTTGGTCTCGTCGCCGGCGATCGCGGCGGCGTCCTCCAGGTCCTCCGCCGGGTCCTCGTTGTCGTCGAACGGGACCGGCGGGGCCACGGGCGCGGCCTGGGCCTCCGGCAGGATGGCGCGCACGCTGCCCAGCAGATACGCGGGCCAGAGGTACTTGCCCGCGGCGATCCGCTCCGCCTTGGCCACGGTGTCGCCGATCGCGAGTCTGCCGAGGATGGCGGCTTGCGCCTCGAGCCCCGCGCGCAGGCCGTCGATGAGCTCGGCCGCCGAGGCCCCGGGGTGCGCGCGCAGGAAGGCCTGGCCCACGGCCAGCTTGTCCTGGCCGGTGCCCGACAGGTGCAGGAGTTTCAAAAGTTGCCGTCCGGTCATCATGGGTCTCCTGTTGGTGAGTGCAGACGTATGCACCGGTCCATTACCGGCGTGGCCGGCGGGCCTTGATGATCCGCACCAGCTCATCGCCGGCCTGCTCTTCGGCCCGGCGGTGGGCGGAGGTGTCGTGGAGGGCGGCCCCCGAGGCATGCCGGGCCAGGCGGTGCTGCAGCCGGCCCAGGTAGCGCTCCTTGGCCTCCAGCGACATGCTGGCGGCCAGCTCGCCGGCGGCCTGGCGGCCGCGCCGTCCCTTGAGCCGCGCCCATTCGGCCTTCCAGCTTTCCTTGTCGCTCCCCTCCAGCCAGAGGCTCTCGATCTGGTCAGCGATCTGCCGGCGCTCCTCCTCGTCGTCCGTGTGCACGTAGCTCTGCAGGAGCTGGGCCACGCGCTGGGACTGCGGCGTGGCGAAGAGCCGGGGCGCCTGCTCGAACATGCGCGCCAGGCCGGAGACGGCCGCGGCGATCTCCTCTTCGCCCCTCTCGTAGTCGATCGACATGGCGATGGGGTAGCCCAGCCCGCCGCCCGGCTCGTCGGGTTCCCGAATGTCCTGCTCATCCTCGAGCGCTCCAACCTTGGTCATGGCGGCGACGAGCAGGCGCTCGAGCAGGTTGTCCATGTCGGTGTCGTCCGGCAGGTGCAGGCCGACCTCGCGCAGATAGCGGAGCAGGGTCTTGAGCTGGGGCGGGCGCAGCTCGGTGGTGCTGTTGGCCATGGTTCGATCTCCAAGGTAAGCGGCCAGGCTGAGTCGCGCGAGGCTGAGCTGCGTCGCCGGCACCGGCCGGAAGGGTTGCTGTTTGTGCTGCACCGGCCGCGCCGTGGCGGCCAGGTGTGTGATCGACAGGCCCGGCCAGAGCCGACCGCTGCCGTCGATCCAGTCGCGGCGGATCTCCGGGCTGATGAAGCGCACCGCCGGCAGCCGCTGGGCGTCGTCAGCGAGCGGCACGTCCAGGACGGCCTCGAGGAAGCCGCCCGGGCTGACCCGGCCTTTGGCGAGGAAGCCGAGATTGAAGCGCGCGCGCCGGGCCCGCAGCTCGGCCGCGGACAGGGGCACCGCGTCGTCCTGATGTTCCCAGCAAACCGGGATCGCCAGGCCGGCGGCCACCATGTCCTTGGTGCGCTGGGCCATGTGCACCACGTCGTCCCTGGTGTACGTGACGACGCGGCCATCGCCCAGGTGATAGGTCCCGGGGTAGAGCACGTCTTTCTCAAACCAAGCCACGGCTCGTTCCTTTCAGAGGCTCGCCGGCGGCTCCAGCGCCTGCCGGAGGCCGCCCAGGTTGTCGAGGAAGCCGGCCAGCTCGTCCTCCAGCTCGTCGTAAAGCGGCCAGTCGATGAGCACCGGCGGCTGGTCGGGCCCGTCATCCAGGGGCACGAACACCGTGCGCCCTTCCCGGTCCGTGTAGTGCAGGTTGGGCACTGCGCTCGTGCCGTCCCGGAGAACCAGCAACGGCTCGCCCTGGCGACGGCGCACGGTCGAGGAAGTCACGGGCATGGCCTAATCCCCATTGCTGCTGCGCGTGCCGAGTGCCGGGTTCCCTGCCACCGGCAGGTTCCCCGATGGTGCCATGGGAAGCAGGTACTCCAGGAGCCAGGCGGCCCCGAAGATCGGGATGCCGCCGGCGGCGCCCATCTGGCCCTCCACGTAGTCCCGGAAGGCCAGGACCGGCACGATGCCGCCCACGGTGCGCAGGGCCGGGCACGGCACGCGATGGCCGGCGCGCACGCCCTCGCCCGACAGCACGAGCCGGAACGACGGGGAGCTGACGGTCTGGATCACGTCGGCCGTGCTGCCGGCGTTCCCGGCCGGCGTTGAGCGGGGCGTCGAGGCCTCGACGGCGCCCTGGGAGTCCCGTTCGATGCCGATGAAGAACTCATCGCTACCCGTGGTGCCGGCCCCGGGCGCCCGCTCGATGGGCGGCAGGGTCAAGGGCTTGTGCGGCACGCGGCGGTGGTCCTCGCTGATGCGCAGGCGCTGGCGGTAGATCAGCCAGCTCGATTCCGGGGGGACCGTGCCGCCGCCGCCGGGCGGCGGCGCCGTAATGCTGACGTTGAACGGAGGGGACAGGCCGCGGCCGGAAGGCCCGATCCTGGCGGGCCGATCGAGGCACAGGTCCACGAGCACGTCGTCATCGTGGCTGTGCTTCAACTTGATGAAGCCGCGCTCGTGCCATGCCGAGTTCAGTAGGCTGGTCTTCCAGGTGGCGTACTGGGCGCCGGCGACCGGCTCCCACAAGCCGGAGACCGCCAGTATGTCCTTGATGGGCACGCCCATGATCCAGTAGGTGACGCTAAAGCTGGCGCCCCGGCCGAAGACCTGGTCGCGGAAGGAAACGCGCTTCAGGAAGAGGCCAACGTTTCTACGCTGTGCTCTGTCCCGGCGCTGCCTGGCCGGGATGTTGGCCGCGGCCGGCAGTCGCGCGCCGATGCCGAGCCGGTCGGCAACGATGATCAGGAACTTCTCCCAAGCCAGCGCCTTGGGGGCGCCCCGGGCCACCGTCAGCGAGCCGCTGATGGTGCTGGTCCACTGGAAGAAAGCCCGCGACGAATCCGTTTCCACTTCGTGCTCCACGTCGGCGCCGGTCATGCTGTCGGGCAGGGGATGGGTGACCTCGCGGTCCTCGAAGGTGAAGTCCAGCCGGTTCTTGTTCTTGCTGAGCCGGAAACTCTGCCGCACGCGCTGAAAGCCCGGGGGGACTTCCGGCTTGATGCGCTCGCGGTAGCGGTCGGCGGTGTCCTCCACCGTGGGGTTGTCCACGGTCAGCTTGGACATGGGGATCTCCAGGTGCCCGGTGATCCGCTGCACGCTGTAGCCGTCCTGATCGACTTCATGCTGCCATTCGTAGTTGACGGCCAGCGGCGCCTGGATATTGAGGCTGCCCGAGCGCTCGCAGGCCACGTGCACCTTGCAGCGCCATTCCACATAGGCGCCCAGCTTGTCCCCCAGCGGTTTCCAGAGGAGCAGCTCGGGCAAAGGGCCCCAGAGCGCATCGCGCCGGGTCGTGCCGCCGATGCCGTTCAGGGTCAGATCGCCGAAGCCCTTGGTTTGCAGGGCCAGGCTGCCGCCGACGGCCAGCAGCTTCTGGCGGTAGCTGGTGAGCAGAGCGTCCGTGGTCGCGGCGCCGCTGTCCGAGGCGGCCACGTAACCGCTGAGCTCGACGGTGTACTCGATCCACTTGACGACGCGGCCGGCCTCGTCCAGGCGGGGCACGCCGCGCACGATCGTCCTCACGGTCGGGTTGAAGACGACCGTGTTGTAGGAGAAGGTCCCGGAAACCGGCAGGCGCGCCAGCGTCATGACTACAGCTCCTGCAACACAACGGGCTCGTGGTGCGGTCTGGGCCGCGCTTGGGGGAACAGCGGCGCTCTGCGCTTCGCCCGGCCGGTCAGAACGTCTAGGTGCTCTTCCCATCCGGGGGGAGCAGCCTGCCACTCGCACCCAGGCCGCGACTCGTGGTGCACGCAGCAGGACCGGCAGAGGCCGCCCCCGCGCCTGCACAATGGCCGCAGGCAGCTGGAACAACGTTGCTTCACGGACATGGCAGGTCGCCCGAGCACGGTGGGCTTGTTACGATGGCCCTTGTTCCTCAACGGCGAGGTGCCGCTTGCGCCGCGACGAAGAGCGCTCCTGCATGGAGATCGGCCGCCTGCTCCAGGTCCTCGTCGAGCAGGCCCAGGGCCTCATCTTCCTGTCCAAGGAGGGCGAGGAGGAGGACGCCGCCTACCGGATCTCGTTTCTCGTGAAGGGCCGGATCTTCACGACCTCCCGCGCCACCCTGCTCCTGGTCCTCGAGTCGGCAACGCGCTGCGAGCCCTTCAAGCGCTGCAGCCGCTGCCGCAAGCACCTGCCCACGAGCTCGTTCCCGCCCAAGAAGGACTCGCTCGACGGCTTGCGCCGCTGGTGCCGGGTATGCGAGCGCCGCCGGCTGTCCAAGTGGTATCCACGCTCCGCGCGCAAGCACGGCCGCAGCGGACCGCCGCCCCCAGCGTGACGTAGACACCGTGAAGTCTGCAAGGAAAACCGGGCGCCGGACGGGAAGGACGCTCAGGAAGGCGCCGCCACATCTTCATGCGCGGGCAGGAAGGCGCGGGCCCGCTCGACGAACATCTCGCGCGGCAGGTCCATCACGCCGTGCAGAGCAACGAGCGCGGGCGCCACCTCGGCCAGGAGGGCCTCGAGGCGGCCGGCGATCGCCTGCCGGGCCGCCGCGGCCTGCTCGTGCATGTCCTGGTAGGCCTCGTCCAGCACCTCCAGCCACTCGCTTTCCGCCTCATCGGCGATGTCGGCGTACTCCTCATCGGCCTGGTCGATGAGCTGGGCCAGCTGCTCCTGCTCCTGGGTCGCGGCGAAGAGCTGCGGGTGAATCCGCTCGGCCGGCCGGTCGCTCCGCAGGGCCTCGCGCAGCTCGGCCCGGAGCTGGTCGAGCTTCTGGCCCGCCGCGGCCTGACGCTTCACGAAGTCGCGCCGCCGCGCTTCGACCTGGGCGAGGGCCCGGGCGATCGGCAGGGCCTGGAACTTGCCCTCCGCGATCGCCAGGGCCTCCGCCGGCGAGGGCACGCCCTCGGGCAGGACCGGGGCGGCGGCGTGGATGCCGGCATCAAGCTGCAGCGACGAGGCGGTCGTCGAGAGCGTGGTGACCTTGACGTCGGCCATGAGGAGGGTCCTTTCGTGAGCCAGGGTTGTTCTACGGCCAGCAGCGCCGGCGGCCGCGCCCGGGGCGGCCGCCGGCGGCAACTGCCGCTCGCACCGGGGTCAGGGCTTCGTTGGCGTCCTGGCCGGCCGGCAAGACCACCAGGTCGCACGTGCCCACGCGCGGCACGGCCAGCAAGGCCTGCCAGCACGCCGCCTCCGTGGGGCCCCCGGCGACCGGCTGCCAGCGCGACCAGCTGCCCGTCGCCCGGGTGCGGAGCCAGCCGACGAAGGGGGCGGCCGGCGCGATCGCGGCAGCCGGTGCGCTCGTCGCCATCCCCGCATGGTCGCAGCGACACCTGACGGGGGCCAGCGGAAAACCCGGCCCAGGTGTGCGGAGTGTGCGGTTGCAGGGCGAGGGTGCAGGCGCGTGCACCTACTGGGCTTCGCGTTCCTCGCTTCCTTCCGTCCATTCTTCCCGCTCATTCGCCTTCCGCCTTTCGGAGCCGTGGCCGCACGGGGATGTCCCAGGTGTAGCACAGCTCCAGCCGCGTATCGTAGCGCCAGGCCATCACGCTCTCTGTGCGCCCAAGGAAGCGCACCACCCGCGGCGCTCGAGGGAAGTTGCCTCGGCTGACGACCACCTTCATCCCCGCGAACCTCGACGGGTTCAGGTCGCGGAGGACCGCATCGGTGGCGAGGCCCAGCGTGGCCGGCTCCGAGACTAACAGTTCCCTGGTGGTCCCATCCGGCAGTGTGAAGACTTGCTTCACCTTCACTTGCGGCGGAATGAGCGGGTTCGCGATGGCCGCCGTTTGCATGTCCGAGAAGCACCGTTCGTTGAACTCGGCGATCGCCAGCTCGTTCCAGTCCAGAACCAAGGCGCCCATGTACCACATCGGCTTGGTGTCGAGCGGCTCCTTCGCACAGTGCGGGCAATTGACCAGCAGGTGCGGCATCAGCGTGCCGACGTAGTGCACCTGCACCGGCTCCCCCGGTTCCTCGAGGAGTACCAGGGTTTGGCTCCTGCCCTGGTCGGGCCGTCCAGCGATCCGCAGCTTGCGGCGCCGCCCGGGCCCGGTCGCCATATCGTTTACGTCCATCGCAGCTTCCTGGTCTGCGCTCTCCCTCTCGCTTGCTCTTGCGCTCTCTTTCCCTTGGAGAAGTACTTTCCTGGGAAAGAGAGCGCAAGAGCAAGCGAGAGGGAGAGCGGTCTTTCGGGAAAGGGGGGTCTGGGGGGAAAACCCAGCCGTCGCAGGTGGGGCATCAACGTGCCCACGTAGTGCACCTGCACCGGCTCCCCCGGTTCCTCGAGGAGTACCAGGGTTTGGCTCCTGCCCTGGTCGGGCCGTCCA
>Ga0247727_10012489_pt1 | contig 14568 bp, 10 predicted proteins | sample WisWelCaveWW1625_FD_202498 | JGI IMG/M metagenome (GOLD analysis project Ga0247727, IMG submission 202498) | Biofilm microbial communities from Wishing Well Cave, Virginia, United States - WW16-25 | ecosystem: Environmental > Aquatic > Deep subsurface > Groundwater > Cave microbial mat | place... | reverse complement strand
GCAATCGTTACATTGATTGGATGGCGGGCATCGCCGTCAATGCGACGGGACACAGCCATCCGAAACTTGTTAAAGCATTGCAAGAACAAGCGGAAAAATTTCTGCACATTTCATCGGACTATTATCACGAGTCCATGATTCGACTTGGCGAACGCGTGAATGAGATCGCGCCGATGAAAGAAAAAGTTGGCACGTTCTTTTGCAATTCAGGAACGGAAGCTGTGGAAGCGGCAATCAAACTCGCGCGCTATGCGACGAAACGCCAACGCTTTATCGGATTTCTCGGCGCGTTTCATGGACGCTCGATGGGTTCGCTTTCGTTCACCGCATCAAAGTATGTGCAGCAAGAACGATTTTTTCCGACAATGCCCGGCGTCGTGCATGTGCCGTTTCCCGATCCGTATCGCCCCGTGTTGGATCTGAATCGCGATGGCGATTACGGCGACACGGTGGTTGATTATATCGAGCGCGTGATCTTTCAAACGATCTTGCCGCCCGACGAATGTGCAGCTATTTTGCTGGAACCGATTCAAGGCGAGGGCGGTTATGTTGTGCCGCCGCAAAATTTTTTCCCGCGCTTGCGCGAGTTATGTGACAAGCACGGAATTGTTTTGATTGTGGATGAAGTGCAATCGGGTGTGGGGCGCACAGGCAAGTGGTGGGCGATTCAACATTGGGACGTGGAACCTGACATTGTTTGCAGCGCGAAAGGCATTGCAAGTGGCGTGCCGTTGGGTTTGATGTTTGCGCGACAATCGCTCATGAAAAAATGGGTCTCGGGCGCGCACGGCAATACATACGGCGGCAATCCGCTGGCGTGTACTGCGGCGTTAGCTACGCTCGATCTGGTGGAAGATGGCATGATGGACAATGCGGTGGCGCAGGGCGAATTTATTTTGGACGCGCTCGCAGAAATGCAAGTGCGTCATCCCTCCATCGGTGATGTACGTGGCAAAGGTTTAATGATCGGCGTCGAATTTGTTCAGGACAAAACGACAAAGCAGCCCGCGCATCCATTGCGCGAGGAGATTGTGCATCACGCCTTTCAGAATGGTTTGCTTTTACTCGGTTGTGGACGCAGCACGATTCGCATCGCGCCGCCATTAATGATCCAAAAGCCGCTCGTCGAAGAAGCGTTAGAAATTTTTGAAAACGCGGTGACGAGCGCGGAGCGCAAGCATAAAATGCTTTAGCGGAGCGTGAAGCGTGGAGCGTGGAGCGAAAGTTCGCTCCACGCTCCACGCTCCACCCTCCACGTCCAATGAATTCCATCACCGTTCTCGGCGTGCGCGTGGATGATGTGACAATGGCGGAAGCGTTGGCGCAGGTGGATGATTTTATGCAAGAGTCGCGCCTGCATCAGATTGTCACGGTCAATCCTGAATTTATTTCCGCCGCGCAAAACGACGCGGCATTTTCGAGCGCGCTCGCGACAAGCGATTTGAATTTGCCCGACGGCGCGAATTTATTGCGCGCCGCGCAATTGCAAGGCACACCACTGCGCGAACGCGTCGCGGGAACTGATTTTGTTTGGTACTTGTGTGGACTCGCGGCGACAATGAGTTGGAAAGTTTTTTTGTTGGGGGGACGCGGCGGGGTAGGCGGCCAAGCGGCAACGCGTTTGCAAGCGCGTTATCGCAATTTGAAAATTGTGGGGATGTTTGAAGGTTCGCCCGACGCGCGCGAGGAAGCGGAAATCATTTCGCGCATCAATGAAAGTGGCGCGGAAATTTTATTGGTCGCGTACGGCGCGCCCGCGCAAGATGTTTGGATTCAACGCCATCGCGAGCAGTTGAAAAATATCCGCGTGGCAATCGGCATCGGCGGCGCGTTTGACTTTATTGCCAAAAAAATTCGCCGCGCGCCAAAGTTAATGCAAGATTTGGGATTGGAATGGCTGTTTCGTCTTGTGCTGCAACCCTGGCGCGCGCGGCGGCAGTGGGCGTTGGTCATTTTTACATTAAAGATGTTTCGCCAAACGCGCGCCGCGTCAACAAAAAACCTCGAAATTTCAACTTGATTTCGAGGTTTTTTGATACTATTTGGTTTCGAGCCGATACCCTTCGCCACGCACAGTCACTAGCAACCGCGGCGCGTTCGGATTGTCTTCAATTTTTTCGCGAAGCCAACGCATGTGGACATCGAGGGTGCGCGTGTCACCGAGATAATCGGTATCCCAAATTTCCTGCATCAATGTTTTGCGTGAAACTACGTGACCCGCGCGCATCATGAACAATTTAAGCAGTTCAAATTCTTTGGGCGTGAGTTTGTGCGAACGATTGCCGCGCGTGATGCGGCGGCGTTCGACACTGAGGGTAAGGTTGCCCACCTTCATTTCGCGCGGCGGACGATTGTTTAACGCGGTGGTGACGCGCTGGGAAAGTTTTTTCGGCGTGGTGCTTTTGGGCAAAACGAGCGCGCCATTATTCCGCCCTTCCACGCGATTCGGATTCTGCGCCAGCAGAATCATGATCGGATGCGCGTTGCGATGCAGCGAACGCACCAAACGTTTTACACTCAAACGCGGCGAGGTCGCGTCGAGAACGATCGCATCGGGCAACCGCGCTTTGGCTTGTGCCATCGCTTGACGCCCGCTGTGCGCGGTGAGGATGGAAAATTCTTTTTTGTTGAAGGATGCAGCGAGATCGTTCGTAACCTCTTTGTCATTGGCGACAATCAGAACGGTTGCAGGCATAAGACTCCTAAAAGCGATGTGGTCGCTTGTTTATTTCGTGTCCCGTAACCGCGCGCGCCTCCCCCCAAGGAGGTCACGTCATCGAGCAGCAGAAAGAAGAAAGTGAGATGACGTATCAAGTAGGTCGCGGAGCGATGAGGATGTTTTGCATCCTCATTCCAGAGGGGGTGATTATAGCGAGCATTGATATTTTGGCAAACCTTAAAAAATGTGAACAGGGGAGGTTTCCATGAACATGCACGGTGGGCGACTTGTCGCGCGCGTTTTGAAAAATGAAAAGGTGTCGCATCTCTTTACGCTATGTGGCGGACACATTGCGGCGATTTATGATGGCTGCATTGACGAAGGGATTAAAATTATTGATACGCGCCACGAACAAGCCGCCGCACACGCGGCGGACGCGTACGCGCGTTTGACGCGCGGCATCGGTGTTGCGGCGGTGACGGCGGGTCCTGGTGTAACGGATGCGGTGACGGCGGTGGCGAACGCGTATTATGCAAACAGTCCATTGCTATTGCTCGGTGGCGCGGCCCCGTTGGAGCAGCAAGGACGCGGCGCGCTGCAAGAGATGGAACAAGTCGCTTTGTTAAAACCGATCACCAAATACAGCATCGCGATTCATCAAACCGAACGTATCCCTGAATTGTTGACCCAAGCGATTCGCATTGCGTTGACGGGACGCCCGGGGCCTGTGTTTGTGGAAATTCCATTTGATATTTTGATTCAGTTTGTGGATGAGGACAATGTAAAATTTCCAACGCAATATCGTACCGCAGCACGCGCGTACGGTGAACTTGAAGAAATTGCGCGCGCGGCAGAGTTAATTTCTAACGCGGCGCGCCCTGTCGTGTTGGCGGGGACGCAAGTGTATTGGCATGATGCGTCGGAGGGGTTGCGCGCGTTTGTTGAGAAATTTAATTTGCCGGTATTCCCGAACGGCATGGGACGCGGGACGTTACCGATGAATCATCCGAATTGTTTGCCGCTCGCGCGCGGCGCGGGATTGAAAAACGCGGATGTGGTTTTGTCTCTCGGCGTGCCGATGGATTTTCGGATGCGGTATGGGGATTTTGGCGATGAAACAAAATTGATTCAGGTGGACGTGGACGCGGCAGAAATCGGCAGAAATCGCGCGGTGGATGTGGGTATTGTGGGCAACGCGCGCGCGGTGATCGAACAATTAACGGATGCGATTCCAAATAAAAATTTTAGCGAATGGCTCGCGCACCTGCAAGGAGTCGAAGAAGAGAAACGGACCGCGCAAGCGGTGTGGGAAAATTCGGATGAAATCCCGATTCATCAAATGCGTCTCGCGCACGAGTTGAACAAAATTTTGGATGACGATACGATTGTTGTCGCCGATGGCGGCGATGTAGTGGGGCTTGCGGCAAAGGTGTTGACGATTACCAAACCGGGACAATGGATGGATCCGGGTCCGCTCGGCTGTCTCGGTGTGGGTTTGCCGTTCGCTTTGGCGGCGCAAGCGTTGTATCCCAATAAAAAAGTGATTGTGTTGAACGGCGACGGTTCGTTCGGCTTGAACGGGATGGAATTTGATACAGCTGCGCGTTTCAATTTACCTATCGTCACCGTCATCGGCAATGATGGGCAATGGGGCGAAATCCGTTTGCCGCAAGTCGCGTTGATGGGACAAGAACGCGCGGTGGCGACAGAACTCGCGCCGAACGTGCATTATGAAAAAATCGCAGACGCGTTCGGTGGCTATGGAGAGTACGTGACGGATCCAAACGAGATCGTGCCCGCGATTCAACGCGCGTTTGCAAGCGGCAAACCCGCGATCGTGAATGTGATGATCGATCCTGCGGGCGTGACGAAAGCGGATGCGGTGCGCGCGTATGTTTTGTAAAATGCGATTGAGTTGCCACGCACTTCCGCAAGTGCGTGGCAACTCAATCGCATTTCGTTTTCCGTTCACTCGCCCTTATAATCTTTTGCAATGAAGACAACGGTAGTTATTCCCACGTATAACGAAGCCGATAATCTCCGCGCAATTTCGTCTGCTCTGTTACAGCTCCCCATTTCGGATCTCGATGTTCTCGTTGTTGATGATGAATCGCCCGATGGCACAGGCGCGCTGGCGGATGAATTGAGCCGCGAATTTTCGTCCCGTTTGCGCGTGCTGCATCGTCCCGCGAAATCGGGTTTGGGCACCGCGTACATCGAAGGATTCACAAACGCGCTGCAAAATGGCGCAGAGTTTGTGGTGCAGATGGACGCGGATTTTTCACATTCCCCCGATTACCTTGCCCAATTTTTGATGCGGATTGACAAGTATGATGTGGTCGTCGGTTCGCGTTATGTGCCCGGTGGAAAATTGGATGAACGCTGGAGTTTTGGTAGATATTTGTTGAGTTGGTGGGCGAATAGTGTTTACGTGCGAATGATTTTGGGGATCAAGGTGCGCGACGCGACGGCAGGTTTCAAATTGTGGCGGCGCAGCGCGTTGGAAAAAATTGATTTGAACAAGGTGCGCGCGAATGGCTACATTTTTCAAGTCGAGATGGCGTACCTTTCGGAACAAAATGGGTTGCGAATTTTAGAGTATCCTATTTATTTTGAAGATCGGCGCATTGGTCAATCGAAAATGGACATGCGCGTAAAATGGGAAGCTGCTTCGCGCGTGTGGGAAATCCGTTCGCGCTATGGTCCCTTGAAAAAAAATTCTTCTGTTGTCGCGCATCAACTCGAAATTTCAAAAGAGTAGAGATGCTTCAATTATTTTCCTTTCGAGTTGATGCGCGAAGAGTGGCAGCGTGAAACGATCTGATTTCGCCGCCATTCTCTTTTTCCTCGCGCTTGCCGTCGTTTTTTTCGCCCCCGTCTTGATCGGCAATGCGTCGCTTGTGCCGTTCGACAACCTCTATCGTTTTCCCCCGTGGAGCGCGTTCGTACAACAAAACGGTGTCGCGCAACCGCACAATCCCCTCCTCGACGATCTCGTTCTCGAAAATTACGCGTGGAAAAATTTCATAAACGAGTCGATCCGCGCGGGTGAAATTCCATTATGGAATCCGTACATTCTCGCGGGGCAACCTTTTCTCGCGGCGGGACAAAACGCCGCGCTGTATCCCCTCGGCATTGTGTTTTACATTTTGCCGCTCGCGCGCGCCTACGCGATTTTTGCGGTGCTGCATTATTGGCTCGCCGCGTGTTCAATGTATTTTCTCGCGCGCGTTTTGGGGTTACGCACATTCGCCGCAATCATCAGTGGAATCATTTACGCGTTCGGCGGATTCATGGTGGTCAGCATTGTGTTTCCGATGGTGGTAAGCGCGGCGACATGGCTGCCTGCGATTTTGGCATGCGCGGAATTGACGCTGCGGGAGGAGGAGCGGAGACTGGAGACTGGAGACTGGAGATTCGCGCGGGGGTTGTTTTTTGCCTTGTGCGCGGCGATTTTGATTGGGGTTCAATTTCTCGCGGGGCATGTCGAAATGTCGTACTATATTTTGCTTATCCTCGCGTTTTACGCGGCGTGGCGCATTTTGGGAATGAATGTTTCGCTGCGTGCGCGAAAAATAAATTGGCGCGGACTTGCGCGAGCGGGCGCGGTGATGTCGGGCATTGTTGTTTTGGGATTCGCACTCGCGGCAATTCAGATTTTGCCGTTGTATGAACTCGTGCGTTTGAATTTTCGGGAAGGGTCTGCTTCGTACAGTGATGTCGCGGGGTGGGCATTGCCGTCGCGGCAAATTCTCACCTTTTTCATTCCCGATTTTTTTGGCAATCCAACGCATCACGCGTATTTCGACATCTACGAAAATATTTGGAAACCTGCGCCGCAAGGAACAATCTTTTGGGGCATCAAAAATTACGTGGAAGCGGGCGCGTATGTGGGAATCCTTGCGCTCGCGCTGGCTATTTTAGGAATTTTTGATTCGATTTTCGAAATTCGAAATCTTGTCCCGAACGAACGTGAGGGATCAAAATTTTTCTTTGTCACTTTAGCAGTACTTTCCCTCCTCTTTGCCTTTGGCACTCCGCTCTACGCGCTTCTTTTTTACGGACTCCCCGGCTGGAATCAATTGCATACGGCGTTTCGATGGATATTTCCATGGTCGTTGAGTGTAGCGTTTCTCGCGGGCGTTGGCACTCAGTACCTCGCAGACGGATTATCAAAACGCGTTGTCACAATCATTGGCGCGCTCTTGGCAATGATAGGACTTGGGACATTAGCCGTCTTTGGATTGTCGTTCATTGTGCGCGAACCATTTTTACAAATTGCAGACGCGTTCGTGAACGCCTCCGATTTGGCGAAACCGGTGTTTGAGACGGGGCAAGCGTTTTGGTCGTATCAAGCGCGGAACATTGCGCTGTTTGGTTTGTTTGTGTTCCTCGCGGGCGTTGTGTTTCTCGTCGCGCGAATGAATTGGCGCGCGCGAAATGTTGCATTGTGGAAACCGCTTGCATTGTTGGTCATTGTCGCGGATCTGTTTGTTGCAGGCATTGGCTTTTATCCGCGCGCCGATTTGAAACTGGCGGAATTTGTGCCGCCTGCAATTCAATTTTTGCAAAAAGATAAATCGCTGTACAGAATTGCCACGTACGATGAACGCGGGCAAAAAGTGTTGAACGCGAATAGCGCGATGCCGTTCGGGATTCAAGACATTCGCGGTTATGACTCGATCATTGCGAAACAGTATGTTGAGTTCATGCAATTGCTCGCGCCGCAAGATGAACTTTTGTACAATCGCATCGCGGCGTTTTATGAGTATCAACCGTTGAGTTCGCCGCTGCTGGATTTGCTGAACGTCAAATATATTTTGACAACGCGACCTGTGCCGTTTGCAAGTTATCCGTTGGTGTACGACGGCGAGATCAAAATTTATCAAAATCCGAACGTAATGCCGCGCGCGTTTGTGGTGGATCACGCGCGCGTAATTCCAAATCGCGCCCAATTATTGGAGGCGCTTGACGACATTGATCTCAAGTCTTTTGTGGTGTTGGAGGAACGCCCGCCGCTTGAGGAAACGGATGTGTTGAGAATGGGCAGCGCGCGCGGCGTGCCAATTGAGAAATACACGGGCAGTGAAGTGATTCTCAAGACGAACTTGACCCAGCGCGGCTATCTTGTCCTCACCGACACTTTTTTCCCCGGCTGGATCGCGCAGATTGATGGGCAAGATACGCCGATTTATCGCGCGAATGGAAATTTTCGCGCGGTTGTCGTTCCGCGCGGCGAGCATACGGTACGCTTCAAATACTCTCCCATTTCCTTTCGCGTCGGTTCCGTATTATCACTGCTCGCGGTGATTGCGGTGATGCTCGCGCTTGTCGCCTTGGTGTGGCAAAAATTTGTGCTTGGCACGTCGAGTGGCACCGAGTCGCAAGTACGCACAGTGGCGAAAAATTCGCTTGTGCCGATGGGCGCGTCGTTGTTGATTCAGGTGATCAATTTCGCGCTCGCGCTCGTCGTGCTGCGCGTGTTGGGTCCCGAAAATAATGGACGCTATGCGTTTGCCGTGACCGTGTGGTTTTTTCTTTCGGCGATCACCGAATTTGGCTTGGGAATTTTGGTGACGCGTGAGGTGGCGCGGGATCGCGCGCGCGCAAATGTGTTTTTGACGAACGCGATTTTGCTGCGCGTCGGTTTGACGTTGCTCTCGATTGTGCTTCTCGGCGCGGTGATTGTGTTTTATCGCGCGACGGGGAATTTGGATAACGAGACGGTTTGGGCGATGGCGCTGCTGTGGGTTTCATTGTTTCCCAATCACATCGCGGGCGCGTTGTCGGGAATGTTTTATGCGTATGAACGGTTTGAATACCCCACCGCGTTGGAAATTGCCACGGCTTTGGTGAGTGTAGCTTTGCAGATCGCGGCGCTGCTGACGGGGTACGGCATTGTCGGACTCGCCGGTGTTTCGATTGCGACGAACATTTTTACATTGATTGTGATGTGGTATCTCGTGTGCCGTTTGTTGTTCAAACCACATTTCGCGTTGGATCGTCCGTTGGCGCGCTGGATGTTTGTCGAGTCGTATCCGTTGATGATGAACAATTTGCTGGCGAACTTGTTTTTCAAGATTGATGTGTTTTTGCTTTTGCCGTTGACGAATGCGACGATTCTGGGCTATTACAACGCGGCGTACAAATTTGTGAACGCGTTGAATTTTATTCCCTCCAAATTTACGCTGGCGATTTTTCCCATGTTGTCGCGGCTCTCGACGAGTTCGACGGACGCGATGCAGCGCGCGTTGATCGTCTCGGTGAAATTGCTGACATGGATCGCGGTGCCGATTACGGTGGCAATCGTGTTTATTGCCGAGCCGTTGATTTTGTTATTCGCGGGCGCGGCGTATATTCCCGATTCCGCCATCGCGCTCCAATGGCTGATTTTCTTTTTGCCGTTCAGTTTTATCAACAGCGTCGTGCATTATGTTTTGATTGCGTTGAATGAGCAGCGTTTTCTCACGCGCGCGTTTTTGATCGGGCTGGTGTTCAATATCGCCGCGAACGTTATCGCCATTCCCGCGTTGACCTATCGCGGCGCAGCGCTGGTGACAGTGTTATCGGAATTTGCCTTGCTCATTCCGTTTTATTACGCGTTACGCAAACATTTGCCGCCGCTGCCAATTCTCGACATGTTCTGGCGTCCCGCGCTGGCAGGTTTAGCGATGAGTGGAGCTTTGTATTTTCTCGTGCCGCAAAATACTTTAGTCGCCTTGATTGTGGGAATGCTTGTGTATGGAATTGTGCTGCTCTTGTCAGGCGCGTTGGGCGCGGATGAGTGGCTGTTGGTGGGGAAATTGGTCCCGAAGCGGTTTGAAAAACTCGTGGGGATTGTTTCGCGGGGAAAGATGGTGACGAGTAAAGAGTAAAGAGTAAAAAGTGAAAGTTACTTTTTACTCTTTACTTTTTACCAGAAACTTTTCAATCTCGTCCTCGACGCGTATTCTCCCCAAATGCACTTGCGGTATCGGCGCTTTCAAATTGTAGGTGTCAATCATGCGGTTCAGTTCTGTTGCGCCTACGCGAAATTGGGCGACGAGTTTTTCTTGGATGTGCGCGCGTTCCTTTTCCTGCTTGGGGGGATTCGCCGCAAAGCGCGTCAAGGGCGCGAATAATTTTGCTTTTTCCGCGTCCACCTGTTTGCGCGTTTCGATCCAGTCGGGGGCATAGCCCGCGTTCTTGAGCATATTGAACGCGAGTTCCCAATCTTCGGGAACATTCGGATCGCGAGATAGATCAAGCGGTTTGCCCGCGCCGCGCAAATTGTCAAAGTCGCCGCGTTCCATTGCCTCGCGGATTTGTTTGTCGATCGCGGATTCAAGGTTGGAGACGTGCAAGCGTTTACGCCTAGAGTCAATTTCATCTGGCATATTTACCCTTTCACCTTCCGCAAGATAAACAACCATTTGAAACCCCGCAGGTAAAAATTGTATTCTTTCGCGCGCATGTGCCAGATGTCTGTATTGGAAGTTTGATTCCGACGCGTCACCACAATCGTATCTATTGGTTCAAAATATTTCTCTAGCAGCAAATAGAGTTTGACACCAACGGGTGTAAATTTCTTTTTCTTTGCTTGATCTCCGATGAGCCATGCGATAATACCATTTGGTTTTAGAATACGTAGGGCTTCAACGGCGACTTTTTCCAACTCCTCAAAGAATCGCTGGTCTTCACAGGATATTTTGCCGATGCAGTTGAGATTGTCAGAGTAGTTAATGTTGTCAGAGTAAGGAGAGTCAATAAAAACAAGCTGTGCAAAATTGTCGCGTAGAGGAAGGTTTCTTGCATCTGCCGCGTAGATTTCTTTGCGACGAGAGACGAGATCAAAACCGAATACTCGCCGTTTTTCTTCCGTGCAAACGTCAACCGTCGTCCCACTACCGCACATCGGATCAACAACAACGTCACCTTCCCGCGTATATCGCTGGACGAGATTCCAGACAACAAAGGCTGGTGTCACGCCATTGTACTTGTTGTCGCCATGCGGGCGGTCACCATAGTTCTGGGTGGGAAAGTCCCAGAGGGTGGTTGATTCAAGGTTTGGTTTTGCTTTTTGGCTTGGCATCGTACCACTTTTGGAAGATTACTGTGAGATCGGCAAAAATCTCATTGAAATTTTTAACCTTTTCACTTCGTTGGATGTCGCGCAGAATGTATGCGGCATCAATCTCACCAAATTCTACGATAATTCGGTTTCGAGTACGTTCATTATTTTCAATGACAAAATCACCATCATTGTCAGTTGATGCAAGATAGCAAAGAATCTCTTTTGTGGTTTCTGCACTCTGTAACTTGATCTTCCAATATGCTGATTGTGCTACCCGTTCTCGCAAACTGGCTTTGCACGAAAGAATTGCGATTACGAGTAAAGATTGACGGTCAAATAATACAATGTCAGCATCGGGCAAGACTGCAAAGTCGTTGTAAAAGACAAGGAGATTTCGCTTGACCTTGTCGAGCTTTTTGCCGACATTTGTTTTCCCAAGCGATTTACTGCTTGTCATACCCACTTTATAATCTGAATCAGCAATAAAATCTTTGATAATCTCAGTAACAATTCTTTCAAATGTGTTGCCACTCCACGAGTTCCATGATTGATTCGGGTCTTTGCCCAATGCAGCAGCTTCACGGAGATAGCGTGGGCGAATTTCCTTTAGCAGGGTGCCAAGAAAATCGTAGTTTTTTTCCTGTTTCTTTCGCTCCTTATAGAGCTTCAGAAAGTCATCATACGTCATTTTGTTTCTCCATGATCAAAATATATTCGGTTGGATAAACCAAGACGTTGCCCTTGGCTGTGGCTGACGTAAATTTCCCATTTTTTGGATCGCGTACTTGGGGCAGCATCTTGGATGGAATTTCTCTACGCACAATGTTGTGTGTCTTGAATCCGAGCGCCTGCATCTGTTCCACATAGACTTCTGCATTCAAGATCTCAACACCTTGAAAAGCAGTGTTTCCAATAACGACACATGCGAACCCACCTTTTTTTAGGACGCGATTCATTTCTGTAAAACACTCGAGCATATCCGCGAAATATTTTTCTACTTCCCGCGCTTTTTTATTTTTTAGATTTGAAACAATTGTTTCACCAATTTCTGATTGGAGATTGATAGGTTCGCGGGCTGTGTAAGTGCTGCCGATGAACTTTTGTCTAAACTGGGGTAACGCATCAAAATAGCTGAACCATAGCCCTGTGAGTTGATGAAGGTCAGCATACTCGTACGATGTGACATACGGCGGACTTGTAACAACAAGCTTTGCCGTCCCTGCATTGATGGGAATACACCGCGCATCGGCGCTGTACACTTTGCGAAAGCGTTCAATGTTTGCGACAACATTTTTGGGCAGCATGTCGTGGAATTCTTGGTTCCGCTTCAGCATCGCTTTAACTTGTCTCTCAAATGCTTTGAGTGGGTCTGCTGGCTTTTTGTGAAGGTCTCTCACTGGCTTTACACTTTTTTGAAGCCAGATCGAACATGTCTTCAGAATTTGTGAAAAACCAACCATGAAAAATTCTCTAACCGCTTGATTGGAGATTTCCATGATTGCGCCAAGAATTGCGTCAAGTTGTTTCTTTTGTTCATTTGAAAACCAGTAATCAATTCTGTCGTTTTGGGGACTCGCAACGGCAGGTTGCTTGCCAAAGAGTTTGGGTTGGAGGGAATTGGCAGAATGAAGCTGCGAGGCGAGTTCCGCAAAGTGGGCTTCGAGGATTTTAGGCGCGATGGGGGTTGACTTTACTTTTGCGATGAGATGTGCCACTGGATTGATGTCAGTGCCGATTCCTTTTCGAGAGTGAACCATCGCTTCAATAATTGTAGTGCCGCTGCCCATAAAGGGATCAACGATCGTATCCCCTTGTTCACTGAGTTCGAGGATGAGGCGAGTCGCTAATTGGGGAATAAACTTGGCGGGGTAGGTGTGATAGGCATGCGTGATGTATCTTGTATGTCTTTGCGTGCAATCGGCAAAGGACCAACTGGGGTCAACTACAATCGAGTTTAGATTGGATGTCATTGTTTTTTCTCAAGGCATGATTGATTGGGCAGAACGATTGTAGCCAAAAATAGAGACAAGTAAAATCACTTGATTTGCAAAAGAAAAAACACCGCGCGCAGAGATGCACGCGGTGTTCTCAATTTACGACACTCACTCGCCAAAACTACTTCCCCCACCTCCGCCGCCACTCTGCGCGCCACTTGCTTTCTCCGCGCGCGGTTTTGCCAAATCCACTTTGAGCGTACGGTTCTTGAATTGCGCGCCGTTGAACATGGTTTGCGCGCGGTTCGCATCGTCGTCCGTCGCAAATTCGACAAAGCCAAATCCTTTGCTGCGTCCCGAATCGCGGTCGGTGATGATTGCCACATCGGTCACATTGCCTGCGTCCGCAAAAAAACTTTTCAACTCGTCCACCGTGAGTTGATACGGAAGATTGCCCACGTAGAGACGCGGGCGAGTGCCATTCATGTCCTTGTTCTCCTTTTGCTTGAGCGAAACCGTTTCAAGAAAAATTCCTGAAACATTGTTGGGTGAAATGGGGCAAAAGTTATGTTGAATCAAGGCGGCAGCGGTGACGCCTTTCGCAAAGCGTTGCTACTCCTTTATTATGACGCATCATCACGCGCATTTTGTGTTCCTCGTGGCAAAATGCTAAACCGCGTGATGCTGCGTCACCTTATATTGCCTCACTGTGCATGGAGACAATTTCAACTCGCGCTCTATTTGGCATCATCGCTTGAAAGAATCGGAACAGAGTTGGCGTTCGAGGAACAGAGACCGACGAAGCACACGCCGCGCGCGCGTCGGCAGCAAACGCGTGATGAGGGGTAAATAAACGGGGATCGAATCATCGAGACAGAGATGAATTTATGTAAGCGTGTAAAAACTATACCACGCGGTATCGTGCGGTGTCAATGGGTTGATCAAAAAACCTCCGATGTCTTCAAGACATCGGAGGTTTTTGAATTAGATGAACAACGGCGCAAGCACCAGCGTAATCGTCGCCAGTAACTTGATCAATACGTGAATCGAAGGTCCCGCTGTATCCTTGAATGGATCGCCGACGGTATCGCCGACGACCGCTGCTTTGTGGGCATCACTCTTTTTCTTTTCCAACCTGCCCGTTACGGGATTCATTACCCCTTCCGACTCAATCCACTTTTTCGCATTGTCCCATGCGCCGCCGGAATTGTTCAACACGGTTGCCATCAAAATCCCCGCGATTGTACCGACCATCAACAAGCCCGCCTCCGCTTCCCAGCGCAACAGGACGCCGAGCAAAATCGGCGCGCCCACCGCGAGAACGCCGGGCAGAATCATGGAACGCAGCGCGCCTTGCGCGGTAATGTCCACCGCGCGTGCATAATCGGGTTTCGACGTGCCTGCCATGATGCCCGGGTCTTCGCGGAATTGACGGCGCGTTTCTTCAATAATTTTTTCAGCTGTTGCCGCCACCGCGCGAATTGCCAGCGCGCTGAAAAGGAAAATCAACATCGCACCAAACATCGCGCCGACAAAGACTTCCACTTTGCCGAGATTGACAACGTGCGCGGCGTCAAAAATTTCTTTTGCCTGCGCCGCATTCACAACGACACCCTCTACCACCGCGCCTGCTTTAACTTGTAAAATCAACGCCACTTTGTCAAGATACGCGCTAAACAACAAGAATGCAGCGAGGGCAGCGGAACCGATTGCGTATCCTTTCGTCAATGCTTTTGTCGTGTTGCCCGCCGCGTCCAACGCATCCGTGCCGCGTCGCACCTCTTCTGACGCGCCCGACATTTCTACAATCCCGCCCGCGTTATCTACAATCGGACCGAAGGTGTCCATCGCCAGAATAAATGCCGCCGTCATTAACATGCCCATCGTCGCAATGGCTGTGCCGTACACCCCGCCGATATATT
>Ga0247727_10012488_pt1 | contig 14570 bp, 7 predicted proteins | sample WisWelCaveWW1625_FD_202498 | JGI IMG/M metagenome (GOLD analysis project Ga0247727, IMG submission 202498) | Biofilm microbial communities from Wishing Well Cave, Virginia, United States - WW16-25 | ecosystem: Environmental > Aquatic > Deep subsurface > Groundwater > Cave microbial mat | place... | reverse complement strand
GACCGGGGTCACCTCCGGGGTCAGCCTCACCGGGGTCCCCAACGCGGTGACCGGGACCGTGGTCTCTAAGTCCCACACCGTCTCGACGTACACGATGACGGTTCCGGCGACGGTCAAGACCGGCGATCCACTGTCGTTTAGCTGGGTAAAAATCAATGTCGGTGATCCGACGCTGTTTGAGTACTCCGTCGATGGCAAGGTGCTGACCGATCCGACCAAGAGCTGGATCGACTTTGCCGGGCCGAGTCCAACAAGGTGCCCTCTCGGGTCGGCCAGCACTTGCTCCGCGACCGCGCCGACCACCGATGCGACCAATCTCGTGAGCGCGGCGGCGTATGTCCGACTCAATGGCATTGAGTCGACCAACAATCAGCCGATTACGCCGGCGGTGTCGCCCAGCTTTAAGGTGATCGAGCGTATGACGGTGGCGAATCCGGCGAGCCAGGTGCCGAATGCCTTGCGGCAAACCAGCGGAATCGGCGGCGATCCATTTGGACTTACTGGTATCGACATCCTGAAGTTAAAACTAACTTCGGCTGGGGGAAATGTGACGGTGTCGCGATTACAGTTCACGGTCAATGCGCCAGGTATTGGACAGGCCAACTACAGATTGATAGACGATGTGGATGGGTCGGTCATTGCTACTGCTCCCGCGCCGGCTCTCCCGGACTTCCCATCGCTGACTCTGCCCGTAAATTTGACTGGGCATACCTATCGGCTTCGGGTTGATGCTTCTGGGCTTGATCCAGGAGAAACGCTTAACGCCAGCCTAGATCCGTCCGGAGTCTTCTCATCCGGCCAGGTGACCAGCACGGCGCTGACCGCCGAAGGTAGCGCCGTATCGATGCTGCACACCGTGTCCACGTACGTGGTGACATCGCCCACACTGAACGATGAGGTCGTCGTCGGCAGCGCCTGGATGATCACGTGGGCTACCCACGGCCTCGCGGATGCGGTCAATCCATCGGTCGAATACCAGGTGGACGGTGGGGCGTGGAAGCCACGCACGTGCACCGCGCCGCGCGCGGCAGGCGTGTGCGACACCACAGTACCGGATGACGTCGGCGATATCGTCATCCTGCGGCTGAGCGATGGCGTCCACACGGCGCTCTCGAGGGACTTCCGCATCGCCGGCGTCATTTCGATCGGGGTGGGTGGCGATAACACCCTGATCGGGCAACTGGACCTACCGGGCGGCCGGACATGGATCTACGGCAACACGCACAATGTCACCTGGCAGCAGCTCGGGTGGTTTACCACCCTGATGGAGCTTTCCATCGATGACGGCAACTCCTTCCCCTACAACGCCAACACGTTCACGCCACCGGGCCCGGTGCTGACGACCACGTCGTTTACCTCGCCCTGCAACAAGCTGGGCGTGAACCAGACGCAGGATCTGCCGCCGTGCGCCGTGGGATTGCCCGCGAGCGGCACCGACACGGCGCGCGTGCAGGTGCGGCCCCAGGGGTCTGCGCCGACGCAGGGCAACCGCGTCTCTGCGGTGTTCAAGATCAAGCCGGCCTTTCTTAGCATTACACCGGGCGGGGCCGACATCGTGAGGGGCCGCCAGGTGACCATCGATTGGCAGTCGCTTGCGGGGACGGAACCGGCGAGCGTCAATCCTTTCACGGACTTTCCCATTACCGCGGTCAAGGTGGATGTCTTGGATGCCGTTGGGGCGATCATTCCTGGCGGCAACCTCACCGCCTCAAGCTCGAATAATCCGGCGCTGGGCGCCATCACGTGGACACCGAACGCGCTTGGGACGGGCCTGCAAATCCGTATGTGCGCTGTGTCCCTGCCGACGATCTGCGGCTACGGTCCCAGTTTTGACGTGATTGACTTGTCCGTATCGATTACGCCCGATTCGGCGTTAGGCTTCGTGCCCAACGGCCCAACGACCATTAACTGGGCCGGGGTGGATCCAGGCCAGCAGGTCACACTGATGCTCCTCAATGCCAGCGGCACGCCGATCTGGAACACGGTGAGCGATCTGCCACCGCCCAGCAGCGTCTCGACGTCATCCAACCCCGGGTCTATTCCCTGGACGATCCCGGCGAGCTTCTCAACGCCCATGAACAATGTGCGCATCCGGCTGGAGCAGGTGGGCAGCCCTTCGGTGTGGGCGGAGAGCGCGCCGTTTACCATCCGGGGCGAGCTCCGGGTCACCGCGCCCGACGGCGGGGAGCAACTGCTCATCAATCAGGCTACGCCGATTAGCTGGTCGGTGATCTCCGGCACCACCGCGGCGGTGCGTCTGCGCTACTCCTCAACCGGCGCGACCGATCCGGCCGATCCATCGTGGGAGGTGCTGACGTTGAGCCAGCCGGTGGGCACTCCGTATCCCTGGATACCGGACGCGGTGACCGCGCAGGGGCGGATTGAGGTGTGTGATGAGTTCGACCTGCAGGTGTGCGACTACTCGAACGCCGACTTTTCGGTGGTCGGCCGGCTGAGCCTGGCGGAGTACACCCCAGGCGGCCAAGCGGCCAACGCCTTCGTGCAGTTGCCGACGGTCACCGATGGGGAGCTGTATCGATTTGCCCTGACGCGAACCGGCGAGGATGTCGACCTTGCCAGCCTGCGCTTCGATCTCAGCTCGGTGGTTGGGATCGCTGCATCACACATCACTGGCCTGAGTCTGCTGCAGGATGGCAACCCGGTGACGGCATCCTTCTCGGTGTCGCCGGCGGCCGCACCATCGCAGATCATGGCCACACTGACAGGGGTTACGGTGACCGGTACCTCGCAGTTTATCCTCAAGGGTACGGTGGGGAATCTGGCCGCCAACGATGAGATGACCGTCGGGCTCAATGCTGCCAGCGGCATCCAAGCCCAGGGGGCGACGACGTCAGCTGACCTCGATGCGCTGGGGGCTGTGAGCGGCTCGGTGAGCACCATCCGACACATCACGAAACTGTACGTCGTGGATGCGCCGCTGGCCGGCGCCAACTGGCCGGTGAACACCACGCAGGATATTCGATGGACGCCTATCGGCGGCGCCAGCGCCACGAACGTGAGAATCAGCTATTCGACCGATGGGGGCACGAACTACACGACGATTCCCGGCGCCGACGGCCCCAACGTGGCCAACCCATTCCCCTGGACCATTCCGCAGTCCGCGATTTCCGCGCAGGCCAAGATCAGGATCGTGGACCGGGCCAACGCCAGCATTCTGGGTTACTCCGGCGGCACGCCGGCCGGCAACCTCTTCAACATCACCGGCCAGATCACCATCACGGCTCCAGCCTCCGATCCGCGTTATGCGGACGGACGGCCGCGATGGCCGGTCCAGACCCTGCAGACGGCGCAGTGGACGACCGTGGGGACGATGAGTGCCTTCGATGTGTACCTGGACGCTGCGCTCATCGGGGATGACGTGACGGGCACAAGCTTCGCCTACACCCCCACTACGCCCTCGCCGCTGGCCACCCTGCGGGTGGTGGATGTCTCACCGGGCCATCCGCCGGCCGAGGGCACTGTGGATGTGGTCGTCAGCGAGATCAAGGCGCTGGAGCCCAATATCTCCTCAGCCTGGCTGGTGGACAGCCCGCAGATGATTCGCTGGGCGCAGACCGGGCTAGACACGGTGGATCTCTTCTACCGGGTGGGCGGCGGCGCCTGGCAGCCGATCGCCCTGGCGCAGGACGCCGCACTGCTGCAGTCTGCGTGGAGCCCGCCGGCCGCCGCGCGCGGGCCGCAGGTGGACGTGCGCCTACGCGACGCGGTCGATTCCGCCAACGGGGCCGCGGATGTCTCTGATACCTTCGCCGTCTACGGCACGCTGCAGCTGGATCCGGTGAGCGGGGTTGCCGTCAACACGCTCAAGACCGTGACGTGGTCCACGATGCCGGTCGGCTCGGTGCCGCGCGTGCGGCTGGAGCTGATTGACGTCTCGCGCGGGCAGACGAGCGTGATCGCCGCCGATGAAGCGAACGCCGGCAGTTTCGACTGGACGCCGGCGTTGGCGACGGCTCAGGCCAAGCTGCGCCTCTGTGACGTGGACTTCCCCAGCACCCATCCGAACGCCTGCAACGAATCGAACCTGTTTTCGATCACCGGCATCGGCGTCGATCCCATTCCGGCCGGGCCGCATCTGCCCGGCAGCGTGCTGCCGATCTCGTGGACCCAAGAGGGGGTGGTGGCCGGCCAGGTTCGGGTCGCGTACTCGCCCGATGGCGGCGCGACGTGGAAAGCGATGAACGGCACGGCCTGTCCGCCGGCAGCTCTTCCTCGCAACTGCGGGACAACGGTGCCGACCGGCGCAACGGGCAATTACACCTGGACCATTCCGGATGACCTGTCGGTGAGCGTGGTCGTCCGGGTTGCCGATGCCGGCGTGGCGGGCACGGCCTTTGGGCTCTCAAATGCCTTCGGGATCACCGGTCAACTGACCGTGACCGGCCCGGCGGCGGGCAGCGTCTTCGCGGTGACCGACCCGATGCCGATCAGCTGGACGACGCTGGGGACCATCCCCACGGTGGATCTGGAGTACTCCTTGAACGGCGGCGCGGCATGGGCGCCCCTTGCTGGCGGACAGGCCAACTCCGGCGCATACAACTGGGCTTTGCCGACGGACGTGATTTCCAATAACCTGCGCGTCCGCGTGCTGGATGCGGCTGGGGTCGGAGCAGGCGCCATCCACCCGTTCGCTGAGGGACGCTCCGGCGCGCTGCTGGTTGGTGCGAAATTCACCGTCACTAGTCCCGCAGGCGGGGAGTCATGGTCGGTCAATTCGCCACAGTCGCTGAGCTGGACCGTGACGGGCGACGGCGTGACCGCCGTGACCCTTGAGGTGTTCACAGCCGATGGGCTGACGAAACTGGCTGACATCGCTACCACAGTCATGGCGGGGACTTCCGGGGAAACAGGCACGCAGGCATGGAATGTGTTCGATGTGGTGGATGCGCTGGGCGATCCGCAGATAAACCCAAGCCAGCCGTTTCTGGTGCGCCTGAAAGATGCCACGGCGAACCACCCGGCGGTGGTCGGGGCCGGGCGGCAGGACTCCGCCAGCCCGACAGCCTTCTACTACAAGGTGGACTGGGAGGTCCGGGATGTGTCGAGCCCCCTCATCGTCCTGAACAATCTGCAGGTGATCGATTCGACCGGATGGACCAACCAGCCGGACTTCGACCTGACCGGCCTGCAGACTCGTTACTACCCCTATCTGGCGCAGGCATCCACCTTGTGGTCGCTGGCCAACAACAACGGGGCGTCTGACCAGTCACAGGGGCCGGCGGATGCGCAGCCGGTTTCGATTTGGGCGAGCGATCAGGACCAGACGCGCGTGGTAAAGATTGAAGTGGCCTCAGCCGACTCGGTGACCTGGCAGGTCCACTCCGCCTACCAGTACGACCCGGTCAACCCGGCGGATCCGTTGGACGATCGGGTTGAGCTCTCCGCCTGGCTGGAGAAGTCGGGCAAGATCGTGGATACCCTGTTGACCGACGCCTTCGTGGAGTTGTATGAGGACGGTGCCCTGATCCGGACGCTGCCGGCCGTGACCGCGGATCCCAACGGCAATTTCCGGCTGCTGTGGGATCTGAAACGGGATGACAGCACCAGCGTGCCGGACGGCAAGACCTATTTCGCCAAGACGATCATCCGGCGCCTCAGCCGCGAGTTCTCAACCGGCGGCGCGCTGAACATCATCGTGCCGAAGAAGATCTTAAGTGGCGGCTCAGGCGCCGGCGGCGGGCTGTCGCTGACGGATCTCCAGACCGAATTGGCACCGATCAAGACGGACGTCGGCGAGGTCAAGACCGCGGTCACCACGACCTTGCCCAGTCAGCTCACGGCGGCGCAAACGGCCATCCAGACGGACATCGCCAACGCGCAAGGCGCCATCCAGACTGACATCGCGGCCGCGCAGGGGGCGATTCAAGCTGACGTCGCTGCGGCCCGCACGGACATCGCCGGGGTCCAGACCTCAGTGGACGGCGTGCAGAGCTACCTCTCCGATCCCACCGCCGGGCTGCCGAAGGTGCTCGGCAATCAGACCGAGATGAAGGATCAGCTCAAGGCGCAGCGTAAGGGCAAGATCCTCAATCGCGAGACGAGCGTCGAGCCGGGTGAGAGCATTACCATTCGCTACCAGCCCGGCGATCCGACCATGGTGCCCACCATTCAGATTAACGGACCCGGCTTCGGCGTGGGGCCCAGCCCCATGGCGCTCAACGGCGGGTTGTACGAGTTCAGCCAGTTCTTTGACGCGACGGCCGCGCTCGGGGAGTACACGGTGGTGGTTTCCGAAGCCGCTTCAGCGACTGGGCTCTCTGACGGGACCGTGGACAGCCTGGGACTGCGCGTGCGCGCGCCGGTGGCAACCGGGCAAGATCTCAACACCCTGATGAGTGAAGTAACAGGCATTCGGGACCGGCTGGACTTCCAAGTCATCCCCGCGCTGGGCCTGATCCAGGGCTACACCGATGGGATCGAGGGCATGGTGGATCAACTGGAAGCTGACACCCAGACGCTGATCACGAACTGGAGCGGTCTGACGGCGCAGAACCTCATGGACGAACTGACGAATTTGGCCACAACGATCGGCACGCCGCCACCCGGCAGCTCGATCTATGCGGAGATGGCTAAAGACGCCACGGTCGCGAAGGAGACGATGCTAAGTGCGCTCGATGCCCGCGTGGGCGCTATCTCGGACGGCCGGACACTGGCCCAGGCTCTCGAAGACACCGAAGCCGCGGTCCAGGCCATTCCGGGCGCGACCGACTACACGGTGCGGTTTGACACCCTTGAACAGCAGCTTGGTGTTCCGGTCGGCAAGACAATCTACGGCGACATGGCGAAGGAGGCCACGCTCGGTGCGCCCGCGAACGGTTCGATCGCGGCTGACATTGCCGCTATTACCAGTGGTGGTGGTGCGGGTGGGGGCGGAGATCTGACGACCATCCAGAACCTGTTGAACGATGTGAAAGGCGCCCTCGGGGCGGATAGCTTGATCGCCGCCGGCGTGACCTTGGAGCAGCTCAACAGCGCCGCCAAGCTCGCCGCCGACAACGCCAAGCTCGCCGCCGATACCGCCGCCACGGAAGCCGGGGCGGCCAAGCTCGCCGCGGATGCCGCGAAGCTCTCGGCCGATGCCGCGGACCTGAAAGCCGGGGACCTCAAGACCGCCCTCGGGGCGGATAGCTTGATCGCCGCCGGCGTGACCTTGGAGCAGCTCAACAGCGCCGCCAAGCTCGCCGCGGATGATGCCAACGCGACCGCTGGGGAAGCCCGGGATCGGGCCATCGAAGGCCGCGACTATGCCTTGGCAGGTCGGGACTATGCCTTAGCCGGACGCGACTACGCGCTGGAGGCCCGCGACCGAGTCGGCGTGCCCACCGCCGCCTCGCTGGCGCAGGACGTGGCCGACTTTCGCAACGCGTTCAATGCAGTGGCGGGAACCAGCGGCGTCACCATGGATACCATGCAGACGCGGTTCGACACCGTTGAGGACTTGATCAACGCCCTGCCGCAGACGCAGATCGCCGACCAGGCCGCCCAGCTGGATGCGATTTCCACCGAGCTGGACGGCCTCGAGGCCCAGTTGACCGCGCTGAGCGGCTCGGGCCAGACCAGCGCAGATACGCTGCTGACTCAACTCAATATCGTCAAGGACACGGTGAACGAGCTCAAGTCGGTCACGGGCGCCGACAAAGAGACGCTGGTCAGCAAGCTGGCGGAATTGAAGCAGACGCTGGAGACCGCCAAGGGCAGCAGCGCGGCCGTCGCGCTCTCCGACAGCGCCAACGCCGCCGCCCGCCAGGCGCTGACCATCCTCGAAACGATCAGGAGCGAGGTAGGCAAGGACGGCGGCATCCCGGCCAATGGCGCGGTGCTGCTGGGTGAGGCTGTCGATAAGCTGCGGGACATCTCCAAGACCGTCACGGTGCTGCCGGGCCAGCTTGGCGACGAAGAGATCGCCAAGCAGCTGAAGAAGCTGGCGGAGCAGACCAACGGCATCGCGACGGACAAGGGCTACCACTTCGACTCGCTCTACGAGATGTCCGAGACGCAGACGACGGACGTGAAGACGATGCGCAACCAAGTGGAAGAGATGAGGGTGCTTCTGGAGATCCAGCGCTCCATCTTGGAGAAGAACATCAACCAGCCGGTCATGAAGACGTGGTTTGAGTCGAACTGAGAGGACCGTGGTTTGTGATCCGTGATCCGTGACCAGGAAAGACAGTCGAGCGTGCACACGGCGGCAGCCTGGGGTGATTTGGTGTGGGGGCTGGCGCGTTTTTGTGTATACTAGGAAGAGATCATGCGACTGCGCAAGGGGCATGGACTGCTGTTCGGGGTGCTGCTCACACTCGCCGGCTGGGCCGCCGAGGCGCACGCCGAGCTGGTGATGAAGGTCCTGGTGGTCAACCCCTCCGAGACCGAGGTCAAGGAATTCGACATCCGCAACCCCCTCCCGCCCGAGGTCAAGCCCGAGCACGTCCTCGACGCCGACGGCCTGAAAGTGGACTACGACTCCCAGGCCGGCACCTACATTCTGGTGGGCCGCGTGACCCTCAAGCCCAAGGAAGCGGTGACCAAGCGCATCCTCCTGGAAGACGTCTGGGTCATTGCGCCCGACCGCTTCTCATCGCTGCGCCGCGAGTTGAGCGACATCATGCAGAAGCTGGACGGAACCACGTATAAGGAACGCGGGCAGATCCTCCATCAGGCCATCGATCGGCGGCTGTCGGAGGTCGAAGAGAGCCAGGAGCAGCCCTTCGTGCACCCGATCCAGCACATCACCCGCTACCGGGAGAACATCAAGTCGATCCAGATGGTGGAGGCGGAGATGGTCTCGCTGCGCCAGCTCATGGTGATGGCGGCCCTGAATCCGCCGGCGAAAGAGGAGCCGGTCGTCGTGATCGAGGGCGCCGGCGCTGGCGGCGCAGGCGACGCGGGCAAGGGCAGCCTCTCCATTCTGGCCACGTGGCGGCTCATCTTCATCATTCTGGGCCTCTTGGGGTTTGTGAGCCTGTCGTTCTTCCTCGTGTGGCAACGGCAGCTGAAGCTGCAGTTGGCCAAGCAGGCAGCGAAGGATCGGTCCGAGTCGGACCACGCGACGAGCGGCAACGGCTCCAGCGCCGCCGGACTTGAGCCGCTGCCCCCGCCGATCGAGCCTCGCTTCCCCGGCCCGCCGGTCAAGTTGTAATTCTGGTGATGGGCAAGTTTGACGGGTGACGCGGAGCGGGGGCCCCCACGGCGCCCGGAGCCGACGACGCCGATAGTGCGGCGCGGCGAGGACGCGTGGGGTCGCGCAGCGGCAGGACCCGTCAAACTTGATCACTACCGTAGTTCTCAGCGTCTTGCGTTCGGCTGCCGTCCATGTTAGCCTGATGCACGGCTCATGCAGCAGCGCTGGACGCTGGCCCTGATCCTGATCCTCGCCACCCTGGGGCCCTCCCTCGTGATCGCCGTGGTGGGTGCGGCCTCCATCAAAGCGCTCGCCCGCAACCCCTCCGCCGCGCCGAAGATCCAGACGTCGATGGTGCTGGCCTTCATCTTTGCGGCCGCCATCGCGGTGCTGGCCTTGCTCATCCTGTTTCACGTCTTCACGTCGGCGTAGCGATGCTGTCGCGTCCCAAGAAACCCGCCGCCTCCGCCGCTGCCACGCTCGAGGTCTCTCCCCGCGTTGCCAAGCTCATCCTGGCCAGCGCGTCCCCCCTGTCGATCCAGCGGGTCGCCGCCAGCACGCTGCCGGAGACCACGGAAGATCCCACCGCCGCGCTGCGAGCGCTGTTGGCGTCCCAATCACTGGGGGTGCATCAGGTCGGCGTGCTGTTCGGCCGCGAGGCCTTCAGCCTGCGGACGCTGGAGCTGCCTGCGACGGACGTCAAAGAGCTAACCTCGATGCTGGAGCTCCAACTCGGCAAACTGACGCCGTATCCCCGCGCCGAGATCCTCTCCGCGTGGACGGTGATCGGCAGCTTCCGCGACGGCTACACCAGCGTCCTGCTGGCCATTGCGCGCAAGGCACTGATCACTGGCGTGCTCCAGCTGCTCAAGGCCAAGGGCCTCGCGCCCCGGTGGGTCGGTGTGAGCACGGAGGGGTTGGAAGCGTGGTGGCGCGCGCTCGCCCAGCCCGGGGAGCCAGGCGCCGACACGCGGCTTGCGGCGCTCATCGACGTGGACTTTGCCTCGACGGACTGCGCGATTTTCTCCGGCGGCACGCTGCTCTTTTCCCACAGCATCGCCATCGGCGCGGAACAGCTGGCGGCCTCCGAGCAAGCGAAGCTGCGGTGGCTGGGGGAGCTGGTGCGCCTGCCCCGCATCCTGCTGCACGAAGACATCAAGGGGCAGATCGGCCGCGGCATCCTCACCGGCGTGGTGCAGGGCCTGGAGAGCCTCACCGACCAGCTCGCGGCCCAATGGGGAGTTGCGGTTGAGCTGCGGCAGGCGCTGGGGCCGTTCGCGGCCTCCGCGTCGGTCAGCGAAGCCGCCGACGCCGCCCGGATCTCCTGCGCCGCCCTGACGGGGCTGCTGGCCGCCGGTACGCCGCCGCGGCTTGACTTGATGCCGCAGGAAACCCGCGTCTCCCAGGCGCTGCAGGTTCGCTCGCGCCACCTCGCACGGCTGGCGGGCAGCCTGGCGGCGATCCTCGTGCTGTGTGCGGTGCTCTACCTTGAGCGGATCATGAGCCTGCGCCACTACATCGCACAGCTTAACCAGCGGCTGGCCCCGCTGGAGCGGACCTCGCAACAGATCATCGAGCGTCGGCAGCTCATGCAGCGGGTGCGTGGTTGGGTCGATCCTTCGCGCAGCGCCCTGGAGGTGCTGCGCAGCGTCTCGGCGGCGGCGGATCCCGGCATCACGATCACGCAGCTCATGGTGGAAGAGGGGCGTCCGGTGACGATCCGCGGGAAGGCCTCGACGATGGCCGGCGCGTTTGAGTTCTTCGGCCGGCTGAAGCAGCAGGGCACCTTCGCTACCGTCCATCCGCGCTCGGTGGCGAAGGCCAAAGGGGCGGATGAGTTTGGCGCGGAGTTCGAAATCGTCTGCGAGTTTTCGGAGTCCTCCTGATGGCAGATCTCATCCGGCAGCGGTGGCAGCGGTTAAGCCGGCGGCAGCAGATCACTGCCTTCGCGGGCGTGGGGCTGGGGGTGCTGTGGCTCGTCAACGCCGCCGCGCTGCGGCCGCTGCGGCGTCACCTCGCCCGGCTGCATGCCGAGGCGCGCCAGACCGAGCAGGGGCTGGTCGACGCGCTCGTCGCCGGCCAGCAGGCCAGCGGCGTCAACAGCGCGTTTGAGGCGTACGCGTCCTACGTCCGGCCCTCCGCAGCGCCGGAGGCCGAGCTGGCGGTCATCCTCAGCGAAGTCGAGTCGGCGGTCCGCCAGTCGGGCATGGTGCTGCTCAACCTGAAGCCGGTCACGCTGCGCGATGGCCAGGCTGATTCCATCAGCGTGACGGTCGATGGGGAAGCCGATCCGGAGCAGCTCATGAACCTGCTGGATCGGATCCAGCGCTCCAGCCGGCTGCTCAAGGTGACGGAGCTCTCCGTGCGCGTGTCGGAGCAGCAGCGGCTGCGCGCGTCGCTGGTCATCAGCAAGCTGCTCCTGAACTGAGGGCGCAGAGGATTGACGATTGACGATTGTTGATTGGCGATTTCATTGTCGATTTTCAATTGCCGATTGGAGGGCAATCGAAAATCGTCAATCGCCAATCGAAAATTAGGTGAGGGCTTCGACCGCTGCGATGACGCCCTGGGTGACGCGAGTGAGGAAGTCCAGGTCGAGCGTCTCGACGCGGTCGCCGGGCTGGTGGTAGTGGGGGTTGCGGAAGAACGCCGTATCCGTGACGAGGAGCGCGGGGAAGCCCGCGTCCCAGAACGGCGCATGGTCCGACAGCCTGGCTTCGGGGAAGAGCCAGCCGTTGCCCGGCAGAACCATGGTTTCGACCGGCAGGCCCTCGACGCTCCGCATGGCGCCTGCGACCACCTCGAGGAACCGCTGCGAGCGGCGGTTGGCGGCCAGCCCCAGGTAGTTGCCGACGTCGGGGAAACGGCCCCGGAGAAACCACGGGTAGCGCTGCAAGCCCTGCGATTCGGTGAACCCGACCATCTCCAGCGAGAGCATCCCGAGGATCGACCTGCGGCGTCGGCGCAGGCCCGCCGCGTAGTGGGAGCTGCCGACCATGCCCACTTCTTCCAAGTTGAAGGCGATCCATTCCACTGGGGCGTTGGGCGCGTGCCGGGTCACGACGCGCGCCGCTTCCAGCATCGCCGCGAGGCCGCTGGCATTGTCATCCGCGCCCGGCGTGCCGGGGACGGTGTCGAGATGCGCGCCGATGATGAGGCGAGGCTTTGCCTGCGCACCAGCCGCAATCAGATTGACAAACCGCTCCCCCATGTACGAGAATTCATCCATTGAGACGGCCAAGTCCCAGGAGCGCCACTGTTGAGCGATGTACGCTTGGGCTGCTTCCAGCCGCGCGCGGCTCAGAAATGGATGACGCTCTCCCTCCAGAGCTTTGAGGTGCGCCAGGAGCGCGTTGCGATCAACCTGACCTGCGAGTGATGATCCCATACGAATTTGACGCCGAGCGATTCAGCCGCTGGATGGCCTACGTGCTGCGCCACAACCCCGCCCGCTATGGCCTCCAGCCGGACCGGCATGGCTACGTGGACATCGAGGAGTTCCTGCTGATCGCCCGGCGACGCTATCCCTCCGTGAATCCGGAGCAGTTGCGGGAGTTGATCGGCGCCGGCTCACCCGGCCGATTTGAAGTCGCCGGCAATCGGCTGCGCGCTCGCTACGGCCATTCGATCCCGGTCGAGCCGGCTGGAGCGCCCATTGTGCCGCCGGCCCGATTGTATCACGGCACCGACGCCTCGCGCACCCAAGCGATCCTCGCCGGAGGGCTTGCGCCGATGGATCGCCGGATGCTCCACCTCAGCGAGACCATTGACGACGCCCTTGCCGTGGCCAGCCACAAGACCAGCCAGCCGGCCGTGCTGCGCATCGACGCCGCAGGCGCCCATGCCGCCGGCATCGCGTTCTATCGGGAAGGCACGATCTACCTGGTGTCGCATATCCCCGCGCCGTTCGTGAGTTCCGAACCGCTGCCCGTGGCCCCAGGCACCCCATCCCCCTAACGCCAGTACCTGGTACTTCTTGAGAGTGCATGAGTCGATACGACGTCATTGTCTTGGGTGGCGGCATCATCGGCTGCGCGCTGGCCGAGGAGCTGGCCCGTCGTGGCCAGCGCGTCGTCGTGCTGGAACGCGGGCGCATCGGGGCGGAAGCCTCCGTCGCCGCGGCAGGCATTCTGCTGGCTCAGATGGATGTGCTGAAGCCGGGACCCCTGCTCGAGCTGTGCCAGGCCGCGCGCCGACTCTACCCAGGCTGGATCAGGCGGCTTGAGCGGGCCGCGGGGATGCGGGCGGATTTCCGGATTGCAGGGGTGCTGTACCTGGCGGCCTCCGCCGCGCAGGCCAGGCGCATGCAGGCCCGCGCGGACTGGCAGCGTCGCTTGGGGCTTGCGGTCGAGCGCTGGTCGCCTGCCGAAGTCCGGCGGCGGGAACCTGCCGTGGACGGACGCTGGGCCGCCGGGTTTCACTTTCCCCTCGAGGGGGAGGTGGATAACGTCTTGCTGATGCACGCACTCGCCGCGGCCTGCCGTCGCGGTCGGGTGACGCTGCGAGAGCAGACGACGGCGCGGCGACTCCTGATCCGTCACGGGGCCGCCAGCGGCATTGAGACCGACCGGGGGCTGCTGCGCGCTCCGGTCATCGTCAACACGCTGGGCAGCTGGGCGGCGCTGCGCGGCACACCCTTTGCGCAGCTGCCCATCGAGCCGGCGCGCGGCCAGCTCCTCTCCTTCGCCGGACCAAAAGGGCTGTTTCACCGGCCGATCATGACGGATCGGGCCTACGTCATCCAGCGGCGGGACGGCCAGCTGCTGCTCGGCTCCACCGTTGAGCGCGTCGGCTTCGACAAGCGCCTCACCGTCCAAGGGATGCACCACATCCTCTCCGCCACCCGGCGGATCAGCTCAGCGCTGGAGTCCTGTGGCTTCGTGGAGGCGTGGGCCGGCCTGCGGCCCTACTCCCGCACAGGCCTTCCTATCTTGGGTGCTACGGCGATCGAGGGGCTCTACGTCGCCACCGGCCATTTCCGCCACGGGATCCTCCTCGCTCCCATCACCGCCAAGCTGATGGCCGAGCTCATCCTCAACGGCTATACCTCGTTCAACCTCTCGCCGTTCAGTCCAGCACGGCTGCCTCGGTAGCCCCCCGCGTCAACACGTTCCACCAGGCTTGACAGGCGCACACCGATCAGGTAGACTTATGAATGTAAGCGCTTACATAACAGGAGCCCCATGGCGACCAACCAGTCCATGACGATCTACGACATCAGCAAGATGGCCGGCGTATCCATCGCGACGGTCTCGCGGGCCATGAACTCGGTGACGCAGGACGTGGTGGCTCCGACGACGCGCAATCGCATCGCGGCCTTGGCGGACAAACACGGCTACACGCCGAGCCTGGCGGCGCGCGCGCTCAGCGGGTCGGCCCTCAAGACGATCGGCGTGCTGCTGCCGCAATCTCCGGGCGTCTTTTTCCACCA
>Ga0247727_10012487_pt1 | contig 14571 bp, 15 predicted proteins | sample WisWelCaveWW1625_FD_202498 | JGI IMG/M metagenome (GOLD analysis project Ga0247727, IMG submission 202498) | Biofilm microbial communities from Wishing Well Cave, Virginia, United States - WW16-25 | ecosystem: Environmental > Aquatic > Deep subsurface > Groundwater > Cave microbial mat | place... | reverse complement strand
AAGATGGTGGGTGGATTTGGAAGAAGAAGGAAATATTTTTACACAAAGAAAACACAAAGATATTTTAGAGGTATCAAGTCTTCGCGATTTTCTCGAATCTAAAATTAAAGATGAATATCTTTTTATTGACCCGGATAATATTGTAGTGGATGATACTTTGACGCTGACTTCTGATGGCGCTCGTTTCCACTATACTCTCCACTCTCCATTAACTCTTAGTATCACAGATTTACAAGGCAGATACACCGGACAGGACCCGGTAACTATGGAAATAAAAGAAGAAATTCCCAATGTTAACTACAAAAGAATAGGCGATGTCCAGTTCATTTCAACTCCGGAGGGCCTTGCTTATACTTTAAAAATGAATGGATATGAGCAAGGGAGTTTCTCTTTAGATATAGACAAGCAAGAAGGGAACACAATTACGGAATTTACTTCATTCCAGGGCATCCCATCTTCAACAACCACCGTTGCCACGATTGATATACCGATGGGTTTTGATATTACAACTTCAAGTCTCCAGATTGACGAAAATGGAGATGGTATAGCAGACGAAACTCTTAGTGCTACACCAAACGGCGTGACTATATATGATGTGACTCCTCCTGAACTTGAGATAACTTTTGATACTATAACCAAAAATCCGATTTTTTCCGCAAAGGACGTCATAGACCAGAATCCTTCCGCCGTTGTCTCCGGAGAACATATAGTCCTCAAAGATAATTCATTAAATGTTACCACTATTCCGTTTCAAAAAACATTTGAGACTTCAAAAATCAAACTCCTTTTTAACAAAATCATTCGGAATGATGTAACCACTGTTTTGCCCCTTACTGCCATATCCTATGAATGGAAAGAGAAAGACAGAGTATTGATCGGTCTAGAAACAAAAGTGACAATTGAAGGAATAGAACAGTATATTTTCAGTTACAGGAAAGATCCTAATACTACCATTATAAAAATAAGGACACCGGAAGGCATAGTTACTACGACTATGCATGGGTTTGTGCCTGTGACGTTAAAAACGGAAGTAAATACTTTTAAGGTTTATTATTAATAATTAATTTAAAAATTTATGAATGGTTTTATTAATTGGTTTACAAAGAAGAGAATATTAATAGTTTTTAGTATTACCACAATATTACTCGTAATACTATATTCCAACATTAGTTATACTTTATGTAAGACTAATTTTTACTTGGAAATTTGCAGAGAAATTAGAGATGTTTCTAATTTTTTTACAGTATTGTTTTTTATTACACCAATTATATTATTTTTTTTAGCAATTACCGTGAAGATGAGAGAAGATACTTTCTTTCTTTGGAGAAAATTTACACTTACTTATTTACTTATTTATTTATTTGTGATAATAATCACTCCTTGGTATTTTGGAGATGAATTTTTACATATCGGGAAAGGTGCAATTGCCTTAATTCTTTCGTGCATTTATTTTGTGGTTTCGCTAATTTTGATTATCTACAAATCTTTTAAAAAAGAATAATAGAAGTTTTTTTTACTCCACTTTAGTTTAGTAAAGTAGATAGTGGTGTGGTGTTTTGGCGGGGGGAAAAAATTATATGATTATCATATCGTAAGCCGATACAAAATTACATGAAATCAATTTTTTTTAAACAATTATTAGTTCCAGCAGTGGCACTTGTCTTAAATCCGAACTTAAATTGGTCTGTTGTTTCTGCGGATGGGGCAAAAATTGAATCTTCTCAAGCGGCAGAAAATAATCAGTATGAAAATGAAAAATTACAAAAAGATCTTAAAGAAACACGCTCTTGGATATTAGAGTATATCAAAAGCCGAAAGGATTTAAAGCCTGAGATTTTCCTTGATGGACAAAAAAATAAGGAACTTTATAGAACCTATAGTTTTTCGATAAATAATTCTAAATCAAAGATAGTGTATGTGAAAAACTCCAGTGGTTCTGAGGAAATCTTTTTTATAGACGGGGATGGAAAGAAAAAAGTACGTATTGGTTTTACGACAGACGGTAAAGCAAGTATTTATTTATGGGAGGGGAAGAAAGACGATGGTAGTTTTGAAGCTGCTTTAGAGATTTGTAAAGCTTTCAGGGAAAAACTGTTTCCTAAAGAAAAATAAATATTTTTAGTTATTTTTTTTGTGTTGTATGCAAAAAAGCAAAAAAATTGATCTTATAATAATGCTGATCTATCCTATTTTTGCCGTTCTTATTTCTCATTTTTTAAAAATAAATTTCTTTTGGTCGACAATTGTTTTTTTTGGTTTACCGTCACTTTACCTTACTATAAAGGTGCCGAAATTTTCAAAAAGAGTTATTTTTTTCTCTCTGGTTTTCATACCCTTGGCGATGATTACAGATTATATAGCTCAAAGTACTGGACAATGGCTGGTGATGGATTCAACTCTACCAAGAATTCTTTTTTATGTTTCTCTTGAAAACATATTATGGACATTTTTCTATTTTTATTTCGTTCTCATGTTTTATGAATACTTTTTACATCATCATTTTACAAGATTGCCTTGGCATCCAAAACTAAAATTTTTTTTGCTACTTACCTTGTTTGCGTTCTGTTTGTTCCTGGTTTTACACGGCTTCTCGCCCGTACCTCCAGATGTGTCTTATTTTTATTTATGGTTTGGAACAATCTTAATACTAATTCCCATCTTACTTCAGCTTTTTAATCATCCAAAATTTATTTCAAGATTTTTTGAAACCGCGGCTTATTTCTTTTATCTGACATTGACCTACGAAATCACGGCACTGCAGCTCGGTTGGTGGTATTTTCCTAGTGATCAGTTCGTAGGGTGGATAACTATTCGGGATGTTCGTTTTCCTCTTGAGGAGTTTGTGTTTTGGATAATGCTTTGCGCTATGGCTGTGCTTACTTACTATGAGTTTTTTGATGATGGGGAGAAATAAATTAGATAGAAATGTTTATTTGTCTAGCTTAAGAATATGGTATACTTAAATCATGTTCAATTCACTTATAAATCCAAAAGCTTTGGGGGAAATAAGCAAGGATTTAGGCCAAATTTTTTTTGCCTCCGTTTTTCTTGCAAGTTTGATGGGTGACACATCAAATTATTTTATTGTTATTACAGGACTTATTTTATCGATTATGTCTTGGTCGGCTTATATTATTACCAGAAAATATTAATAACTAAGTTATGGATACAAATATTATGATAAATATATATATACTTGGCGCGCTATTAGTCATCGGCATTATACTCTTGTTGATTCTCGCCAAAAAGAATAATCACTAGTAAACACAAGTTGAGTGTAATCCTAAAATTGTCCTACTTTTGTTACTCTATCCTTCGTAAAAATATTCATTTTTTAGAAAATATTCAGCTTCATCATTTGGAAGGAAATAATGGGGGATAATGCTTGGCTGGCTCTTGTGTATTTTCATGGACGCAAGTTTTTCGCTCTTGGGTATTTTTCCAAAGTGGATATTGGGTTCTATGAAATCAGGATTGTCTATGTAATTCGCATGCGTTCTTTTATTTTTTAGAGATTTATAAAATTCTGGGCATATTTTAAAAGGAGGAGGGACAACTGCGATGGCTCGGAGTCCAATTTTCTTTACCACCTTATACGTTATCTCAGCTATTTTTATATGGTCTGTATGGCCGGTGAAGCCATCTTCCTTTCTGAAAGAAATGACCACATCGGCGCGGGCTTTTATCAAGAATTTTTCTATATGTTTTTCAAGTTCTTTTTCTAATTTTCTGCCGAGGAAATACATTTTACCATCTTCGTAATTTAGAATTATTCTATGATTTTTCTCTACTCCTAAAAAATTACATGAATTTTGGTATTCTTCCTCGCGAATATTTGTCAAGTTTTTATTTATTTTTTTCGAAAGTTGCGGAGTTACACTTCCCTTGCCGCCTTTCGTGGCGCAGAATATGTAGTTCTTGCCTCCTAGTTTTTTATTATTTCTTAGGAGCCCGGAAATTAAAGTTTCATCATCCGGATGCGCGCCGATAAAAGCTATTTTCATTGGTATCTCGAAATCTTTCACGATTCTGACATTATAATACAAAAAGTTTATAAAATAGAGTTCTTGCATAACCCTTTCTCGGCTTATCTTTTTCAGGGTACGGATTTTTTGAAGCGCAAATATTCCTGAAGTTGGCTCGCCGTCGCTTGCCAAACCCCTGCGAAAGATTATATTTTACTCCGTTTCGTAATTCATAGTTAATTTGCATTAAAAAAACCGCTTTTGGCGGTTTGATGGATGATACTCGGGCTGATTTTAATGTAGCTTTGATAATAATGTAACTTATCTAACACGGTTAATATACTAACAAAATGTAAAAATTAATGCAAGCAAAAAATAAGTATGGTAAAGTATGTCTATGCCAACTTGGTTTTTTGTTGCTTTAGCCGCGCCGTTTCTGTGGTCGTTATCTAATATCTCTGACCAATATCTTGTTACTAGGTATGTGCGAGGTAGACACAGTTCAGGCGGTTTAGTGCTTTTCTCCAGCTTGATAGGAATTTTGGTTGCAATTTTTATATTGATATTTAATGATGGTGTATTTGATATACCGACTTTAGATAAATTTCTTCTCTTAATTACTGGTGGCATAACCATAGCTTGGGTAATTCTTTACTTATTTACCCTTGAAATTGAAGATATCTCGGCTGTGGTGCCTTGGTTTCTTACGATTCCTATTTTTGGCTATGTACTTGGATATGTATTTTTAAACGAGACACTTACAGCTCAACAACTTGTTGGATCTGTAATTGTTTTATTTGGCATATTGATAATATCGATAGATTTTTCCGGACAAAAAAGAAAATTTAAATGGCAATCGGCGCTTTACATGCTCACTGCCTGTTTTTTGGTGACAGTCGCAGGGATAATTTTTAAATACGTTACCGTGGAGAACAATTTCTGGGTTTCTTCTTTTTGGGAATATGTCGGATTGGGTGCTTTTGGTGTCTTGATTTTTGTTTTTGTTCCCAAATATCGCGGAGAATTTATGATGATGAACAAACAGGGGGGGAAGAAAATTTTTACCCTGAACACGTTTAGCGAGATTTTAAATATATTGGGCAATCTTTTGACTAATTACGCCCTACTTTTGGCTCCTGTCGCTATGGTTTTTTTGGTGGGAAGTTTCCAGCCCGCGATTGTGCTTTTCTTAACCATATTTACCACTAAATTTTTCCCCAATATTGCCAAAGAAGATCTAACGAAGAGCATCTTGTTGCCTAAAATAATAGCCATCATAATTATGATTATCGGAAGCGTAGTGTTGTCTATTTAAAAGATGAATTGGTTACTTGTTTATTCACATCTCTATTCTTTAAAGTTATTTGACTATGGTATAGTTACAGTAATTATTAGTAATCAATAAGCTCTAAAAATCAAAACTATGAAAACCAAGACAAAATTTGAAGTAGCTATACTGGGGATTATCATTTTAGCGGTAGGTTACTTTTTTATATCCTCTCCGACGACTCAAGTGGAAGCTCAAAGGACAGTTGTTATTGACGGAGACTTATATACAGCAAGTAATTTATACAGTTCGGGACGCTTAACTAATAGTAAAGACATCCGAATATTGTTTGAAGAAAAAAACGGCAAGATGCTTGTGGGTAAAGGCTATGAGGGTAGTATACCTAATACTGAACAAATTGGTGCTACACAATTGTATTTTTACAATAACGATGGAAGCCCAGAAAAAATGGTTAGTGAAAAATCAAATGTAAATTATGCAATTTTTGATAAAAATGCAGAAAATATTTTTTACTTCAATCTTGAAAAATTAGAAATATATCAATATAACATTAAAAATCAAACAAGGGAAAAAATAATAAAAAACGCCCTACCCCCAAGATTGTCTCCAGATGGTAAAAGCCTTGCTTATGACAAACTTGTTTATGAATTAATTGATGATGAATATAATACAAAAAGATCTCCAGGTTTTGCTATTTATGATATCGAAACTAAAAAAGAAACAATAATACCACAAACTACGGCAGGTGGATTACAATGGACTCCTGATGGACAACATTTTGTTTTCACAGGTCGAGACGGTTTTTATATGATAGATTTTGATGGAAAAAATATTACTAAAATAGGTGATTTTAAGGATGGTACAAATGCTTACGGGGTAGGTGGGGAGTTCATATGGTCTTCTGATGGAAAATATTATGTTCGTTCGTTTAATGATGAAATAATTGTTATTGAACTTGATATATTAAATAAAAAAATAATTACTGCGGGTTCAATAGCTTATGGTGTAGCACCAAAATGGGTAGAGGAAGGTAAAACTATCTCGGTATTCTCGTCGGACGCAAAAGCAGGAGCTCCGGCACTTTCTGTCGTTGACCTAAATGGAAAAGTATTAAGCGGAGACAAAAATCACGAGAAGGATTATTATTCACCATCAAAAGGAGCATTTCGCAGAATAGCGCCAAAGCCAGTGCCTCCACCTCCTCCGTCTGAGCCTCCTAGAGAACTTCCCCCGATAAAAGATACGCATTCAGACGTTCCGCAAATTCCTGCAGGTTCTCTTATACGCGTAACAGAATAATATGACACTAAATATGAAAAACATAATATTCACAACGTTAATAATAGTTACGATAGTGTTTATTTTTCCCACACTCTCATTCGCACAGGTTACCTTTCGTTTTCCTGTTAATACTGGGACACCTATAAATTCTTATTTTGACAACAATCTTTCTCTCTCTGGAACACAAAAATATGATTGTTCTACTTCTTCTACTAGATCTGGCCACAGGGGTGTTGACATTCCTGTATCTACTGGAACGCCTGTTATTGCCGGCGGGGCTGGGAGAATTTATGATACATGGAATAATTGCCCGGATATTTCAGGCGCGAACGGTTCTGATCCAAAGTGTGGTGGTCCAACTAATCCAGGAAATAGTTATGGTAATTACTACCGTTTAGATCACGCGGGAAACACCAGTGATGGCAGTGGCCTTGTATCGATTTATGCTCACATGAAAGCTAGTTCAATAACAATCCCGATAGGTACTCCAGTTTCTTGTAGCCAACAGCTCGGGCAATCAGCGTCTTCGGGTGATGCTGCTGGTCCTCATCTTCATTTTGAGCTTCGTACTAATGGGCTGACTAAAAGTGAAATTGACCCCTTCATTGGAACTTGTAGTCACACTACGCCTCCAAACTGGACTTCAGTAAACAACAGTCAACCAACAACGACATGTGATAATCATCCCCTTGCTCCGAGCAATGCTGCGGTTTCAAGTCCTACAGCTAACAGTTTAGTAATAAAATTTAAAGACAATTCGTTGAATGAAACCAATACTTTAGTAGAAAGAAAGATTGGTACAGGCGGAGGCTGGGTTTCATACGGCAGTTTCGGTGCGCTTTCTGGCGCAAGTAATAATCTCTGGAGTTGGACGAACACTGGGCTTTGGCCAGGCACGACTTATTGTTACCGTCTCCGGTCCCAGAATGGAACTCTTTATTCGCTCACGTATTCAAACGAAGCTTGTGGCTCTACCACCAACACTTCTCCCATACCCCTTACTCCAAGCAATGTGACGATTACAAATCCGACATCAAGCAGTTTGCAAGTCAATTTCAAAGACAACGCAACTAATGAAACCAACATTTTAGTTGAAAGAAAAATAAACACCACAAGCGGAACCTGGCTTCAGGTAGCCAGCTTTGCCGCGCTTACCGGAACGAGCAGTTGGTATTGGACCAATACGGGTCTTGCCTCTCAAACCAATTTCTGTTATCGCCTGAGGGCCGTAACCACTACAGGTAGTTCTGCGTACTCGAGTCAAGCCTGCGGGACGACGCTGTAATAAAGCTACTATAATCTGTCGGTGGAGAATATAAGGTTATGTCATTATTAATAATTGCTGGGTTTGTGAAATCAAAGATATGAAAATACAAAAAAGTGTTTTCGTGTTATTTAAAAAATATGTCTTTTATACACTAGTATTAATAAAATATGAACAAACGACTTTTGTACATTGCTCTGACACTGACAATATTAATAATATTTGCATTAGTTGTATATAAAAGCATTGTTAGAAACAAAAATAATTTGTATTCTGCAACTACTACTGTAGATAAAAATGAATGGACTACTATTACTGATTGTCGTGACATAAAGTTATATTTATGGGACGGGGAAAATCCTTCAGAGTCGGGGCTTGAAAACGAACAAGACATTATAATTGACTACGAGAACAAGATCCTTAGTGTTGGTCTACCTGAAAGCATATACGGTTCCAGAAAAAGACTAGAAATTAATTATACTAAGCCAAGCGATTATGAAAATTGCTCGCCAGACGTTAAGAAATTGGTTGAGGTTACAGTACATCCATAGAGAAAGAATTTCTCACAGGAAAACTTGCAGCGTGCCTATGGTAAGGACAGTCCTTGTCAGGAAAAATGGTGTATACTTAATTGGTAATTATGCAGAGTAGTACTTGAACAACAGAAAGAAGTATGTTACAGTACGAGAATTCAGGAAGTTTTTATTATGATTCCAGAATTCCCAGAATTTAAATCAATAGAGCTTGGAGACAGGGAGGAAGTCGAGAAAATTACTCGAAGATTTCCCCCGTATTCGGATTTTAACTTCGTATCCATGTGGTCTTGGGATATTAAGGGAGAGATGCGCCTCTCTCTGTTAAACGAAAATCTAGTCGTGCGATTTACGGATTACGTTACAGGAAATCCATTTTTTTCTTTTTTGGGGGATAAAAAAGTGAATGAAACGACAGAAACTTTACTGGAACTTTCAAAAAAAGAAGGATTAAGTACGGAACTTAAGTTAGTGCCCGAGGATTCAATTAAAGATTTAGATGAACAAAGCTTTAAAATAATAGAAGACAGAGACCATTATGATTATATATTCTCTGTTTCTCATATTTCTAATATGCACGACTGGGCCCAACATAGTTCGGGTAAAAATATTAGGAATGTTATTAAGTTGCGTAAAAATTATACTATTAAGAACTCTCTGATGCAGGAAACAAAGAAAAATGAATGTATTGAGATATTTAAAAAATGGGCAAAAAATAAGGGAATTGATGCTAGTTTAATAGCGAATGAATACAACGCACTAAAAAGGATTTTTGACCTTGATTCTTTTAAGGATAAATTAAACGTAGTGTCTATTTATATAGACGACATTTTACTGGGTTTTACCATATACGAGATTGCATCTCCCGACTACGCTATTTCCCATTTTGCCAAAGTAGACAAAAGTCATGACCACACTCTTGGTGACTTATTGAATTGGGAAGAAGCAAAAATGTTAAAAATGAGGGGGGTTCAATATTTTAACTGGGAGCAAGATTTAGGGGTATCTGGATTAAAGATATCCAAATTGAAATATAAACCAAGTCTCTTTTTAAGAAAATTTTCCATTAAATACAAAAGTTAGTGAGCTGACATATCTTAATCACTACCCCCTTCCTTTACCAAATCTATACTATTGAGTATAATGGAGTATATGGATCGAAAATCAAAAATGTTGTTAGTGGTTATTGTTATAACTATTTTATTTTCTATTGGCATGACCTTTTATGAAACAGTAGTGCTTCACAATTTCGAAGTGGTTAATGTTGTCGAGGAAGCTGAAGGAGAATAATTCAAATGATTGATTCAATTATAAATTGTAAAAATATAGAAGAAGCTGAGGTTTTACTTTGTACAATAGGCTACGATCGCACTGCCTCTCATCGAAAAGGCGCGGTTGAAGGAGGGAAGGCCGTTGTCAAATGTTTACATGAAGATGTTGAATTCTTTGATAGATATACCAAAAGAGATACGGGTTATAAACATAAAATTGCTCACTTGGATATCGGTAATCTAAACGATTTATACCCAGAGGATATGGTTTCAAGAGTAAAAGAAAAATACAAAGATATCTACTCAAGAAAAGGTAGATTTCCTGTCGTGTTGGGAGGGGAGCATTCAGTGTCCATTGGTGTTTTTCAGGCTATTTCAGGGATAGAAAATTCTAAAGAGATTACTATTTTACAAATTGATGCTCACCCGGATTTAAGGCAGGATGATAGTAATGCAAATCCGGATCAAACACGACCCAGTCCTTTTGCCCACTCATGTGTAATGCGCAGAGCATATGAATTTGGTTTTAATATAGTTCAGGTTGGCATCAGGTCCTATTCAAAGGAAGAATATGATTTTTTTAAGAATAATAAAATAACTGTTTTTGAATGGGGTTTAGAAAAAGTTCCAACTAAAAAAGAAATAATTGATTCAATTAAAACAGATAAAGTATATATAGAAATCGATATAGATGGCATTGACCCTGCTTATTTGCCTGCAACCGGAACACCAGTACAAGGCGGTCTTGAATGGTGGTATACTATAAACTTATTGGGTGAGATCGTAAAAGCAAAGGATATTATTGGTTTGGGTGTGTTAGAGGTTTCCCCAGTTGCATACGATGTGCGTACAGAATATGGAGTTGCGCAATTATGCTATTGGGTTTTAGGACAACAATTACTAAAAATAAAAAACAAGTGAAATCCTATGAAAAAAGATAAAGACTTCCTATCTCAAATTCCATATTGGGAAAAAGAGTATAAAAAAACAGACAAAGTTGCTATTGATTTTGAAAAACGCAAGTGGAAAAAGGCTAAAGCTAATTTTAGTGAGCATGATCTAAGGATTTTTGGCTGTGCTGTTATGGAGGATTGGGAAACACCTTACATGGAGAAGCTAGCTAGAGTCTCTGCGTCAAAAGGAGGAGTTGTCTTAGAACTTGGTTTTGGAATGGGTATATCAGCCAATTTTATCCAAAAGGGGAAGATAAAGAAACACATTATCATGGAGGCAAATCATGATGTGGTTAAAAAGGCACGTATTTTTGCCAAGAAGGCACCTCATGAAACTGAGATTCTTGAAGGTTTTTGGGAAGAAAAGATAAATGAGGTTCCTGACAACTCTTTAAACGGAATATTGTTTGATACTTACCCTCTTACGGAAAAAGAATTATATCAAAATCATTTCGCTTTTTTTCCTTTTGCATATAGAAAACTTAAAAAAGGAGGTGTTTTCACCTACTACTCCGATGAGATTAAGAAGTTTGGCAAAGTACATATGAGAGAACTACAAAAAGCTGGTTTTAGTAAAAAAAATATTAAAAGTGAAATTGCCGTTGTCTTTCCACCAAAAGATTGCGATTATTGGAAAGCGAATACCATACTTGTGCCTGTAATTCAAAAATAAGTTTTATGTTTATACCATTTGAACAGTGTCCATACTTAACAATTATTCCAACAGTATTGAATTTGTTTGATTTTTCTTATGCTCCAACCTTACTATTTTACTCATACATACCAATTTCCATATTCTCTATTTTATTTGGTTTCTTTGTGTTTTTAAATAACAAGAGTGGTTTATTGAATAAGTTACTATTCTGCATCTCCTTGCTTTTCTGTTTTTTTCTGTTAAATGAGATTGTCCAGTGGATTGCGGTAAATGCGAACGTGATTGTTTTTAGTTGGTCTTTGTCTCCGTTGATTCAAATTGCATTATGGATTTCCGTTGTTTATTTCATAGTAGTTTTTTTTAGAAAGGGAGACATCACTTTTGGATCGAAGGTATTGCTATTCTTGCCAGTGTTTATAATTTTATTGTTGTTGCCAACAAGATTTAATATTTCAAGTTTTGATCCCATCAACTGTGAAGCTATTTCTGGAAATTTATGGAACATAATGTACGTATTTCAATTTTTAATACTTGTGTGGATTGTTTATTTTGGTGTAAAAAATTCTTTTTCTAAAAATGATAGGTCACCAAGATTTACAAATTTAACTGTAATTATTGGTTCTTTCTTATTTTTAAGTATTTTTCTCATCTCTAATTTTTATGGAGAGATAACCAAAATTTTTGAAGTTAATTTAGTTGGCCCGATTGGGATGGTTATTTTTATGGGATTTCTTTCATATTTAATAGTAAAATATAAAACTTTCAACGTGAAACTTATTGCGGCACAGGCGCTAGTATGGGGTATGATATTTCTGATTGGTTCACAATTTTTCTTTATAAAAACTACGACGAATTATTTGTTGGCAGGAATAACTTTTGTCGCAATTGTTGTTTTCGGTAGATTTCTTGTCAAATCGGTCAAAAAAGAAATACAACAGAAAGAACAATTAGCGAAACTCAATATTGACTTGAAAGATCTTATCAAGCAGAGAGAAAGCCTCGTTCATCTTGTCACCCACAAGGTGAAGGGGTCATTTACCCGTTCCAAGTATATTTTCGGGGGTATATTGGAGGGCATGTTCGGTGATGTCAGCGAAGAAGTTAAAAAAAGAGCGGCTCAGGGTCTTGAGTCGGACAACATGGGAATAGAGACCGTAGATTTGGTTTTGAATGCTGCTAATTTACAGAAAGGTACGATCAAATACGAGATGAAGAATATTGATTTGAAGGATTTGGTTTTGAAGACAGTTTCCGAAAAGAAAATTTCAGCTGAAGCTAAAGGACTGAAACTAGAAACAAAAATAGCAGATGAATCTTACGCTGTTTCAGGTGACACTTTTTGGCTCAAAGAAGTTTTGAACAATCTAGTAGAAAATTCTATAAAATATACCAAAGAAGGGAAGATAACTGTCAGGCTTGAAGACGGCAATGGAAAAATAAAACTTTCCGTGAGGGACACTGGTATCGGTATTACCGATGAAGACAAGAAGTATTTATTTACTGAAGGCGGCCGCGGCAAGGATTCGGTAAAGATGAATGTGGATAGTACGGGCTATGGTCTGTACTCAGTAAGATTGATTTTGGAGGCGCACAAAGGAAAAATCTGGATGAGCCCCAACAAAGAAGACGGACGTGGGACTATATTCTTTGTAGAGCTAGATGCAGTATAACTAGGTTAGTGCTACAATACCCGTATGGCATGGGCTCTCAGGAGAAAGATTATTTATACGGCTATTTTCATTGTACTTTTTTCGGGGATAGGGTATTCATTTGTCTCTCCGTATATAGACAAGGTGCCAAGTTGCACAAATTATAAAAAGGATGGAGATGAGACAGGCATGGATTGTGGCGGATCGTGCACCAGGGCGTGTATTTTTGAAGTGGATCGGATTTCAGTTTTATGGTCTCGTACTTTCCGGATTGCCCAGGGACGTTACAGTGCCGTGGCATATTTAGAAAATCATAATAGCGGGGCTGCTATATCTAAAATAAAATATAGATTTCGTTTTTCGGATAAAGATAACATATATATAGGCCAGAGAGAGGGGGAGACCTTTGTGCCGGTGGGAGGAAAGTTTGCCATTTTCGAACCGGGTATCGACGTCGGTAATTCTATTCCTGTGTATACAACCCTTGAATTCACCGAAGCGCCTGTTTGGAGCAATGTGTCAGAAGGTAAATTGAATCAGTTAAAAATATTAGTTTCTAATGTAAAATTGGAAACAAAGGATGCCAGCACGCACTTGTCTGCGACTATCAAGAACGATTCCCTATTTACCATTCCGGAGGTCGGAGTGGTGGCGCTTTTATATGATGAGAAGGGTAACGTTATCTCCGTCAGCCGTACCTACATAGAAGAATTAGACGGAGAAGAAGTCAAAGATATTGATTTTACTTGGCCAGAACTTCTAGAGGCGAATGTGATTGTCAAAGAAATAATTCCCATGTACGATGTTTTCTCGGTTAAGCTTTAATAAGAGATGGCAGAAAAAGTTTTTAAAAGAATAGACTGGTTTCTAATTTTTTTTATTGTCCCCATCATTCTTTCTGGCCTTTTTACCATGAAGTCTTTTACGTTGCAAGATGCTTCAGTCGACTTTTTTAATAAGCAAATTGTCTGGATCATAATTTCTTTTGCTGTTTTTTTTATTTTTTCTTTTGTCGATTTTAGGTTCTTGCGTCGCACTGATGTACTGGTCTCTCTCTTTTTATTTTTTTGTTTTTTACTAATAATTTTGCTTATTTTTGGCGATATCGTGAAAGGAGTGCAAAGCTGGTTTTCCTTCGGTATTTTTTCTTTTCAGCCGGCAGATATGATGAAGCTTGTGCTTGTTCTTATTCTTTCTAAATATTTTTCACGCCGTCATGTCGAAATAAGGAATATCAAACACATTTTTATTTCTGGGTTTTATGCGCTGATCCCATTTCTCCTGATTTTGCTTCAGCCTGACTTCGGCTCTGCTATGGTTATATTTCTCATCTGGTTTGGGATGGTGCTAGTTTCTGGAATTTCCAAAACTCATTTGTTTTTTGTGTTTTTGTCTGGGGCGCTTATTTTCATTTCGCTTTGGTCCCTTGTTTTTGCTCCCTACCAAAAAGTACGCATTATAAGCTTTATAAATCCGCTAGCGGACATACATGGTTCTGGTTATAACGCGTCTCAATCCACTATCGCAATCGGGAGCGGACAAGTGCTGGGCAAGGGCTTGGGTTTCGGCACGCAGTCGCGATTAAAATTTTTACCAGAGCCTCAGTCTGATTTTATTTTCGCTGCCTTTGCAGAGGAATGGGGTTTTGTAGGTTCTTTCTTTATTCTGATACTCTTTGGACTCGTTATCTGGCGAATTCTTGGTTTTGCATA
>Ga0247727_10012486_pt1 | contig 14573 bp, 11 predicted proteins | sample WisWelCaveWW1625_FD_202498 | JGI IMG/M metagenome (GOLD analysis project Ga0247727, IMG submission 202498) | Biofilm microbial communities from Wishing Well Cave, Virginia, United States - WW16-25 | ecosystem: Environmental > Aquatic > Deep subsurface > Groundwater > Cave microbial mat | place... | reverse complement strand
ACCAGAGCGAGGACTCCGGGAAGACCTCGAGGAACGCCGCCGCCAGCGCGCGGAAGTCGGCGGTGGACATGGCGTGGATGGGGAACCACTGGCACAGGGCGCCGCCCGGCGCGAGCCTCTCGCGGCAAAGCGCGTAGAACTCCGTCGTGTAGAGGTGCACGGCGCCCGGGGTGTAGGGGAGGAGCGGCTCCAGCGTGATGACGTCGTAGGCGTCCCGGCTCGCCAGCACGAAGCGCCGCGCGTCCTCGACGGAGAGCCGCACCTCGGGGCGGCCCCCCTTCCCCGCCCGTTCCACGACGCCGCGGTTCACGCCCGCGAAGCGCGGCGCGACCTCCAGCACCTCCCTCGAGATCTCCACGATGTCGAGCCTCTCGACCGAGGGGTGGGTGGAGAGCGAGCCGGCCGTGGTGCCGGTGCCGAAGGCCATGACGAGCACGCGCCGCGGCGGGTCCCTCGCGAGCGCCATGGGGATGTGGCCCAGCATCCGCATGTAGCGGTAGCGGCCCTCGGTGGAGGCGGCGAGGAACTCGTCGGTGTAGAGGCTCGTGAAGCCGTTGCGGACGTTGCGGACGACGCTCGCGAGGCCGGAGCGTCCCTCGCGGGAGTCCACGAGCTCGTGCTCGCGCCCCCTCGGCCCGAGGAACACCGTGGAGCGGAGGATCATCGGCAGGTCGGGGCGCCCCAGCGCCACGAGCCCGGCCACGGCGGCCCCCGCGGCGAACAGCAGGTACGGCCGGAGCCTCGACGGCGCGGCGCGGCCGCGGCTCCCCTCGAACCAGAGCGTGGCGGCGCCCGCCAGCAGCGAGATCGCCGCGATCATCGCCGCGGTCGGCCCCGCCCCCCACAGCGGGATCCCGACGAAGCCCGCGGCGAGGGAGCCCAGGACCGCGCCCACGGTGTTCGCGGCGTAGAGCCGCCCCACCCTCTCTCCGAGGTCCTCGATCCCCCCCGCCGCGGCCTTCACCGCGACGGGGAAGACCCCTCCCATGAAGAAGGCCGGGGGGCCGAGCACGACGAAGGCCGCGGCGAGGAGGACCGCGTCGTGGTTCGCGCGGGCCGAGGCGAAGGGCGCCACCGCACCCCGGAGCCACTGGACGATCCCGTAGTGGTTGTCGATCACGGCCAGCGCCCCGGCCGCCGCCACGGCGGCGCCGACCTGGATCCAGCCGAGCAGCGCCAGCGGCCGCGCCGACCGCCCGGCCCGCCGCGCGAAGAAGGCGCCGCCGATCGCGCTCCCCAGCAGGAACGCCCCGAGCATCGCCGCGAATGCCGCCGTGAACCCTTGCAGGATGAAGACGAGCAGCCGCGTCCATGCCACTTCGGCCGCGAGGCCGACGAAACCCCCCGCGAACGCGGCCGCGGCGGCGATTCGTACCGTGCCCGACCCGGGATGCGCGGCCCCGGCGGGCGGCTCGCCGGCGATCCCTTCCTCCTCCCGTCCCCGGGTATTCCGGATCGGGTTCGGTACGGGGAGGTTCGGCATCACCCACGCCACGCCCGCGACGAGGAGGTTCACCGCCACCGCCGCGCGGGCCGAGCCGTCCACTCCGAGAGCCTCGACCAGCGCGAAGCCCGCGAGAAGCGCCCCCCCGACGGCGCCCAGCGTGTTGGCGGCGTACAGCATCCCCACCCGCGTCCCCGCCTCGGCCGGGTCGTCCACGGCCGCGCGGGAGAGGGCCGGGAGGGTGGCCCCCAGCAGCGCCGTCGGGAGGAGGAGGACCGCCGCCGCCGCCGCGAACAGCAGGGGCTCGCGGCCCGCCGCGGTGAGGAACGCGAGGCTCCCGATGCCGTCGAGGAGGAGGGGGAGGAGGAGGGCCAGCACCGCCGCCCCGGCCTCGAGCGCCGCGTAGAGCCGCAGCGGCCGCCGCGAGCGGTCCGCGAGCGGACCCCCGAGCCAGGCCCCCAGCGCGAGCCCCGCCATCCAGGCCGCCAGCAGGATCGCCGTGGCCCCCGAGGTGGATCCGACCAGCAGGACCAGCCGCCGCGTCCAGGAGACCTCGTAGACGAGCGCGGTCGCGCCGGAGAGGAGAAACAGAAACAGGAGCGGGAGCGCGGCGCGGCGCCCCGCGGCCGGCGGCCCCGGGCTCACGGCCCGTCGCGGGGGGCGACCCGGGACCGCAACTCCTCGAGATCGGCGCAGGCCTTCTCCGCCAGCGAGAGCGAGGTCTTCGCGTCCCCCTGGAGGCAGGCGTCCCGGAGCTTCCGCGCCCGGTCGAGGATCCCCCCGAGGGCCTCCGTGAGGTCGCCGCGGAGCTTCTTCACGCGGCCGAGAGCCTGGTCCGTCTCGATCCGGGCCTTCTCCCCCTCGGACACCTTCCTCCGAAGCTCCGCCTCCTCCTTGAGGAGGGCGCCGATCCGGAGCCCGATCCGTACGCGGGCCTGGAGCTCCTCGGCGCGGACGGGCTTGCCGATGTAGTCGTCGGCACCCGAGGCGATCCCCTCGGTGCGGACGTCGGGGGAGTCGAAGCCCGTGGAGAGGATGACGTAGGTCTGCCGCAGGTCGGGGTCCTTCCGCAGCTCCCGGCAGAACTCCGTCCCGGTCATCCCGGGCATCCTGATGTCCGAGAGCACGATGTCAGGGCGGTGCTCGCGGACGAGGAGGAGGGCCTGGCGCCCGTTGGCCGCGAGCAGGACCTGGTGGGCGTCGTACCGGAGGATGGCCTCGAAGACGGACCGCGTGGCCTCGTCGTCCTCGACCAGCAGGATCCTCGCCATGGGCCCGCCGCCGGGGCCTACCCGCCGCCGACCTCGGTCAGCTCGACCCCCGCGAGCAGTCGCTGGACCGAGGCGTGGGCCTCGTTGAGGGAGACCATGGCCGCCCCGGGGTCGTTCTGCTGGATGAGGCCGGCGGCCTCCTCCATGCCCCGCACGACCGCGTCGAGCGCGGCCACCAGCGAGTCCTGGGTCCTCTGGTAGGCCTGGAACCGCTCCCGGGCGGCGTCCGACTCGCGGCGGACGGAACGGTACCGGTCGCCGATGCCCACGCGCATCACGAGGTCGTCCATCTCCACGGGCTTGCGGACGAAGTCGTCCGCACCCGCCTCCATGCTCGCCGCCCGCGTGCCCTCCTTCTCGAAGGCGGTGATGAGGATGACCCAGGTCCCCGCCAGCTCCGGCGTCGAGCGGACCTTCTGGCAGAGCTCCGTGCCGCTCATCTTCGGCATGTTGATGTCCGACAGGATGATGTCGGGGCGCTTGTCCACGGCGACGATGAGTGCCTGGGCCCCGTTGCCCGCCAGCAGCACCTGGTGCCCGGAGGCGCGCAGGATGGTGTCGATCGTCTTGCGCTGGACATCCTCGTCCTCGACCACGAGCACGGTGGCCATGGGGTCGCTCCCGGTTCGGGGGGATTGTACACGGCGCCTCCACGACATTCCGACCGAGTCCGGGAATCCCCCGGGACCGCAACCCCCCTCGCCCGGCCGGGTTAGACTCAGCCCCCGTCGCGGGAAGGGGGCCCCGGGCGGCGGCCGGGGGCCGAAACCCGGCCCCCCCGGGGGGGTTGAAGGGACGAGGTGCGATGGCGGACTCGGAGGCCGCGCTCGACGCCCGCCTCATGGGCGATCTCCAGCGCGGGGACGGATCCGCCTTCGCGCGGCTGGTGGACCGGCACCGGGAGAGGGTCTTCCGGCTGGCCTGCCGGTACCTCGGCGACGAGACCGCGGCCGACGACCTCGCGCAGGAGGCCTTCCTCCGGGTGTACCGGGCGAGGCACTCCTGGAGGCCCGAGGCGAAGTTCTCGACCTGGCTCTACCGCGTGACCGCCAACGCCTGCCTGAACGAGCTGCGCTCCCGCAAGGCCCGGAGGGCCGTGGAGACCACGGCCCCCGCGGGTCCCGCGGGGGGTCCGCTCCCCGAGGCCGCCGACCCCCGGGCGGAGGGGCCGGCGGAGGCGCTCCTGCGGAAGGAGGCCGCGGAGGTCGTCCGGGAGTCCGTGGCGCGTCTCCCCGAGGACCAGAGGATGGCCGTGGTGCTGAGCAAGTACGAGGGGCTCTCCTACCGGGAGCTGGCCGACGCGCTCGACCGGTCGGTCCCCGCGGTGAAGAGCCTGCTCGTCCGGGCCCGCGAGAACCTCCGGCGGGACCTGGGGCCGTACCTGGGGCTCGCGGGGGACCCGGACCCGGAGGACGGGTCGGAGCCCCTCTCGCCGACCGATCGGCGGCGGAAGGAACGGCAGGAAGCCCGGAAGGCCCGGAGGTCGGAGGACGGCGCATGAACTGCCCTGAAGTCCGCGAGAACCTGGCGGCCTACCTCGACGGCGAGGTCGAGGGGGCTCCCCGGCAGGCCATGGACCAGCACCTCTCCGCGTGCGCGGCCTGCGCGGGGGAGAGACGGGCCCAGGCCGCCGCCTGGCGCCTGCTCGACCTGGCCCCGGCGCCCACGGTGCCCCCCCGGATCATGGACACGGGCTTCGGGGAGCGGGTCGCGGAGCGAGCGCGGCGGGAGGCGGGTCCGGCCGGAGGAGGCCGCCGCATCCTCCGCCTCCCGCTCCCCGTCGCGGCGGCCGCGGCCGCCGCGATCCTCCTCGCCGCGGGCGGGGCGCTCGTCCTCCACTCCCGCGGCGGGAAGGAGCCCCCCGTGGTGGCCGAGGCCCCGCCCGACGCGCTCCTCGAGAACCTCGCCGTGCTCGAGTCGCTGGACGCGCTCGAGGACCGCGACCTCGAGGTGCTGGACCGGCTCTCGGGCCTGGGCGACGAGGACCTCGAGGTCCTCGGAGGTTGAACATGCGCCTTGCCCTCCTCCTGCCCCTCCTCGCCGGCGCGCTCGGCACCGCCTCCTCCACGGCCCGCGCGGCCCCTCCGCAGGAGGGCGGCGGAGCCCCGGCGAAGGCCCCCGCCGTCGCCCCGGGGAAGGCGGCCGACTCCCCGGCCTCCCGCGTCGAGCGCCTCCGCCGGGCCCGGGAGCGGTGGGCGAAGATGCTGCCCGAGCAGAGGGACCGAATCCGCCGCCGCTTCGAGGAGTGGCAGAGGCTCCCGGACGAGCGGCGCGAGGTCCTGCGCCGCCGCCTCGAGGAGCTGGGCGGCCCCGAGGGGGTCGGCCTCGCGCACCGGAAGCTCGAGGACCTCCGCTCCCGGGCCCCGGAGCACGTGGCCCGGATGCGCCAGCAGGCGGAGAACCTCCAGCGGCTCGAGGCGCGCCTCGTGGAGGGGCTCCCGCCGCCCGGCCGCGCGCGCTACGACCGGCTCTCCCCCGAGGAGAGGGAGCGGGTGCGGTTCCGGCTCGGACGCGCGCTCCTCGAGATGGGCCGCGAGCAGATGCTCCGCGCCCACGCCTCGGAGGAGGAGCGGCGGGCCATCCGGGACGGCGCGCCCGAGGAGGCCCGGGCGGCGCGGAAGGCGGTCTACGCGCGCCTCCAGCAGGAGGTCCTGGAGCCCCACCGGCGGGCGCTGGAGGCCCTCCCCCAGGAGGAGCGCCGCGCGCGGAAGGCGAACCTCATCGAGGAGTCCTTCTGGCGGCGGGTGCGCGAGGAGAGGGGAGGCGACATCCGGGCCGCCTTCCTCCGCTTCCTGCAGGAGAACGGGGCGGGGGCCGGGAGGCTCCTCGCGATGGGGAAGGAGCGGTTCCGGACCGACTTCGGGGTCGCCCCCGACGAGCTCGGCGACGCCCCTTCCGCGCGGGCCCTCCTGCTCGCCGCCTTCGCCGTCCCCCCCGACCGCCGCGACGCCTTCCTCGCGGAGATCCGCCCCGAGGTCCGCCGCATCGTGGACACCGTCCCCCTGGACCGCCGCGCCGCGGAGCTCCGCGCGCTGCTGGAGAGGAAGTAAGGTAGGAACCCGACCCCTTTTTTCAAGGCGGCACCAATTGCCGTTCCCGGGCATTTCGGGTCGGGTTCGGTACACTCCCGCGATGTCCAAGACCACCTCGCTCGCCCTCGCCGCCCTGCTCGCGCTCGCCGCCGCGTCCCCGGCCGAGGAGCCGCCCGCGCCGCCCCCGGCCCCCGAGGCCCCGAAGAAGCCGGACGACCAGTCCATCCTCGAAGGGCTCGTCGTTGAGGCGAGGAAGCATGTGGAGAAGGCCCGCGGGATGTCCTTCAGGGACGCGGTCCCCGTCGCCCCCCAGACCCGCGAGCAGTTCGTCGACAAGTTCATGAAGGACATGGAGCGCATCCTCGGCGGGGCGGACCGGCTGCCCCCGGCGAGCCGGCTGCTCGCCCGCCTCGGCGTGATGGCGGAGGGCACCGACCTCCGCTCGATCCTCGGGAAGTTCCTCGAGGGGAACATCGCCGCGAACTACGACCCGGAGACGAAGCGGGTCTCCTTCCTCCCGGGGGTTCCGCGGTCCCTTCAGACGATGATCCACGAGCTGACCCACGCGCTCGACGACCAGCAGTTCGACATGAAGGGCGCCATGGCGGGCTGGAAGGGCGAGTTCGACCGGATGCTCGCCTACGGCGCGCTGGCGGAGGGGGACGCGGAGAGCGTCGAGTTCCGGTTCCTCACGCAGGGGAACATCGCGAAGCAGCCCCTCGAGCAGCTCCGCCAATTCGCCGACGGCATGGCGACGGCGATCCTCCAGGGGAAGTTCGGCGCCACGCCTCCCGGGATCGTGCTGGCCTTCAAGTCCCAGTACCTGGAGGGGCTGATCTTCGCCGAGACGCTCCGCCGCTCGGAGAAGGGCGAGGAGGCGGTGAACGCCGCCTTCCGCAGTCCCCCGGCCTCGACCGAGCAGGTCCTCCACCCGGAGAAGTACCTCGCCGGGGAGGCGCCGGTCGCCATCGCGCTCCCCGTTCCGGAGGGAGCCGGGGTCCCCTTCTCGACCTCCCTCGGCGAGCTCTGCTCGAGGATCGTCCTCCTCTCCCGGGGCGCCGCGAAGGAGGAGGCCGCGGCCGCCGCCGCGGGCTGGGCCGGGGACACGGTTGCGCTCGTCTCCTTCCCGGCCGGGGAGGCCGTGGTCTGGGTCTCCGCCTGGGACACCGAGAAGGACGCGGAGGACTTCCTGGAGGCCATGAAGAAGGCCTTCCCCCTGGGGAGCGCCGCCGAGGGGAAGCCCACCCGGGGCCTCATCCGGCGCGGGACCACCGTGGAGTTCGTCGAGGCCCCGCTCGACGCGCTGGCGGACGCCGTGGCGATGGCGAAGGCCGCGGAGAGGCGATAGGCGCTACCGGAACACGCAGTCCCCGTTGTTCTCCTCGGCGAGCTTCTTGAGGAAGTCGCGGTCGATGTCGTCCTGGCCGGCGCCGCCGCCCCCCCGCCCGCCGCCCCCGCCCCCCTTCTGCTTCCCGCCCATGCCGATGACGTGGATGCGGATCTTCCGGCCCTCGTTCCACCGCCGCACGTCCCCGCGCAGCAGCGTCGTGTCGGTGACCTTCCCGCTCGTGGGCGTCCCGTCGGTCATGAAGAAGATGGTGTCGAAGACCGGCTCGTAGGCCTTGTCCTTCGCCGCCCCCACCCCCATCATCTTGAAGGCCGTCTCGAGCGCGTCGTAGATGTTGGTCGAGCCCAGGACCTTCTGCTTCTCGACCCAGTCCATGGCCTCCTTGGCCACCTTGGCGTCCCGCGTCGCTGGCCCCTTGCGCCAGACGCGCACGTCGCTGGAGAAGCCCACGATGTTGAACCGCGCCCCGTCCTGGAGCCCGGCGAGGGTCTTCTTCAGCTCCTGGTAGAGGACGTCGATCTTCTTCCGCGCGGAGTCCGTGTCGCTCCCGGCGAAGTTCATGGAGCCCGAGAAGTCGAGGACGAAGAGGATCCGCTGGGACTTCGTCTCGATGCCGTAGAAGGAGACGCCGTCCCCGGTCTCCAGCGTGCGGTCCCCGCCGCCCTCCCCGCCCCCCTCGCCGGCCTTCGCCGCCGGGGCGCCGGGGTCGCGCGGCCCGCGGAAGGCGGCCCCCTCCTTCGCCCACCAGGCCTCCCAGGCCGCCGCCGCGGGGGGCAGGCTCCTCCGGGTGAGCCGCTCCAGCGCCGCCTGGAGGTCGTCCACGGTGCGCCCCTCGGCCTTCGCCATGGCCGCGATGAGGTGGGGGACCCCCAGCGCCCTCCCGTAGGCGACGAGGCCGCCGGCCGCCGCGGCCCTCACTTGCCAGCGGGGATCGTCCAGGCCCCCCGAGAGGATCTCGAGCGCCTCCGCCTCGGACCTCTGCCCCAGCGCCTCCAGCGCCTCGACGACGACCTCCGGGACGGGGTCCTTCGCCGCCTCGCGGAGCGCCTTCATGGCCCGGTCCCCGGGGCAGGGGCCGAGCGCGCCCAGGCCGAAGCCGCGGGTGTCGAAGTCCTTGCTCGCGAGCGCCTCCTTCTCGAGCACGTCGAGGAGCCTCCCGCGGAGGTCCTCCGGCGCGCCCTCCAGCATGCCCCCGAAGGCGCGGCGGGCCGTGCGCCGGCGCCCGTCGGTCTCCTGCATGCTCGAGGTGAGGTGCCCGACCCTGGCCGTCAGGTCCGCCCTCTGCCGGTTCAGCGCGTCCGGCACCAGGCTCGAGGGGTACTGGCCGGAGTAGTCCCCCTCCTTCTGCCGCCGCTCGATGTAGGGGTAGACGAGCTTGTTGATGTCGTCCTGGACCCGGTCCAACTCCTTGGCGGGCCCCGCGCGGGCCGTGAGCGCCTTGCGGTACTCCCCCAGCGCCGCGTCGGCCATCTCGAGGAGGATGCGGGCCGTGCGCTCCCTGCGGGAGCGGCCGAGCGCCGCTGCCATCCAGTCGTCCCACCCCTCCACGGGGTCGCCGAGGACCTGCTTGAGCTCCGGCGAAGCGACCTTCGCGAAGTCGGCGTCGGGGAGCGCGTCCAGGAGCGCCCCCGTCGCGTCGGCCAGCCTCTTCTGCCAGCGCTCCTCGCGCTCCAGCCCGCCGGGGATCCTCTCCTTGTCCCGCTTTCGCCTCTCCCCCTCCTCCACGATGGACCGGGCGGTGCCCGTCTCCACGGGCTTCTTCGGCTCCTTGTCGGCCGCCTCCGCCTTCTCCTGCTCCTCGATCTCCTTGAGGCGCTTCTTCCAGCCCTTGACCTGCTCGGCCCGCTCCTTCGCGAGCCCGAGCAACTTCTGGAAGCCGACGGCGGAGCCGGAGGCGACCACGGGCTCGAGCAGCGCCCCGCGGTGCCCGTCCACCTCGTCCGGGGACATGCCCTCCACGCCCTCGCCGTACTTGTCCACGAGGCGGACGGCCGCCTCGGCGGCCTCGTCTCCGGCCCGGGCGGGGCGGGAGGGAAGGGCCGACGCGAGGAGGGCGAGCGCCGCGGCCAGGACGATGCGCTGCATGGCGGCCAATCTACACCTTCGCGGGGGGTCCCGGGGGCGCGGGGGCAGGCTCCGGCTTCTCCGCCTCGCCAAAGGCCTCCCCGTCCTCGCCCTCCATCCAGATCTCCTCGTCCTCGGTGCCGTCCACGTCGCGGCGGAGCGCGAAGTAGGCCGCCGTCGCGCCTCCGAAGAGGTAGTAGGCGACGTAGCCCAGGAGCGCGACGTGGAAGAGCGTCCCGAAGAGCCAGGCCGCCCAGCCGCCGACCACGGCGACGCCCATCCCGCTTCCGAATTCGGGCATGCGGAGGCCCGTGGCCGCGTCCAGCGCGGTCCCGAGGGCCGTCGTCAGGAGGCCGTAGGACTCCTTCTCCGGCATCCAGCGACCGAAGGAGGTCCTCACGAGCCCCTCCATGGAGGACGCGGAGAAGAGGAGCACCGCGGCGAGGAACGCCACCGTGGCCCCGTAGAAGAAGAAGAGGAGCGGGCGGCTGAAGACGTAGGAGAAGCCCCGGGAGACGGCGTCGAGCGCCCCGTTGCGCTCCGCCGCGAGGGAGGAGAGCACGAGCGGCAGCCCGAGCACGGTCCCGAAGTTGAGGAGGAAGAGGAGCAGCGTGGATAGGAGGACCAGCGGGAAGAGCACGATCATCAGGACGGGCCCGATCCCCGGGATCCCCGAGACGAGCCCCGCCAGCGCGTTGCAGGCGTAGAAGAAGCCGATGGCCCCCGCCATGAACAGGTAGGCCCCGAGCGTGGAGGGGAGGGTCCCGACCGAGAACCCGACGGCCTCCCCGAGCCCCACCCCCTCGTCCCGGGCGAGGCGCACCGCGGCAATGCGGCAGCAGGCCACGCCGAGGACGGCGGCGATCCCGAGGTAGAGGGCCACGGGCCAGCGCAGCCACTCCGACGGGTCCCCCAGGACCCCCAGGACCCCCAGGTCCGGCCCCGAATCCCCGAGGCGGAGGCTGAAGCCGCCGGGGCCGGTCTCCTTCGGCAGGAGGCGCGTGCCCCAGACGAAGGCGAGGTAGGCCATCGCCCCCGCGGCGACCCCCTTGAGGTCGAAGGGAACCCGGAGCGCCTGCAGGAGGCTCCTCTGTCCCGTGGCCGGGTCGGTCATGGCCTCGCATTCTAGGCGCGCCCCCCCGGCCCGGGATCGGCGAAAGGGCGGGAGGCGGGGGACCTTCCGCCCCGGACCGTAACCGCGCTATACTCCTGGGGCGATGCCCGAGCTCGAAGGTGAACTGGCCTTCCGCCTCTCCGCGGACGAGGAGAAGGGGGCGAACCTCCTCGTCCTCACCATCAAGGACTCCTGCCTCAACTACTCCTCGACGGACACCCTCAAGCCCGCCATGAAGGAGATCATCGGGTCGGCCCTCCAGCGCGGCCGGAAGAACGTGGTCATCAACATGCGGGCGGTGGGCGTCGTGGACTCCTGCGGGCTCTCGGTCCTCATCTCGCTGAAGAAGCAGGTGGACCTGGCCGGAGGCAGGATCGCGCTCGTGGGGCTCAACGGGATGATCCAGAGGCTCTTCGGCGTCACCCGCCTCGACAAGGCCTTCCCCACCTACGAGACCCCCGAGTCCGCGCTGGCCGCCTTCGCCCAACCGTAGGGGCGGGCCGGCGGTTCCTTGACCCCGGGGGGCCCCCCGCGCTGGAATGGCCGGGACGTAGCGTTCGCCGTCGGAGCGGGTGTAGCTCAGCGGTAGAGCATCGGCTTCCCAAGCCGATTGTCGAGGGTTCGATCCCCTTCACCCGCTCCAGGCCGGCCGTCCGGGGCCGTCCCCCGGGGAGAGGGCCCATGGCGAGAATCGTGATCCTCGCCGGCCCCAACGGAGCGGGGAAGTCCACGGCGGCCCCCCTCCTCCTCCGGGACACGCTCTCCGTGGACGAGTTCGTCAACGCCGACACCATCGCCTCCGGGCTGTCGGCGTTCCGGCCGGACAGGATGGGGATCGCGGCGGGCCGCCTCATGCTGGCCCGCCTGAAGGCCCTCGCCGGCCAGGAGAAGGACTTCGCCTTCGAGACGACGATGGCGAGCCGCTCCTTCGCGTCCTGGCTCCCACGTCTCCAGCGCGAGGGCTGGACCGTGACGGTCCTCTTCCTCTGGCTCCCGACGGCCGGTCTCGCCGTGAGCCGGGTGGCGGAGAGAGTCCGCATGGGGGGCCACGACGTGCCCGAGGAGACCATCCGCAGGCGCTACGCGCGGGGCCTCCGGAACGTCTTCGCGATCGACCGCCCCCTGTCCGACAAGTGGCGGTTGTACGACAACTCGAGGGCGACGCCTCCACGGCTCCTCGCCGAGGGGCGCGGCGCGAAGACGGATCGCGTCGTGGACGAGGCCGTCTGGCGTTCGATCGAGGAGGCTCACCATGGCGCCCCGTAGGCGGAGGAAGCCCCGCCCGAGGAAGGCCGCCTCCGAGTCCGACCGCATCGAGGATGCCCTCCGCCGCGCCGTCGCCGAGGCCCTCCTCATGCACAAGCGCGCGGGGAACCCGGTCTGCGAGTGGCTCGACGGGAAGGTCCGCTGGATCGCCCCGGAGGACATCCCGGACTTCACGGACGGGGGACGGCGTCGCTAGGACGGGGGTCGAGGCTGGGTTCGCCGACTCGATCCCCAGCACCCGCTCCTGAACGCTCCAGACCCCGTCCTCACTACTCCCCCCCCACGGGGACCCTCAGGTCGTCGCCCGGGATGTCGAACTCGCCCAGGGAGAGGGGCTCGCCGAACCGGGTCTCGGCGGACAGGACCACACGGCCGGGGACGAGGCCGATCAGCGTGAAGGTCCGGTCGTCCTCCCGCTGGTTGTACTCCTGCAGGCCCGGGATTCCCGGCTGCCGGGCGATGACGTAGAACACTTCCCGGGCCTTCCTCGCCCCGTCCACGAGCAGGCCGTGGAGCCGCACGCCCTGCCGGGTGCGCACCTCGACCCCCTCGGCGCCGGGGGCGACGGCCTCCGCGGGGACCGGGGCGAAGTCGGGGGTCTCCTGCAGGGCCATCGTCCCCCCGCCGTACAGCCGGAACCGGTAGGGGCCGAGGTCCTCGAAGGCGAAGGCGCCGTCCGGGCCCGTCTTGACCCACCCGAACGCTCCCGGCGCGTTCTCGTCCGCTCCATCCGCCACGGCCCGGACGGGGACGCCGGCCCCGGCGGGCCGGCCCTCGGGGTCGAGGACCCGGCCGGTGATCCGCCCCGCCCTCTTCACCCGGATGACGACATCCCGGCTCCCCGCGGCGACGGAGGAGAGCCGGGACTCGAGGAAGCCCTGGCAGAACCGCGTCACGAGGTCGTAATTCCTCCCCTGGACGAGGGGCCCCGCGGTGAACTGGCCGTCGTCGATGGAATCGGCGTGTCCCTCCATGTCGCGGAGCGGCGTCCCGGGGGGACCGTAGTGGACCCACCCGAACTCCGGAGAGCCCCCCTCCTCATGGATGACGCGGCCCGAGATGTACACCCCGCGCCGGAGGTGGATCTCCAGCCCCGCGGACCCCGCGGGGACTCCCTTCTCCTCCGCCGGGACGAAGTCCGCCGATCCGTCGGGCGATGGATCCATCCGTAGAGTGCGATCCATCCACGCGGACACCCGGTAACTCCCCTTCGGAAGCCCCTCGACGGAGAAGGCCCCGTCCGTCCCCGCGCTCCCGTGGCGGTAGAGGGTGGAGATCCGGCCTCCCCAGGGGTCCTCGCGTTCCGCATGAACACGGACGCCCCCCCCGATGGGCCTCCCCTCCTCGTCCAGCACCGTTCCGGAGATCGAGAGGCCCGGGGAGAGCATCACCCTGAGGTCGCGCGTCCCGACGGGGATGTCCTGGACCTCCGCCGGAAGGAGTCCCCGGGTCCCGGGGTCGATGTCGTCCTCTTTCCCCACGAGGAGGTCGCAGGGCCGCGCGCCGTCGAGTCCCTCGAGCAGGAAGGTGCCGTCCTGCCGGCTCTCCCCCTTCACCTGGTGTGACTGCCCTAGGCTGCCGGTCTCCTGCCGGGACCGCACCGGGATCCCCGGGAGCGGTGTGCCGGAGGAGGCCGCGAGGAGGACCCCCGCGATGGCGTCGGTGGGGTGGAGCACGACCGCCGCCTCCGCCCCGGGGGCGTTCCCCAGGGCGTACCCCGGGAACCAGCCGTCGAGGCGGACGAGGATCTCGTACTCTCCCTCCCGGAGCCTCCGGACCGCGAAGCGGCCGTCCTCGCCGGATTGGGCGCGAAGGGAATACTCGATGGGGTTCCTGTCACCCCCGAGCCAGTCCGGGCGATGCCACTGGGCACGGACGGCCGCGCCGGCCAGGGGGCGGCCCTCGGTGTCCACCACCCGCCCCTGGAGGATCGCCTCGGGGACCAGGGGGACCGCGACTCCCTCGAGGACCTGCCCTGCAGAGACCTCGATCTCGGGGCAGTCCCCGGCGAGGAAGCCGTCAGCGGCCGCCCGAAGGTAGTGCTTCCCCGGGGGCACTCCCTCCATCCGGAAGGTCCCGTCGTCCTTCACGGCGGCGACCGGGGCCGAGGCGTCCTCGGGATAGGGAGACCCGCCGAAGTCCCAGCCGTCCAGGGAGACCCAAGCCGCCTTCGGGAGGGGGCCGCCCTCCACGCTGATCCGGCCGGAGACGGCGGCCCCGGCCAGGACGGTCACCCGGACGGCGACGGGATGGACCGCGTCCGCCACGGCGAAGGGGCCCGAGACGCCCGACTCTCCCGAGGATCCGGAGACCTTCATCCGATACTCGCGTCCTGGGGAGACCCCTTCGATCTGGATCCTCCCTTCGGCGTCGGACGGGGCCTTCGGGAAGCCCCAGACCAGGTCCCCGCCGAGGTCCTGGAGGGAGCTCTGGAGCCCCTTCACCGGCCGTCCCGCCTCGTCCACCGCCGTGCCCTCGATCACGGCCCCCCTCCGGAGCACGATGTCCTGCCCGACCTCGCCGCCGGAGGGAACCTCGACGCGGATCCCCTCGCCCTCGATGAAGCCCCTCTCCCGGGCACCCAGGGTGAATGGGCCCGGGTGGAGGCCGGCCAGGACGAAACTCCCGTCGGGGCCCGCCCTCCCACTCACGCCGTGGAACCAGTCCGCGTAGTCCCCTGAGACCGGGGCGGCATAGGCCTCCGCCCCGGGGAGGGGTGCGCCGTCCTCGCCCCGGACGATCCCCCGGACGCGGCCGCCCGGCGGGAGGACGGCGTCCACCACGGTCTCGCGGTCGGGCAGCAGGGTGGGCCAGGCGGCGTTCACCTCCATCTTCGCCGCAACGGCCCCCTCCTTCACCGCGCTCCACTGGCACACCCTCCCCGGGGGAAGCCCCGCGAAGGCCGCGCCGCCCGCCCCGTCGGTGACCCCCTGGACCGACGCGGACCAGGAAGCGCCGTCCTCCCCGGAGACCTGGGCGTGCACCCAGGCCCCCTCGACCGGTCTCCCTCCCTCCCCGTCGAGGACCCGGAACC